>Ga0179593_1632399_pt1 | contig 12384 bp, 13 predicted proteins | sample CZODoug2_1_08_16_FD_185931 | JGI IMG/M metagenome (GOLD analysis project Ga0179593, IMG submission 185931) | Vadose zone soil fungal communities from Angelo Coast Range Reserve, California, USA - CZODoug2_1_08_16fungal (PacBio error correction) | ecosystem: Environmental > Terrestrial > Soil >...
AAGAAGAGGCTGACCGGCTATTACTCCAGCCATTGCCTGAGATTAGGGGAAAGGAAAAAGAACTGATCAGGCGTCCCCCGGGGTCGCATCACGACGGCTCGGGCACAAAGAGGTTACTCTGAAAATCCGATTCAAAGAGAAAACACGTTTGTACCCGGGCTGGCGGTGATTCTCCTACGAATTTGAAAAAGGGGCAGTGTCAATCCTAGTCCGAAAAGAAAAGGCACGAATCTGGTTCCACGACTCGATATTCCTCCCAACCGACGAAACTTGCGGGGGGAGTACGAGGATTTCACATTCCCTAAAGCTCTCCAAGGAGAACAAAGGCAACGATCCCGCGCCGCAACAAGGACCCACGCCAACATAGGCGACGAAGGACTAAGGATTCGCACAACCCGAGGAAAGACGTTATGCAACCGTTGGGATGCTTGCCTGCCGGGGGGAAGGATCGACAAGAAACGCAGTCAATCTGAAGGATTGAGTAACAACCAAGGGTGGACGCCGATCGGAGGAGAGCAGGGGGAAGGAAACCTAAAAATTCAGCAGAAAGAGGGAGTTACGCGATTACAGTATTGAAGGGCAGAATCTCTCTCTTGGCGCGGGTTTGAGAAGAATGGAACAAAGCAGTGTTAACTATCCGATCGATCGCGGATGAAAATTGGGGGGAACTGCCCGCCGAAAAGGAAAGGAATGGGCCCGAAAGACGTGGCGCAAAAGGAACATGTTTCCCCCCCCCGGGCCAGCCAGTGTGGGGGAGGGGACTTCAGCCGCGCTGCAACGAGAAACGCAATGGATGACGGTTTCGAAAGGGCTTTGGAGTGCGGAACCGGCTGCCTCCTCCCCTGGCGGGACACCAGTGCAGCACGGAGCGTTAGCGATAGCCTATTGTCATCGCCCAGAAACCGTGCGTACAACTAAATCGAAGCTAGAGCCGAAAGGAGTCCCGTCCGAAAATAAAGTTCCAAAAACCTAAAGCAGCTATCACTGAACATGAATGCCGGTATCGCCAGGGCCGTCATCGCCCCAAAGGAAAGGGGTCGAGTCGGGAACCGTGCTACCATTGAAACGCCACAAGACCAAATTAGCCAACTTATTAATTACTAACGAGACGTTCTGAGAAGAGGAAAAAAGAACAAGGCTATTCCTCGAGAGGGCGACATGCAGACCCTTCAAGCGTATTTTTCATTGAGAAACGGGAGGAAAGCGTCGCCGAGCCGAAACCGTGCCGGAAGATGCAAGCCTCCAACCTGAAGACAAGGGGAAGGCTGGTCTTCCAACCTGGGCGAACTGGGTACGGGGGAAGGGAAAAAAGAAAAAATTAGATCGGCAGCAGAAGATCGCACGGTTCGACAATGAAGGAGGCATTGAAACGTAGCTTGCATACCTGAACGACCTGCAGTAGGAACGACCGAAAGGACGCAAGGAAAAAAGAGAATCGTGCCTTCCGTGAAGGAACAAGGTATGTTCGTGGATTACGCGACAGAAAGAACGGGGAAAAGGGACACCTAAAACGATGCCGTATGATGCGAGGAGCTAGCCGAAGAATAGGGGGGCGAACCATAATGGGGGTGATTTTCTGAAATAATCCCTAGGAATACAATTAATCAAAGGACAACCGCCTGCGACCGACCGCCAGCAAGAGGCATCATTAAGAAAACAATGAAAACCGTTTATTCTGTCTACGAGAACCCGACACGTAAAGAGGAAAAAACGAAACCGAAAATTTCGGAAAAGGAGAACTTCGGGCGGCCAACGGTCCGGGCAAGGAAGAGGAAATGTTGGCGGCTCTGTCCGGACAGAAAATCCAGTAATCTCTGAGGAAGAAGAAAGCGGGGGAACGTTTTTTCTGGGCAACGGGGAGGAGGGAAAGGAACCTTAAAACCAGAGGCCCAATCAGGAGGCGGTCGAGCCTCCCGAGATTCATCGGGGAGCGTCAGGAACTAATTGAAAATATTCGTCTTCAAAAAAAAATCCAGGCTGGCGCAGCTCATCATAAACTTCGTGTACGAAAGCAGTCTGTCTGCAATCCGGAAGGAGACGGAGGCGAGGGACAGAAATTCTATCGCGGTGAGGTACCATGCGTTCCAGAAGAAAGGCTCTTCAGTACTAAAGGGTTAGTCCGCTGGGAAGCCTTGTCCGCTAATAGCATGGCGGAAGGGCCGAAACGATGAATTCGCCGGCGCCTACAAGAAAGATAGGCCCTACGGGTGGCGCCCGCGGTGCGGTCGTGCTCGTCAAAGTCAAAGGATGTCACCTCTTCAAAGGCTGCTGGAACTTCGATTTAATCCTCTTGGAAATCTAGGGAGACGAGGTCTTATGCCGGGCGGTTTGGGAAAGATGTGAAAAAATATTAGGAAGTCTTTCTGGGCCTGCGTCGAGGAAACAACAACGGGGGAAAGAGAAGCGGGGGGAATCTACTTCAGAGCAGAAAGAAAAAAGGAAAAGAAAGAGCGGGGACCCCTCCACGACCGGATCAGCGCTGTGTGTCCTCAAAGCTGAATCTCCGTTCATCAGCGCAGTCTCTGCATCGGACCAAAGAGGAAGTCCCACGCCCGCCATGGCGCAAATAGGGGTCCTCGTATCGTTCTTTTATACGCCTGAGAGAAAAGGTCATTGTCGGGGTTGCGAACAACAAGGGTCAGGATGCTAGATCGAGACCAGGGGGAGGGGAAAAAAAACTGTCTCATAATCGCCTGGGATGTCGGGAAAAAAGCCGGGGAATGCGACCCGACGAATTTATGCCAGGAACTAGGGACGCAACATTCTGCCAGGACAAATGGAAATCAGTTAAGAAAAGAACGTGGATGATTAACTGCTGTCAAGCAAAGGGGTTGTAACGACATACTGACATTCGGGAAGAGGATCAAAAGGGAAAATCGTTGGGCTCACGGGGGGGGTGGGTACGAGAACGATTCTTTTCGTGTCTTAGAGACTTCAAAAAAAGCAAATACGGCGGCATCGAGCGCTTCCGTGGGCGGTCTTTAGAATCTTGTAAGGAGAGATATCGCGCATCCCATTTGGACAGGCCGCGGGGGAACGGGAGGAAGGTGTTCAGTGTGTCAAACGGTGGCGGATGTAGGTCGCGTAGAAGCCGGGAATTCACGTGGGAAGGCCTCCGGTTGAAATAGAGGGCATCAAGTCCTGTACTGGCCTGGCGGGCGGTTTACAGGAAGGGGAAGGCACACTTGATTCGGTTCTTGGCAGGGACATAACCCCAGCATGCAAAGATCTTGTAACAAGAGGACACGGATATACTTCGGAGACAAAAGGAGGAAAGGTCCGGGCTTTGCTGGTTACAATAGCCCGACAAGTATAAGACCGGAGGAGAAACGATTCTCTCTGTCGATGGCCCGCCCAAGCATAGTGGGGGGGTTTCTGTCCGATCAGGTTCTGCAATGAAGGGCATGGCAAAGGGGAACAGGAAAGTGGACGAAACCGTCGAGCCGTTCGCCTTATGTGCAGAAAGGCAGAGACAGGCGGACGCTCATATGCCAGGACCAAGGCGTTGGGGAGGAGAGTCAAAAGGCAAGCAGTCGGACTACTGAATACTTCCCGCCAGTGAGGAGGGGTCGGAATGATCAACGCGTGCCTTGTGGATCACATCACCATGCGACGAGGGACAGCATGTCAGTAAGGTACTATTTCCGTGATCGAAGGCAGGTATTAAGGGGCGAAGTCGCCGGCGTCATATCATTTTGTAGAACAAAGGGATGGCGCCGTAAGGTAAGGTGGCCGACATAACACCTTTATTATTTGCTTTGGAAGGAAGGAAAAGAGACCGGCTTCATGCGTGATAGCTGACAGGTTATGGGGGGATGACCTTGACGTGTGGATATGAGGGAGATAAGGGTTTGACTATGTCGTTGCAAGGGAGTGCCCCAAGGGATAATCGATACGGGAAGAAGGCGAAGTTGAAGACCCAGCTCGGACGCCGAGGGGTGTCGAAACATCATTACCTCCTTTCAGACTCAAATAGTGGAGGGAGGGACAGCAGAGGAGGCAAATGATCCGAAACAGGGGATGCACGGGGAGGGGGGGGGTAACCTTCGGTAACAGGTATGAAGAAAAGACTCCCCGACTCATGGGTAAAGGACCTGTGATAATCAAGAAACGTGCCTGCGCCAGAGGCTATCTAAGTTTCACAACGCGTGACGGACAAAAACACCCCACGGACTGCGCGTCGAGGTCATACAGAAGGGAAGATCAAATAACGCCTAATGAGGGGGCGTCATCGCAGGAAAGGCTCGCAAAGAGGAATGCGGCGTAGGCTACCTTTAGCCTCAGTCTGGAAAAGGGGGTGGTCAGACTGGAGTCTTCTGAGGAAAAGAAAAAAGCCCTCGCCAATAAGGTGCATAACAGCTCAGGTGTTTTACGGAAGGCAAAGAGAGCGCAGAAAGAATCGCTTGGGTGCAGGTCACTTGGAGGGGGGGGAAGTAAAAGGATCGTTGAACGAGTTTCTGAGCCGAGTCCTTTGTCGTTCAAGAACCGGGAACAGGAGGAGATGGGTACGTTCTTTTCTGAAAGGAGGAGAGGCTAAAAAGAGAGAATTGATATGCCGGTGGGAAGCGCTTGCCGAATAAATACGGCGGCTCTGCTGCAGCCCTGGAGGTAAAAAGGGGGGGGGGAGAAAACTTTCCGAGGGAAGGATTCGGGCCGACTCAGAGGGAGCATAAGGTGAAGGGGCATAACCTGTCGTGATTTCGACAGGACGCCAGAATGCGCAAAGGTCCCAGTTCTTCTAAGGGAGACGGAAAAGAAGCAATATCCTTGTATTATTGAGGGAGCCTGTTTGCCAAAGGGGAGCGGGGCAGGAGGGGGCGAAAGGTATCAAAAGAACAAGGGGGAGGAAAGAGAGAGATCTCAAATTAATTCTCCGACGTAAAGGCATAGATATGACGCATCAATCCTTACCTTCAAGACGCTGCAGGAACGGGGGGCAAAAAGAAAAGCGGCATCGTCGTCCCCGTTCTACATCACCGGGGAGGAGAGGGATAAAACGAGTAGCGTCATAGCGGCCGAAAGGGAGAGAACAAGGGACGAAGGGCTGGGGTGATGGGATCCGCAGGACATTAGAAAAAAGGAATGCAGAAAATTCACCTCTCCTGAAAGGGGGGGGACTAGAAAAAGGCGGAAGCCAACCGACGACAATAGAAGACGTCGTCGGCAATGGACCCTAAAGCGAGCCAAGAGAAAAAAGATGAAACGATTTTGCCCTACAATGACCGGCATCGCCAAAGGGAGACAAGAGGCCGAGTATTCCGCCAACGCTGTCAATCCTTATTCAAGGTGGGGCAGGGGAAGGATTCTGCCGGGAGAAAAGAAAAATGCGCTGACAATGTAGCATCTAAAAGTGCTCCGCCGATCCTTCGGTTTGTAGGCAAGAAGCCGAGGGAGAAAGACACCACCTAATTGAGAAAAAGGCAACTTCTTATTTGATCGCAAGTTCGGTAGTCGGAATAAGGGGGACGCGCTGGGTGGCGCAGGGCGGGGGTTGCTAGAAAATAGGAACGATCGGCGCTTATCAATTCAAAGACGTCGCTGGAAGCCGCAGACCGAACAGGGAAGGGAAAATGTAAAAAGCCTCAGGCTCTTCCCGGATGCCACATGGGGGGGGGGGGGTACACAATCCATCAAAAATTTTTATCCTATTTGCAAGGTCAAAGCGAGGAAAGGGAGAAAAAAGACGTTCGAACGGGAAGGGGTATTGATGGTCTACTGGAACAATTCTTGCGCAGGAGGACTTGCGTTCACATTGCGTCAGAGGATAAAGGATGGTGGAACCATGACCGTACGCGACAAGAAAACTAAGATTTCACAACGCCAGCAAGCAGACAAGGTCCTCCTCCTACAAGGAAGCCCCGAACAATGAACGCCGGTTCCGCACAGCAAAGCAAGAGCAAGGTGGTTGGCTCTTCAAGGAACTACAGGATCCAAAAAAAATCTCCAAAAAGGACCAAAACGACCCGAAGGGGAGAATCAGGGCCCTGCGATCACATGAAAACTTATCTACGTCCAAGGGGGGGGGCGCGTGAACTTAAAAGAAAGTCTTCCTTGGGATGTGGTAAAAAAAGAAGGAATAAAGAATGCAGACACGGACAGAGACAAGGGTCCTTTGGAGCCAAGAAGGGCGGTGGAAGGGTAAAAAGACCTTCTCTTCTCAAAGTACGCATGATAAGATTCTCTCGAAAATTGCCGATCGGCGGGGGACGGGCGAGGGTTGAGTACACTGTCCTGAAACAGAGAAAATGAAAAGGCATCTGCAAACAAGACTGCAGAAGTACAAACCGAATAGGGGGTAGTCTGCACATGCCAGCGAGAATACTGCCGCTGGGGAACTTAGTAATCTTCAGGGGACCTCGTCGGATTTACGCGCAGCAAAAGTTACTGAAAACCGCTTATCCTATTCAGGATTAGGAAGGATGGTCTGCCGACATAACTCGAGAAAAACGGCGCACGCTTGGTTTTGGGAAAGAGAATACAGGGAATAGCCAGTCTTCAACCTTAGTCCAGGACCGTAACCGAAGAACAGAAGCCAAAAAATTCAACGACAAAAATGCGGCAAGAAAGAGAAACCGTGAAGGGAGGACTAATAAGAACCCAAAGTAGACACCTCCGGTAATGACCAACAGAAAAAGAGAGGAAGGGCTCAAGAAAACATGGTCCAGATTACGATAACTGGGGAAAGGGGGGGGAAAGGACGAAGCCGGACGAAGGAGCCAAGGACGCTCTGGGGGGTCGGAAAAGGGGAAAGAAATTTGTCTGGGGAAGGCGACGGAAGTCGGACCGAGCGAAACTATCGGATCCAAGTCGGGGAAGGAAATTAAAATGATCGTCATCTGAATGTAAAAGTCTGGACGGAGGACAAACAAGAAGAGCTAGGGCCTCAGAGCTCACGTTCGTGTCTTCTACGGGGAGGCAAAGGAGGGTCGGGCAATCTTCAAGAATGCTCCTAGTCAAAAAGTTCGGACTGAACCTAAAAGGGGAAGGGAAAACGGAGAATTAAGAATGTTCTCCCAGCCAAACGATAGGGAGGAGCACTTTTGTGGTCGGGAGGAGCTGGTAGGGGGAGGGGGTCAACGAGATCGCAGGGGGGTCGCAAACCCGCCTGAACCTGGGCCTACAAAGAAGGAATGGGGAAATAGGAAAAAATTCGTTTGGAGCCCGACCGTGGGGTGCTAGGGAAGGGAATGGGACCTTGGGTCGCTGGGCACGCTGAGCACCTAGGACTTTATGAGCTTCGAAGGGGAATAAAAAGGGAACGGCAAAAGCGCTGATCCTGGTCGTGATGGGCTGGGGAGGGGGAAAGTCGTAAAAATATTCATGTTCTTGCGGCAAAGGAAGAGAAAAACAACGGGGAGGAAAAGAGAGAGTTGGGAACTGGGCCCACAGAAAACGAAAAAAAAAAGTAAAAGGACCAAACCTCCTCCATAACGATGATCAAGATGAAATGCGAAGTACATTCATGAATCCAGAAACATCGAACAGCGTAAAGAAGGGTTTGATAATATCCCGAACGTCCAGGAAAAAAAGACACCGCATAGGGCCATGGTAAAGTCCCTTAGGGGGGGAGGACCTTGGCGGGGGGGGGGTTTCTAAAAAAACAATGACGTCGGAGAAGGCGAAAGCAAGACCAGCGAACACAGTGTCGTCGAAAGCCTGTAGCTGTGCCCTGGTAAATGAAAAGGACAATGCGACTAGTTCGGAAAGGGAGAAATAGGAAAAAGGAAAAAAGAAGACCGCCTGAGGCGGCCCAAGTAGAAAAGATAACTGTGATGAATGCGGAAAAGGGGGAAATTGTGTGTTGAGACTAAAGTTTCCATTCGGGGGGCAGCTGACGCAGAAAAAAAAGTCGATGAAGGGGAAGGTAACACGCAGAAAGAGGGAGCCTCGGTCTGAATTCCCTTTCTGCTACCAAGTGAAAAGGAACTTGCGGCTAGAGTCGAGGACGGGAAAAGGAGGCCCAGGAAGAGTTCCATTTCCTCGGCCCAGTATCGCACATCTCCATGGTTAGAAAGGCGAAGATTTTCGGCCGGCTCCTTTTGGGAAAAGAAATCTGTCGTGTCGGGTTCTTGGAAATGTCTTAGGTTTAGCAGGGGGGGAAGGTAGCCCAGAGGAACCTGATGCTCTTTTCAGCGTTAGGTTACCCCAAAAAACCAAAAAACCGGAGGTGAAGAACTTGGAAAAGATCACCTGGATGCGTGAAGGGAAGGAAAGCACAAAGCAGCTTCTCAAGGAAAGATGATAGAGTCTGAAGACAATCTCTGGCTCGGCGCCGAGGTGAAGGGCCTGTCCTATGGTCAGGAGAAGCAAAAAATAGTTCTGACTAGCAATTAAAAGCAGCGAAAGGCTAATGGCAACGCCCCTCATGGCAGTAAATGCTTTTCCTCTGGAGGAATGCAAGAAAAGTGGGGGTGGCTATTTTAACTTGACCGTGGTGGAAAAAAATCAAAACTGGATCGGCAATGGGCCAGTATTATCTATAGGAAGGAGGGGGGGGAAGGACCGATCGGTTGTTACCGGACCGCCTTCGCGCCTGGAGGGAAAGGAAACCAGGTCCAGGCGGGAGTCAAGAGCAAACGGCTTTCAAACAACGAGGAGGTGTAGCCAAACAATCACAGGGGACTATGGGAAAGGGAAGACAAAATCAAGGGGCGTCGAGTAATAGCCTGTGGAGAAGGGCTTAGCCTGGTCTGAGGAAAAAAAAGGGTGTATACCGTTGATGGCGAAGGCGAAGACGAGCCGACCGAACCCTGGGGCCTGCGTTGAGGCGGGAAAAGGCATGGGGGGGGGGGGACGATTATCTGCCCTGGGAAGGAGTGGAGCTTGGGATGCGGGAAACTTCGGCGAGCCAGTGGACGATGTCGTTGTTGGACTAAGTCCTGGCGGTTGCCATCTGCTCGGGGGGAACGAAGGAGAAGAACGAACGCATCAAGAGGCGGCAGCAACGGCGCAAGAAAAGAAAGTCCTCCCGGTCGAACCTCCATCATCGTAGGACGTATTATCCGTCTGTAGTACTGTGGAGGGAGGTGTGGGAAGGGGGGGGGGGTCTTAAGGGAAAAGAGAAACGCAAGCAAAAAAAGCCTCCGCAGGCCACTTTTGAAACATCGAAGTGTTGCATTCTCAGGAAAGGCTGATCGGACGTGAAAAGGGAGAAACAAGAACTCACCACGCCCTGAAAAACCAGCGCGTCTTTCTTCCCCTTCGAAAACGGGGGGAAACGGAATCTTTCTGGCAATTTCAGGGGAGGTGGCAGAAGGAAGGCAGGGACGGATCGAGGCGACACCCTTACTCCTTTTCGATGGAAAGGGGGGTCCAAAGAGCCTGGTCGATCTTTACCGAGGACCCCAGAAAAAAAGAGGGGCATACGGAAGGAATCGTGTTGAAGAATACCCGGCCAGCCTCTGAGAAGAGGAGGTTTGCGAAGAAATGGGGGGGGGGTGTTTGTTTGGGTTTGGGGGGGGGGGGATGGGGGGTTTGTGCTCAAGAGCGGATCGTGGGGAAATCGGCTTGCCGATAAGAGTAATGTTATGGCCGACGCGATGGAAGATGTCGTAGAGGGGGAGAAAGAGGAAGGAGTTCAAAAAATTCGGACTCGTTGCCGTGGGCGTTCCTTGCTGCAGAAAATAGGAGGGGGCGGTCAAGGGGGGAAGGGAGAAACGGACATCCCTTTTTTCGTAACGTGGTGGCAAAGGATGGAAGACAAGAAAAAGGCCATCATGAACAAAGATTCGCGCATAGAAAGTCCGTATGTCTACACGCTCAAGGCAAAGAAGGTGCAAAACCTGTCTCAGATCATGCAAGGGGGAGGGGGGATTATGGGGGGGGAAGGGGAAAAGCAAAAGGTTCCGGCGCCGAAGGAATCTTCTCTCAACAACCAACAAATTTGGAGAAATAATATCTCCGGGCGGGGCTAAACCTGCTATTACGCCATAAGAACAGCTTAACGGAAGGATCGCATGGAAAAGGGTCAAAAATGGGCCGATGGCGCCGGCGTCCCCGGAACTACGAATGTCTATCAGCGAAAGGGCGCTCGAAGATCAGAACAGTCGTCCGGGTTTCGTACACACGTGTGGGGGTCGTGCATGAAGCCGCTAATTATTTCATGCCAAAGTGCCAGAAGCCTGTGCCAAACCGAAAGCTCGGTTGACTACCCTATCTTTGTAGGACCAAGAAATGATTCAAAGAGCAAGGAATTTCCGAAAATCGCCAAGGAGAAAGATACTGCAACGGCAAAATTTGCCAAGAAAGGGCACCGCCAAAACCTCGATCTCTGCTAAGATCTTGGACCGCCGTATTAAAAGAAAAAAGAAGAACAAAAGCAAAAAAGCCTGTGTAGTATTCATCCGGGAAGGTTAAAATGCAACAACCAGGGGTGTCATGAAAAAGGAGGCTAAGGCAGGGAATCGACGTCCGGCGGGTCGCTCAAGGCCGATTAGCCAAGGGAAGCCAGCATCAGGAGGTGGATCGGGTAGTAGGAGGGCTAGAAAACGCTCTTTTGGAAAAAGGGCTGGGTGGTGGAGCAAGCGAAAGGCGTGAAAAAGAGTAAAACAGGGGAGAGTAAGAGACTTGACGTCCGCTCTCCACCGACTTAAAAGAACTTGCGTGGGTCTCATTCCATCCGACAGGAAATTCCCAAGGGAAAAGGGGTTATACGGCATGGCCCGTCATCCCTCGCTGACTACCGCCGACTACGAAGAAGGATGTTAGGGGAAGGAGGGGTCTAAGAGAGGTTCTTCCGGGTTTGCGGGGACTCGAAAAATGGCGGGAAGAACCGGACGTTATTGGGATCCAGGGGTTGGAAACAGAAAGGGGGATAAAAAGCATCTGAAGCTCTACCTACTATACAATTCAAAGACGCCATACAGTCGAAAGGCAACATCCTCCAAGAAATCTATCCCCCTACAAATCCGGTAATGCAAGAAAGGCGCAGGCAGGAACAAGCACATCATCCGGGTTTCGAAGGGAGAACAAAGGAAAATTTGGATCCCCCACCAAGGGAAGGCCTGCAACTGTGAAGGAAAGGCGATCCGGGGCAGATCCCCAGTCCTCCCTGCAATCAAAATTACGCGACGTCAAAGACAATTCTGCGTTCATTCAAAAAAATCCTGGGGGGGGGGACATAGGTTAAGAAAAAGAGGCATCGCAAGATATCAGCTACCTTCCGATATGAAAAGGGAGGAGTAGGGAACACGACTGCGGCTTCTAAAAAAGGGCGACCGGGCGCATAATCGGCAGGTCTCCGCCTGGGAAGAGCAAAGACGAAGGGGCGAACGGTTTCTGAAGGTCGGAGGAAACATCAAGGGAGTGAGGCAAAACAAAAAAGCTTAAGAAGGAGAAAGGAAACGACTATTCTTTTCGCGGAATGAAAGGAAAGAAAAAAAGGAGTCGGCCGATGCGCGATCGAATTCATGCATAGGGGGAAAGACTCTACAATCCGAAGGAGAAGCTATTTCTCCGAGCCGTATTATCCGGATGGAGGTGCCTCCTCAAAAAAAGAGAAGCTTCGCGAGAGGGGGGGGGGGGGGGGAGCGTGCAATTAAAACCTATGAATAAAAGTTCAAAATTGAAATCCTGTCCTAAGACAGAACCGAACCAAACAAGGGCATCATTAGAATCCGGAGAGGGGAAGGCCTACGAAAAAAGTGAATTACTTCTGTCTACGAAAAAACCCGGACAAGGAAACCTGAATGACTGAAACAAGAGCACCGAAAATTCCGCTGATTCGCTATGGTCCGGCGAGGAGATCTAAGGAAATGGAAGCGCCGCTGGCCAGGGGGAAAAGAAAAGGAAAATACCGGTGGGTAAGCCGGGAAAGCTTTGAGGCGGAGAAAGGGGAATTGAAAGACCTATGAAGGCTCTCCGTCTGTTAGACGCAAAAATCGTTAGGATTCATCGACGGTGAGGCAGCGCCCGAATGGTTTCATTCAACAACAACTCTCGGCTGGAAAAAGCAGGAGAAGAAAAGCAATTTACGTCTCTTCTACTGGCCGCCAGGCGGTCAAGAAAGGGGGAAAGCGGAAGCGAGGACGCTGTTCGTGGAACTCCCGGACGTCGTCCTGTAGAATGACAGAGGGGGGAGACACAAAAGTGGGACGACAAGGGTGTTTTTCGTATCAGGGGTCGCGGCCTGTCCGCTAGAAAACACGGGAGCACCCAAGCCGACAAGACCTGAAAGGCGGCACGAACAAACCGCTGGGGAAAGGAATGCCGGCGCGCCCGCTGGGCGGAGTGCTCTACTCATGTAAAACAAGAAAAGAAAGACGCTGGGCTCGACCGCTGCCTGGGAAGAGAAGGGACTGGTCCGCTGAACGCAAAGCCCTGACAAGGGAGGGATTTCAGTGGGATAAAGGTCTTAGAGTGCAAGGTTATGGAGATCAAAAAACC
>Ga0179593_1703314_pt1 | contig 12384 bp, 20 predicted proteins | sample CZODoug2_1_08_16_FD_185931 | JGI IMG/M metagenome (GOLD analysis project Ga0179593, IMG submission 185931) | Vadose zone soil fungal communities from Angelo Coast Range Reserve, California, USA - CZODoug2_1_08_16fungal (PacBio error correction) | ecosystem: Environmental > Terrestrial > Soil >...
GGAGCAAATGGGAACATATTAACTAAGTGGGTCTTAGGGCTATGCGATGGGAGTTGAAAAGAGATGTGAGCAAGGCTGTCGGAACATGAAAGAAGTGGAAAAGTCCCAGGGTTGTACAAAAAAAAGGTGTGCTTGTCGACTACTTGTATGAAGAAGACAACTATGGGGTATGTGAATGGAGTCAACCGAAAAATGAAGTCATGAGGAGACCGTAGCGGTTGATCCCCAAAAAACTCGATCATAAGGGAGATGGTGGGTGCGGGAGGAAGGGAAGAAGGCGAGTTTGGAAAAGGTCAACAGAGGGACAGGCAACTAAGGGTGTCGGTCCCAAACTACCAGTGGGGAAAAAAAAACTCAAGAAGGGGGCCTATGCGGAAATAGGGGAACCGCGCGGGGACGAAAAAGACAGAAAGAAGGCAAAGTCAGAGGGGTGTTGTCATCTCAAGGGAATGGGAGGGTAAAGAAAAGGAAGACAGGGGGTCGCCCTTTCCGGGACTCCAAAAGGCAAGGGGGACGGGGCGAGAGGTAGGAAAAAAGAAATGGTACCCGGCTGACTGGGATCGAAAAGCTGTCAGGGAGCGAGGACTGTTATACAAACGGGGGGTAGGGGTCATAAAAAAGATTGATTGACAAAAAAGTCCCGTCAGGAGGGGGCGAAAACATCCTACAGAAGGGGACGGCAAAAGGGATTCGGAAATCATGAAGGTGGTCCGGGGGGGATTTGACAGGTTACAGGAAAGTCTGCATGTTGACTGTGATTGGCTGCTAGGGAGAGTCCGAAAAAAAAGGGTGAAAAAAGAAACAACCAGTAGACAAAAAAAGGCAGTCGCCTCCAAAGAAGGGAGGGTATGGGGGGGAACCAAACATCAGCGATGGGGGCTAATTAAAAAGAGATCACAGAATACATACAACGGACAGGCTGGAGAGGAAGGAAGAAGTAAGAGGCTCCATGGAGGGGAAGTGCGATCAAAGGTAAGTTGCAAAAAAAAACCGGGGCAAAGAAAAACGCTAATAGGAAAAAGGAGAAAGACAGAAGGTTCAAAAACGAAGATCAAGGGGACCGACCACAACATGTGACTAAAAATATTCAATAAAGGCCGTCAGGGGAAAGACCCCCATAAGAGCTAGCTCCAGGCGGGCAGAAACCGAGCCAATGCGAAGGCGGGACAAACTCCTCCGCCAAAGGATCCGAGACGGATCTCCAATGCTCAAAAAAAAAACGGACGCCCAAGAAGGGCAAGGAGGTGCCGTGCTTAAAAGAGCCCTTGAAGGGAAGATGGAAGCCACTGAAGGTACGAAGGAAACAGGGCGGGAGAAAAGGAAACCAGTCAACAAACAAAGGTGTTAGAAAAACACCTTAAAGAAAGAAAATCTAACTCACCGGGGGTGGAAAGATTAATGGAAACAAAATCACTATAAACCGCTTCGACGGTGAAAGGGGTTGGTTTCATAAAGGGAATTATGGGATGGCAAGAAGGTCGAAAAAGAAAGAACGACGAATGGAAAGGGGAAATGAGAAAGACAAGAAACGGACGAAAGACAAAAAACCACGCACGGACTTGAAATACAAAAAAAAAGAGAACAATGAACGAGAGGAAAGACGAAGAAAATGCGGGGGGGTGAAAGGGGCAGGCCACATTAGCCCTTAAGGAGGGTATAATTTGAAAAGAATAAGTTAAGTTGGGGGGGGGTAATGTTGTAGCCAAAACATTTCGACGACCGGGACTCCGACGGGGTTGTGGATTGAAAAAAAACGCCCGGAGGGGGGATCAGGAGAAACGACCCGGGAAGAGGCAAACGGCTATTTTTTGGAAAAAGAGTAACTTGAATCAAAAAACGCAAAAAAGACAAACCAAAAAAAGGAGGGATGCCAGGCGACAGGGGTCAACAAGTTGAAAGGCGATCAGAACAGGCCGCTCCAAAAAGAGAACGGGAGTTTCTCCAAGAAGGAACCATTGGCAAAAAAGAAAAAAAGGGGACCAACAACACTAAGAAAGGGGGGAGGTACACAACGTAAAACGGAAATGCCTGTGGCATAGTAACATGAGAAAAACGGGGGGGCAACGTATTATCGTCACAAATTATAACAAAGGCCTCTGAGAAAGGTCCTTTAAACAAAAAAAACGGCGGACGTAAGGGGCTGGAACGTTAAAAACGTCACCCAAAAAAAAAAAAAAAAACAGGAAGGTCATCTCTGTTTGGTTGGGGGGAGGCCCACATTAACGCAGTTGAGCTTCTCGAAATATTCTCAGCGGAGTCCCTCACCGGGGGGGGACGATTTTGAGCACGAAAAACCGAAATTTTTCGATCTCCGAAGGCAGGGGGGGGGGGAGAAAAAAAACTGGAAAAAAAAAAAGAACGGCCAGATTGGGGAGAGGGAGGTGTTCGTGGGAAAACCAAGCTTTTGCAAAATGGGAACGTTAGGGGAGAAGGAAAGGCTCCTCACAGGGGCCGCTTCGTTGCGGTTGACTGGGTTGGGGGTCGACGGAAAAGGGAAACAGGACCACCTTCGCATAAGCTAAAACGATTCAGGAGTTGAGAAAGAAAAAACCTTGGCCAATCCGCAGGTAGAGGGGCCGGGGCTCAGAAAGGGGCCAAGCGGAATGAGGCAGTAACCCCGGAGCCGGTCAGTCGGGCGAACAACATTGTGGCTTAAACCGAGAATGGGGCAAAAGGAGGGGGGGGAACGGAAAAGAGGGCCGGCCACGAGGGTGAAACTTTGAATTAACCGACGAACAATGTGGCCAATCGAGGGAGACGTGAACAAAGGTTAGATTCGTTCCGGTCGGGGTGTAAAAAGGAAAGGAAAGAAGGAAAAATCTAAAATACAGAGAAACGGGGAATTCAACTCCAACCAACTTCGCTCAGCCTGCCCAGGGTATTAAGTCGGGGGGTAAATTCGTCCTTTGCAAGAGACCAGGTCTTCGCCCAGGGAATGGCAAGTGGTGATTCAAAAGTATCCGTGCTGGAGAAGTCCGGGCAGCGAATGGGGGGGTGCTCAGACTTGGGGTGGTTGTAAGGGTGAACGAGGGGTTTCGGTACAACCAAAAGCACGGCATTCAACAGGAGCACTTACATCAGGCCAGGAAGAAAAACCAAAAATGCAATGAAGGGTCCGGAGGGTCCAGGAGGGGGAAGACTGAAAAAACAAAAGGCCTGCCGAAATTGGCAGTTTTGCCTTAAGTCGAGCACTAAGCATGGTTTGAGTTGAAAAAAAAAATACGGGAGAAGCGCCCGAAGCGAGTAAGAACTCAGCCGGGATTTCCTTTTTTCTTCGAAGCAAATGGACCTTAACATGGAAGACCGGTGATGATTCCTAGGAATTGGCAACACCGGTCGGTAAGAACCCCTACAAATACCGCCGTGACACCCATCGTGGTGCACGGCCAGCAATAGCTGGAAATCTTGCTTTCCGACACAGCCGGGGACAGAAGTTGGTCGGGGGTGCGGCGAATCCGCGACCGGGAAAAGGAGTTTGGGTCCTGCTGTTTGGAGGGAAAGGCTAATAAGGTGCAATGCGTTGGCAAAAAGAAAAACACGAAAAGGGTGATGGGCCTTGCAGTACATGGAGAACGCATTGCGTCCTCATCAAACAAACCGAACACTAATGATCGATTTGTGGTTGGGGGTCAATTGGTGCTCTTCGATGGGGCAACACAATGAAGGAGGACCTTCAGGAGGGAGTAGGAGTGCATACGGGAAAAAAAAAAAAGAAAGGGGGAAACAGACTTTGTCAAAACGAAACATTGTTCCCCGACAAAGAAGGCCCCTCCAAAAGGCAGTTAGCCAAGAGAAAACTACGGTGGGGTGGAAAAAAACTAAGGGAGGGAAAAAGGAAAAAAAATAATTGTGCTCAATCGACAACATGAACAAAAAAGAGGAGAAAGAAAGAGAGATAACGAGAGGTAAATAAAGGGGGGAAGGGACACGGCAGTAGGTGACGATGGGGGAGCAAAGAGGGGGGGACTATGGCTGTCCGGAACATGGATCATGGGGGGGACAGGCAAGGGAAATGCGTGAGTAATACAAGAAAAGAAAAGAGGGGAAAAGGGGCTAGACTAATGAAACAACCAAAAAAAGAAAAAAGACAAAAGGATCGTAAAAAATTGAATCCCCAACACCACAAAAGAAAGGGGGGAGTTGGTGACAATGGCACTACAGGGGAAAAGGGAGGTCAATGTCGTGACCAGGAATAAGGGAAAAAGTGAACAGGCGCAATAAACTACATATGGAACCAAAAAAGCACGGAAGTAACCTCAACTGAGGGGGAGCCAATCAAAAAACGCGCGGGGGGGGTCCGACAATGGGAAGAAAAGCTGGCAAAGAAGGGGGGGACGTAAAACGGGAATGGAGTGTCCTGAACAGTAAAAAAGGACCCGGTGATATCCTCAAGGATATGGACAGTCGCAGGGGGGGTTCCATCTTCGAAAAAAAAGCGGAAGCGAGCTGGAAGAATCTCGAGCAGAGGAGAGGGGACCGTAGTAAAGAAACGGGCCTGTTAGAGTTTAGGGCACAAACAGCTGGTTAAACAAACATCAGAAAGGGGGAAAAAAAAAGGGATTGAAAAAGTCATTACGGGTGGGTTGGATGTAAGTGACTTAGGGGGTCCTTGCTGTTCATTTGAAATTCGGTGCTGCTTATGGATCGTCCAACAAGAAACAACCGGGCGAAAAGAACAAAAGGTGCGCTGGCGACAATATTGAAAAGAAAGAAAGAAAAACTAGGGGTACATCGCCGGGGAAAGCAAATGGGCAAAAATGGAAAAAATCCACAAGATACAAGGAGGATTGAAGCCTGGCCATGTCCCGGACCACGGGGGAGAAGAGGGGTCCAGACGGGGCCAATGTTGAAAAAAACTTAACAGAAAGAAAAGGGAGACAGAAGGGGGGAAAGCCGAAAAAACTCGAGTCAGTCAAAAATGGGCCCAACTGTTGAGATCAACATCTCCCTCCCCGGCTAAAGCAGAAAAAGCTGCAAGAAAACTGTCCCCAAGGGGGGAGAAGCCGAAGAAGGCAGCAGAAGCCGACCAAAAAAAAAAGCCGGCCGGAGGAAAAGAGGAGAGGCCCAGTGAAACAAACCGGAGAAGCCTACTGAGGGGGAGGAGATGTGCGGGGAGAGAAGGAAGACCTGTGCCCCGACAAAGAAGAGAGAAAAACCTAAAGAGAGCCAGAGAAAAGTTCCTTTGTTGGGAGGTCCACGCCCCCTCAAAGTAAAAAAAACAAAAAGAAACAAAACTGGAAGTGTTCAAAAGAGAGAATTTGGGGGAAATTGGAAAGCAATCAGTTGGAAATGTAAGAATACAACGGGGCTCCAGCAATCCCTCCCGATGGAAAAACAAAGGATACAACAAGAGGAAGGTACCGTGAATTCAGAGGAAGAGGGTGAAAGAAACAATTCCACAGTTAATTTCCGAGTAAAATGAATGATGAAATAATAACCGGGGGTAGGGGATAAGTTTTTGATATAATTGACTCTGGCAGGGCCGGGACTGAACAGATTTGGAATTTTGCCGAAAAATCCTGAGAGCAGGAGAACTTACAAGCAACGTATTTTTTTGCCGCCTGGAAAGGGGTTTTTAAAAACAGAAAACGCTAACATGAAAGGAAAAAAAAAACCAACAAGGGAGGAAGAGATGCCGAGATGGGTAAAAAAAAAAAAACTGTCCATCAGGCTGCAAAAAAAAGGGAAGACTCTGCGGCGGTAAGGGGATCCTGCAAGATTTCCCGCAAAGAAACAAATACAAATGGAAAAAAACGAAGGAAGTGTGGGTCAGCAAGAAAAAACTTATTAAATTCAAAGTTAATTATCCACATTCAATGGAAAAAAAAAATGGAATGAGGGTCAAGGTAGGGAAAACGAAGGAGGCCGGGCAAGGGAGAGTTAAATAGCAAAGTCATCTCCGTGTTTTGTAGAGAAGCAGTGGGGGGGGTGCAAACGCGCGTGGGGGGAAAGGAGAGGGGGGGTCATCAAAAGGGACCTCCTCGGGGAAACGAGGACAAAAAAAAAAAGGAAAAAAAACAATGGGTGGAAAAAAAAAAAAAGGGGAAAAAAGAGCAAAAGCGGCTCAAAAACAAACAAAACTGTCTAAAAGGTCCACTCCAAACACGTTGTTATCGAGGGGCCGGAAGGAAAAAAAGGGTTTCTCAAAACAAGGAAAGAGGGAAGGGGGGGGGAAGGGAAAGTGGAAGGAAGGATCAAAAAAAAGAAACCTGAATCCCTTTGCCCGCTTCCGGCTCTGTGGATCTTCCGGGCCAAAAATCAGGGAGGTTCACAAGTCGCGTGTCCTCAGGGCTGAAATCTTAGGATCACTCCTGGGGGAAGGGTCAAGGAACCCGCCCGGCGCGGGGGAAAGGGGAGGCTTCAGAGCTGGCGGGGAAAAAAAAAAAAAAAAAAGGAAAGGCCGGAGCTTAAAGCGAGATAAAGGGTGGGGATCTTCAACAAGCGGTGGGGGGGTGGAAAAATCCGGAAGGGATCCAAATTATAAACAGTTCAACAAAGGGCGTCGAGGAAAAGAACCGGCTAAAGACATCATTCTTGCCTATCGTGGAAAGGAGGGGGGCAAAAACGGGGACCGGCACCTAATTAAAGCGCGAAATGGCTTTGACTGGATTCATCTCCACATGTCCTGGATGATCTGGGGGGGTCAGGACTGAAGGGTCCCGAATTGCTGGAATGGAAAGGAACACAAAAAATATGTAAGACCAGAGGGGGAGTCAAAAAATTGCAGAGCATTTGTTGCACGGTTGGGTTGAACCGCGGGGCCGAGTCCCGAAGACCCGCATTCAAACAATGAGCAGGAATAAAGGAAGCACAAACAGAAAAAGGAAATCAAATAAAAAACCTTGTTGGCCTCCCAACCCGTCTTCAGGAGGTTCCGCCTTGAAGCCGAAAAAATCCCGAAAGAAGCCGTCGGGAATGCAATGTCCACACAGCTCAAAAGAGAGGAGCGAAGTCTAGCCAAAAAAGAAGACCTCCGGGGGAAATGTGGGGTTCAGGTTGGGTTTTTCCAAAAAAGAAGCAGCAAAGGAAAAACGTAACAATAAAAAAAAAGTTTCAAATCCTGGAATTTTGGGGCGGGATCAAAAGAGCCCCTGTTCACGGGACCGCAAAACCATGTCGCAAAAGGGAAAAACGAAACGACACCATCTTGTGGAAAGGAACAAAAGGGGGAAAGCGAATAATGTTCTTTCACGACGAGACGACCTACGGGATTGACTCAAGAACAAAAGTCGTGAGGTGGGTCCCGATTTAGTGGTGTGCCACCGACAGCGTGAAGTCGAGGGGGTTGGGAAAAAAAAAAACAAACGCCCAGATCAGGTTAAAACAAACACAAAAAAAAAGTTACAAGAGCACGCAGGAGCCACACCAATACGAAGGGGACTCGCATGTGGGTGGGGTGGGGAATTGAATTTGTAGAAAAAAAAAAAAGGAAAAAAACAGGGTGGTTTTTAGTTTCGCAAATAATAGAAAATGATATTGAGGGTGGTGGAATAGGGGGACACAGGACACAGTTGGGTTCACCTGTAGTGGTTCGCCGCACAGCCGGGGACTCTTTACCAAGGAAGAAGGCCCCCCAAATTTCAGACAGAATGTCCTTTTATGGAACGAGCAATCCTCAGAAAAAAAAACACGGAGGAAAAAAGAGAGAAAGGGGAGAAAGCTGAAAAAAAGAAGAGAATGGAGAGAGCATAAAGGAATTGGGAAAAAAATGTTGAGCCGAGGGCGGGGGAACAAGATCAGTGGAAAGGCTGGGTTTAACCTTGGGGGAGGCGGGAGAAATGAAAGTGAAAAACCGAAGTAAGGGGACACTATTGACATTGCTGAAACCATCATGGGGAAGAAAAAAGCAGTGATGGTGAATCCCCACCACAAAGGCAGATCATGTAAAGGATCGTGTGTGTGGGCAAGTCGAATGGGGAAGACCACAGAAAAGGGTGAAATGGGCCACGACCAGGCATGAAGTACCCGGTGGCCCTACAGAAGGCAAAGAAATCACGGTTGGAAAAAGAAATAAAAAAGATTAAAGACCAGCCCCCTGAAGTTTAAAAGAAAACAACAAAAGAAGGAGTCTCTGACTAAACACGTAAAGTCAGTGGGAGTTGGGTAACTGGGACAGCGCTGCTCCGTGGGGGATCGCAAGGTTCCAAGGATGATGAAGTCAAAAAAGACCCTCGGCATGTGGAGGCACACATGGTCGAAGGAAGCCGACGGATGATCGAATGCAAAAGGGTAATAGTGTCAAAGGAAAAAAAAAGGATTCGCAACCCCATCAAAAAGGAAAAAAAGGCGAGACACCTGGAAAGAAGTGGGCAGAAGGGACGTTGGCGGGTCGTACTTCCAGGAGCCGCGGTCAGGTTGCCAGGGGGAAATGGGGAAACTTAATGGGACGTCCGCAAAAGAACTGCAACCGGAAAAAAAGCTTGCGCACAGGACGCTAAGACCGCCTGGCTCAGACATGGGGGAAAAGAAATTCTTGCTTGTCCATCCATTTGAAGAAGAAGAAAATTGAATAAGCCCAAACAAAAAAGAAGGGCCAGAAGATAGAAGGGCGGCCATGAGTTGACCAAAGTTGGCAAAGGGAAAGCAGTGGAAAAGTTGGTTGCCACCAGGAGTGCAAAAAAAAAAACGGAACGATAGCAAGAATAAATGTAAATAAAGAAACGCAACAAACGGATGACATCGGCTACAGACCTAAGTACGGGGGGGGAAAACGGGAGGTGAAGATCAAACTCCTAAAAACTAAACTCTAAAAAGCAGGCCTACTTTCCGAGCCGGCGGCAGAAATCAAGAAAAGCGAAGGCCGAAGCCTGCCCGCCTCCGGGCGGCGGAACGGCCCCTCTCAGAGAGGAGCAGGTCGGAAAGGAGAGGAAAAAACTCAAGCCAAAAGGCCTGAAAGAAGCAGGGAACGGGGGAAAAGGGGAAGAGAACGGTTGGAATAAACAAAAAAGGGAAAAAACTCGAAGGGGAGGAGCACCGCCCCTCGAAAAACACGTGAAAGGGGGGGGGTGGTGAAAAGGTGCCCCTCAAAGAAGCCACGGTAAAGAAAGGGAGAAATGACGAGCGTGTTGGGGGAAAAAAGAGGGGGAAATGGGACAAGGTCAAAGCGGGTGGAGGGCCCCCCTGTGGAAGGGGGAGAAATACATATAAAGGCTAAGCAACCCCGAAGGTAAGGCCAAAAATGACCAGGAAGGACGAGATTTGTTGAAAGTGCGGAAAGCACTGCAACGCGAGGGGGTGAAATGGACAATGTGACGACATGGAAAAGGTCATATCAAAACTTTTATCGAGGAATGTATGAACCGGGGGGGGGGGTGGGAAAATAGGGGGGGACGCGACATGGACCGCGACCAATAAGAGGGTAGGTTGGGGTGGTGTTTGTTGCCAGGTGCCGGAATGCCTTTCTGGTTTGCAATAAGCTTACCGCCCGCGTCATGGGTTGCAGAGGAAGGGATCGCCAGTTTGTTGGGACCAGGTGGAATCTCAACAACAAAACAACTGAGAGAGGGAGATGCAAGGGGAACACTGCTGTTCTCAAAAGGGGGAAAGGGAGGGAAACGACGCGATAAACGCAAAGAACTAAAGAAATTCCACACACCACCAAGGGTACGAATGGGGTACAAAAGTAAACAAGGGAAAAGGGGGGGGAATTCAACTATCACAAAAAAGAAACATAGAATAATTCAATACCTCGAATAGAAAGGAAAGGAACCCAGGCCCATTTTCACAACCGTCGCATGGAGGGGAAACCGTGTAAGTTCCCCTCGAAGGGAATTAACTGTGGCATCTTGGGTTAGGGAAGGGTTTTTAAAAACTGAACGGGAGGGGGCTCGCAACGAAGCACTCAAGGGTCTTTGCCTACAAGGGGAACCATAAAAAGCTCCTCCATTGGGGAAAAGAGGTTGTCAGTTCCCAAACAGCAAATCGGTGGGGGACACGATAAACTTTCAAACGGAAATCGGCCAGGGGGTGGGGTTATCTTGGGGGGCTCAAGGAACCAAAGGGGGGGGGGGAACAATAGGGAGACTTCTTTAGGAGGGACCCAAACCAAGGAAAACGCACTTCGGTTGGACAATGTGGGAAAGGTTAAAAATCAACGGCTCAGAACGAGCAGGACGTTAAAGGGAGTAGAGATTGAAAAAAAAAACGCAGGGGGGGAGAACTGGGGGGACTCAGCTCCTCAAGGCCTCCTTAGGGAAAAGGGGGGTTCCCGTACCCGGACACTGGTAGGCTTCGAAGAGGCTTGAGGGAGACACCTGAGGAGAGGCTTCGCCAAGGAGCAAAAAAAAGGGTAGGGGAGTGATGTTGATTTAAATCGCGGTTCCTTTCACCAGGAATAAGAACATGCAGGGCGGTGCCGATAAAAGGCCATACAGCTTCAAGAAAAGACTTGAATCCGTCGTGGAATCACAGGGCAAAGAAAAGTACAGCCGAATCGCACAATCATGGGGGAATTCTGCTTAGAACATCTGGGGGGGGTAAAAATCATAAGTAATAGAAAATTTAAGATTTTTCGCTTGCAGGTAAAAAAAAGAGGAAAAAAAAAAAAGGTTGGAAGAAGAGCGAGCAGCACCTGCACTGGGAAAGTGGGTGGGGGCGCAAGGGGTGTCCACCGCGGGGGGGGGGTCGGACGGAGAAGAACGGAAGACACCCGGCATTTCGAAGGCACGATGGGTCAAACATTTACATGAAGCCAAGAGGAATGATTTAACGGGAGCCCTGGGGGTGGAAAAATGCAAGGCGCAGGAGGTTTTCCCGATGCAAGGGGGTGGGCAAGGAGTAGAAGCAACCTCCAACCCTGTCAACGTTGGATGACCAATAAGGGAGAAAGGTCAGACAGCGACGAACAGCGATGCAGATAAGAGATTTATTGTTGCGAGGGGGAAAAACATAACAAGCCGATCAATCATGGAAAATTTTTGCGATCAACGAAAAAAGATCCTAAACGGAAACAACGAAAAATAAAGAACACATCACGAAAAAGTTCGCGAATCTGATGGAAGGGGGTATGGGGGGGAACAGAAAAGCGGATACAGGAGGCTAAAAACAGACCGAGACTTCACGTTGATAGATTGGGGGGTAGTGGACCCGATAACTGGGGTCACGGCAAAGTGTACCAATTCTCGGAGGCCAACATATGTAAACGCATTGGGAAACTTCCGCCACCCACAACCATCCGCACACCAATCACTTTAAAGGTATTTAATGATCGTTGGGTTTGGGAGGGGGGGGGCGATCCGATACAGGAGGGGGTTTATTGGCGAAAAAAGGAGTCAATTCAAAATTAGTCCCCTTTTAGCCTGGGATGTGAAAGTGGATTTCAGGACTGTAGAGACAGAAGTGATGGGGGAAAAACGTGATGTTCAAAGACAGCCAGACGGCTCACCAGGAAGGGGGGGTGATACAAACAGACATGCCATATAGACTCACTGGGTTTAAGAAGCGGAAACGACAACCACCAACAAAAACGGAAGGAAAGAATTAACGGAAAACAATTAACAAGGGAAGCTACTGGAATAGACGAGGTAGCCAACGAGTAGCAAAATGGGAGTGGAGGAACAGGATGAAAGTCGGGGGTTAGGTGGGGGGAGGTGTCCTAAATAAGATACTCAAAAAACTATGACGGACTAAATGACTATTGAACTGGGGGAGGGGGGGAAAAAAAAAAAAAGAACCACCGACCCGGAGAAAGCAAAAAAAACAACGTCATGTAGGTGGCTGAGGGCAGGGGGAGGGGGGTGAATGAGAATGTAAACAAGGCCATCAAGACGATTTGTGGGGTGAAACAAAGAAAAAGGGTCCAGGCCTAACTAATCCTCACCTACAGGGACACAAAGTGGGAGGAGGCGAACCCGAAGACTCCGACGGGCGGTCAGAAAGCGAAAGGGAATGCGGGAAAAAACACCAGACTGGTTAAGACAGGCGGGAAAAAAAAGGGGGAGGGGGGGTTACCCCAGGCAGAATGCTCCAGGGGAAAAAAAAAAAAATTCCAGGGGGGGGGATCGCCCCAAAAGGAGGCAGGGTGGGTCCATTTGAACCCGAAGGAAAAAGAATCCGAACAGACTGATTCGAGAGAAGCGAGGAGGAGGCTGAGGGTCATACAATTGGGGTTCTGGCAAGACAAGGGGGAGGAAATCAGGAATCCTGACAGCAAAAGGGATTTGCGAAATATAAGGGCTGGGGGGATGTGGAATGTTGAAGCAAAAAGGCATGTGGAGCAAAGGGAGGAAGGGATGGAAGATCAAGGGTGACAATCGACAAAAAGTGCGCAAACAAAAGAAACGCTGGGAAAAACAGCAAAGGATATTATGGGGGAAAAAAAATGGAGAAGAAGTGGGAAGGAAGAGGTGCCGGGAAGAATTAGATTAGGAGGGCTGGAGATAGTAA
>Ga0179593_1766193_pt1 | contig 12384 bp, 11 predicted proteins | sample CZODoug2_1_08_16_FD_185931 | JGI IMG/M metagenome (GOLD analysis project Ga0179593, IMG submission 185931) | Vadose zone soil fungal communities from Angelo Coast Range Reserve, California, USA - CZODoug2_1_08_16fungal (PacBio error correction) | ecosystem: Environmental > Terrestrial > Soil >...
CCAGCGAATCTGTTGCTTTCCGTCCGAGCATCTCGCCATTCAAGAATTCCAGCAGCTTCTTGGCTTTCCGGCGAGCCGGAAACTTCCACTCGATCCCGATGTACACGTCCTTCGGTATTCTCGCCGAAGATCACCACGTCCAGCGTCTCGGGATGTTTCACGGGGGAGGGAACGCCCGCGTAATGCGGCCGGCCGCTCGCACGATACAAATCAGAATCTGGCGCCCGCCCGTTCCGCGAAGGCGAATTCCGCCCCCCGGACCGGAAGTGGTCAGGTCGGCCCTTATGGCCACGCGAAATCGCGAATGGCAATCCACTGTGTCGTTCGGCAACCCCTCTTTAAAGCGTTGAAACCGCCTTTTCGCCGGCGAAAACTCACCCAGGCATGCGCCGCTTGCCGCCATATGCGTGCTCCACATCCGCGCAACACGCGCCGCGAGGCCTTCCTATAGCGCGCCCGCGTGCCGTCTCCTCAATAATGGAATGATCGGCCGCCTCCGGCACCTAGTTCGCCGCGCTGGTACTCAATGCCCTTTCCCCGGCAGGAATGGCTTCCCTTGTACGAAATTTTTCATCGTTCATGACCTCTTGGCAATGGCTTTTTGTGCAGTACCCGTCGGCCTAACCAACGAGAGTCCGGCGCGAATTACAAGAAGATACATAATCGAAACAAATCCCCGCGACTGCCGGACAGCACGGCGGTATACTCGGGCGCTTAGCAATGTTCCACCGAAGGATAGATTTACATATGATCGATTGAAACGATTCACAACATCGCGCCACGCTCGGCGAATTGATTAGCTGATCCCGGGACACCGTCCGCGGCTAAACCAAACACTCTCGCGCGAACTCAAAAACAGGCAAGCTTGACGAGAAAACGCGGCAGCTGTTTCGCTCGCCGTGGCGGTGACTACGAGTGCGACGGCTGCAATCTGGTGCCCAGCGAAGCCGCCTTGAAGGCCGGCGCCACCAAAGAAGATTGCCGAAGCCGCTGGGCGTCGCGGTTTGCTATAATGCGGTGGCCGGCGCTTATTTATTCACGCGCGTTCTCGATGCAGTTCACAAAAGAGCGCCCAAGGCAAAACGCGTAAGACCTCGCTGTAGTGGCGCAGCTGCTGCGCCACTACATGGTTTCGCCTAAAACAAAATTCACAAGAACGGTTGTACACTTCGGTGGTACTGCACTTCCGGCAACCTTCACAAACGTGCCGAGTTGCCGCTGCCAGTCGATCCGCCTCGGCCTGCTTCAAATCTCGTAGCGGCTCTTGACCTCTTCGTTCGCCGAGCAACTTGGGTCGTCCATTCCTCCTTGGCGGAAATTGTCGAGCGCGAGATAAATGTTGTCTGGTAGGTAGCGTTTCGGCTTGGCGCGCGATTCTTATCTTCGCGTTTCAATTCAACCCCGAATACCTATTCGGAAAATCGAATACATCACCAGGTACGAGGTTTGCAATCGGGCGCACCGAGCGAACCTCCACGCGCATGCTGCGCGTCATTGCCAATGGGGATGCGATCATGGAGCGCGCGATCCACCGCAGACTCGCCTTGAGGCTGATTTGGGCGCTTCGAATGCGATCAGCCGGCGATAACGCGTTACCGCTGGCATTGAGCACAGCAAACAATATCGTTGCCGTGTGTCAGAATGCGATCCACACACGCCTCAGCACAAAGCTTGCTGAGCTTCTCTTCGCCCTTCGTCCCAGTAACTATTTTTTCCCCGCTTGCTGATAGATACGTTCGTATCTGTCCGTGCCGGTTGTTCCACGTGCCGGCTACCGGCTTCGGCAGAAACGACGCGTTCGAGCCCATTCTGGTCCGCCACCTGGGGCAAATCAATTGGTATAGTTGAATCTGATCGGCTCCTGCACCACTTCGCCGTAAGCCCGTATTAATTTCGAATTGGGAAGGCGCCACTTCGATGTCCTTCTCTTTTTGAAGCCCATCGCGCCCTGCACTTCCGCGTGGTATCGAAAAAGTTCGCAAGGGATCGCCGGTGAGTGGAGGTGTATCCCCGGTGTTACACGTAATCGAATTTTTTCCGTCTCGTTTAGCGCCGCTCCGCGTCGGATCCTTGAAACAGACCCTCATCTCATTCGCGGCGTTCAGCGTGTACTCTTCTTTCTTGTACACTCCCCGCGACCTTTGAGCCCGCCCTCGAATATCGTCGCCGTATGGCGTGCCCGTCTTTGTGTCGATCACGTCAACCGAAAACACAACTTTGCCGCTGCCGATATTCCGACAGGCGCCCGTAAAATACGGCCAGTCATCGCCAACCGCAATCGCTTTCGGCGGCTGTGCTGTAAATCCGCGATGAGAGCCTCAAGGTCAGTTGTCCCAGCTCTTGATCAGAAACTTCGTGTCGTAATCATCCTGTGCCAGCGGCGTCAGGTCCTGAAGAGCACGGTCACGGCCTTGGATGCGCTTCTCGTCGCTTCATGATCTTGATGCGCCTCTCTTGCACTTTTATTCAGGCGCAAACACGCCATCTTGGGCGTTGCTTCTTGGCCTTGCAGATTGAGCTCTTCCACTCGTCGTATCGCAGATCTTTTTTAGAAAAGGCACACTCGGAGCAGCGGGGGTTTGATGCTCGCTCAAAGACCAGCTGTACTCGGCGGCCCGCCTCTCGCACTGCGATTCGCGGATGAAGTAATTGTTTCGTGGCGACCGATGGAACAATTTCGCCGATATTTACGGGCCACGTCACCGAAACTTGAGCGGCCGTTTTTTTATGACGGGATATGGTTCGCGAAAATCCAAAGTGGCCGAATATCACACGGATTGCGCCGCGAAATGATCGAGCCTCATGCGCAAGATCCTGCTCCGGTGGTCCCAACAAGACCTGGTATCAGGAGCGGAAAACGCAGCAAGTGAAAGGAAGTGGAGGGGGTCGGACGATGGGTTTTCTTCCGGCGGCTCTTTGCCGATAGCTAAACGACTGGCGCACGGAATCGGCCACCTATGGAAAAGCGTCCCGCCAGACGAATTTCTGGATGGCTGGAAAGCGAAACCTCTCCGCTAAGCACAATACGATCCCCAATGCCGTCGCACACGCATTTGCCATTTCTGCAAGTTGATCTGAGCGGAGCCATACTCTTGTCGGCAAACGTCAGAAGCTTCCGGCGTCCGACGTTTTCAGTGGGTGGAGTCCTTGGCAATTCGCCGGCGGGAACACCACGTTGGCGTGACACCCGTCGCGCAGGATTTCCCTGAACCGTTTCGGTGAAATATTGGGGCGTGGGGAAACGAATCATGGGTTTTGCGGCGGCGTTTTTAACGCCGGAGGATTTAGCGGTCGAGTTTCGACGCTTTCGTCGTGGCGCCTAACGTACGGCTACGAGCTAAAAACTGGTGGCGTCCGGACCCATACCGACGAATGAGTTGGACGCGCGAAATTCCCTGAAAGATGGTAGTACGCAAGGGGACCGTGCAGTGCGGACCGCGTTCCGGAAATGGCGCTGGCACCATTACTCTGAACTTGACCGCGAAGCCCATGACTTGGCGGCGGGAAAAGTCGACGCGCTTGAAATTTGAAAATGTGGAACTGGTTTGAATTGCTGCGCGAAGGCTAACGCATGGAAGGCGCTGGTCACCGCCCCTGAGGTGATGAGCGAATTCCGACCGCGACACAACCACACTCAGTTGATCGTGGCGAGTGGGGCGCGTGGTACCGGCCGGGCAGCGAATGACGCCGGGCGAGCTGCTGAGACAGACTCCCACTTTGCTCGACGCGATTTCAGTGCATGAACGCTGGTATTTTTCAAATCGCTCCAGAAAAGTGGCCATGGCCAACTGCTGCGCGCACTGGTGAATTGCTTGAACAGCCTGTATTTGGGGCGTCACGAGGATCGATTTCGTGATTTACCCCCGCGGAGGGACGAGGATTTCACTTTATGCCAGCACATCAGGGCGCGATCGCTGTCGCACGGTGTTCTCCCTCGCCCAATTTGCGGTAGACCGCGACGGAAAGTCCACAGCGTATTGGGGGATGAAAGGCTCGCATCGGTCCGCGGAAAGAAGTGGACGATTAAACGCGGTTCAATCCAGTCCCAGCTGAAGTCTCGCTGACGAAGTTGGGTTTACTGGCCGCCGCGCAGTCAGCGATAGGAGTTTTGTCACCCACACGATTTCATCCCCACAATACATTTCAGCAAGCGCGACATCGTAGTGCCCGGCAGACTAACACGCTTACTCCTCAAGTGCAGAGGCGGATTGGCGGGTCGAGGGTTCCGCCAGCTCGGTGATTGCGCTGAACATTACGTTGGCCTAAAAGAAACTGGGCGTCGTCTGACCGCCGCGAGGACTAGTGGCCACCATTAGATCTTCAAGGTTGCGGGTCGGCGAGCGTGATTTCCCGATATAGAATGCAGATATCGAAGACTCACCACGCCCGCTCAAATGAATTGATCCTGGAATGTGATCTTGTTGGTCGGTTGTCTGCTAGAAACCCCGAAGCACAATTTGTCCCTGGCGGTGCGGCTTTGATAAACTGTGCGGTGATGGTTCCTCGGCTAATTGTGGGGCCATTCGCAAACCGGTTCGGTAGTGTTAGCTTGATTTTTGCCAGCCATTCCACGTTCCCCGCAGCGGCGCGGCAAACCGGTAAGCAGTTTACGGTATTCACGTAAATCCCCGCCATGTCCGGAGCGCGTGCGCAGAATCTCCGCGTCTTTTGAAAACCTCTCTTCTGCGTGCTCCGTGGCCCTCGATCACGCTGATCACTTGGGCCCCTGGACCATGTTGCTGGAAAGCTTCCGAAAAGCCAGGCGTTTTTTTGACGATGAATCTTCATCAGTCAACCTGCCGCAACCACCGCTAACTTTTGCGCCTCGCGAACCCACACTTGCCCATCAATTCGCCTGCGGACTTCCGTAAGTGCCCCGCTCACGTCGACACGCTGGAGCCGGCGACTTTCCGGGGCATCGGTGAAACACAAACCACCCGAATTCCCTGCCCTCGGCGGTCGTTATCAGTTAGTCAATCCTTGGTGGATTTCCACAGTCAGAAAGATCCCATCGCCCCGCTGGCAACCAGCTCGTGACCGCCTGCGTATCGGCTTCTCCCAGCGCTCTGATGGACGATGATAAATCGAACGCCCATTTGCCGGCGCGGCGCGGCTCTTCATCCAGGACTCGGCCCAAAGCTGGTCGTAAGAAAAATGAATCCGCAGGCATGCAGACGCCTATTAGCCGTCGATTTGGCTACGGAGAGCGCGCTCGCCGCGGAGGGTTCGGGATGCCTATTTGCTGCGAGCGATTTCCGGTTCGCGGCCGCGTGGAATCCTTGATACCGGGGCGAAGAACCCAGTGCAAAAAGCGCATCGACGGGCCGATCGACCCACGTTTGGCATCTGGGCGATCAGTGAAGTCCGCTGTGTTTCCTTATCAGCTTTTTATCAATTCCACGCATGCCCTGTCTATTTTTCCAGTCCCATTCAGCGTCGCGTCGATTAGATCGACGAATTGCCGCCAACCATCATATCTTGAGGTGCTGGCTCGACCACTCTGTCGTATCGCGATTCAGAAACGAGAGCTCGTTCGGTCCGAGGGGAAATCCCACGGTCTTTCGGGTTGTTTCTCAGGGTCGAGCTCCATCGCCGGCGAAATCCCGCAGCTCCTTTACCCGTACGGTCACCGAGCTGACTTTCATCCCGGTGTAAAGCTGCACGACCTCGTCCGCCAGGCGCGAGCCAGTGTTGGTTTACCAGCCACGGTACGGTGGACTGGCCCATTTCTGGACGATGGGTCTGGGGAGAGCTTTCCGCGTTCGAATACTTGCACGTGGTGTAGCTCACCCCCAGCCCGACGGAACGGGGTTTGGTCGTCGTTCCGGACGCTACTTCGCGCTTGGCGGATGGTTTTTATAAAGTAATCGGGAACTCCAACTTGCGAGGCACCTTCATCGTCAATTTGCACCGGGAATTGTAGTCGCCAAAGAGTAGTCCGCCGCTGCACGTGCCGCCCTCTGTCCGAGATCCAAGCCTTCCAGATCGCCGGCACACGCTCCGCGATCAGATTATGATGGAGTTCGGCGCCGTGCCGCAGAACCTACTATGGTTGCCGACGGCCAGCATCTCTTTGGACCAATCGTCTGACTTTTCCGAGCAGGTCCAGACTTCGCGGTCGCGCCCTTGTGCTCTGGCGCCCAGCCCTCACGAGAAGTGTGCTCGTTCTCGCCAAGGACCTCATCATAACTTCAGATTTTTTGGCAACTTTTACTTGGCTCTTGGCGAGCCGACACTGACGCAAAACGAATCCAAGAGCAGTAAAAGTTGCCAACCATCTGAAGTTATATGTGCTTGTCCTTGGCGGAACGAGCAAACTTCTCCGGTGAGGCCTGGGCGCAGAGCACATGGCGACCGCGATAGTCGGACCTGCCGGAAGGCAGACGATTTGGCAAGAATTCTGGCCGTCGCAGCCATTAGTAGTGTTTGCTGCTGCAACGGCGCCCGAATCCACATCAATCTGATCGCGGAGCGTGGTTGCCCCGTCGATCCTGGAAGGCTGGTATCTCGGACAAGAGGGCGGACGGCAAGCGGCGGACGTACTCTTTGCGACTACAATCCCGGTTGGCAATTGCCGATCACGGTGCTCGCAATGTTGGGCATCTTCCCGATTACTTTATCATAAAACATCCCCCAGCGCGAGTACCGGAACGACGCCCAACCCCTGTTGTTCCGTTCGGCTGGGGGTTGAGCTACACCATTCAAAGTATTCCGGAACGCAAAGTCTCCCCAACTCATCGGTCCAGAGGGGCAGTCCACCCGGCACCGTGATGTAACCAACCTTGCTCGCGCCGTGGCGACGATGTTCGTGCAGCTTTACATCCGGGATGAAGTCAGCTCGTGCCCGTCACTGTAAAGGAGCTGCGCGGATTTCGCCGGATGGAGCTCGCCCTGGACAAACGAAGACTCTTGGGATTTTCCTCTCGGACCGAAGACTCTCGTTTCTGAATCGCGATATGCACAGAGTGGTTCTACCAGCACCTTCAAGATTATGGTTTGGCGGCAATTCCGTCATCTAATCGACGCGACGCTGAAGTGGCTGGAAAAATAGACCGGGCATGCGTGGAAGTCGATAAAAAGCATGACTAAAGAACACAGCGATTCACTTGCTCGCCCAGATGGCCCCGTGTTCGTCGGCACCGTCGATTCGCGCTTGCACGTAGCACCGTCATCCAGGATTTCCACGCGCCAGCGAGTCATGAAATCGCGCATCAAATAGGATAACTCGCCTACCTCGCGCTCGCGCGCTCTCCTTATCCAACATCGACGCCCTAATAGGCGTCTGCATGCTCAGATATATCCATTTTTTTCTACGACCAGCTTTGGGCGGAGTCCTGGATGAGGCCGCCGCGCCGCGCAAAATGGGCTTCGATTTATCAATCGTCCAGTCAGAGCGCTGGGAGAGCCGATCCGAGCTCACCGTCTGGTTGCCACGGCCTTCGAATGGGATCATGCTTGACTGCTGGAAAATCCACCATGATTGACCTCCACTGTTAACACGCCGAGCCGGGAATTCCGGGTGTTGTGTTTCAACCGATGCCCCGAAAGTCGCCGCTCTCAGCGTTTCTTGCGTTGAGCCTGCACTTTACCGGAGTGCGCTGCGAATTGATGGGCAATCTGGTTCCGCGATGGCTCAAAAGTATCGGTGTTGCCGGCATTTTGACTGCTGACGATCATCGTCAAAAACACCGCCGGCTTTTCTGAAGTTTCCAGCACATTTCCCGGGGCAAAGTGATCAAGCGGTGATCGAGGCCCGAGCACGAAGAATAGGTTTTCAAAAGACGCTGTAGATTCTGCGCCGCTCTCCGGCTGTTGGGCTTTACGTTGAATACCGTGAACTGCTTACCGGTTGCCGCGCGCTGCGGGAACGTGAACTGGCTGGCAAAAATCAAGCTAATCCACTACGACCTGTTTGACTCGAAATGGCCCCACAATTCGCCCCAGGCACCATCACCGCATCATTTATCACATCCCACCGCAGGGACAAATTGCTTTCGCGTTCTAGCAGACAACCTGACCAACAAATTCACATTCCAGGCATCATTCATTTGCCCGGGCGTGTTGAGTCTTGACTCTGCATCTATTCCGGTAATCGACGCTCGCTCCTACCTCAACCTTGAAGATCTCAATGGTGGCCACTAAGTCCTCGCGGCGTCAGACGACGCCCATTTATTCTTTTTAGGCCAACGTAATGTGCACGCCAATCACCGAATCTGGTCGGAACCTCGACCACCATCCCCTGCCACTGAGAGTAAGCGTTTTAGTCTGCGCACTACGGATGTCGCGCTGCTGAAATGTAGTGTGCATGATATCCTGGGGTTAAAAACTCATACTCGCGGGGGGGGGGGGGGGGGTGGGACTTCGGCGTCCGCGCCATGTAACCAATTCCGTCCAGCCGAGCTTTTCGCATTGGACTCGGATTGAAAAAAAAAACCCGCCGGTAATCGTCAATTCCTTCCGCGGACCGATGCCGAGCCGTTCATCCCCAATACGATGTGGACTTCTCGCGGTCTACGCAAATTGTGGCGCGGCGAAACCCGTGCGCGCGACTCGCCCCTGATTGCTAGGCATAAGCTCGAATACTCGTCCCACCGGGTAATCACGAGCGCTACCTCGTGCGCCAAATCCAGGCTGGTTCAAGCAATGCACCAGCTGCGCGCATTGGCCATGGCCCACTTTTTCTGGTGGGCTTTTGAGAAAATATCCAGCCGTCATGCCGCCACTAAAATCGCGTCGCGCAAGTGGGAGTCTGTTTCCAGTGCAGCGCCCGCGTCATCTCGCTGCCCGCCGGTACCACGGCCCCCACTCCGTCCTCTGACGACAACTTGATGTGTGCTCCGGTCGAATTCGCTCAAATCACCTGCCAGTGCCGGTGATCAGGCCTTCCATGCTTCGCCTTCGCGCAGCAATTCAAACGCAGTCCACATTTTCAAATTTCAGCGCGTCGCTTTTCCCCGCGTCCCATTCCGGTCCTTCCGCGCTCAAGTTCCACGTAATGTGCAGCGCATTCGTACATGCGGCGCTCACTGCCCTGTCCCCTTGCGTAACTACTCTTCGGGTTCGCGCGTACCACTCCTCTCGGTATGGGTCCCGACCCACCAGTTTTTAGCTCGTCGCCGTCGTCGGGAGCCACGACGTAACGTCGAACTCGACCGCATACTCCTCCGGCGGAAAATCGCCGCCGCAACCCCATGAATTCGTTTCCCACTCCCCAATATTTCACGCGAAATCGTCGGGAATCCTGCGCCGATCGGGTGTCCGCCAACGTGGTGCTTCCCCGCCGGCGAAATTGCAATACTTCTCCACCCAATGATAAACGGCGACCCGGAAGGCTTCTGACGTTTGCCGCAAGATATGCTCCGCTCATAACTTGCAGAAATGACAAATTCGTTGGTTCCGACGGCAATTGGATCGTATTATGTGGCTCGCGAGATTTTTCCTTTCCACCCATTCCAAATTCGTTCTGCGAGGAACGCTTTTCCATCGGGCCTATTCCGTCGCGCCAAGTCGTATCTATCGGGCAAAGCTCCGCCCGGCAAACGAACCACCGAGTCCTATGATCTTGCGCATGTGCTGATAGTCGCGGCGCAATCCGTGGATATCTGCACGTTGTTTTTTTCGCCGACCTATCCCCGCCATAAAAAACGCCGCTCAAGTTTTCGGTGAAGTGGCCGTAATATTCGCGAAATTGTTCCATCGGTTTCGTCGACCATACTTCAATCCGCGAATCCGCATTGCCAGAGGGCGGCGAGCCGAGTTCCAGCCTGTCTTTGGAAGCGAGCATCACCCCCGCTGCTTCGAGTGTTCCTTTTTCTAAAAAAGCTTCTGCGATACGACAGCTGGAGAGCTCAATCTGAAGGCCAAGAAGCAACGCCAAATCGTGTTTGCGCCGCATAAAGTTCCAGAGGCGCCCCACCTCAAGATCTGACGAGGCGCGACGGAAGCGCATCAGCCGTGACGTGCTCTGCACGAACCTTTTAAGCCGATTGCACATGCTTGATTACGACAAGAAGTTTCGGATCAAGAGCTGGGACAACTTGACTTTGACGGCTCCTCGACCGCGATTTACAGCACAGCGCGAAAGCGTTTGCGGTTGGCGATGGACTTCCGTCATTTTACTGGCGCTGCGGACGGTCTCGGCATCGGCAAAGTGCTGTTTTCGTTGAAGTGATCGACAAGACGGCACGCCATACGGCCCCGATATTCGCGGGCGGCTCAGGCCTTCGGGGAAGAATGTACAGACAGAAGAGTAACTGCTGACCCGCGAAGAGATCGATGATTCCTGTCAAGGCTCCGACGCGGGCGCGCTACAACGATACCGAAAATTTCGATTACGTAACCCGGCGGTACTACCATTCACTCCACCGGCATCCTTGCGACTTTTATCGATACCACTGCGGAATTGCCAGCGCCGAATGGGCTTCCAAATGAGAAGGACCATCCGGATTGGCGCCGTTATCCCATTCGAAATTAACTACGGCTACGGCGAAGTGGTGCAGCGCGATCGTTCACTATACCCATGTTTGCGCCAGGTTGGCGAACCGCATGAAGGCTCACGGGTCGTTTTCTTCCGAAGCCGGTGTCGGCGTGAACGGCAACGTCTGCATCGAACGTAATCTATCAGCAAGGGCTGAAAAAATATTTACTGATCCGAAGCGAAGCAGATCTCACACGTATTGGCTGGGCGTTTGTGGATCGCATTTTTTTCCCCCTTTTTTTGACCCCACGGCAATATAATTGTTCTGCTGCTCAATGCCACGTTTACGCGTCTCGCCGGCTTGATCCGCACTTCAAGCGCAATCGCTTCAGGCGGCTGCGGTTGATCGCGGGCTCCATGTTTCGCATCCCCATGGCCATGGCGCAGGCAGCGCGTGGAGGTTCGCTCGTTGCGCCCGGGGCCAACCCGTACCTGGTGATGTATTCGTAAATTTTCGCACGGGTAATCGGGTGAAAACCGCGAAAAGATCAAGAATCTGCGCACAAGCCGACCGCTACCTCCAGACAACATTTTTATCTCGCGTCGACAATTTCCGCAAGAGCGGAATGGACGACCAGTTTGCTCGGCCGAAGATGTCAAGACCTCTACGCGGATTTTAAGCAGGCCGCGGCGGATCGCTGCGCGCGGCACTCGCACGATTGTAGTGTTCCGGAATGCAAGTACCCACCACTAGTTTCAACCATTCTTGTGGAATTATAAACACCCAACACAACTCACTTTAGGTCAGAAACCATCCGCTAACCGCGGTGCGCAGCATCGCCCCCACACACTCCACAGCGGAAATCTTACAGCCACAACACCGTTTACCCAGACGTTGGGCGCTCTTGCGTTGACTGCATCGACAACGCGCGTCGAAATAAGCGCGGCCCCGGCAGTCATAGAAACCGCGACGCCCAGCGCTTCGCATTTCTTCTTTGGTGGCGCCGCCTTCACGGCGGCTTCGCTGTGCACCACGATTCAGCCGTCGCACGTCGTATTCACCGCCAGGCGAGCGAAATCAGCTCCGCGTTTTCTCGTCAAGCTTGCCTGTTTTTGAGTTTCGCCGCGCTAGTGTTTGGTTAGCCGCTGACGGTGTACCGGCTCACTTCATCATTCGCCGAGCTGGCGCCGATCTGTTTGTGAGACTCGTTCCAATCGATCATGCATGTAATCTCTCCTTCGTTTGGTAACCTTGCTACCGCGAGTATACCGCCTTGCTGTCCGGCGTCGCTTGGATGTTGGTTCGTTATGTAACTTCTTTAATTCGGCGCCCGGACTCTCGTTGGTTCTGCCGAGGTACTGCCCAAGGACGCATTTTGCAAAGAGGGCATGAACGAATGCAAAAATTCGTACAACGGCAGCCATTCCTGCCGGCGGAAAGGCATTGAGTACAGCGCGGCGAACTGCGGTGCCGTAGGCGCCGATCATGCCATTTTTGAGGCGACGGCACGGGGCGCGATATCTGTAAGGTCCTCGCGGAGCGTTTTTGACGCGGCTTGTGTAGCACCGCATATGGCGGAGCGGCGCCATTGCATGGTTTGAGTTTCGGGCCGGCGAAAGGCGTTCCAACGCTTTGTAAGATGTTGCCGAAGACACACGTGGCTGCCCAGCGCGATTTTCGCGTGGCCATCAAGGGGCCGCTGACCACTCCGGTCGGGGGCGGAATTTCGCTCGCTAGAACGTGTGCGCTGCGCCATATCTGGATTTGTATTCGTGCGAGCGGCCGGTCCGCTATTATCGGAGTTTCCCCTCCCCCGTGAAACTCCCGCTAAGATGACGTGGTGATCTTTCGGGAAATACCGAAAGACGTGTACTCGGGCTCGAGTGGTGAAGTCCTGCTCGCCGAACAAGAAGCTGCTGGAATCATTGAATGGCGAGATGCTAGGAAGGAAAAACAGATGCGGCTG
>Ga0179593_1300092_pt1 | contig 12383 bp, 11 predicted proteins | sample CZODoug2_1_08_16_FD_185931 | JGI IMG/M metagenome (GOLD analysis project Ga0179593, IMG submission 185931) | Vadose zone soil fungal communities from Angelo Coast Range Reserve, California, USA - CZODoug2_1_08_16fungal (PacBio error correction) | ecosystem: Environmental > Terrestrial > Soil >...
ATGCCGTCATCTTGCGGCTTAATCATGGGAAAAAGTGTCTCTAGAGTCTAAATTCAGAACCCAGGATAGGAGCCGAACAACGGTGTACTCGCGGTGGGCAATAGGGTGGCCCAATCGAAAAAAAACCCGGGGCAAAAAGAAGACTACGTATCTCGCAGGCGAGGACAGAAGTCGAGCTTCTTGTAACTCGGGTCGAGCGGCCCATACATCATCTCGCCGTTGGGGCTTACCCGGCCCCGCACGGAGAGTCCGACCCGCGGGGGGGCGGCGAGGAAGGCCCTCGATGAAACAGGAAGGCTAACTCAGGTCGACCGGTGAACCAAGGCAGGCGTTCCGGCGCGATGCCGCAGCTCGAGTGCGGCAGGGGGGCTCGCGGTGAGGGGGGTCGGTACAGCAAAGTGGCGTGTCGGCACAACAACGAAGGTGCCGCCCGGGTGCCACTGAAAGGGGTGGCTCGGCGCCGGAGGTCCAGGCAAAGTCCCGCCAGAACCGGTGAAACAGGTCCTCGGGCAGCAACCCGCAAGAAAAACCAAGAAAGTCCAGCGGAGACAAAACGTCGGAGCACAGGAACCTTGGCGGGCCATATCGCAGCGGGGCCGCCTCGGCCAAGTAAGGTGCCAAGCTGTGCACCGAAAAGGGGCCCACGGAACAAGCTAACCGCCGAGATCGAAGTGCGCAAACTAGCTGCCGGGCGTAGAAAAGTGGAAACCTAGATCCTTCGGACTGCACAAACGAATTTACAGATGTTACACGCCGCGCCGTGCCTACGTCCCTCTTACTTGCGCACGGGTCGCGGGCCCCGTCAGGCGCCAGCAGGCAAACGCCTCAGGTCCAGCAAAGCTATAAGCGCCGTCGACGAACCCAGTCGGTGCCACACGGGGAGGCCAGAGGCCAACCCGCGCGCAGTGCGCACGGACACAGCGACATGGAGCACGATGGGAGACCCCGCAAGGACTCAGCGGCGTAAGCCAAGAGGTCGACAAGGCAGGACGCGAGGCGTAGAAGTCACAACAAACCGATCGGAACCCTGTGGGCTAACAGAGCTAGCGCCGCCGTCTCTCCAGGGGGGGTCAGGGACATTAGTACGGAGCACTTCCAAAAAAAAGGACTAGGCTCAGTCAAGGGGCGAAATCGAAGACGGGTCCAGCCAACGCCAGCTGGTGAAAAACCCAAACGCAGCCCTGGCAATTCGAGAACCCATGGGCCCTCGTGAGGCGCCGAATGGTAAGGTCCGTTCAGAGGGCTGCGACGGACTGTAAAGTGAGACGTTCAAACGAGAGGCGATGGTGAAGCACCCGGCCCTGGCGGCCCAGGCCGAGGTGGGATTCCCCCGAGAGCGGGACGTCATTGCCGGGGTCGCGCGGGGTATGCGCCCAGACAGACCACCGCCAGCCAGGCGCGACAAAAAGGGAGGGCACGTACACGAGTCACACAGCAATCCCATTCATCGCTGGTCCTGAAGACTTCAGGGGTACCTTGACAACCGAAAGACACGAAGTGATTTCACTCAGAAGGTTCAAAAGAAACCCGTCCATCGGCAGGCGAATTTACTAATCACTACGGGTGCGAAGGGTCTCACCAGTAACGAAAAGCAGACTCGGGCAACGTGTTCTCCAGCCTCCGGGGAAGGCGTCTTTGTCACCGCGTTCACCGAGTCAAGGGAAAAACTACCGGTGGCGGGGAAACTCAACAACGCGCCGGATTCCGGGGGGAAAAGCAGGAAGGCGTCGCCAGGGTGGAAACAGTGCAAAAAATCGGCTACGAAAAGACGGCTAACCGAACTACATTTCCCAAAACGGTAGATCATGTGGCAGGCAAACGCCATTGTCCGGACTCATGTAAGGAAGCGTCAAAGGGCAGGGTCCTCCCGGGTTTATCGAAGAGAACAAACAAAAAAGGGGAGGAGGAGAGGAGGATGAACAAGACAAGGGAGGGCGGATACGTTACGGGTACGACAAAAATAGGGACTGACGGGAGGTAGAGCCGGACAAAGTATACGCCGGGTGAAATTTAAGTCGGGAAGAGCCGTCCCGGCGGGGGAGGAGTTGCCTGTGTTTTGCCACCCGGGGCCCTTACCCGACCGAAACCGGGCGTTGGCTCCGCAGACCGCCACCCACCGTATGGGAAGTACTCTCCGTGTCAAGGGAGAAGCGGTGCCACCTGAGGAAGAGCATAGCAAAGGGAAAAGGCTGCGGAGGGGACACGGCAGGGAGAGTCCCGAACATTCATAACGAATGACTTGAGAACCCTTCGGAAAAGAAAAACGTGCTTAGTCGGTTGGATCAACGTCCCAACCGGAGTAGGTGGGCGGTAAAAAACCGATTGAATCAGTAAGTGGACGGTTTTGTCGTGGAATCCTGGTCGGCGCAAGCGACGATGGTGGAAATGGGCTCTCCGGGAGACGTGCTCGGGGAGTGGTTGGGCAAATCAAGGTTGAGACAGTTACCGGGCTGGGCGGTTGCGAAAAAATCAGCATTGGGAAATTCGGGCGCAATAAAGGAACTGCCGCAAAGGCGCGCCTCGCGGCCAGCGTAGGATGCCTCGGTCAGGGCCCGCAATTGAGGATCTCAACTCCCAGATCTGCTATGTATCGATTAAACGCAGGGACCGCAAAGATACCAATCTGGATGCGCATTATATAATATCTACATTACCGGCAGCCACCTAGTCAAGAACTGCCAGGAAGGACAGCTGGAGGCGAAACCTGGCTATCGGCTGTTAAACGAGAGGGAGTCGTTGAGGACTATAGAGTAATTCATCTCCTCATCGGGTTCCGACTGAAGGATTTCCCACCTACGAGGAGGGGAGCGAAAACAAAGCGCGCTAGACCTCCAAGCCGTAGGAAACTCCAAGTGGAGAACCGGAGGGAGTACGCCTACATCATGCAGGGCCCGTCTGGAAAAAAAAACAGGATTATGCGGACGCCGGCCAGGCCAAAAGGCGAGGTCCTACTCGTGGCGAAAGTCATGGAAATCAAGATGGGCGACGACCAGGTGTCGAAAACCAGGCCTGGTGGGCAAACCCGTGGTGGTCAGAGCCCCGCGCTCGGTGAGGTGAAGCTCATCCTGCCGAGTCAGGAACAAACGCAGGTCGCGAAAATACTAAACAGAGTGCACAATTAGGGCCGGCCCGAAAAGTGGCGGAAATCCCGAGAATCTAAAGGCGGGAGGGTCGAACCCGATTCTGAAGACCGCGCGCGACCGGGGGACGCACGCGTCACATTCTAACTCGGGATCTGTACCCGTTGGGCTTTCTTTAAAAGCTGGTGCCCTTGCCCGAGAAAACCCGTCTCGGTCACGGCTCACCCGGAAATGGTCGTCGCCGACGATTAAACTGGATCAAGGAAAATCTTACTCGCAGTCATTAGCTCGATCCTGAGCCTTTGGGAAATTCACCCTCCGGTACCTGTCCCGTAGGGGGGGACGTCGGGACAATCATAAACCTTTACCCTCCCCACCCCAACCAAAAAACAACCCCCGGGAACACCCGACTCGAACGCACCATAGGGGGGGCGGCTACCCGTGATGGTGGAAAACCAGGGGGACCGAAAAGGACGTGAGCGAGGGTGAGGGGGGCAAATCGATACGTTGCAGTGAGGCGGATTGCGCGTGTACGAACAATCAACCAAAAGCGTCACTCGGGTACTTCCTAAAGGGGGACGGCCAACCCTGAAGGGCAGAAAGGGATCTACCACAGCCGGGTGCCGGGGGATCCACAACGCAGGAGTCGAACGTCTGGTCCGCTCAGTCACCGGAATTCGCGCCACGGCCCGTCTGGGGCCCGATCGTGAACTAACCTTCTAAAAAAAAGCTTCACGGGGGGTGATAAGGAAACGTGGTACCCACGTGAAAAATCTTTCCGAAGAAAAAAAAAGTCCAGAGGAAAGGAAGTGTCTCGAAGGGGGCGTGCATCTAAGGCTCCTTCGACCCCTGCTAACGCCAGGCACTATCTCGCACAAAACACTGAGGAGATAGCGAGGCCGTAACAAGGTACGGGAAGCGGTCACAGAGGGCGACTAAAGGACGACCTCAAAGCACCGAAAGACTTGGGAGAAGACCAGTCGCAGTTGCATGGGGGTAGAACTACGCCGCTTCGCAGCGTCAGGACGAGATCTCGGGAAAGAGGGCCAGAAGTCGCGCAATTGACGCGTAACGAACCAAGCTCGATTCGCAGGGCGTTGACCAGGCCTGCCAACGTCGGTAGCTCACTACGGGGGGGGCCAGGAAGAGGAAGTCCAAATTCACTCCTATAACGTGGAACCTCAGACCACCCGCATAACCCTGCATCAAGAAAGAAGCACTCGGCAGGCGCTGTGGGAATAAAGGATCACCGGGGGTGCAGCGGCAAGAGGTGTACCGAACGTCCTGCAGTTGTATTTTGCTACGGCAAGGGCGGTCGGTGCTCGGCGGGCTTAAATGGGAACAACGTCGGTACCAAGTGTAAAAAGCCTTGGCGGTCCAGTAGACAGATGAAGCGAGAGTCCCGCGCTGCGTGGCATAGAGAACAGACCCAGTGAAATTCGGGCGGGACTAGAAAATCGGTGTCAGTCGTGAAAACAACCCCGTCTCCAGATTGGAACCTGCAAGCCCACGGGGGGGAACAACTCCGCAAGTGCGAACCTACGGCAATTTAGAAAACTCTCTGCGCATGCCCGGGAGACCAGCACGAAATTAAAGTGCAAGGGGGACTCCCACGCGAACGGCGGGGCGTACACGTGAAAAGGTGTAGATGAGGTACCTGGTCGGGTGGCCGGCCCCGCTCGGCCGCCAACAGGTCTCCCTAAGAACGATAATACTCTGCTTATCGTCGACGAAAAACAGCGGCACCGAGTCAAAGCGGAACCGTCGCGCAGTTGCTAAAGGTTCGCAGGTATGCCTGGGCCGCCACGATGAGGGCCATCCGCAAGGTGGAAAGGGGGCAGTTACCCAGGAAAAAGACAATTTATCTTCAGCAGGAACATGCCGATAGTAGGACCGCGGTCGACAAAGGAATCGGGAGGGACCGAGCAAAAGAGGGGCAGGTTTGCCCGCGGAAACCAATCCGGGTAGGTCAAGGGGAAACCTAGTAGGTCGAACCGCGAAGCTGACGGCCGAATAGCTGGCGCACCGACAGAATACGTTGCCATCAAAAAAGGGAAAGCCATCCCTTGCCTGCATGGCACCAGACCGCAGGTGCAAGCAAAGGGGCTGGGAACAATAGAAAAGCGTGGCTCTGGGGCGGGAGAATTGCATGTAGGCGTGGCGAAAGCGTTTCAGCGCGCACTGAGAGGAGGGAGTGGGAAACCCCGGACCCGGGACGCCCCCGGAACCAGGGGGCATTCAACAGGGTAAAGAGGGCGGCAGGTTTCACCTTTTGATGCGCAATGACATCAAAGGCCAAGGCACGGGCAAGCACTAGGACTTACGCAACACGTTTTACTGCTCAGATGCTGTTCCTAAGGAAAAACATAAAACGACGAGACATACCCATATCGTCAGTCCGGCTCCTACTGCAGTCACCTTTAAAAGCACAAAAAAATGAGGAGACACCCTTTAACCCCGAACCTAGAGGGTGGACAAGGCATCTCCACCTAGCCACGACGTGGTGGGGGAGAAAAAAACTTCGGGAGGAGAGGACAGCAAAAACGTGCACTACGCCGCAACTCGAAAGGCTCGGCCGCGGGCCTCTAGACTGGCATCAAAGGAAGCAACACAACTATCAATGGGGCGGCGGAAGCCAACGAGAACTGTCTGACAGTGTCTGAGGGAATCGGACATGGTGAAAACACCAGTGAAAAGAGACACGGCGCGCGAGGAGAAATATACCAAACGCGGGTGAAAAAAAACGGATGTGTCGGGTACCAAAAGGAAAGTGGTCCGCTCCAAATGGAGAAAGCGTCCAAATATCCGACTAGGGTCATCCCATTATCTAAAATCTCAAAAAGAAGGGAAAAAAAAGAGAGAGATATGGATGAAAAACGAGATACTTCAGAGGGACTTGAGTAAAACGGAACGAGGAAGGTACAACCATCCAAGTATCACCCATTGGAACTTTAGAGGTTCCAGGGGGGACTCGTCTAAAAACGTCTGCGCAGCAGGCGCGGGTTGGCAACCCTGGCTACTGAACGTTACGAAACAGTCGAATCAACAGTGAGCGTTTTCCGGGGGCCGCCCACCGGCGTCCGGGGTTGACCTGACTTCCGAAAAAAGGGAACACAAGGGAAAGACGTAAAAAGTGCAAAACCGATCTGCCCAACCTGCTGGGGAAATTGAAGACATGCTGTTTGAGTCCGTATTACGCAACCACGAAACTATGATGCCTGGGTCCAAAATGTAGAAGGGGGTCGGTGAAACGAACGCCGGAGTGAATAACGTAAGTGTCGTTCCTGTTTTTACAAGTGATTTCCCCAGCGGCGAGGAGCGAGATATGGGGATGGCGTGACGGGGAAGGGGAAAGTTAAACAAAGTGGGTTGAAGCCGGGTCAGCCGGGTTGCGGGGGGAGGAGGCCGCATGGGATGCGAAAAGAAAACAACGTGAACCCGTCAAAGATGCGAGCGCCCTCCGCAACCAAAAGTGTCAACCCAACTTCGTTTAAGGGGCCCTGCCAGGGAGGCCCGCGGGATCACCATCGCGGGCCTGGCCAGGAAACGGTCTCTATCCCAATAAAACAGGAATTCGGAAGGGACACCGGGGAATAGACGACGCGAAATGTACCTATCGACAAAAGCCCCGGATTGGCCCCTGCGATGTACGTGCCAAGAAGGGGGCACAGCCTTTACGGTGCACCCACCCGTGGGGGCACCCCCCCCTACATCCCCCCGTTTTTCCCCCTTCCCCCACGTTTCCCTCGTGCCCCAGGTACTCCCCGCCCCCCAACGCGCCCCCCGCCACGCCCCTATGTTCCCCCACCAAACGGGCGCCCTTATATCTTTGAAACTGTTCAATCTATAAAAAGCCGTGGACAGCGCTTGGCTACCGGCAGATATGGGTCCTTACCTACCCGCTTGGCCAACCATCTCACTCTAGTGGGAGCGCACGCCGGGGCGGAACAGGATCTGAAACTATGGTCCTGAACCGTAAACGGGGAAGACACCTAATCGGCAGGTGCCGGGGGATCATCGTGGTTAGGGGACGTAAAACTTAAAGCCAGTCCATCAGGGATGGACATAAAGAGGACCAAATTCAGCGTTGGAGGGCAGAATTTCTCCTTCAGGAAGGGTGCATCAGCGTACTAAAGACCGGTGCGAAGTCCGACTTATAGGTTAACGGGGCTGCGCAGGATCTGCGTGGTGGCAGGGGACAAATACAACGAGGGAAGTCGAAAAAAACGTCGGCGAGAGGGACAACCCGATCATCTAGCGTTGTCTTGTACGCCTAATCATCCGCCAGCGGGGTTCTACATGGGGGAGCATCTGTGAAAGACTGCTCCCGGGGGGTCCCGAGAGTCTTGGAGGGACTGAAACGTGTTGGCCCCGACGTGGAAGGCGCCAAGCGCTGAAAAGCGCCCCGAGGTAAAGCAACTGTCTGCGCAAAGGCTGTCAACCATGACGGACGCGGACTGCAAGCGGCAAACCCAATCCAAAAAGAAAACTGGGAAGAGGCACGAAGAACACCGCTTTACAGCATTCCATTGAACTGAGGAGGGATACACCGCGCCACCTGAACTGGCACCACAGGGGGGGAGGGCCATCGGGTTGCACCGACCAGACACTGGAGCCTGGACCCCGAGAAACACCGCGGACTGGCAAGAGTCGGCAGCTAGATGGGGAAAAGGGCCCTGCGGGTATCAACCGCTAGGACTGACGAGCGCTTTGGGGGAGGAACGCCTCAACGCCACCCGTCGTGCGGATCTTACCTCACGGAGGGGGGTAAAAAAAACGGGAGGATGAGGTCCTAGGAACCCAGTACAATCCAACTGGATGCGCCATTGTCAAATCGAGTCCGCAAGCAGGGAATCTCACGCATATCGCCAAGCCGTGGTGGGCCAACGATTAACTCGAGGACCACTGATCTGGGGACTAGGACATCAAGGGAAAGGGGCGTGACGCGATGATGAGACCATGCTACGGAGTAGACCCTTCCCTGTACCGGGCCGTTCTGACTAAATCCACAACAACAAGAGAGTGGAGAGAGAGTAGGTCAAAAAAATTAGCCGGAAGGGGGAGGCTAAGCGCATGTGGCCGATTGCCCGTCCTAGGGTCGATCATCTCCGCGTCCGGATGGGAGGGCAAACGCAGAGGGTCTCGGCGTGCCTTATGTGTAACCAGAAAGAACTCCTAAGACGAAACACGAAAGAGAGGAAGAATAGACTTGTAACTCGGTGCTAGCAAGGAGAACGATCTTCAAGGAGCAGGGAGCCAAAACAGGTCACCCGTTGGGATAGGCCGCCCTAATTGCCGGATGAGGAGCTGAACGGGTGCTCGTCACAGGGCAAAGGGGATCCCGCATCAATAGAAATGGACGAGGAAAGCTCGAAGGGATCATCCTTTGCCGCGGAAACGGTGAACCGTTGCGGTCCAGCGACCTATTTTTAACCTAGGGGGCAGACTCGGTGCCGGGGGGAGCAAAGTGGCAGCGGCAGTCCCGTATGATGAGCTCGCTTGCCAGCGGGGGACAGTAAGGGGAACAAATGGACGAACAGGAAGTCTTCACCGGGCAAGGTAAAGGGGATCTCCACATCAGTGCGACATCACAGTGCTTTAAACCTTTAGCGGGCCAGGAGCCGGTTGCGGAGAAGCGTCACCACGCAAGGCCGGGGCACAGCGTGGGAACCGACCTGCCACTGGGAAGCCCAGACTCGGGGGAAGCACGCGGTTATCACGAACTGGAAAAAGTCGCGGGCTCTTATGCCTTATCCTCGAGAAAGCCCGCACGAAGTGCAGAGCGTGGTCGTAGCCAAGACCGGGCGGGCGGGACCGAGTGTATGTACGCTGACCAGTCGGTGTTCAAGGCCACCGCAATCGGGAGAACAGGCCCGCCAGTCAAACCCAGAGCGTCTGCTAGGGCGACGAACAAAGGCGAGTGCCAGAGGGGCAGAGGGACCCGGCGCTCGTCAGTGACGACTCAGTGGACAATATGGATTGTGGGGGAGTCCGCCACGGTATGAAATCAAAAAAAGAGCCCTGTTTCCTTCAGCAACGTAAGCCAAATGTCAGCAGCGTGCCGGAATGTAGAGTCGCCCGCACAGGTCGAAAGCTTCATCAAGAGCAAGGAGTTGCCTCCCACCGCAGGGGAGTAAAACGGGGTTGCCCGCGGGGGGCAGCGTCTTGAGGATGCCTCGAGGCTGGCAGCGACTCGGAAGAAATCTTATACAGGCACAGGCAACTCGAAGACGTGGCAGCGAGGCCGGCGTGTAAAACGCCAGCCTGGGGTGCATGACAGTGCTACCAACGCCTAGACCTCGGGGGCTGACTAGAATAGGTAATGCTCGTTAAACTCTCTGTCGTTGACCGAGGGAAGTTAGCGGGGTGTAAGTTTCATGCCAAAAAACTAAAAAACGTCAGATTGTGAAGCAACCAAAGAGAATTAGATGTTCCATCCGAGGTGGGGCATTCAACTAGAAAACCCCCACGTGGGGGCGAAGGCGTGGCGGCGTTGGAACGCTTGGGGGTATTGAGAGAAAGGGGTCTGCCTCAAAAAATCCACCCTAATAAGTCCCGACACGGAGTAAGAAAACAATGGGCTTACCTCTCACGGGACCGGCAGAGATTCACCATGCGCTGGGGCAAGAGTTCGGGGGGTCAAAATGTAAACACTGGAAAGACCAACGGATTCACTCCTAGGTGAAGAAAAAACATCGTTGGACAAGGCATCTCCACGAACTAGGGGCTAAACGAAGGGCGAAAAAAAGGCAAGGCGGAGGAATATAACAGCTTCGGGCCGCTCTCAAAGGGGAACAAGAAGGAATCACTGGCGGCGCGTCCCCTCTTGTGAAGTTAGCCGTAAGTCAGGAGAGAACGCCCAGGCGGAGCGGGGCGGAGCGGAAACGGCAGACTGTCTGATGAAGACTGACTACAAACATTAACATGGACCATCAGCTACCGGGCGGCGGAAGCAGACGTCTGCCGGGGGGGGGAGGAACGAAAGTAAAAAGGGTCCAACGTGAGGATCCATGATAAATGCGAACCACGTTCATGTTCAGGAGGTTGACCGTATTCTATCGCGCCGCCCTCAGGGTCAAAAACCGTTTATCCTCAAATCAATAGGGGAGGGAAGAGGGGGATAACCCTGGGAATGAACAAGAATCGTATTGAAGGGAGGGGTAGTACACTAAAGGGCGGGGGGGTAGACCTGACACAGAAGGTAGCCAACCTTTTTGGAAAGTTGGTGAATTCCCAAGGTTCCGCCGTGCCTCCGCCTTTTGGTGCACAGGGGGTTGTTGGACCAAGCGACGATGACGGGAGGGTACGGGAAGAAAGGGACATGTCGTCAGTGTCGTTTCCAGAAGCCAAAAGAGAAGAACTTGGGTCTGTTCTCGAAGAAAGGCGCAACGCGGGCATAAATCTGAACCGGTAGAAACATGGCAGCCGTTAAACAAGGCCTAAACGATAACTATCCCGGCGTGGAAAACGACTGGAGAAAAAGAGCGACCGTCCGTAGGCGGTAGGGTTTAGTCTCGTACAACGTGTACGGAATGGGGGGGTACAAGAAGGCGGCTCATTGCTTGTCGGGAAAAAACTTTTGGGTTCAGGTGAAGTCCCCAGGAAGAGGGGACTCAACTACGATATGGTGAATGGGTGGCGGTTGACGGGAAGCTTATGGGTGTACAATGTGAGGGTTCCAATCAAAGGGGACTAGTTCTGGTCTGGTGGTCGCGGCATTGGGGGAGGTGGCAGCAAAAACGGGCCGGGTAAAAAAGACCGCCGCCCTCAAGAAAGGGATCTGGGCAACTCTTGGTGCCCAAGGAAAAGGGGCTCTAATCGCCGATCAGTGGAGCTTAAACGCCTGGTCTGAATCCACGGGAAGAGACAGCAATTCCGGTAGCACCCAAGAAAATAAGGGGGGAACTCGAACTTCCCGATCGAGCAGAAAGGAAACGGGCCGAGTTAGGGACTGGGGGGTAGCCCGTCTTTTCCCTCCTTTGAAGCGGCTTAAGACTGGGGGGGGTTCGTTTGGAGGTCAGGGCAGTCGAAGCGGACATCTATCGTCGCGACCCCTAAGAGATGGTCCCTTACCTAAAACGGTAAGGGAACCAGCTTGGCCGCTTACCTGCGGGGGGCGAATGCTAAATAAACGGGATCTGGACTGTACGGAAAAGTCTAAAAGCCTAAAATCGTATGGCAGTGCTAGATCACGGGGACCTTGCAGGTCGGGGAAATAAGGCCAGGCACCCAGGGGCTCCCTATATGGCGAACGCCAAAGGGGCAAAAGTCAGTCACGCCACAGCGCGTCCAAGTGCCACTGTGACAGAGGGGGGGGAAACGACTTGGTTACGGAGACGACCGGCCGAAGAGGAAAGCGAAAAGGATCGGCGCCTTAGGGTATTCACTATGTGGCCGTACCATACCAGGCTCTATAAGAAAGAAAACCTGGAGCAGAAAAAAGGTTGCGAAGAAGACCACCCGAGCAGAGGCATCGTGGTCCTGGACGGGGAAAAAGGTCACGGAAAACGTCCTCCAGGGGTGCGAAATGGGGACAGGGCGATCAACGTCGAAAGAGGGGACACAGTCGGTGCACAGCTGGTGAAAAAGACACGGGGCCGAATCCGAGGCAAGCAGCCACGAGCTAAGGGGACGAAAGGGTCAACAGCACGGACTTTGCGGGACGACGCTAAAGGCCAGCATGCACATTACAGGAAACCTGCACACCGCCGATACGGGGAGACCCCCGACTGCACGGGTGCATCATGTTACCCCCGTCCTAACGGGGGTCCGGAAAATCCGGAGGGGGCCCCAGGACATCAAAAGGGGAAAAAGAATGCACCCTCTAAATGCAAAAGATGCAGTCTTGACTACGACGCCACTATAACCACTAGGTAAACCTCCAAACGAATCTTCGAACGATAGTCTATATCGCAGCATGCTAATGTTAAGGCAAACTTTCTTCTAAGCGTTGACGAAAGAAAATTCGGGCATGGATTACTGAACCAATAAATTGCCACCCCGTCGTTTTCGGGACACCCAGATTGCTCGGGCCGTCAACTCAAACGAGATGTGGGGGATCGTGGGCTTTCAAGCTTCCGAAACAAGAGAGTACCAGGAAGGAAGACCTAGCGAGGCTGTCAAGGAAAGGAAGGATCTGCGACGCGCCGGGCGGCCAGAGTACGTGGGAAAAAAAGACACCGATGAAACGAGCTGGGGTAAAACGGGCTAAAAAGAAAGATTCAAGGTGGAGGACGCGAATGATCTGACATGAAGTAAACTCGATACCTGCGGAAAGCCGGCAAATACCGTGTTTCAAGCCTA
>Ga0179593_1438466_pt1 | contig 12383 bp, 14 predicted proteins | sample CZODoug2_1_08_16_FD_185931 | JGI IMG/M metagenome (GOLD analysis project Ga0179593, IMG submission 185931) | Vadose zone soil fungal communities from Angelo Coast Range Reserve, California, USA - CZODoug2_1_08_16fungal (PacBio error correction) | ecosystem: Environmental > Terrestrial > Soil >...
GCCCGAAAGGAGAGATGAATTGGCGAAGCAAAAGAGAGGAAAAAACTCGCTCTAGAGAACTGAGGTAACCTCCGAGCGAAGGGGCAAAAAAGCTGTTGTTTCTTAAACAGGGGACGAAATCCGGGGGGACACACGAGAATGAAAAAATAGAAGAACTCTCGGCAACAAGTAGCGAAAAGAGGGGAGACTTCGAAGAGAAATAAACAAGTTTTGGCCGGGGCAAAAAAGGGGGTTCGCAATTTAGATAGCAGAGAATGGGACACGGGAGAAAAAAGGAAGTTAAAAGGGGACGAGCCTTCCCCAAGGCTGAAACAGAGGCTTCTTTACATGTGAAAGGGGTTGGCGACAACAGAAAGGAAATCTCCTCGCTTTCGAAGAAAAAAAAACTGTTGGAAAAGTAGTTTCAAACGACAATTGGAGGAAAGAAGGAAGAGGGGAGACCTTCCCGAAAGCCTATAAGAAGAGAAGAAGGGACTCCTCCACTGAGGAAGGGTTGGGGGGGAAATTGGAAACGGAAAGGCGTTCTAGCCCAACAATAAAAAAAGGAGCAATTCTGTATAGGAAGAGAAATGCGAGAAAAGAAAGTCTACTCACTTTGTCAAACATCCAGAGGAGATGCAAAAGGGCTTTCTGCAGAATGAGAAAAAAAAACCACTTTCGGGAGAGGACACGGCTAAGAATGGAAAGAAAAAGGGCACAGGGAACCTTGTTGCATAGATTGTTGGAAGAGGTGCTTTGGGTTCGCGTCAAGTACGTCACGAAAAGGTAACAGGCATTAGAAGGAGGGTGCACCGAGGAAGGGTCTCACCTGGAAGAGAGGCAATTAAAAACGCCGCCGCCCGTCAAGGAGAGGGGGAAGTCAAAAAAATAAAGCGGAGAACAGTGCCTTGCGCAAACGACGGGGGAGAAATACGGAGGAGAAAAAGAAAAATTTAAGATCGACTTTGGAAACACGACAAGAATCAAAGCCCCGCTGAGAAAACAAAAAAAAAAAGTGGGAATAGGTAACGAATGCGCGCACTCCAATCCGCAGGAAAATAAATACGTAGTGAGGGCTCAAATAACCCCAGAAAAATTACTCCACGCCTTGGCTAATGGAAAAAAAGGGCGCTCAACCCCCTATCACAGAAAGCAATTACTTCGAGGCAACAAAGAAAAAAAGGTATCAAAACTCAAAGGGGAAAATGATTGGGCGTCGATCGGTCATCCGACCCTTTGAAGGGACCACCTATTGGGGAGCTGCAGTCCTATCATTTTGAGGGGGGAGAGAATAAAACTTGGGGCCTTTGGGGGCAATAAGGGAGAATATATGAGTTAAAAAGGAAGGGGGAAAAGAGTGTTAAACGCCGGGACTTGAAACCATCGTTTCAAGGAAAGAGAAGAGAAAGGAAATTCCTCGTTAGGGGAGTAATAAGGGGAAAAGAAAGTCCAGAGGAAAGAGGTTTGTCGCAAGGGCCTCTGTGGGGCAAAAAAAAAGGAGAAGACGGAGGAACGGCTAGGAAGCGGGGTTTCCCCAAGACGGTTTGCACACAGCAAGGAAAATATAGAAACTTTATAGGGGAAGATAGGGAGGGAAGAACTGGCAGGAGATAAGAAGGGGGAAAGAGTCAAAAAAACTTGAAAGGAAATGTCAACAGGAGAACAGGCGGGGAGGGGAAAAAAGATCACTTAAGACACAATGACTTAAACCAGGTAAAAAAGAAAGAATGAGAACTGCTTTTACGCTCGAGGGATCTACCACAATCGGAACTGGACCTGAAACGAGATTAGATGCAAGGGGGTCATGAGAGGGGCAAGATCTTCACGCTAAAGGAACGGGGACTAAAAAGGAAACTCCAAAAAAAACTGCAAGTTAAGGAAAAGGAAAGGGTGCAAGATGGATACAAAAAACCAGCGACCCATCCAACTTCCCTCTCGAATTAGTCGGAAGGGGAAGCAGGGGTCAGTCGACGCGGGAATAACACGGAAGGGGGCTGAAGTCCGCTGGAGAAAATAGAAAAGGGAAGGAGTTCGAGATGCGAAAGGACCCCTTCAAGAAAAGGAAAGGCAGTTTAGGCCGCTTCCCGCCGACCATGTTCAGAACTCAATAGCAGAGGGAGTTCCTCCGACCGCGGAAGGGAGGACAAAACTAGGGACCGCGGCATCTAACTCAACCCACGAGGTCGCAACCACCGCGACGGGATCGAACCCACTCGCCTCTCCCTGAGTTAGGGGGAAAGGAACTCAAAAAGCAACACAGGGGAGGACAGGCACTTAACGCCCAGAGAAATCACAGAGAGGAACTGGGGGAACTGCTCTATAAAAGAGGAAAAAGAAAAGCGTAGCGGAGGTTAACGGGTTCCGAGAGTAACCGCTACGGAAACAAATGCAGGGGTCAAAAAAAAAAGAAGCATGCGCTGGGGAGAGAGGAGCCCAAGGAGGGGGAGAGGCAGGGAAAACAGGGAACGTGAAAAGAAGTGCCTGAATAGTGAGAGATGGTCACCCTTGGGCGCAGTGTAACGGGAATGTTTGCAACCTCTCTCGTCCGGAAAAATTGAAGCTCAAAAGTCTAGAGAATGATCAGTCCGACGAACCCCAGAAAAGATGGAGAAGGGAAAAAATGAATTAAAAAAAAGGATAAGACTTGGGGAATGGAATGATTCCAGTCGGAAAAGAGAGAACTCAAAACCAACCACGGAGAGTGAGAAAAGAAGAAAGAGAGGCAACGGAACTCTCCACTTCAAAACCTTCATCAAAAAACCCCAGTGGATAGAAAACAAACGTGTTCCCCTCATAAACCAAACCAGTGCGACGGAAATGAGAAGGAGAGGGATAGAACGTCTAGACAGCGAGGCGACTTCTCTTCTGAATTTACGAGCATTTGAAGGGGGAAAGTGTAGGGAAATGGTCCAAAAAAAATAGGTGCCACAGAAAATCAAAAAAGAAGGGAACTAAGCGTGAAAAACCAAAAGGGGTCGTGCAGAAGGAAGAAGAAAATCTTTAATCCCTTCTTCTCAACTCCCCCCAAAGATCTCTACGAGGGGACCGACAGGAAAAAGACCAATTGATCAAGTCAAATTCAAAAAAAAGGGGAGGACTGTTTACCGAACTTTGAAACGAGCAGAATGGCGGAACTTCGAATTAAATTAGGGTGGATGCATTTTTCACGAATCTCTTATAATCAAGTAGAGAAGGGCATGGAATTAGGGATGGAGCATCTCTGAAAGAGAGAAGGGACGTGGAGAAATTTTTGGAGGTTGGAAGGGAGCCGCGGCGCCATGATGTCTCCACGGGACACTCCATTCAACAAGATATTTTAGTTAAAATTGTGAGCAATCCCTCTCCTTTTTTTCTCCCCTCTCTCCTGGCTGAATGATACTAAGATAGGCGATAGGCGTCATATTCCCTCGTGTCCTATGTCCTCCCTCTTTCCATTTCCTGCACGCCCATACCTTGTTATTCGGAATGACCCTCTCCTACTCCATCGTCCTTGTTCTTCACTGATGGGTTTCGGCAAATGCTCTGTAGTCAAGGGGCCGCTCTGTTCTCTCATCTCCCCTTCGGCCGGTCGTCCTCTTGCTGGCGATCCTCTGCTCGTTCCTCTCACACGGTTTCTCGGTTTTATTAACAAATCCTTTACTCTTCTTGTCTTCGTTCCCTCTCCCCCGCCCACCGTCATTGTTACTCTTCCTTCCTCCCTGGCTCCGCTTATGCGAGACCACAACCTCTTATTATCTATCCCTAATCGGCAGTTTCTTGATTTCAAGGCTATGATCCGGAATTTTTCTCTTTTCTGCTGACGATTTCGTAACTCCATCCTTTCAGCACTTGTAGCACGAGCGTCCGTTTGTCTTCCATCTCTCCCACTGCTCCCCTTTCCCTCCTCGGACAGAGTTCATTGGAGCTTGTTCCGGTCGACTCCGCACTCTTTCTAGCTCCCTCCTACTTGCAGTTCGCGTTCTCTCGCGACAACAGAATTGCGCTCCGATACGAGAGCGGCGATTTTTTCTCCGTCGATATCAAGCCCCTGTCCACCCCTTCTGGGCCCACCTCACTTTCTCTGCCCCTCTGATCCTTGCCCTCGCTTAACCCACCGTGCTTACTGCAATAGATGAGCATCTCTTCCTGATTCTTTGCCTCAATGCATATACCAAAATTTTCATTCTATGTTCTCTTTCCCCTCACCGCTGCAGTGTCTCTCGTCCTTGACGAAAAAAACGAGGTGTTAAGATCTGTCCACATAAGATCAAGGAAAGACGGTACGAACCGTCCCCTCAATAGGAACTTCAGGACTAAAAGGAAGAAGAGAGAGGGGAAGAGTGGAAAAGAAATCGACTCTTCTGACTACCTATCGGACATAGCTCTTGCCTGCGCTTCCCGAGTAAAAAAGAGGTAAGGGGAGGGAGAAGATGCATGATAGAAGGAAATGAGGAGAGACACTCCTGGCTAAACGGTTGCTAATCGGCCCTTCGAGAACTAACAAAGGAGGCCGGCCCCTCCTCTGCAAGACTCACTAGCCAAATTTAAAAGGGAGAGATCTCCCTCGGCTACCTCCCTAGAATAAAGCCGAAAGGGCTGTATTAGAGAGTCAGAAGGGCAGAACAAGTCGTCATCGGTAAGACTGAGAGGTAAGATATATCAGGAGGGGGGGAAGATAAAAAGATCCCCTAAACACGAAAAAGCGCTGACCCAGGGCTGTTACCACAGGAGAGAAGTCGGATACCTTTCTTGGAAAAGACAGGAGAGGAGTCGTGAGAGGATAAAGAAAGGGTGACTAAAGGAAATAGCTTTCTCTCACTGTAACAGAGGAAACGGAGAGGCGGAAGGAGGCTCCTTTTCTCAATGACGTTGAAAGAAGAAACAAAAAAAGGGATTATACAAAAAAAAAAAGAAAACAAATGGACTGGTAAGGGAGTTGGAGGGGAAGGAGGACAGATTGCAAGGGAAGCGGGAGTTCTAAGAAGAGAAAGGAAGGGGCGGAGTTTTAAGGAGGTACGCCCCGGAGGAACCAGACAGTAAGAAAAAAAAGATAATGGTCAAGGTACGCCGGGGGAAAAGGAGAATATGGAAAAACAGGCGACAGAGGAATGGCGGTGTGATTGGTAATGTGTAGGAAAAGATCGGAGGAGGAGAACCGCAGAAAGGAAAAAACAGAGACGAGGCGAAAGAATAGGAAAACCCGAAAAAACGAAGCTAAAGAATAGTGATCGAAAGAGAAAGGGATACGATTCTGTGAAAAGAACGGAGAAAGCACGGCGCCGGCTGACTGAGAACCGGGGAAAGAAGCACGGGTGGGGAAAAGAAAAACTTTTCAAGCGTACGGAGAAGAGTCACACTATAATTGAAGAGGGAAGAGACACAACAAGAAGGATAAGAGAAAGAAGGGCTTACTTGGGATGTTCAGTACCATCTGAGAAAAAGAAGAGGCGTCGACGGGATGAAAAGGAAAAATATGTTCAGTCAATTGGAGGGGACCAGTCGGGTATACTGAAACAGACAGGATAAGGGGAAGCATCAACCCACAGTGGGGTTGACGGGAAAAAGGGGAGGGGGGGGAGGGAGTGATAGAAAACCAAGAAGAAACACCTGAGGTGGTGCAAAAGCTGAAGAAAAAAAAAAGGGGGGTAAATCTATTGGAAAATTAATAAAGTAGGAGGTGAGATGGGGAACACGCTAGAAGGAAAAATGAGGGTAGGGGTAGATGCTTCGGTAGACAAACACAACCTTCCAAGTTCAAGAGGTAATTGGAGGTGTACGTGAGGAGGGAAGGGCTGAATTTCGCTAGGGCCCTTAGAGAGAGGTGGGATGGCCAAATTGAGACAGTGAGGAGTGGTAGAAGAAAGGACCGAAAGTGGTTAAATTGACAAGACGAGGGCGAACCAAGGGGGTTGCGCATTAGAGGGGGGGAGAGGAGAGGGAAAAATAGCGAAGATCCAGGGCAATGCAAGTGTCCGCGACTAGTGGAAAAGAGAAAAATTGACCTTTGAGAAGAAGAAAGCGCGGACTATCTAGAGGGAAAAAACAAGATGCTGATGCAGGGCAAGTGATCTAGAAGTGGCCAGCCTACTGCGCACGCTGCCAAGCAAGAGACAAGAGAAGAGGGCGCCAGTTTGGAAAAAGGTTGATGCTGTACAGAGGGAAGAGGGGATAACAAGTTAGGTCAGCAGTTAAAGGAAAGTGGTGTGTGCACGAATAGGCGTCGCTAATATTACTAGAGAGAGCGGATGACGAGAAGGGGGGTTGGGCGATCAATGCCTCGAGGACAAGAGAAGAAGGGAAAAAAGATGACACAATTAAGAACGGAAAGGGAGGGGGACTTCTCTGGGAAAGGGGTAGGCTAGAGAGTCTCTGTTCTCGCTAGGACGAGACAATTGGTCAAACCGGAGGAAAGTACTTTTGGGGGGAAGAGGAAAAGTCAGGAGGGCTGGGGGAGAACGGAGAGAGGACAAGAAAAAGGGGGAAGAGGGCAGGGGAGTCCAATCCACTCTGTACGAAAATGGGAATAGGAGCCAACCTGGTCAGACAGGGGGAAGGGATCTAAATTGCGAGTGTAAAAAAGGAGTCAAAGAAATTTTGAAAGGGACGTAGGAAGAACTCGGGGACAGTTAGTTTTTACTTACCGCTCAATGATCGAGTACGTTTAGAGAAAATGTGAAACAGAGAAGAGTTCCGCGGGGGGAGAAGTTGACGTACCGGGATAAAAAGAATTTTCGCTTGCGGAGGGGGGAAAAGGGGGAAGCCAGAAAAGCCGCTCTGAGGTCGTAGTCGGGGGAAAGCACGTTTGGAGAACTTGAAAAAAAGGTGTCGTAATAAACTCGAGAAAACCAGAAAGAGGATTAAAGAGAAATTTCAGGTACCTCAACAGAAAATGAAAAAAAAGAGATCGGAACCTATCGTAGGTTCAACTCACTAATTCAAATTCCCATGGAAAGTAAGGAAAAGGTTTTAGGAACAAAGGAACTCAAAATAGAGGGTGTTCAGAATGAGAACCCCCTCATAAGGGAAAGAAAAACTTTCTAGGGACTCTCTACTCTTATAGAGACGAGAATGTGGTCCTGAGGGCCAAGAGTATAATAGAGAAAATTGAAAGTCATAAAAAGGAACCCGGTGAGCCATCAAATGGAAAAAAAAAAAACGTGGGATCTCGGGAACAAACAAAACCGTTGAACCGACATCAAGAGGTCATTACAAAGTTGGAGCAAAAAAAATAAAGGGATTGCAGGAGAAGTAAACACAGACCACAAAGAATGGTAACGAGAAGAGGAGGGTCAGCCTCTCGAACAATATGTGAAACTCCCGATTTAAAAGATAAAGCAAGATATTCCGTCAAAGAAGAAATGTGGGAGGATGGGTCAAAGCGCCTTAGAGAGTCTAGCCCCACAAATTCTAGGAAGGCGGAAGAGAGAAGATTCGAGACATCATATTCCGTAAGCGCAGCAAGAATTAGTCTGACCTTTCACCATGGGGGGGTAACAGAAAAATATTGCTTCATAAAATCAAAGGAAAGTTCGAGGGCCGCACGTATTATCAGTAAACTCCAGAAGAAGATGATGAACTTGAAATTGGCATGGAGAGCTTGGTGTGACGCGCGAGGAAAAAAGTCTCAAAAATTAGTCGGTTTTTGATTTAAGAAAAACCAAAATAAAAAATCAAGGGAATTGGAGAGGAGCTCACTAGAAAAAGGCTGCCCAAACCGTCCGAAACGAGGAAAAAAAGAGGCCCTAAGAGAGACATTTCTTAGCACAGAGGGGGGAGAAATTCTCAGGGGAAAGGAAAAAAAGGGCGATGGAACTACTTTTGTGACGTAAAAAGATAAGAAACCCCGCCGCTAAAACACATAAACACGGGCCTGCAAAAAAGAAAGACGGCTACGAAAAAAACAGCAGAACGTCCACCGAGGAATTCCTTGGTTCTTGAAATGGAAAGGGTTTTTGAAATAAAAGAAGAGGATAGTGTATTTTCTAATGGAAAAAACAGCACCGCCAAATGAATAAGAGGTCACCTCAAAGGAAAAGGGTAAAAAACGCTGACACTGCTTGGCTCAGGGAGAGGGAGGGAAAAAGCCGCTAACTTAAAACGAGATTTAAGGAGAGGATAGCATGGTGCGGGAGTACTCAAGGGGGCGGGAAATCTTCAAATGAACCGTCCCCTACGCGGGTCAAGGGAGCAGTCACAGAAACAACTCAGCCCTGCCGCTGTGCACTCGTAGCCTCTTCTTAAAAGAAGAGAAATTCTTAGACCTCGGTGATGGTAGTCATCCGGGAAGTAAAAAGAAGGGCAGACAACTGGCCAAATCGGTTGCGGAGAAGCGGACATCAAGACGTAAGAAAACGGGGAAGAAAAAGCAGGGAGGGACGCTAGAACGGGTCAAAATCACAAGACCACGTATAAAATGTACTGAAGGCCTTTAGGAATAGTAGTCAGAAGAAGGGGCGGAGTCTGCGGAGCCAAAAACGGGGCGAACGCTCCCGGCATGAGTCTTTATGGGAGAAGTTCTTGAAGACTCAGAGAGCCAGGAAAAGAAAACCGCAAAGAAGAACTCAATCCCACGCTTTCTGCCTCGCAATATGAAGAAAGGTAAAAATTCCATTTGAATCAAACTGAGTAAAGGAAGATTGAGATGATGGTCTCATTGGGGAGGATTGAGTATCAAAGCTCGGCAAGGCAAACTTAAACTCCCCCCTCCCTCTAAAGATTCAAAAGAACCTCCAGGAGCCACCTGTTTTCACTGATTAGTTCAAACCCAAAGTACCAAACACAGTCAAAAGATGCTTAGTCGTTAAAAAAAGAAGAAATAAGGGGAGGGGGTGGCCATTACCTGTTCCGCTGGAAGAAGGGAAAAAAAGAATGAGACGGCAAAAGAATTTAAATCACGCATCTTCCCCCTGTGAGAAGGGGATGGAAAGAGAAGGCATGAAAAAAGTCCTCCGCCTGAGTAGTTCGCACGAGGAAAGGGAAGGGTAGGTCTAAGGGTCACAAGAGTTGAAGTATAAATTAGTCTCCAAAAAGGCCGAGTAAAGGGAAAAAAAATTGCAGAGGAAGCTGAAGAACCCATTTCGGCAACAGAAGAGGAGTCATCTTTTCTCAGAAAAAAGAGATAGGAAGGGGGAACATGTACCTTCAACAAAACTAAATCAAGAAAGATAGTCCGGTCGGGGACAGAGGTAAGTAACCCGCAATAAAATACCATCAAAAGAGTATAAGAGAGGGGGGACTAATCATGACGGGGCACCAAAATGTAGAAAACTCGTACTTGAAAAAGAGACGGGGTTACCCGCAATAAGTGAACCAAGTTCACCAGCCAAGGGTGTACTTAAAAGGAGGGTCTTTAAAGAGAGGAAATAAGCATTCAATTGAGGGAAGGAAAATAGGCTAGAAAATGAGAGGACCTGCTCCTCTGAGAAGGGGAAAGGGTCGGAGGAAAGACAGCACGTGGCCGCTTGATCCAACGAGGGGGGGATGATAAAAAAGGAAGTCTATCCGAAAGAAAATATCAAGGCTCGTCTCAATACAGAAGGGGAAAAATACAAGGGAGGCCAGAACGAAGAGTAGAAAGGAATTCAAAAAATTACTGAAAAGAACATGGTTCCGCTCGTGGGGGGGAAATTCTCGATCTCTCCTCACGAAAACGAAAGAGAAAGAGCGTTAATCAATAGAAAATAAAATCCTCTCAACAGTGCTGGCTCAATGGGGTAAGTAAGAAAAAGCGTATTGCGTTTGATGGGTCGGAATTTAACACCTGGTAATTGTAAGTAATGAGACGGAGAAATTTTCCGGTTCTCTAATAGTGAGGGAAAAGCACCTCGCAAGGGGGACGACTCTAATGGAGGAAACATTGAAAGACCAGAAATCAGATTTGTCTAGTGAAAGATAAGGTTACTAATTAGGTCAATGCCGTTAAAGGGGATATGATTGAAAAAATTGGCACAACTCTCATGCCACTGAAGCAAAGAGAAAGGGGGAGGGAGTTCAGTATATAACAAGTCTTGGGAAATAACTCTCTTTGCTAAGGGCAAGGGGAGAAAATATCAATTGAGGGTCTTCAATGAGAGAGAGATGTAAGGAAGTGGAGCAGCCTGCATCATTACATTAACGAAACAAGTGGAAGTTTGGAAATGTTAGTCCATACTTGGAAGCCGGACGTAGGATTTGCTGGAAGAGAGCTAACTCTTTGCGACGGGAGTGCGGGTTGCTCGGAGGGGGTCACGTGAAGGTTCACGATAAAGGCTCTCAGGGACCTTACAAGAGGGGAGGAAGGAGGATGAGGAGGGCTAAACAGCGATCTTCACATGGCGCTAGAAAAGGCAATTAGGAAGAAGTTCTCTCAATGCTGCGTGGCCAGGAGAAAAAATCAAAAGACACGGGGAAAGTTCTGTATTTCGAGCGGAGATGCGTCAAGGAAGACGTCAGTTGAAGGAAAACTGGATGCAGAAAAAAGAAAAAAAAGTGGTTAACGACGAAGGTCTCCAGAGTGACGCCTGAAAGCCAGTTGAAAATAGTAAAAAAATTCTTTTGGAAAATGGGGGGGCGGAAGAATAGAGAGATTTTGGGCTACTTATGGGGGTAAGTAGATAGCCCGGGGACGATTGTATGGCTGAATTAAAAGTATAAGAATCATATCAGTACACAAATATGAAGGGTTTTAAAGTTTTCTCCGTATTTCAGAGGAATAGTGCAGACAGAAATGATGCATTGTTTGGGAGGTGTGGGGTATTTTTTACATTGTAACTCTGACAGGAGGAGATGGACTGAAGGGGTTTCCTAACTGCAGCAACAGAAGAAGGAGGGACAGCTTAACGCCACTGCTCCTCAATAGAGCGTCCTAGCCTGGAAATTGGAGGAGGGGATTTGGGAAAACGAGTCATTCCCCTGATCAATTGAATGAAGCATCGTTTGAGGGGACACTTTTCAATCCCCACACCACTCACGGAGAGGAAAGAGACTGTTAAAATTACTTAGGGAGCATGAGACAACACGATACTCTCCAAAGAGATAAAAGGAAAAACGGCAAAGGGAAGGATTAAAATCCCCCTAGAGAGGAGGGTAATTTCTGAAGACTGGAACTCGATTTTGGCACGTGTTGGAAACCGGAGTATTTCCTTAAGATAAAGAGAGGAGCCACTCAGAAGTGAACTGAAGCAGAGGAACAACGCACAACCTACAATCCCTCGACGAGACTCTCCCGCGAGACCCAAGCCATCTCGGTTCAGTCAACCGGACGCAGAAAATAAAGTAGCACTGATGAAGCCTACACCCCTCGGCCACGCGGGGAGCAAAGAGGTCTGGGACGGTGACAAACATCCACCAAATCAAGTGACAGGTAGTGGGACGAGGGGAGGGGAAAACCCAAAACACCCAAGAACCAAACCCAAAAGCAGTCCACACAACTAAAACAGACAACAAAAGGGAAACTAAAAACTTGCCTCTCACTCGAAGGCTGGAGGAGAAAAGGGTAATCTCTTCTTGTTGGAAGCTGCTGGAGGGTGAGAAAGAAAGAGGACCGAGAACACTTTTTAAGACAAGAACGGAATGGTTCGCAACGAGAAGAAGGGAAAGATGGCTATGGGGCGGGAGGAAGAACCTAGGCGAGCTAAGTAAGGGGGAAGAAAAATAAGACATAGTTATAAAACTACCAAGAATGAAGGAATCGGGGACGGAAGGGCGCGCAAACCTCAGTTGGAGAAAAGTGTCCAGTAATACTTATTGAAAAGAGGGGGAGAACAATTTGTAGTAAGCAGGAGAGGAAGCAGGACAGATGCGCAGTCGATTTTCTTCAGAAAGAAAACAATATTGAAACCTCTGAAGATATATGGGAAAATTGGCAGGAGAAGCTTAGTTGGCTGTCGCGAGATCTCACTGCTAAGAAATGGGAGAACCGATAGAGAAACGATTGGGCGATCGAATAGACGGAGTGAGGGGGCCAACTATTCAGAAGAGAGAAAAAAGGGTCTATTTGCTTATAAGTCGGGGACATCGGGAAGGGGTTTGGGGAGGAGCTGGGAATCAATTGTATCCAAGGAAAGGAAGTCGTGTGGAGACGAAGTCAAGTCTGGGGGGACTGTTGTGGAGAACGAACTCTTTTGAAAACGGAAGGGTCTGTGGCAGAAACGCACAAGTCGGAGTTTTGCAACAGGTGAAGCTTTTTCCTGGATTAAATTGTTAGGGAAATCTGGGACATACGGGGAAAAACTTGGAGAGGAGGAAGGATGCGCGTAGTTGGTACAGCAGCGAAAAGAAAAAGATGTGAAAAATCTGTTTGGTGCCAAACCGAATAGCTGCGAAAATGGCGTAATAACTGTGGGAAGAATAAGAAAAGGGTCCTTGAGATGGAAGGCGTGCCGGACTGTACTGCCGCTGCTGGAGCGTTTTGAGATGGAAAACCACTCCTATATAAGGTTGTACGG
>Ga0179593_1525361_pt1 | contig 12383 bp, 24 predicted proteins | sample CZODoug2_1_08_16_FD_185931 | JGI IMG/M metagenome (GOLD analysis project Ga0179593, IMG submission 185931) | Vadose zone soil fungal communities from Angelo Coast Range Reserve, California, USA - CZODoug2_1_08_16fungal (PacBio error correction) | ecosystem: Environmental > Terrestrial > Soil >...
TGTAAAAGGCGGCCGGAGACCCAAAAGAAGAAAGAAAGAGGAGCATCGGAGAATTGGGAAAGGAAAAGTTTCCGTCGGGGGCCGGGGTCCCGGAAAAGAAAGGCCACCTTAAACACGGGAAAGGCAGCACCTCCTTAGGAAAAAAATATTAGAGGAAAAGAAGGGGGGGAGTCTCTTTCAAAACCCCGAGGGGAAGGGGAGTTAAGGAAAGGGAGGCTCTTGGGAGGAAGATCTATCCGCGGGAGGAAAGCGGAGCTTTGCTAGCGGAACAGTAAAAGGGGAAAAGCTATTATCATTTTCCCCAGGGGAGGAGGAGGAAAAACCCAGTATCCATCTCATATCGAGAAGGAGCGGAGACATTAAAATAAACGGGGAAGGGGGAGGGAGGGGAAAGAGGGGGGAAAATGCCACCTACCGCAATTGTTGGAGAGAGTGAGAAAAAAGCCAGTTAGGTTCCGTATACAAACCGCTGGAAAAGCAGCACGAAGATGGGGAGAGGAGAAAAAGGGAAAAAAGGGAGAAGGAGGACACGCACTCACGGAGAGGGAAAAAGAGAAAAAACAACCACGTAGGATTAGGAAAAGAGATAGATGAAGCCAGGGCGTGTCATTCATGCTGTAAAGAAGGGAGGGGGGAAAAGATACCCATCCTTCTTTCTGGAGGGAAAAAAGTTGTCGGTGTGGTTCGGAAAAGAAGCCTTGGGGAACAACATTGCGGGGGAGGGGGGGGCAACGATGTGGTATGTGGAACGCACATCCCGGGGGGGAGGGGTGTATCCTGCAAAAATGTGAGAAGAACTGGGATGGTAATCGAAAGCGCTCGAAAAGGAAAAGAGGAGAGAAATCCACCAGGGGGGGGACTGAACATGTGTTAAGGGAAAGTGAAAGGACTGACGGTTCCTCCCGTAATGTTAGCTACGAGGTGTTAAGTGGAAAGGGGTACGTTCCTCTACCCTGTAAGAGGTACTGTCCTGGGAAAGAAGAAGTTACGGGGGGGGTTGTACGACTCCTTTTCCGAGACGGAAAAGGTCCTCTAAGGGAGGAGTGGGGAGTGGTTGAAAATCCCTATTATTCTAGGAGTAGGATGAAGAAAGGGGAGGTCCTTACTACGTAACGGAAAAAAGGGGTTAAAGAAGAACGAAAAAAGAGGTCGGAATATGGAGGAAGGAGGAAAAATTACTTTATTTTATGAAGGGGGGGGGGGTTGGGGAATGTCGAAAAATGAGGGGGAAGAACAAGAAAAGGCCGGCTCTCATTCAAGAAAATAGTCGTTTGCCATTTTGAAAAGGACCGATGAAAGCCTTGCGTATCGAGGAAGGGGGGGTGTGGTCTACAGGCCGCGAAAACGGTTTTTTGAGGGGGGGGAGGAGGAACCACACTTTCGAGGGGAAAAAAAGAGGGCGAACCGGAGGAAGGAGGGAGAGCTTTTCCAAACCAGAATCTACTCACGAGGAAAGAAAAGGGGGAATCTCAACAAAGAAGCGCCAATCCCTCTTTTTCATTATGAGAGAGAAAAGTCGTGCCATAAACGTTCAAAGAAGAAAGGGAAGGGAGGAATAGGAGAAACGTCTTTTTTCAAAAAGAAGAGACAAGACCTTCATGAAGGAGAAAAGAGGGAGCCCTTTATTTCGAAAGGAAAGGGGTAATTTATCCAACCTCTGGCCGTTCGTATCGGTGTGGGGGGAAAAGAAGAGAAGGGATCCCTATCTCGAGAGGGGGAGGGGTAGGGAGCCTATATACCAGGGTAAGGAGGAAGAGAACTGAGGAAAGGAAGAGAGGTAAACTTGATCGGAAGGAGGAGGGAAAAAAAGGGAAGACACTCTTCGAAGAAGCTTCCGAGGAGGGATCTTCTACTCCCAGGGGAAAGAAGAGAGGGAGAATCTATTCATACATTTTCGGATACGGCTAGGTTTTCCTCGGGAAGGGGAAGGGGCCAGATTTGGGAAGGGAGGAAAGAAGCTTTGTAATTCATTGAAAGAGGGGGAAACTCGCCTGATCTCAGCGGCGTTCGAGAACTCACTCCCACGAAGGAGAAAGGGAAAAGTGGAATGGATATAACCACGAAACCAAGGGAGGAAAAGAAAACTCTCCTCTTCTGGAAAGGGGGGAAATACTTTTTTTCCGTGTGTAGAGAGAGGGGATCGACTCCTCGTAGGGGAACACTTTTCCGGGGAGGAAAAGGGGGAGATAACAGGCCTAATTTTCTTGTCGAAGGAGCAGCAACCTGCAAGAAGGGGAGAGGTTCGCCCTGGCTTTTTTACGAAAGGGGCAGACTTCAATCCTTCAAAGCGGGGGCCCCGAAGGAAAAAGGAAAAAAGACTCCTGTACTTTAAGAGAACTAGGCTCTCGGAAAAAAAAAGGATCATTTCTTACTACAGTAAAAAAAAAGGGGGGGATAACACCCATCCCAATGTTTCCTGCAGCGGGGAGGGGGAGGAGGAAGAGGGACTACAATCTTCTTAAAGAGCTGAATTAATTTCTGTGAAAATATTGGAAAAGGGCCTCCTTCTCTTTTAGAAAAAGGAACGAGAAAGTGCTTCCAATTATTAGAAAATATCCAAAAAGAATTGTATTTCTAATATATCTCGCTGAAGGGGGCATCTCCTTCGCCTCCAAGGGGGCGAAACATTACTCAGTCAAGGAGGGGGGGAAAAACCCCATTCACAAAAAAAGAGCATGATCCCCTCGCCGGGGAATGCTGGAAAAGAGACGCTCATCGGACAGAAGGAAGGAAGGGGGCCACCTGTCAATCACCAAAAAGAGACCGGAATTAATCTGGAAAGTGAGAGGAGCGTGAGAACCCATGAAGAGGGGAGAAAAAGACGACGAATCTTTACGAAAGTCGCCCACGATGATATTTCTCGAGGGGAAATCTCCCAATGAGGGAAGGAAAGGAGAGGGACAGCTCTTTATATCGCTTTAAAAAAAAGGAGAAGAAAAGCCCTCACCCGTTTTGGGGCAGAAGGCCCATTTTCTCAAAAGGGGGAAAAAGGCCTACCGGTGCGATGGGGGAAAAAAAAGGGGGAAAGGAATTTCGCATCAGTCTCGTGGGGGAGGGGAAGCCCTTTTCGTGCAGGGAATATTAACGGAAGGCATCTTGGCAGGGCGCGGGAAGGGGAAAACTGAAAAATAGATCGCGCAGAGAGGGAGGGGGGAGGGGGAGAAAAAAAGAAATCCTATCTTCGAGGGGGAGGACCTTGAAAAGAAGAAAAAGCCCCTCCAAAAAAAGAAGAGAGGGAAAGGGCAGAGGTAAACTAAAAAAATACCCCCCCATAAGGGGGTCTTTCTGAGAGAATATATCATCACGCGATGGAAAAAAAGAGGGGAGCATTTTCGCTTACTATCCAGCGAAAGTAATTACTTTCTACTCGTCGTTGGGTCAGGCGCGCTCTGAGGAGAGGAAGATTCAGTCTTGAAACCAAGGGGGGGGGGGAAAAAAAAGAACGCGTTTCCACTTGCCTATTAGAAAGTGGAAAGAGCAAGCATGTCCGCGAAGAAAGGAAGGAGAAAAGTTGAAAAGGGGGAAAGAGAAAGGGATTTTCCGCTCCTGCAGAGGTGCTATCGAGGAGGGAGGGAAGAGGGGGCTTACATCGCTTATCCCTGAAAAAAAGGGGGGAGTTGACTTTTCTTCCGGACCGCTATCTGGGGAAAAAAAAAAGCTGCTTTCCTTGAACGGAAATAGGGGAAGTACCTATCATCAACCACGACAAAGGAAGGAAGGAAGGGGGGAGGGAAATTTTCCATATGGGAGAAAAAGAAATGCAATCTCCTTCGTCGTTTTGCGGATAAGAGCAACCGGTGGCGCCGGGGGAAGAAAAAGGCGCCTTTCATTTATTTTAACGAAAAAGGGAAAAGAGGGGGAGGTTCTTCGCTCGGCCCATCCAGGGAAGGGGAAGGAGCCCAAGAGCGAAAGACTGGATGAAGCACGAGGAAAGAGAAAAACCTCCTATCCACCTCCCGAAAAAAAGAAAAAAAGGAGTGGGAACCAAAATTTTTTCAGCATGAGTCCAGGGAAACGCTCGCGCGAGGGGGAGGGGAAAAAGAAAAAAGGAAACCAGTCATGAATGCGCTGGAGAGAAAATCCATTTCAGAATCGCGGGGATGCTACGGAGGGACAAAGAGAAGAAAAGTGGTTGTTGGTTCAAGGAGGAAAAAAAAGGGAATCGCGTTCAGAAGGGAAAGCGGCGGTCCGGAAGAAAAAAGAAGGGGTACTTTTGTTCGCAGAACAAAGCAACGAGGATGGAAAAAGGAAAGAAGGGGGGAAGGTTCTTCTTCTTCGCTCCGAAAAAAGAAAGGGTAGGACTGACTGCACGAAAAGGGGGGGGGGAAATGTAACGTCTACTTATGAGGAGAGGGTTCTTGAAAAGACGCCGGAGGCCGGTGGACGCCAAAAATGGGAAAGGGAAAGGGGGAGGTGCCCCAACTTGTGAGGGGGGAGAAGGGGAGGGGAGGTAGACTTCTATATAAATAGAGAGCAAGTCTGCGGTTCGATTTCGAGGACGGAGAAAGAGAAGGGAGAGAGGTTGTCTCCGGTCTTAAAGCTGAGGCGGGGGAAAAGAAGGAAGGGAAGAGGAAGTTCTTCTCTACTGAAAGGGTCAGATATGGCTGGGAAAGAAGGGGGGGAAGGTATGATTGTGCCGATGCAGGGAAGAGAAAAAAAAAAAAGGGAGAGGCTCTTGATCATGCGATAGGCAGGAGCGGGTTGAAGTGAGAACTCCTGACTTGGGGAGGAGGGAGGGAACCAGATAACTTTGGGGAGAAGAGGAGGGAAGGAGCATCTATATCTTGGGAGAAAAGGGAGGTTGTGAGGGGAGGGGGGAAAACATGCTCCTTGCGAGAAAAAGGGGAGGGGAAGGGAGGACCCCATCTCCTGCGGAATAAGAACCCCCACAAAAGGAAGAAGAGGAATCCAACTCTGTCGAATCTGTAGAGGAAAGAAGGATAAAAGACGCTTTCTCTCCAAGAAAGTGGGTGATTCCGTTGAGGAAGGGGGGGATCTTTTCTTCCTGGAGGAGGAGGAAGGGGTCTTTTCCTCTTCTCCGAGGCGGGGCGGAAGTTCCTTGTGGGGGGGCTTCCTCTCACTTCTTTGGGAAGGGAGAATTTCCCTGTAAACTCAAGGGAATGAGAAGGGCGTGCCATGTTCTGAGGAAGGGAGAGAAAGGAAGAAAAGGGAGAATCCCTTTTTAAATAGGGAAAAGGGGGGGGGATAGAGATGTTTCTTTACCCCTCACCATTCTGAGAAAAAACATGCGAGTCTATAAGCCTGAGGGATGAAAGAAGGGGGAAGGAATTCCAAGACTCTATTGGGGGGAAAGGGGAAAAAGGGGGGAGGAGAACTTTCTCTTCTGGGAAAAGCGAATACCTTATTTTGAGGGGAAGAAAAAGATTGTCAAACATAAGAAAGAATCTTCACCGTATTCTAGGAAAGAAGATCAAGGAAAATTGTCTGAAGAGGGGAAAGAAGGGGGCGCTTTTCGTAAGAGAGGGGAAAAGGAAGAGCCTCCCTTTATCATGAAAAAAGGTATTGTTCAAGTGCAAGGCGGGGAAAGAAGGGGGGAGATCCCGTGGGGGGGAGAGTTTTCTAGAGAAAAAAAGAAAAAGAGAATCCCAAACGTTTTGACGGGAGGGGACGGCTCAATACCGTGGGAAGAAGAGAGGTTGACTCCCACCCCACGCTCGATTCAGGGGTAGCAACGGGTTTGGAGGAAAAAAAGAAGCTCGCCATTTCGCCTACTAAAAAGGAAAAATCTTCGGCATTCCGGACGGGGTGGATTTGGTCCCGAACAAAGGGGGGGGGGAGGGATCTCCATCGTTCGAAGGGGAAGATATTTAGGAACTAAAAAGGAGGATTGCCTGAAAGGAGAGGGGGGTCTCGTATTGGAAAGGGTGATAGAGGAGGGAAAAAGGAAATTCCGGAGGTCGCGCCGGTCGCGGGGGGGAGAGGGAGTGGTCCTGGTCCGAAAAGGGGGGGTTTCGGCCGGAAGAGAAAAACGAATCGATACCCAGGCGCATGAAGGGGGAAAAAAAATTTGGCCGTCTGGTGGGGGGAGCGAGAACAGTCCGGTCTTTCCTCGGGAAGAAGGGAGGAAAAAGGACAAAACAACTTCATCACCTAACGGGAGGAAAAAAAGAATATTCCTACCTAAAGGGTTGGACGCTTAACCCTTAGTAGTTGGGAAGGAAGGAGGGAGAGGGGTGATGCTTATTCGACGCGATCCGAGGAGAAGAAAAGAAGAGGGAAAGGTCAGTCCAAACGTAATTACATTTGCTATATTCAAGGGGGAAAGGAGCGCAGGGCGATTACCCTAACCCCAGTCAATCCATCTCAAAGAGAAATCCCATTTTGGAAATAATAACGTTTCTCCAGGGATGGGGGAGGAAAAACCACCTCGCAGGGGGAGAAAAGGGGGGGGGGGGAAAAAAAAGCAATCTTCATGTTTATAAGAAATTACGAAACACCGCACCCACCCGCTGGTGGAAAGGAGAGAAGAGCTGCCCCATCCAGTGGGGAAGAGGAAGAAAAACGCAATCACTTCTTCTAATTGGGCCAAGAAGAGAAGAGAAGAGAAAAAAAAAGAAGGAGGAGGGAAGAAGGAGAAAAAGGGGGGGGGAAAAGGAACCTTTCTTGTCGTTTCAGTCGAAGGGAGAGTGAGGAAGATATTTCCAGATACCCAGAAGGAGGGGGGAAAAAAGGGGTTGCGGTGTGGTCTACGGGAAAAGAAAAAAAATAAGCTTGCTTGTTTTTAAAAAAAAGGGAGGGCGATGTGGAGGGGGGGGGGGGGGAAAAAAAAGAACGTTTATTTTAATGTATTAAGCAGAAGGGAGGGGGGAGAGAGGGAGGACTGTTGTCCTGGGTACTCAAAAAGGTAGCTGGAGAAACAGAGAGGAAGGAAGGGGGGGGACTGACAGTGTTTTACGGAGAAAGGGGGGGAAAAATAATCAAATATCGGGGGAGGCCCGAGGATCGCAAAAAAAAGGAGGAAGGACCAGGAGATAAGTGAATTCCTGAGAAGGAAGAAAAAAAAGAAAAGTTTTTCACGCGCCTGCAAAGAAATGCAATCATGATTTGTTTTATGAACGGAGGGAGGGGGGGGGGGGGGGGGGGTGTCCGTGTTGAAAGGAAGGGGCAGGGGAAAAGTTTCCAGATGACATCCCGGAACCGGGCTACAAGAAAAAGAGAGTCGGGCAATTTTTGCCAAAGGAAAAGAACCTACAAACCGTGGCGGTATAATCGTCTGGGGGAGAGCTTCCTCTCCGAGCCTTTGTGGGGGGGGAGCCGCCCTCCTTACAAGGGGAGAAAAGAAATAAGCGGACCAGGGGAAAAGGGGAGGGGGAGAAGGGAGAGGTTCCAACTTACATTAAGGGACATTAAAAAAATGACTCAGGAAGGGGGAAGGGGGGAAGATAAATATCTTTCATGAAAAGAAAGGAGGATAATCATCTCAAAAAGGGGAAGCCCAGAGAAAGAAGGGAAAAAGAGATTTTCACAGGTTCAGGGAGGAAATGCTATCTCTCTACTCTGGTAAAGGGGGGAAGGGGGGTCGGGAGAAATTGAAGCGGGGAAAAGGGGGGGGGGGGGGGGGGGGTCAAACTCTCACCTATCTCGCGAAAGGAAAAGTGGGGGGGAGGATACAATCAACTTCACGGTGCATTATGAAAGAGACGGGAAAAAAAAAAGGGGCAAGAAACGGGATCTACGCAAATGAAAGGGAAAAAAAAGGGGAGAAGCTCTTGCTATCTGATTACGCAAAAGGGGAGAAAAAAGGGGGGGGAAGAAAAACTTTTCATCTTCTACTTTTTCGAAAAGTGAAAATTGAATGCTGGCTATGGTTTGAAAAAGAAGGGGGAAAAGAAAGAGGTAGCAAAGAAGAGAAAAGAAGGACCTTTTCTTTTTAAAAAAAAAAACCGGACTGCAAAGGCGTCGGGGAAAGGAGAAAACGGCCAGATCACAACGAGAAGAAAAAAGATGAACTCCACTACACGAGGCGGGCCCAAAAGAAAGAGACCGGGTAATAACACCGACGATCCTCGGAGGAGGGAAAAAGGGAGGGGGGAATCTTCATCAAGATCTACAGAAAGGAAGAGCGGGGGACTCGGGAAAAAGAAGCACCTGGCCGAGGAAAGGGAAAAGGTTTCGACTGCTGTTACAGGCCATGGGATGGGGAACAATCCTTTCCCAAATAAGTGAGAAAAAGGGAAAGTCCCACAAAATTTCAATACTTTGAAGGGAAGGATGAAGAGCCCTCACTCCTCTTTACATCATCCCTATGACCACTGAACACGGGTAAAATAAGAAGGGAGAACCCCTACCTCATGGACGGAGGACATGGAGTTTTCTCTTCCTTAATGGAAGGGGGAGGGGAGACGGTGGGAGCTTCGCTGTGAAAGGGAGGATTCTTTCAGATCCTCCTGAGATGGGAAAGGGAAGAAGGAATGTTTCCATGTCCATCACAACCTCAGAGGAAGGAAAGAATTCGAGGGCTGCCGGGGGAAAGAAAAAACTCACGGTTATTCTGTGGAGGGGAAAAACCTTACTCAAGTCAGGGAGGGAAGAGGAAACACCCCTGCACAAGAGGGGGAGAAAAGAGAGCTTAATCCATCTCCGAGAAAGGGGAAAGAAGGGGGGGGATACTCTCATCCTGGAAAAGGCCTCCGTTCCACCGGAAGAAGGAAATGCCTATCTTAACAAATCTCGGAAGTGGGGAGAAGGGAATAGGGACATCTTACTACTATCTTGAGGGAGATTCGAAACGAGGGAAGGGGAGAAGGTTATATTTATCTCGAGGCAACATCGTAAGAAGGGAATTGTTCTAAAGGGAAAAGAGGAGAAGGAACATGACCTTTCTTAAAGAGGAGAGCAACTCACACTTTGTCACCTAAAAAAAGGGAATGGGGGGGGGGAAAAAAAAAATCACCGTTGCTGATTTTCGGGGAAACACACCCGCAAAAGATGTCTGCAAAGCAGGAAAAAAGTCAATCCCTTTCTTGGCCAGGGGGGAGGGAAGGGAGGCCATTTCTCTCCTGAGAAACCCAGAGCACTTAAAAATATATCCGCGCAGAAGGGGAGGGGGGGAAAGAAGAGAAGGGGAGAAAGTGTTTCCGTGACAAAGACAGGAAAAAACAGCAAAACAATCAAGGGAACGGTCAGAGTTACCGACAAAGGGGAAAGAAAACAACCATACTTTTTGAGGGGAGAAGGAAGTCATCACTCTCTTTCCATCGTCAATAAATGGGGGGGGAGCTGGTACGAGCATTCATGAAAAGAAGGGGGGAAGAGGAAGGCCTGAATTGGAAAAAAGGAGGAGGGTCAATCTGAAGAAAGGAAACCATTGTGGGAAAAGGAGAGAAGGGGGAAAGGGAAGTCCCTTTCTGTGGGAGAGAAGAAAAAAAAAAAAGGAAGAGGAGTACCAACCCTTCCCCTTTTCGAAGAAGCATCGAAAAGACCTGGAAGGGGAAGGAGAGGGTAGATCTCTAGGCTGTTCCATAAACTGACAGGAAAGGAAAGAAATTCCCCCGTCTCACCGGGAGGAGAGGGTCACACCGCGAAGGGAAGTAACTTGCCTGCTCCACCTATTAAAAATCAAACAAACGTATTAGAGGGGAAAGAGAAAGGAAAGAGGGGGAAGTTTTATCAGCAATTAAATCAAAAGGAAAGGGGGATAGGAAGCACGCTCACCGTTGAGAGACCGGTCCGCAAGGTCATTTATGAAAAAAAGAGAGAAGAGGGGAGAAAAAAGAAGGAGGCCCTCCATTTCTCCGTTCGGGGGGGAAGGGAAGAGGGAAGGAGGAATCTATTTCTTCTTCTTAAACAAGTCCACCGAAGGGTTACTCGCCATTTTTTGGTAGGGGGACCCAAAAATGGTTTAAAAAAGAAAATGATGACGCGGTCGCGATGGAGGGAGGAGAGAGGGAATCGTCGAACTCAGTCATTAAGAAATCCGCAAGGCCGCCCCAGTGGGGGAAAGGGGAGGGGGGGAGATTTGCCATGCTCGCCTCCCGAGGGGGGGGGGGAAAAAAAAAGGGGGGTAAATCTTCCATTTAAAAGAAGGTGGGGCGACAAGCCTGCGGGTAAGGAAAAAAAAGGAAAAAGGGAAAGGGGGAAGGCAGAACAACTCAACTATCTAGGAGAGGAGGAGGGGGGGAAGAGAGAGACCTGCCACTATTACTCTTTAAAGCTAAAGAATGACATTTAAATGAAAGAGAAAAAGGAGATAGAAAGGGGGTGTGCTGGGCCGCACATCCGCACTGTGGAGGGGAGGAGGGGGAGAGAAAAAGGGGATTTTTCTGTGCCCAAACGAGTGAAACCGGATGTCCGAAAGGGGGAAGGGGGAAAAAAGAGAAGAAAAGAATAGAACTCAATTCCTGCTCTTTCAGATGGGGAAGGGGGGAAGGGGAAGGAAGAAAGAATCTCATCTTTTATGGAAGAAAAATAGTGTCCTTGCGATTGAAGGGGGGAAGAAGACGACTTCAGCTTGCCGCTAGGGGGGGACAGATAGGAGTTATTCCGGGAGGGGATTGAAGGGAAGGAGGCCCTCCTCCTTGGGAGAGGAGGGAATTCTATAAGCCGGGAAAATTGTTTGTTAAGTGGAAGGAGAAAAAGGGGAAGTTCTAAAAAAAAAGAGGAGGTGAGAGGAAGGCTCTTCCTTCATCAGAGGAGGGGAAGGAGAGGAATGATGAGGTTTTGATGGGAAGGGAAGGAAAAGAGATTGCCTCCTTTCTCTTGAAGGAAGGGGGGAAAAAAAAAGGAGGATTTCACTAAATAAAACATTAGATTCATTGACATCTCAAAAAGAGAGGAGGGCCATCATTCAGGGAAAAAGGATCCCATTATTTAGGGGGTTCTGACCGTTTTCGAAGGGGAGGAAAGGGAGAAAAAGTGCGGCCTCTTCATGCCTTAAAGTACAGGGGAAGGGGGGGGGGGGGAAAAGAAGAGGTTTCTTCCTCTCACTTCTTGGGGAAAGAAGTCGAGACATTCCTGGAAAAAAAGAAGGAGGAAAAAAAAAGGAGGCCAGGTTCTGCTTGACGGTCGGCTCCAAGATGAGGGAAGGGGAAAAGAAGACTTTTACTTTTTACTCTCCGAGGAGAAAATTAAAAGAGCACCAGGCGGAGAGAGAGAAATATATACCCTGCGAGGGGGGGGGGTTATCGGCATAAGAAAAAAAAAGACGCGCTTTGCAGAGTAGGGGGGAGGAGGGAGGAAGGCGAATTTTCTACCTTATTTGTCAAGAAAAAAAGAAGAGAGAAACTATTCAATCTTCAAAAGAAGGACAGCTAAAAGAGGCCGATTAAATGGAGGGAAAAAAGGGAAGCCGCTTTTCGGTCAATAGGGAAAAAAAAAGGGAAGAAAAACATCCGTTGTTTGCAATTGTAAAAAAGAGGAGAAAAAAAAAAAAGAGAAGGGGGAAAAAGGGGGAGATCCCTTTTACTTGAGGTCGAGGGGGGAGGAATAGAAAAGTTTGACTTTTCATTTTTTTTGGGGGGGGGGGAACAAATAAGGAGTCGGAGATAGGGAGAGGGGGAAGAAGGGGTCATTTCGAAGGGAAAAAAAAGAAGGAAACAAAGGAAGCGTCTCTATCCATTGAGAAGAAAAGAAAAAAACGGGGCTTGAACCTAAAAGCAGTAGAGGGAAGGGGAAAGGGGATTTTTTAAGGAAAAAAGAAGAGGGAAAGGTCTACCTTCTTGGGTTTTGATAATTAGAAAAAAAAGATGGATTGGCCGAGAGTCAGGGGGTGGAGGTGATAGGTGTCCCATTGCGCCGGCGCCAGTAAGGGGAAGGGGAGGAAAATTCGATCTCGAACGTGGTCAGGGGAGGAGGGAGAAGAAGGACTGTATACCCACCCAGCCGTAGAGAGCATCGGAGAATTTTGAGGGGGGGGAAAGCCCCTTTGCCTTCAGGGGACAGTCAGGTCCGCTTCACTCATTGCGCAAAGGAAAGGGGAAAAAAAGTCATCACCTACCTTAAGTCAGAAAAGAAGGAAGAAAAAGAAGGGGGAAGTGTTCATTCTTCTTTAAAAAGGGGGTCAAAGAGTACGGAATTCTCCTTAGGAGAGGGGAGAAGAAAAAGCTTCAACATAAACCGCTCTTTGGAGAAAAAAAAGAAGGAAAAAATAGAATTACATTGCTATGAGAAGGAAAAATGGACTCGGAGGGAAAACGAGCGCGGGGGAGTTACCTTACCCATATCCATAGAAAGGGAAAGGAACATTTTTTTGGGAAGGAGTAGAAAGAAGAAAAGGAAAAGGAGGAAAGGTCGTTCCACACCACATCGCCGGGCAAGAAAGGGGAAAAAAGAAAAAGCTTATTTTAGAAAAAAATGAAACGAAACCGCCACCAAAAAGAAAAAGGGATGGGTATATGAAAATATAGCTGCCAATCCATCCTTTG
>Ga0179593_1544832_pt1 | contig 12383 bp, 11 predicted proteins | sample CZODoug2_1_08_16_FD_185931 | JGI IMG/M metagenome (GOLD analysis project Ga0179593, IMG submission 185931) | Vadose zone soil fungal communities from Angelo Coast Range Reserve, California, USA - CZODoug2_1_08_16fungal (PacBio error correction) | ecosystem: Environmental > Terrestrial > Soil >...
CTGCTGTGAAGAAAAAAACACAAGATGAACTCTGACCGGGGATAAGGCGGTTCGGGTCGAAAAATGGACTAAAAAGGAAAACAAGGAGGTTCATGCACCTACTCAGGATCAGGCTACAGCGGGTGACTAACCTCATTAAAAAAAGGGGAGCCACTTTGAAAAAGATTAAAAAAAATACGGTCCGAAGAAAAAAAGGAGACTTCACCAAAAGGTGACTGGTCACCTGGGTTTAATGGAGTTAACCTAGAAAGGGGGGGGGGAAAGCCTCGACTCATTCGGTGGGCTTACAGGAGTCCGGAGGGGGTACGAACAATTTTCGGCTGAATGGGGAAGAAAAATCAAACTGGTATTCGCTGAAATCTACGGCAACGGAAGACGACCCATCTGCACGTTGTACTTCGAGGGGGAGGGAATGCGCAGGGGAAAGGAAAAAAAATAGGTGGGGGGGGGGGGGGAAGAACTTCCGCACTGGGGTGACGTGCACGATGTTAAAGAGAAACAAAAACAACCGAAGAAGGGGCTCGGCAGTTTCGACTTCGCCGGCACGACGCGCCAGCCGGGAAAAAGGAGTTGGGACCATCAGGAACCCACCTGAGGGGCTCTCTTCTTCCAAAAAAGATCACGGAAGCGGTAAGCGCTACGACGGCTGTTCCTACCAAAAAAAACTGGAAAAAAGGGGACACGTTAAAAGAAGACGGCGGCCTCCAATCTGCGGATCAGCCATAATAAGGCTCAACGGAAAAAGAGTGATCAAAAAAAAGGGACCTTCTCGAACACTGAGTCAGGGCGCTCTCTATCGAATCGCGAAAGTGGGTGTATCGAAGAAAACTTCTCCACAAGGACGAATAGAGTCTGATTCACTCGGCCAGTTGGAATCCTCCGTCCGGAGGGCGCTCTTCTAAGTCGGCAAAGTTGAAGGCGCTTCACGCTCGGGCGACGCAGAGAGAGGGTAGTGTGTGGAACTGTGAACCAATATGGCACAACTTCCGAAAAAAAGGAATGTTAGCCAGGGCGACTTCGACTAAAAGGAAGGGAGGTCTCTAAAACAGTAACTATGTGGTCCTGTCCCTCATCCGGGGGGGGGACATCCCCACAGTGAGGGGGCGTCCTGCTCAAGAAAAAATCTCCGGTCATTGGGTTCGTACGAAGCCTACTCTAGAGCCAAACGAACAAATAAGATATTAAACCGATTCGGGAAAAGAGAAGATCTTTTATTATCAAGATCCGAGGCCTCTCTCTATCCGGGTAGAAAGGGGAATCGCCGCGAGAGCGTTCTGGCCTTCGACGTCAAGCAACGACCGGTTATACGGCGGGAAAAAACCGGGGAAGGCATGATTCTCTGAAGGGAGCATCTTCCCTATACGAAGAAAAAAGGCCTACAAAGGCAGGGGTAAAATTGGACGGGTTTTTCTCAGGGGTACATAGAATCACTCTTTCCAAAGAAGGCCAAGGATACGGAAGGAAGAAGACACAAAGAAAATTATTCCTACTCTCTGTGGGGGGTAGAAGTCGAATAGGAATTCCATGTTCCCCCCGGATTTGCAAAACAATGCACCCCATACGAAAAGAAGAGAAACAATCGAAGACAAACCAAGACGCCTGCATCACCAAGACTGCGGAGAAACACCAGAGGTTAAAAACATGGCGACCACAAACTGTCGAAAAGCTGCACAAAACGCAGGGAACGCGAAGGAAACGTGTGGGGAACTCTGCGTGAAGCGAGGCGTGGGCATCCTTCTCCCTAAAGGAAAGAGAAATTGAAGCGGGGGAGTGGGGCCAAACGGCATCCTCCGAGAAAGAAGGTTTTCACCACAGATTTAGGAAGGGCCAAAGAGTTTAAAGACCGAGAAGGGAAGGAGATGGTGGTCCAAAGCAAATCCTCCTCTCGATCGGGCGGAGTAGTTGGAATATCGAGAGAAAAATCGTCGATCCAGAATTGAAGCGAACCGGCGTCGAGGATACAAGGAAATCTCTTAATTAGAACAACCAAAGGGCCATGCTACCGCGTAATCATGGGAAGAGATGAAGCCTTGACCCCTTTTAATTGCTAAAAAGTAGGGAAAGGGTTTAAACGTTGGCAAAGAAAACTTTCCTCAGAAAAGACCACTTTCCATCTCTGGAAATATCCACCCAAAAAAGTTCTACCGACCCGCAAAAAAGGGCGAGATTCCCAGAAAAGATCCTTTTACTAATCCCAAGGGACGCAAGTTTACTATCGCCCCTGAGGGAAAGTTGAAAAAAAAAGAGGAGCAGAAGGGAGACATAGGAAAGCGGCAGCCTCTTCCGGAGAGCTCTCACGGCAACGCCTGGAGTTTGCGATGGGGGGGGAGGGCGTGAGAGGTGACGGGAGGGGGGGAAGTGGGACGGCGGATTGCAGAAAGATTCGCTTCGGGGGGGGGGCGATTTATTGTAAGGACTGAGGAAAAGCAGACATCTTTTTCGAAATCTAGGTCGAATCAAAACACAACTTGGGGGCAAAGAGATAGCAAAGGATGCCTTAAGAGAAAAGGGAAATGAAAAGAAATCGCCCAGAATGAGAAGCCTCCGAAAGGAAACCTCCGTTAAGAAAGAAAGACCAAGCCGTCACCAGTAGACGCCGATTCCCAAAGGGGAAAGACCAGTCTTCTTTAGGAGGTCACACAGGGAAAGGGGGGAATCCCAACTTGAGGAGAGATCGACGACTGAAGAAAATTAGAACGATTAAACGGAGGGGGGAGGGATTACACAAAAGAACATGCTCTGCCTTCTTTGGTACGGGCAAGTCCTTCGGCTGACTCTCGCCCTCTTCCGAGGGAGATGTGTTATAGTAAAGAAGAGATGGACCGTTTGAGGGGAAAAGAGATGGCCCCGTTTCGGGGCGGGACTCCGACGGCTACGATTAACGGTCCAAGGTTTTGTAGCAGGAAAGGAAAAAGACGAATCTTCTTAAGAAAGGTGAAAGCATGGCCCGTTGAGTTATTAATTCAGGATGGACCGGGAGAGAAAATTTCCCAAACGGGCAGGGACTGAGATCCCTGACAATGGGGATCGACGATTCTGCAAATCTAATCCTAAGGGATAATCATCAGAAGGTCGCCGAGGGAATTTCACCACAGAGTGAAGGGAATGCGGATTTTTTAAGGTATGTTGCAATCTTTTAAACTGGGGAGAGGTCTCTTGGTGACGGAGAGGATCTTCATAGGGGAGCTTTCCACAATTAACATCGCATTACCTCCCATAATTGGAGAAGAAACTAACGATGCTTATGAACGCGACGCAAGCGTGTTCGCGCCGGCTTTGGAGGCTTTTTTGGGTACTCGGCGCAGTTGGGCGCCAACGTGTTGGGGGAAGGGGGGGTCATCTTCGTGATCAAAGTAACTGAAGGGTCCTCATGATTGGAAGGAGATTGTGGAAGGGGAGCCGTTGGGAAGGGAATTTTGAAGGATGAAAGGAGTGTCTCCACAGGGGGAAGTCATCAGAAGAGACAACTAAATCCGACGAACTTCGTCCGTCCGGAATATCTCTGAGGAACGATCCTTTTCCAAGGAGTGCATCATCGAGGGGACTGCTCCAGGGCAAGTCGACCGGTTAGACTATTGGGGGATCGTCTTCTGCCGGGGAGGTCCAGCTACAGGAAGAAATCGCCAAAAGACCCCTTTGTTCGGCAGGGGCGCAAGCACTATCAGCGTCGATGAGCCGATCGATCGACGGAGCAAGAGTGGTTTAGGGGAAAAAAAGAACAGATCGTCTATGGTTTGAATGACAAGTGGGAGGGGGTTCGTTTGGCTCGAGAGGAGCGAAGCGAAAGGAGCGGTGTGCGGGGAACCGCCTTCAAGGGCAAGATCCCCGCGGTTGTACATGCCGAGACAGCTTACCCAGGAACGCCTTCAGGGATCCGTTTAGTCGAAAGGAACTCCAGAGAAAAGCGCCGGAGGGGAAAAGAGATGGTTGGCACATGGAGAAAAGGGTCTCCAAAAAGGGGATCGATCGATCGGTCCGCAGAGCAACTCAACCGATGCCGCCAGGACCGATCGAAACGACGAGCTGTGTGGGGCGTTATAACCTACTTGTGGAGCCGACTTGGAGGCGACACCTCCAAAGAGCCGGGGAGGGATCTAGAGCGCGGGGGGATGTAGTCTAATTTCAACGAGCCCCGCTGGAGAAGGATCGGAAAAAATCTTTTAGGCCAGCAACGACATCCTCTTTTGAAAAGGGGCCGCCGGAGGGGGAACGTTCACTTTTACGGGGGGGGAGTCGCCTGCTTACTTAAGCTCGCCGAAGGGAGCGGCATCTACGTTTAGGAAGGTCCGGGCGCCAATCGCCAAGGGGTTGGCGTTCCGTAAGGCGGCGTGTTGAACAGTGCTTTTGCTAAGTGGACTGCGAAGGTCGGGGAGGGGAAAAAAGAGCTGACGGAAGAAGGAGGTGCCTTTGTTGGAACGGAACTGTGGGTTCCATCCACTTCTCAGGGAAAGGTCCATATGGTGTCGCTCGGGGGAAAAACTCAACTTTAAAAGGCGGGTCCAACAGGGAAGATGTGGCGGAAAAAGGACGCTCGTTGTCCGCCAAAAGAAAAAGGTGAGTTGAGACATCATTCGCCGAACTGCGATCCAGAAGACCGCACACCGCCACCACAGTGAGAGGGATCTGTGCCCACGTACGAGTTAAAGGGGTCAACAGGGAGTTCAGGGTCCCAGTGTTTTTGCAAAAGGACCTGAGCAGCGCATGGGATAAAGAATGACTTTCAGAGGGAGTAAAGATCTTTATCCTTCGAGAAAGGGGGAAATGAGGGGAAAGCCTCTTTGGAAAATGGAGAAGCATCATCTTGGAGGCCGAAATTTAAAGTCATCTTTTCTCGTGGGGGGGGGGGGTTTTCTTTCTTAAGCAGATCGAGATAGATAGAAAAAAAAAAAAAAGGAGTAAAATATCTATCTCTGAAACACTCAACCAAAACAAGATGAAAGAGACCATTAACGTGAGGGGGCGGAGGGTGGGTCGGGCTAACACTGCTGGCGAAGAGAGCTTTCATAACCTACGGTAAAGAAAATCGCAGGCTACAGCAGGCGGGAATCATACCGGCGCACTCAGAGGTTTGCCCATCGGCCAGAGGAGAAAGGAGTCGGAAGAAGGAAAACTCGTTAACGGGGAAAAGCTGCGGGACCATAGCAACTTTTGCACTAGGACAGCATTCTTGGTGGATGTCAGGTCCTTGAAAAAAGAGGGGGATTCTAACAAGGAGGGATAGCATCTACGACCCACCTCTGGCGGAAAAAGGGGGGAGTACGCCCGAAGCCCATCTTCCACGGGGAGGGCGAAAAGTGTGGGACGCTTAGCATGGCGCGAAGAACAAAAAAAAACATAGAGTCGTCCGCAGCAAGGTGTCCGCTCAAGAAAACAAAAAAAACTAAGGGTGGGAGAACTTCGCCTGCACGTACAAACCCAAAAGAAAAGACTTTCACGATCCAGTTTGAACCAAAACTTACTACTCCACAAGATTCGATGCGAGGGCGCGTGAAAAAAAGGAGGACGTCGTGAACTCTAGGCGCGACGTGGCAGACCTTAAGGAAACTCTGGCAAAACGGAAACCACCCCGAAATCTTCGGTCGTGCCTGGAAAACCGAATGATGGTTTCGCGATCAGCGGGGAGAGGAAAGTTTCCCTTGAAAAAAAACCAATCCTGAGAGCGAGAGATATCTCCTACTCTATCGTTGGGACCAAAACGGGCTATCCAAGGAGCGACTCACCTTCGGATTCACGTCCATTTTCTGCGTATCCGGAAGAATCCTTCAAGTCGAGGATTGGCGGCACTAGAGGGAGAGAAAGAAGCAGAAAAATGCAGAGGAAAGGAATTGTTGGGCCGAACCTTGAGAGGAAACCATCTATGGACAAGGACGGCTTTTATCCAGTGGCCAAAGGAACACTTCAGTCTTCTACCTTTGGATTTAGAAAAGGGAATTCCTGTGGCCTCCTCTTTTGGAGGAGGACATTTACTTGCCTGGAGTGCTTCTAAAACCCCTCTCCTTTGTCTATAGGGGGGGATCTAGAAATGGTCAAGAAGCCAAACTAAAAAGCTGCTCTTCACTATAGAAGCTCTTTTATGAAAAACGAAACTGAAAGGCATATCATTTAGGTAGTTTGAGTCCGCTGATCTTTCGGGGGTGACGACCTTCTGGTCCCTCCACTTCATCGGAAGGTTTATTACGGGCGGAGAAGAGTGGCTATTGGAGGAATCCTATTCAATCAATCAAAGCATCATCTTCCTACAGGGGGTTAACCGGTATGCCGTAGCACTGGGAGAACGATTCAGAAGAACCGGCAAAAGGAGAGGAAATCATTATTCAACCAGGAACTTTCGGGAATATCTTGGTCGAGGGGAGAAGGTGTAAGATTATTCCTGAAATTGGAGAGGGGGTCAAACGGCCACATAAGGTCATCAGCGAAGAAATTACCAACTGAAAAGAGAAGGAGGAACCGAAGAGTTACCATACTATACTATTGAACCACATCTTCTTAAAAAAGGAAAAAAAAAAAACTTTCGAGGAGGAAAGAAAAAAAAGAGACGACAAATCCCTAGGAACGTGGGGTTGTGGCTTACAAAACTATTCGTCGAGGCGGATGCATACTCAGCTTTAGGACGAAATTATGGGAGCAAGGGGGGAGCAGGGGTCTAGAAAAGGGTCCCGCCTAGTGGGGCGAAAAGACGATCCTCCTAAATTAAAAAAAGGGAAAACATATTTCACAGATGGAAAGAAAGGAAAGATCTTCAAATCTGTAGAGGAGGTGGTTCCAACTCTTCCAGAATACGGAGGATTATGGAAATTTCTATGGAGGATCTTCGTCGAGAACATTGGGGGTCCAGGTGACAGCCGCGGAGGATAACAAAGAAAACTTTCCATAAAAAAAAAAAAACGGCCCATGCTACCCTCCTCTACTCTTAATCGTGGCGAGATAAGAGCGCCTTGACCCTGTGAAGACGCAAAATTCAAGAGAGGGACGTTTCAATAGGGATGTTCGGGAAAAGGGAAGAAAAACGTCCAGAGAGGAAATTAATACCAAGAAACGGGGATACAGGAAAACGGTCCAGGCTACCCCCCTCTTCATCCTTGAGGAAAGTAAAGTGGTCGCTCCCGGAAAACTTTCCTGCAAGGGCCGCGCGGGACCGGGGAAGGGGGACCCCTTAAAAAAGAGGTTTCTCGTCTGTTCAGGACGCCCTCGCGAAAAGGCTCCGGAAACGGGGGGGGGAACTCAGCGGGCACTCCTCCTTGGGCCTTTCTTGTCTCCCTCGGTGAAGAGGGAAGAGCGCTGGATTCTCTTTCGGGTATCTTAGAGGATTTTCTTTTCTATGGGACAATCCTGGGAGGAGGATCTTCCGAAGAAAAAAGGAGGGATCTTTGAAGCGCGCTCCAAAAAAGGAAAGAGAGAGAGGGCAGCCCAGCAATTTTCGAAAAAAGCCGCCTTATTGAAAAGGAAGCCGCCTCAAGGAATGTGGGGGCCAATCTTAAGAACTCCTAAACGAAACAAGGGTTCTCGAGAGGGGGCCTTCCACCTATTTGGCACCGAGACCCAACCGAACATCTCAACTCTAAGGGGAGGGGCTTAGTCAAAAGGTGAATGTGACTCAAGGGATGTCTCCTCTCCAATAGGAAACTTTCAATCTTTTAAATTTTCTAAAAGAATCTCTGAATTCTTTGGAGGGGAAAAGGAATCAAGACGAATTCGGGAGAAAGAAGGTCGCATGGACCTTTTTAAATTCAGGAAAATGGACCGGTTTCTTTGTACGGACAGATGGACCTTTTTCGGGGAAGAGGGACCAACGAAGGGAAGGTCCCTCTCTTAATTTGACGGGGGACCAAAGGACAAAGATTCTTAATCTCGACAACGGGAGGACCGTTTTCGGAGGAGGAAATTCATAGATGAGGGTACCTCGACTACGCGGAGATTCAAGGGAAAAGGTGGTCGACTATCTGGGATATTCAATAGCAGGGGAAAAAGAGCCGTCGGAGGTTGTAACCACAGAGGACATGTGAAGAGAGGGAGTTTAAAATCTTTTCAAAGGGGAAATCTGTTGTTGAAAACTAGGAGAGGTGTCCTGCAGCAATGTTTCCGTTCAGTCAGAAGAGAAAACGAGCTTGAGACAATGGAGGTCAGATCAGAAGGACCGCTTCTTACATCGCAGAGGGGAAAGAGAATGGGAAAAACCCGTTGCCGCAGGATGTTTTCGGTCTCCGCGTTTTGACGGAAAAGGGAAAAAGCAGCTTGTGGGACTCTGATCCAGGGGTGCAGGGGACTCATGATTTGGTCTTGGGAAGGGTCTCGTCGAGGCGTAGAAGAAAAGGGGTAAGGGGGTGGGAAAAATCGGGTCGTGGGAATTAGAAAAAGGCTCTCACTTCAAGACAGGACGACCAAGGGGGGGAGGGGGGAGGCCGGTCATCTTTATCAGTGCCTTTATTCATTGGGGGGCCAGGAAGACTCTTCAATGAGGGTGGACAAGGGACTATTCAATTCAGGAAAGGGCTGCGTCTTCCGGAGGCTTTGAGTGGTGTCAGGGTTCCGCCTACGAGAATATTCCCTTTCTCCCGGGTTCGGGGCGGGGGGCAGCATATCATAGGGGGGAGGGAGTCAAACTTGTGGGAAATGATTCTCAGCGACTGGGAGGGCGTTTCATGAGAACTACTCATATCGGAGGGCTAATCGTTGAGGGGTTAGGGGGGTTCTGTGGTCGGTTGAAAACGTCTTCGTCTAAAGAACAGAGGGGGGGGGGAGGGGAAGCTTAAAGTCACTTTTTATTACATCAGGTACATGGGGGGAAGTCTGCCAGGAAAGGTCCGAAAAGACTGTTCCTTGTTAGCCTGGTCCATATCTCTCCGAAAGGGGACATAGATGGGAAATGACTCAGAGGACCTGATCTAAGAGCAGATAAGACGCTTTAAGATTCAACAAAAAGGGAGAAAAGGCGATAGGAATCGCGCGCGGGAAAAGCGCGGTGAAGAAAGGGAGGGATGGACTTTGGGAACCTTTTCATCATTTTTCTTCTATACCTCCACCGTCGCGAAAGATGGCCTTGCGAGGGAAAGGCTCAAGGGGAGTGATGTTCTCTAAGGGTCCACGAAAAAGAGTGAATAAAATTCTTGCGGAACACGCGGGATCCTCCTTATTTCACCGTCGTGCACAGCGTCAAGGACTTCTAAGGAGGGACCGGGGTCGTTCCTCTCCTAGTTTCTTAAGCCTCCGTCTAGGATTTTTTTCAGGGGGATCTTGAACAACTGCCACGCCGATCGGGGAAAGAAGGAGAAGGTTAGGAAAGGGATCGCTGACGTCAAGGGTGTGGAGACATCGGTGACCGGGAGAAAAAATCCAACGTCGGACGAAAGAAAAAGACGGAAACTAGGGGGGGGGCGTCCCATAGAGACGCAGATCCAAAGGGAGGGGGATTGTCTAAGTCGGAAGGGGGGGAGGGGGGGGGGCCTCCAGAGAGGGGGGGGGGTCTTCGATGGACAGCGAATAAGGTTCAATCCCGCAAAGCTACACACCAAAAAGAAGGGGAATCGAGGAGGCCCACCCCCGGGGGCGGGGGAGGTTAAAGAGCTCCTCCTTTGGAAAGGCACTTTCACGAGTGAGGGTGTTGGTGACTAGAAAAGAGGATCCTCTGCCGATTCAACTTGATACTTGCGGAATCTGTTAGTCCAAGAGGGAGCCAGGAGGGGGGGGACCCGAGTATTTGATGAAAAACCGCTGTCGACCACATCATCTTTTTGAAGGAATCCGTCGAATGGGGTTCGCGTTCATCTTGGGTGTTCGGCAGAAAAAGGAGATCCGATCTCTCTCACAAAAAGGAGGAAAAAGGAGATGGGAAGCGATCTGAGGGGACCAATCACAATATGAAAAAAGGTTCAATTCGGAGGGGATTCGTTTTGGAGAAAAGGGAGGGAGGGACGACAGAGGGGGAGGAGGGAGTTCATCAAAAAAAGAGGCTCAAGGGAAGAAGCGCAGGCTACATCATAGGGGATCAGTACAAAAGCAGCAAAGGGGGTTTCTTGTAGGCCGAGGAGAAGGTCAGCGTGCTCGGGGATTTAACGGAGGGGTTGAACAACAGAGAGAAACCTCCGGCAAAAGCTCGACGAAGGAGTGGTGGTCGGGGTCTTCGGCTCGGCGGGAAGGGACGGGACTGAATTTGATGACGGAAGACACAAGCTATTCGAGGGGACAACGATATCGTCTCTACGGCCCATCGCACGGGAGGGGGAGAACTTGGGAGGGAGGGGGGCAGCGCTAAGAACAAGGGGGAACGACGGAGGGACCTCGCCGTTTTTGATGGAGCACTATTGTTAGCCAAAGGGGGGGAAAAACCGGGGGGGAAGTCCGCGAGGTTCAGAAGGTCTCCGTCACTTACAGGGTCTGCGCCAGCACGTTCCCCGCGGACAGGGGGGAAAGGAGACGTCCCCCCTGCAAAGAAATTCGAGGGAGTCTGAACTAACACTATCAACGAGAGAAAAGAACTTATGGAGAAAGGGCAGCTTCTAACGCTTGAAGCGTGACCCGAGAACTTCTTCGAGCTTTCTGGCTGGAAAAGAAGTCAAGGGTCGCGAGAGTCAAACAATTCCATCTTTGTATCGAAAGTTGACCGGAGAGAACAACCTGACGGTCAAGTCGAGAGCGCCAGCGTCCGCAGTGGAATGGACGAAGAAAATGAAAAAGGGGCGCCACAATTCCCGCGACATCCGCGGGAAAACAGCGGCCAGTGGAAAAGAGGCTTAAGAGCGCTCAGGAGATACTCGATCCGACTCAGGTTGAAGGGGAGACTGAAAAAAGCTGGCCGCGATGCGAAACGATCCGTGTAGGTTCTACCTGTTCTCACTGGGAACACTTCCGGCGCGAAAGGGAAACGGGCAGACTGACACCGAAAGAGTAGGAACCTTTTCCACTCTGGGAACTATTTCCTGGGAGAGGGTATTGGGAAAGAGGCCTTGCGGAAGCACCAAACCCTCTCCGGGAAAATTCGCTCAAGGGGGGAGAGTTTCAAGGGAACGGAACATAGCTCTTCAACGAGAACCATCGACGATCTGGTATGAAAAAAAGAAAAAAAGAAAAGAAGCGCCGCCAAGAGCAGTGCAGGGTTTATTTAAATCGAGTGCGTGAGTCTTAGGCTAAGCACAACCTTTTCTGAAGGGGGGAGTCCTGGGCTATTTCGGAGAGTGGGGAGAAGGAAGAAAGAGGACATAAATTACTAATCCCAAGGCGATTCTTCAAAAAAAATTGAACTTATCCATCTGGCAGGCAGGCGTTTCAGATGATTGCCTCAAAGGGGCCAATTATCTTATCCTTCAGAAAAATGACAGCCTGAATGTGTTCGTAATTTCTAATTTTTCCTAGGGAATTCAAAAAGGTGCGACCCGCAAAAACCTTCCAAAGAATAACCTTCGAAAAAAGAAAGGAAATCGATGAAAAGACAAAAGGAGGGAAATCACTGAAACGCTTATCACGACTACCCAACGGTGTGAGGAAAAAACTGTCGCCTTAGGAGGCACAACAAGCCGACAAAAGAAGGAAAAGGGGGGGGGCCGGACAAATCATGCGGGCTTTCTTATATTGCAGGTCGTTGGGATCCGGAAAGATTAATGGGAGAAAAAGGGGGGATAGGAATTGTGGCCCAGGTGAAATGAAGTCTTCCTGGTCTAAGAAGTCCCAAGAGGGTTAAAAAAAGAAGAAAGACAGGGAAACAGATTTTAAAAGAACGAGAGAGAGAAGGGTTAAATCTGGGGTTCCAACTCTTAAGAAAGGGGCTGGCTTGCTTATTGGAGAGTGGGATTGAGGGGGGGGGGGGGGGGAAGGATCTTCTTGAAGCGGGACCTCTAATCTCATACGATATTATACAAAAGAAGGGAAAAAGCTCTGGGAAAAAGGAAAACCAAAGGGGTTGGAGGCATGTAGGCCGAGGAGGGGGGAATATGGGGTGGTTCCTCCTCTTCTTCCTTTTCGACTCCCTTTTCACTGGAGAAAAAAAAAATTGAAGCTCTTTACGCACTCGTAGCGGCTTTGCTCTCTTAAAAAGAAAATCAAGAGAGCCCAAGCATCTGACTCCATCAAATCCACTTGCCGAACCCCCCGTGGAATAAAATTCAGTGGCTCTCTTCCTAAGAGGGGGAGGGGGCTTCCTTTGAATACCCAACTCATTCCAAGAGGGGGAACGTTTTACAACGCCAGAGGGACCTTTTTAATCGTCAGGGCTAGGAGAACAAGGGGAGAAAGGTCGAGGGGAGTGTTACGTCACGCCGCCGGTTGCGGGGGGGGGGGAATCTTCGGGGAACGGTGCCTGAGTGAGAACCATTATGGGAACTTATTTCAGCATCAGAGGAGGGAGGTCTCTAGTTTCTTTCAATCTATCGGGCAGAGAAGGAACTTGGCTATTC
>Ga0179593_1759761_pt1 | contig 12383 bp, 12 predicted proteins | sample CZODoug2_1_08_16_FD_185931 | JGI IMG/M metagenome (GOLD analysis project Ga0179593, IMG submission 185931) | Vadose zone soil fungal communities from Angelo Coast Range Reserve, California, USA - CZODoug2_1_08_16fungal (PacBio error correction) | ecosystem: Environmental > Terrestrial > Soil >...
TCACCGCGGGAAAGGAATAAGGAGAATACACATTTACCACAGGGAGAAGACTTTACCAACAAGAACAAAAACAGAAGGGGGAAAGGACATTCGGCTCAGGTGTTGAATGCTTAGAAAGGAAGAGCTAGGCATCTGCAAAAAGAGGAAAGCGAAAGACTGAAAAAAGAAGAGAGGAATCACGATAAAGACCCTTTCGGACCACGTTTAAAAGGAAAGTAGGTGACCAGGGGGGAGAATGCTGACGTTGGGAATCGACGGTTTCGGGGGCTGATGGCATCGTCCGGGGGGACGGGGCGGCAGACTGTGAAGAGGGGGGAACGCTGAGGTGCACTCAAGCAACCGCGAGAACCCGAGGGGAATTGTTCCTCTTTCTTTTCAGGGGAAAAAACGGAGAGCTTTGAGTCGAAAAAAAACGACCGTACTAAAAAACCAGGGAGAACTGGAAGACCAAGACCTGAAGAGGTCCTTTCCGACATGAAAAAAAAGACAACACGGGGGGAGATCCGTTCGACAATACTGGGGGCACAGTGTTTAAAAGTGCGGAGAAGGGATGGAGAGGTCGACGGGGCCGTAGAAAAAGCTCCAAAAGGGGAAGGTCGGATTCTCTAATGCGAAGGATCCGATTAGGCACCGGGGGGGGTTTGAGGAAGTCTGACGACATTTGCAAGCTGTCCTCTCAAAGTAAGGATGATGGCTGGAACGAGTGGGCATACGAAGGTTTGAAGAATCGTGGAAGAGAGGAAAGTGACGCGGGGGAACTGGAGGAGGACTGCTCGACAGGGGGGTGGGGAGTCAGGAAAACGTGATGAGTGGGGGAAGACCCCAAAAAAAAAAGCGGAGGGGAGGACACCCTACAGTTGCGCCCTACAGCTCGGAAGTTCCAGAACCGAAATCACAGGTGGGGAGAAGTTTAACACAAAGCCCTTTATTGGGTGACTTTTTAAGTAAACTACCCAGTTCATTATAAAAGTACAGAGGAAAAAAAAAAATTAGGGGTCTGGCTTTGGGGGAGAAACGAAAGATCGCGAAAAAAAAAGACACAAACACCTCTCCTGGATTGGGCATGCTTTCGGACGCCGCTGAAATTCCCGGACAGAAGGAACGGAAGTCAGATCTCGGAAAACTCATCGACAGAGGGATTTTCTTGGGGCAACTGCGAGGGGTCATTAGGAAGGCTAAAGTTATTGGGGTGACTCTGGTATTGTGGAGGAAAATGTGGGGTGGGGGCAGGGGTTTCCGGGCGGCAGACAACGGGGATGCTGTTGCTGGAAAGCGACGAGGGGGAGAAGAAGCAATGTTTGGTGGAAGCGAACACCGCGAGATTTCAACCAACACGCACCATAGGCGTCAGAGCATGTGCAGGCCCCGGGGACCGGATGTTTCAGATTGGATCTGGCCGGAGAGACATTTGACCACCTCCCAGGGCACCCCCCCTGAGTCCCTTGCATGTTGGTTCCTTGAAAGGGATAGTTTTTGGGGCGGCGAAAACGTCTCCCAAGTCTTAAACCCTCAGGGGAGGGGAACAGCACGTCGACATAATGCCAAATTCCACGAACCCGGGAAGGGAGGGCGGGGGAGGAAGCCTAGAAACAGAGGATTAAAAGAAAGAGAATCCTGCTTCGAGTCCTTTTAGACTCCCAAAGTTTCGAGGGGCAATGAGGGCCTCCCAGGGCAGCGAAAAGGAAACACTCTGTTTCAGTTGCTCGAAGAAAAACACCACAAGACATAAGTCATCAAAACAAGGGGGTTGGGACAAGTGCGTGTGGGCAGCCCATCTATAGGAAGAAAATCCTCAAAGGCTCGAATAACTTGACAAAGACATTATCGACTATCACATCACAGTCTTTTTTCGTGGGCAGTATCTAGCCTGAAAAACCTGAGCTGGGGGTCCATCTTACAAAAAGGCCTTCGCGAGGGGCGGTTCCGAAGCCGAAGTCTTAATGCCCCAAGTCAAAAGAGAGAACACACCTGCACAAGCAGAAAGGTCAAGACCGGGGACGCGTCAAAGGTCGACTTCACTTCAATTCGGTGGAATCAAACAAATGGCCTGCCAGAGTCTTCTGGACTCTGGGAACGCTAGGAAAACGTCTCGGGAGGTGCCGGGGGGGGGAGGAAGAATACCCGTCAGAAAACGCCTGACGGCGGGTTGGGGTCTCCTGGAATAAAATTCCGTTCGCCGAAGGAGACCCAACAAGAAAAAAATAATCGCCAAACCAATAGATAGTTTTGGGGGAACTAACAATCTAGGGGAGTGGGGTCAAAATAGCTAAGAATGGATGTGGACTTTCCCAGGGAAGAGGCGAGACGTACAGGGGGAGGCGCTGGGCGGGTTGATAGTGGGGTGCCAGAGAGAAAGCCTAAGACTCCCCAAAGAATCAAAAATCTTCCTGTGAGGTCCGCCCCGACGAGGTGCAGGACACGATCAAACACCCGTTTTAAGTATGCAGCAACAGCGCCGTTGTTAAATCATGGAGCGTCGGCTGAGAGACTCTCGTCAAGGAAGGGGGCTTAATTAATCGAAGAAAGGGCGCCCGGCAGAGAGTATCCGGGCATCCGAGAAAGGAGAGGTTTTCTCTTTGTGGGCGTCTAACTCGAATACTAGGAAATAAATCCATGTTGAAGTGGGAACCGATTTGAAAAGGGGAACGTAGGGGGCCGTTCTCTGACCTTTTCCTAGCTGGTCGATCGAGAATGATATTTCTAAAAGTGCTATCGGGGGGACGTACGGGTCTTGTCTGAGTCGACGCGCTCGAAAAAAATACAAGAATAAAGAATAAAAGGGGCACGAGAAAGAGAAAGAAGGGCCAGCTTGATTGAAAACTCACCGAACATTTCAAGGGTAAAAAGAAAAAGCAGACCGTCAAGTCAGAAGAGAAAAGAGAAAGAACACAGGAAAGTACTCAATGAACCTCAAGGCTCCTCCTACTTTCAAGGGAAGACGTGAGAAGAAAAGGTCTACTAGGAAGCAAAAAAAAGTCGCGGGAAAGGCCCTTCTTCGTGGGCAATTCCTATAAGAATTCTAATAGAAGTGCAGAAGTGAGGAGAGGTACTTCAGGGGGTAAGTCAAAAAACGGTGAAATGGTATTGACAAAATCCGCTAATATGCCTTTTTCAAAGGGCTCGTCCGAGGATTCGGGGAAGGAAACAGGAGGAGGAGAAATCCAAAAATCCCAGGGGAAACACGATATTGTCGGAGGTCCTTTAAACAATTTCACCTTTGAGACTTACACCCGCCTAAACAGGGCGAAAAGGACATTCAGAAAAATGCCGATTAAGAGAACCCCTCCAAATGAAAGCCCAAGGAAGGAGCGTAAGGCGAAGTAAAGGGGGGGATAACGGGGGCCTTTTTTGTCGGAAAAGGAGCCCGGAGGGGGGGGGGAGATTCTTGACGGAGGGTGTATGGTTTACCAGATGGAGCTCAGGTCCGACGGGAAGAAATGTGGAGGGGTCGTGTGCAAGCAAGCGGGGCCCCGATTATCTCTTGCCGGGGAAGAGGGGGGTATGAACTAAAAAGTTCGCAGAACAAAAAACGCACTACCGAAACTTTGAAGTTAGAAACAAAGACGCCGGAGATAGTGTACCGGGGAGGGGTAACATTCAAGAACAAGTCCTCTACCTCCGTGCCTGAAAGGAGGGTTTCACACTTTTAGGGAAAGGCCACCATGGGGAGTCGAGTAGAGTTAAAGACGAAGCAAAGCGCCAACGTTGAAACTGGATCGGAGAGAAAAGTTGCGCAACAACGGAGATGGCAAGGAGGGGGTACCGGAAGGGGGTCACTTTACGACAATGGGCGGGGCGCGGAAAAGAAGCGATCCCAGAGGATGCTGCTATACCCACGGGAGGGTGGTAAGGAAGAAACGTGGAGGCAGGCAAAAAAGACGTCCGGGGCCCCTTCCGGAAAAACAAGGGGGGACTACAAAAGGGGTGTAGTCAAGGAATTCAAGCTAGCCTCACGACGAGGACCGAGGGGGCTGGGATTCCCGCGTCACATCCCGACCTCCAGTGTTGAAGGAAGGCTTGAAAAGCTCTGGCTTTCCGGGTGGATTCATCATCCCGGAGGGCTGACATTCATAAGTCTAAAGAGATCTGGTGGGCCTACAAACGAATGCATTTCATGTTACTTTTTCGAAAAAGTCGGTAGGATGGGGTCGGGAGAACCGGTATCTCGGTATGGCCGTCTACACAAAAGCGCATTATGTGTAAAGAAAAACAGAGAGGGGATTTCAATCAGAGGAGAATAGAAGAGAAGTTTAAGTATCTGTCTTATGGAGAGAAACAAGAATATGGTACAAAGAGGGCCGCGGTTCATCTAAAGGAATGCGTAAGGAAGTTATTTCTGGGTCGTTCTCTCAGGGAAATGGCTTAGGTTTGGGGGGCGATTGGCACTTAAAGAAAGGAGTATTCTTTTTAATGTCATCTTAACGAAAGGGGAAGACGGGGTAGATTGGCGGCCATGGGAGAGTTGCTGAAGCGGCTACCAACCCCCAAACGAAATCTTGGGGCGGGGGGGGAGTGCCTGGAAGTGGGGAGACTTTCCACCTATCTACAGGGGGATTTGCGGAAGAATCGTCTCGATAGAAAAAAAACGGCACTGAGATCCTTTCATGGCTTAAGTGAGGGGGGAGTGGGGTTGTGGAGACATAGTTTCAAGGGAAAGAAAACGACCGGCGAGGGGCCGAAGTGCCCGGATTCGCAAGACTTTCGGGACGGCGAACGAATCTCAAAGAGAGAAGTGCTGCTGCCTGTCACTTCCCCGAAATTTTGAAAGCATGATTCGGGCTGCAGGCCATCGCCGGAGGAGCGACCTTTCCACTAGGGGTTAAGTGTAATAAGGCAACACAACCAGGCAACTAAACAAGTAAGAGGTTTGGCCAAGTGCGTGGAAAACTGGCAGGGCCATAGCGAAAACGAAACGGCAAGATCCAACGTCCCGGGAATCGCCACTTAGTAGAAGTGCCACATCCTAGAAGAGTGGTGTCGCGGGCCGATGCAAAAAAGTAAAGGAAAAATGAAATCTTGAATTAATCTTAACTGGCGGCTGGGGACGTTCCGCAACATCAAATAACCGTCCTTTTCTGACACCACTGCCCCTAGAACATGCACCCAAAAAACTGGCCATCCCGGGTCACCCCATAGAGCCGAGGTCCCCCGCAATCAGGCCTACTTCCTGCAGTCTCGGAGTAAAGGGGGCAATGCCCTCACAAGGTCTTTCGAACAGCGCTAGGACGTATCGTTAGTTGGCCTCTGCTGGAGGGATAAAGGCAAGGACTAAAACTGCGAGGCCGTTTGTTTGGGCCGGTGACGGGAAGCGACCTGAAATCAGGAAGATCTGCCACGGTGAACTCATAGTGGAGGTGGGATCGGAACAATCTCTGGAATAGGGTTGGTTCAGGGATGACTCTGCCATGGGAAAGGCCCTGGCTTTCCCACAACGCTTTTTCGACCTTAAAGAACCTCCAGGCGTTTCCGGCCCGCGCACAACAGCTCCGCCCCCACCGATTTCTAGAGAGAGTCGGTTCAAAAGGCCCCGGGGCCATCCGAAGATAACGAAGCGTTACAAGGTATGCAATACACACCTCTCCTTCTGGATAACGCACAGGCGGGAGGCGGCTAAGGAAGGCAAAAAATAATGAAAAGGAACCACTCGATAACCCCCCTAGTTTCATCAAGAAAAAGTAACAGGAAAAAGCCTATATGGATTTGGGGGGAGAGAACTCTAAGAAGGAGAGAGACGAAATATTCCCAGGGTGCACTAAAACGTGTAAATGCTTTCCCGGTAAAATGTGGAGAGGAACTGGGAGGAAGAAAAAAAGTACACGAATTATAGGGGATGTGGTATCCTCCTTAACTTTGAGTAATCTTTGAAGATGCGGGATAAAAAGGAGAAACTTAGAGGGTTACACTAGAGAGCAAAGGTTATCCTCCCGCACGATAAATCCTCTTTGCCGGGTTGGAAAAATACAACGAAGTAAGCAAGTCTGCACCCAGGTTCAAAACAATCAACGGAGGAAAACCGACAACTTCATATGATAGGAACCTCGAGCTAACCGAAACCCGTGTGGGGGGGGGGGAATACTTGCTCAGGAGTCCAAAACATAATCTTTCTGCTGGCGTGGCCTTTCTTCTGTGAAAGGACGGGCGTGATGTCAAAGGGCTTGCCAGAGGGACTGTCGTCGGGTGGACAGCAAACTGTGAAATGGGAGGGGGACCGCCGCAAAATATGAAAGGGGAGGGCTGAGGAGAGCAGAAACGGAGGAGGAGAATAGAGAGATCCAGAATTCCCAACGGAAAACGTCCCTTGACACAGAGAAGAATTGAAGGAACCAGTGAGAGTACTGAAAAAGACGACACAGAATCGCCAGCATAAACCTTTCAGGCATGGTTGCGCATGGATTATGAATCAGCGAATCAAGAAGACGAAGAAACCCAAGGGAGCGAGGTTTTGACTCCTTCGAGGAGAGCGAGCAAGTATTGAACTTGGAGTCACGGGTTCAGGAAAAAGGAGTAGGAGGTGGAAGTCCTGAAGTTGGGTTCGGGGAGTGGCTTGGTCGCTGGGGGGGCGCCGTCGAGACACGGGGGGGGGGAGTGTGGAAAGCCCCTAGGATCTGCTCGTGCCCTTCGGAGCCTGGAACGGAAGTCGGTGGTAATCAAGGCTGATCAGAGTGGAAACACTACCAAACCGATGCCCTCCAAGCACTGCCTTATACCAAGACGTAATTCTTTTCGCTTTCCGAAGCCCCGATAGAAAAAACACGGCATCTAAAAAGGAAAGACGTTTTTACGGAAAAAGAATAGGGAGTCGAATCGAAGGCACGAGTTCGCCTCTGTAAAAAAAAAGGGACCTTACAGCGCCGGATCCACTCCGGGGGGTTTAAAGGACGGGGGCTTACGACAAATTTTCCAAGCAGAGCCGGTCTGGGGGGGGAGAAACGGCAGGGGTGGGCATTGCATACGCCCGTGGTTTATGGAAGCGAATCCAAAGTGCCGACAAGGCCGCGAGACTCCTTGGCTTTTTTTGCTTCGAAGGTGATTCCGGAGGCGGCGTGCCGACAGTCCGTGGGGGCTGGCGTCCGCGACAACCTCCTTTGTGGTCTCCCGGGGATCGACCCGGGACAAGGAGAGCCCCAGTAGAGAGGAAGAACCAAAAACGCGATTGGAACTGTTAGACGAACGAGGTTCCTTATTGAAGGGGGGGGGCTATAATTCAGGGTCGTTCCCTCGGCGACACGTTAGCGTCATCCCTGGAAAGGAATAGCGTTAGGGGGGCGGAGGCCTTGGCGAGGGGTACAACAATACTCCAGAATCCTACGTATCGAGAGCGACAGATGATGTGCTCCAACTGTCGCGTCTACTCACAGCGACTTTCATTACTTCACAGTGATTCGGACGCGGATATGGGTAGGGGAAGAGTGTTGGGGGGAGTTTGCAGCTCTTTTAAAATTTTGGGCAAACGGGGAGGAGTTGAGCGGAAAACCATCCTCCCGGGGGGGAAAGGAGTCCTTGTAACGAGCAAGCGCCTTTTTGGGGGGGGGGGGGAAAAGGACCTCAAAGACTTTGCGACGCACAACAAGACTTTGGATGTCACTCAGTTGGGCGACTGGGGGCCTGAGTGGGAGCGTCAGGGGACGAGGGGAAACTCGGCGTCCGCAAAGACTCACGGGGGTCAACCCAGAGGGCCCTTGGGGAGAGGTTGTCGGGGGGGTTGGTTGGGGAATCGAGAGGGAACGAGGGGAATCCTCTTGAAAGCAGGGATTTCCTAGAGAAGAGTGCCTAGGCGGAAGACAGGGAGGGAGGGACATGAGCCAGATCTCAACAAAGAAAAAAGAGATTAGGAAAGAGTCCTGAAGGAGAGCTTGATGGGAGGTCCTCAAACGGCCAGGCAAGGGAGTCTTCCGGGAAGACATCGCCGTCGTGGGGGACAAATTCAGTTTAGGTTCAAAACCACAAGACCAGGGGCAGGAAACTTAGCCAGCCCCTAAGATCGAAGCTGGTGGACCCAGTGCAGGGTTCCCGCGGAAGAGTCACTTCCGCCCAAGAAGTCTCTCTCACCGAACGGAGCAAAGAGTGAAAAACAAGGGGAGTGGCGAAGGAATCTCGCTGGAAGGGGGACGCCTTCCACAAACCGGATTCCAGCGGTCGCACGGTCGTCGATGAAAGCATAAGCAGGGGTAGGAGTGACCCACGCAACAGAAACATAAACACACAAAAAAACTCCATCATACTCAAAAGTCCCCGCAATCACGGATAAAGAAAAAGTCCAAAACCAGAGGGAACATCATGAGGAGATGGAAAGCGGCCGATCCATCGCGGGCTGAAGGGAGGGGAACGGGAGCGGGAGAGAGATCTCGGCGCAAAATCGGCCGACCTCACTGCGGCGGTTTTTCGACTAAGAACGCGGACCTGAAAAATAATAAGGATCTTCCAGAGTACCAAGCAGCATCTTTTTTTAGCGAGGACACCGTTCAGGTGGGGAAGCACTTAGACGGCTGCTAAGGGGGCCGGGGATGGCAGTTGCAAAGCCAGGCTAAGATGTGGGGGAGCTGAAGCCAGCAAACGTAGTGGGCTTGATCGTGTTATAGAGGCGACAACAATCCCAAGACGCCAAGGAGAGAATCTGCCGGGATGGGATTATTCCAAATTGCCCCAGGAAGATACAAGAAAGGAATCCAACGTTATGCCTTCCCAGAAGCACGTGTAAACCGCAAGGACGGGGCGGCGTCGCAACTAAAGGTAAGTGAGAACCGGCCTTTAACACTACGGATTTCAAGGAGATCGAGCAGGCCCCCCGGAATCAAGGTGGTTAGCGAGCGGGAAGACTCTAATACTTCGAGGCCTTATTCCCATGTTGGAGGGAGGGGACCCGGTTTGCGGGAAGGGTGATGGGTGGCTATGATTATCCACCGGAGGAGAGGCACTAATTAGGAGGATCACGGGGGTGAGGGGGGGGGGAAAAATAAGGGGAGAGTTGTCGCGAAAGCGGAGGGGAATCCGTTTGAGAAACCATACCCTAATATAGCACTAAGAGAGAAAAACTGAAGAATAGAAAAAATGAGGTGCACACAAAAAAAAGTCACGGGTCTTCTTCCCATAAAGCAACCAAATCACCATAGCGGGACCAAGAGCTAAAACAACAAATGAAGAAAAAATTGCTGGGGGGATCCTCGCAGAGTCTCAACCTAATCATCTTTGGCGGGCGTTTTGGAAGATCGGTGGCGAGTAAAGGGAAGACAGGAAGGAAAGTCGAAGTTCTGGCCAGATTCGGGACGGGCGGTGGAAAGTCAGAACGGGTTCCCTGGTCACAAAAAAAGCTAGTGGTCAAAGCCGCAGCGTCGTCGAGAGAGAGCTCAAACCCAAAGGAGGGGGAGAAAAGAGAAGAGAAGAAGTCCCTACTACCGCCCGAGACAAAGTTCCGGGTAGTTCACAGTAATACAAAAAAGGGCCATAATACAGGCATTATTGCAGTTTGGCGAGGGGCCGGAGTAAGTCCCAACTGGCGCTACGAGATGAAGAATATGGTTGAATTCTACTTCCAGGAGAAAGGGGTCAATCACCGGAGTCCACCCGGAGAAGTAGTAGGATCAACCTGTGCGAAAGAGAGAATGACGTTGTGTGCCTTTTGGAAGGGCTTGATGGGAAAGGAGGACTTAGTCTGCAGGTGACCCTTGTGAGATCGTGACTTGCAAAGTCGTGACAGGGAGAATTTTTGCGATCTAAGGGTATGGTTTCGACAAAGGAGGTGAGACGTTGAAAGAAAGGACTTTTGACATGAGAAAGGATACCAAAAATAATTCTTGTCGGTTAAAAATGGAGCCTCATAGAAATAGCAAACTCCTACCGCAGTAACACGTTGGACCTTTGAAGAGTAATCGAAGGAGGTGAGACCTCTTACCAGAAAGACTAATGTATGTATACAGAAATTGCAGAATTCGGGGATGGGTTTAAAAAGGGGTCTTAGAACCACCTTTTCTGGGGAAAAGGGAGCACGCCGCGGAAAAAAGATGATGGCGGGGAGGCGAGGTGTGCAAGCGTCCACCGGGATCGTGCTGCCATCGGAACGTAAAGACAAAGACAGGAGTTCTCTAGGCACACCCTTAGTTGGGTATAAACTGGGATCTTGATGGAGACTCTCAAACATATTCCTTAAGGTCTGGCTAAAAAGCGCCCACCATGGGGGGGGCGCAGTTCGGGACGGCCCCAGGAGGCACACCTTCGCAGAGTCCTCCCCCGAAAACCCCAAACTCAGCCCGGAGCGGGTCCTCCCCCTACCCCTCTGCTTGATTGGGAGGGGGAAGGTTAGGTCTGCGGGGGGGGTCGGGTCCCGAGGAAAGGTGGTCCAGTGAGGAGCACAGTGAGGTTCGTCAGGAGTTTGCTCGACTAAAGGCGTTCCCAAAGGCACTGAAATCCTATCGCTTCTTCATTCGCAAGGACGGGAAATTCAGGCTCGGGCTCGGAAAATCGAAGGATTCTTGCAGGGGCTTGTGAAACGTTGCTCTATGGAGGAGGGGATGGAGGGGAAGTGGGTGTGGTGTTGCCGGAAGAAGCTTCTTTCTAGGTGACTTTAAGCGGCAGCCAAAAAAGAAAGAAGGACGGCGGAGTGGGAGAAAACACGCGCGATTGGGACAAACCGCGCCCGCAAGTTTCGGGCGGAAAAAAAAAAACGCCTCCGGAAAAGACAGGATGTGGTGTAGCGGAGGTGAATCGCTGCGATTGCCGCCCATCACACTCACTGGAAAAGGAGAAAGACAAGTGAGTTTCAGGTGGGGTCGGAACCGAGAAAACAGAGTGGCGGTATCGTCACAAAAAAAAAAAGGCCAAAGGCCGGGGCGGCGCAAGAGGATTCGGGAATCTACGCAGGGCAGACTCAACAAACGGATGATTAAAAAAGCCTATCTCCATGTTTCAATTCGTGCAAGGGCCTGGGTCTGTCCTACCCGCCGCTTGAGACGGGAGCACAAAGTGGGGAGAAAGGTAAAAAAGCAGGAGCTACCAAACACTGAAAGGATATCTTTTTTGAACCAGTGCGTGGGAAAAAATCGCGAGATTCAACGCCGAAAAAAGCCCTCTAGGGTCTCCAATAGACGATCCACAGCAAGAAATCAGTTGCGTGAGGACGCAACACGAGGGAAACAGGGAAAAGAAAAAACAACCTGATCCAGCTTGATCAGACCAGTCTTCCCCCTTTCGTCGGGAACCACGGTGTCTCAGAAGAGAACAGCAGACCGGAAACACCCCAATCCCCATTGGAGGAAACCCATAATGAGAAAAATAGAGCGAAGACGAGGGTATCAAATAGCGCCAGAGGGCCCTTGCCAAGAAAGTCTTTGTCAAGACGTCAAGGAGCATAACTAGGTGCGGAAGTCAGCACGGGGACAACGCTCACAAGGCGATCCTTTGGGTCGCCGGCCACAAGAGAAAGGCCGCTTAAAAAAGAACCTGAAAAATGAATCGTCCCCAGTAACCATAGGCGTTTGGAAGGGATGGTCGGTGGTGGTGCAAAGAACAATGTGCGAAGATGAGAAGGTTCTGGGAGAAGGGCACGCAGAAAAAAAGACCGGCAGAAACAAAGGAGACAACCGCAACGGAAGTCTTAGTGATCTTTCTGAACGCGACAAGCTAATGAAACTCGCCCCACCAAAAAGGGAGCAGGAATTTGGAGAGAAAATTGGCCCAGACTAGTCGCAAGTCACGTCAGGGAGCCAACGGAGGGGAGAAAGTCCAAGAGGACGTTTCTCGAAAAAGTCATCGTGGAGCGAGGCGGCGTCCTGGAGCAATATGAGGGCACACAGAAGGTCACCCAGAGTTGAGAACGAGAGCCGGCGAATGCAAAATCGATCCAGGGCAAGTGGGGCGGATGTAACGGGAGCGAGAAGATGAGGGATCGACACCTGGAAAAAACCGGGGACTTGAACAAGGAAGTTAATCCGTTTCGAGGCAGGCTCTGAGGATCAAGAAAGACAATATAGTTGCGGGTCCGTCCGGGATGGGAAAGGAATAAAATAAAAAGGACGGTCGGGGGTCGAGGGAGACGGAGCGGTGCCCACATACCCAAGAGCACCCAATTACTCCTGGAAGAAAGCATCTACCTAGGTGGGCACAAGGAACCGAAAGGAAAAAAAAAAAAAAAATGGGAAACATTCCCGGCGGAAACAGCACTCCGACACAGATACACACGTCTGGAGGCAGACCTCACTCCGAAGGGGGCCAAAAGGGTATTTAAAGTTGCTCAAGTCTTAGGAGTACAAAACCTAGAGGAGGGGTACTTGAAACACAAGATTCCGATAAGCCTTCAAACCGGGGGGGACTGCAGGTTCTTCGAAAGATGCTTTCGGCGGGACCGCAAAAGTAAATTGGTAGAAAAACAAATATTCATTGGGGCCCGAGAG
>Ga0179593_1258558_pt1 | contig 12382 bp, 9 predicted proteins | sample CZODoug2_1_08_16_FD_185931 | JGI IMG/M metagenome (GOLD analysis project Ga0179593, IMG submission 185931) | Vadose zone soil fungal communities from Angelo Coast Range Reserve, California, USA - CZODoug2_1_08_16fungal (PacBio error correction) | ecosystem: Environmental > Terrestrial > Soil >...
GGGCTTTCTTAAATAGGGCCGAGCAAGGGTGCGACTGGACAGGGCGAGTCGTTCAGGGCGTTCCCATTCTGCCTAAAGTAGATGGAAATTTTGCGCTTAAAAAGGAAGCAGTTGGAATTGGATCAGCAAAAAAAGGACAGGATGGGCAGGCTGGTCACTCACTTGATGTAGGGCTAGCGGGCAAAGGATGAGAACTCAAAATCGGGGAGTGGGGAGACGATCGATTAAACTTCTTCAAATGTGACGGAGTTTGTACGTCGCGGGGGACTTTCAGGACTGGGGGGGGTCAAGGCCTCATAGTCGAACGTCGGAGGGCAAAGCACCGGGAGGGAGCGGCGGTGGGGGGGGGAAACAGCCGGGCTGGAAGCCCTTCGCTGGACCAGGGAAGATAGGTCGGGAGGGGACTACCGGAACGAGAAACAGAAGAAACTGTTTGGGCGTGAAACGGGGGAACCTCGTCCGGGAACCGTGGGAAGGAGGGGAAACTCCTTTCCTGGACTACAGTCCGCATGGCGTTAAGCTAGAGGGAAATTGCGAGAAGTGACCACTTGTAGGAGTTACACCCAGTCAGCTTGACTAGACTTTGGGGGAAAAGAAAGCTAGGGCCTGGATTCCGGCGGGGTGTGGTGTTGAAATAGGAGTAAACAACCCTGCACGCAGCGTTCAGGGGCCAGGAGAAAAATGTCCACGGGGGGTGCGCGGGAGGAACTTAAAGTAACCGCGGATCTATCGAGGAAAATCCGTCCACTGACCCGCGAGGGGGGGAACGGGTAGACACCGGGTAAAGACTCCGTCGCGTGAGGATCCTGTACTGAAAATGGACCGCCTCTTTGGGTCCGAAGGTAAGGTCAGATGGTTACGTGGTCAAACGGTAATTCTGATGCTTGACGGCATTGGGAAGGCCTGGGGTAAAGGGGGCGATCGGGTGAAGAGAGGATTTATAAAGATTCGGGTTGAATTAATGTTGGCCCGGGGACAGGCTGACTGACAGGGAGCCTACCCGAGTTTTGACACCGTGCCTGCGTACTGCCCCAGGGCTCGGGCGGCGTGTAGTACTAGGAAAGGAAAATCGACCGGACCTCTACCCAGGGTCACGATACAAAACAATCAAGCACCTTCATTAAATTCCTCTCGGGGGAGGGCCCCGGAGTATTCGGGGCCGGTTGCCAAAAGGCACTTGTGGAATGCCCGTCAAGTCAAACCGTCAGAACAGGTGTTCTCAAATGGTCCGAGAACATCCCTATGGGGTCGTTGCAGGGCGGACGTTATGCTGGTCCAGCAGGGGTCGGCGTGGGAGAAGTCCGGACACGCACCGGGGCGGCAAGAAGGGGGAACACGGCGTTTGCTTCCATTCTACCGGGGGAAGCATAGAAAGATTTGGGGAGATGGGCCGTTCGATACACACCGCATGGAAGGGGAAGGACGTAACCAGGCTGGGACCCAAAGGGGTCGCACAAACCGAGCGTGAAAAAGGGAAGTCACGCGGGAATTCCTGCGGGAAATCAACGATTTAGGCTGGGGGAAAAACACTGAGAATTTGTAGGGAAAACTCGTTCAGATCGGGTGGCGTAGAGGCTGGAACTTTATCAAACGGCGGGGCGGAATTAGGGAGGAGGCTCGGTGGAAGGAACCAGGACCTGAACAAGGAACCAGAGGACCTGGACAAATCACCAAGGACTAGACCTGAACCCCAATAAAATAGGAGTGGTTGACGGGGGGAGGCGTCCTTTCCGAGCGAGGGGAAAGCGGGATGAAGCGTGTCGTCGATGTCAAAGTTCCTTGTGTTTTAATTTCCCAAAAAAGACGAGCATAAAAGAACGAGCTCATCGAATTGGGGACTTTTAATTTGTGAGTAGAAAGATAACGACAAAGTTAAGATTGAAACTATGGAAATAGGGAATGGGGAGGGACACAGGCTCGTCTCATAGATAAAGTTCGTTAACGAATAGGAAGTCGACCGTACCGGGAAGAAAAGAACGCGGCCGCCTGTAGGGGTCCAGGTGAACTCACACAATCTAGTGTGCTTGGGGGGGGAGGGGGGGGAAGGCTGCAATACATCTCGACAAGAAGAAAACTTATTAGAAAAATGAGATAGGGGAAGGAACCTCCGGGAAAATCCACTAGATGGACTGCCAACGGGAGAACCGTCACTACCTCTACAATTAGCAAAGGTCAAAAACCAAGAATAAGAAAGCGGCGGTTCGCAGGAAGAGATTGACGAGCCTGGAAAGAGGACCTCATGAAAAGTGTTCCAATTAACACTTTTACTTTAAGAATAAAAAACCTTAACCTGCTCAAGTCATAAAACGAGACGCAGGAATCTCGGACTCGGGTGGATCACGGCACCAAAAAGTGACACTCGACGGAAAGCCATCCGAGCAACTCGCGAGGGGGGGGGGGGGTCAAGGGACGCCGCAACCAGGACAAAGAAGATTTGCTCGGGAGCGAGCGAGGGGGTATGATCTCCAAAATGAAAAAGGTTTCGGGGAAGGCCGAGTGACACGTGCGCTAAGAAGGACCTCCCAGACCCGAAGAAATTCAGGCAAGAGAGATCGCCGGGCAGACCCATATCGGTGAAACCATCTAAGGGAAGACGAGTGAATCCGGAAGGTCCCGTGGAAAAGAATACGGCACGAGAGGTTGCGAGGACAGAATTTTACCGTTGAAAAAAAGAAAATACTGCTTTGGGAGCGACAGGTCTATCCCTTCACGCTTTCTCTAGTAGACCCATTGGGTTCCCAAGGGCTACAAAAGGACTGGGGTCCGCGTCGGGACTCCGCGGGGGTTGCAGGGTACCGACAAGTGTCCATCCCTGGGGGGGGTGGGATGCGCTACTGCTCGACCAGCTCTGGCAAAGGGGGGGTCCCCGCGCAGCGGCATGGTTTACTGGCAACAACCTTTTATACAACGTCAGAAGTTGAATTTCTCTCATGGAAGAAAAAGGGAAAACGGAAGCCTGAGCAGTCAAGCGCGCGCACCTAGCGTACCATCCGGAAGGAAGGAGCCCGGAGGGGGGCAAAAGCTGGGGAATCTGGGGCAGCGGGGTCATTGAGTGCGAATAAAGTCTTAACTCACGAGGTAGACGAACGGGCTAAATACGAAGGCATTTAAAAGAGGGAGGTTAACCCGGGGAACCGGGGACGCAAGTCGGAAGGGACAAGCAATGTAATTCCCGCCCGAATCTGTAATGGATCAGAAGGACGACTAAACTCTGACGTAAAGTCAGGTAGGACTGCAAACTGCCTTCAGTAAACAGCAAAGAAAACCGGCACCCCGCAAGCCAGGAAGACAAGCAGATAGGAACCGTAAAATATTCGAACTTCGTCATGAAAAACTATCCGAACGCGCGCTGACCTGGGGGAAAAAAGGGGGGGGGGGTTGGAATACCGTGAAAGCGCCGTCATTCCGGGCAGGAGATGAGCCAGAGGAATATAGAACTCTTTTGAAAACAGATACAATTTGGACCAAAAGAATGGGAGGGAAAGTAAAATAGGGAAAAAAGGGGGGCTTCACCGCTTGGGGCAGGGCTACGACTCTGTGAAAAGACAACAGACCGGCCCGGAGGCCGAGGCTAGGAGAGTTCAAGGAAAAACTAGTAATCGACCTGGGGCAAGAAAGTGGGGGAACGGAATAGAAAAAAAAGATGGGAACATCAACGCAAAGAGACGGACGGTGAAAAGAAAGAGGCCAACGGACTCGCAACCAAGAAAAAACCGTGGACGAAAAGGTCGGGGGACGAAAGTCCAGGACGGAAACCGAAGAACAAGCATTGAAACGGAAAAGAAGGGAAAAGGAAAAGAACGGAGGAGAAAAGCTCACGAATGATGGGCGGGAAAAACTCACTGAAACTCTACTAATGGTGGAAAAAAGGCCACCCTCCATGATACCTACCTTAACAGAATACACTGTGAAATATAGATAGGGGAAAAGCCCAGGAACAAGGGGGGTCTCTTCATGTCTTGGCCGGCCCTACTCCATAGTGGATCGATCAAAAAAAAACCGAACGTTTTCAGGATCCAAGGGCCTACCAACTTGGGGGAACGGAACTCATAATGTGCGAATGTCAGCGACGGGATAGAGAAACGGGGAGATGTCTAAAAAACGTACTGAGTTCTCTACCGATAGCGATCAAACAAACCCGATTCTGTAGGTGAAAGTGAGAATGAACGTTCGTATAGAGGAAGAAGGGGAAGGGTGTCATGAACAGAAAGGAAATTCGCTGGACCAATAGGAAATTCTAGAAACCTTTTTCTTCTTAAGGGGAAAAATTGAAGTGATTGTAATCCTCCACACCAGGGCCTTGGGAATGCTGGGGGGGAGAGACCCGGTAGGGGTATGCAGAAAGGGCCAAACTTAGAGAGCCCTTTGTTAGGGGGTCTCCAGGTATAGATAATCTTAAAGGGCCGGAGGGTTACAGTCGCGGGAGGGGCCGGCTGGTGTTGACCTCCCAGCTGTCGCGAACTTGGAAGAAGAGGGGAAATTAAACGAACGGATCTAAAGGAGTGTTTTTTTCTGGCCGAAGTTGAGGACGTCCAAGGTGAGAATACAGGGATTTGGCTTGTAAAAAAAAAAAGTGAAACCCCCTACCTGTTGGAGTGAGACTGGGACGGACATTGGGGGGTTGGAAGGAGGGGCAGATTGTGGCCCTCAGGGATGAAAAATCAAAAGTGAGGAAGCAAATCGGGGTTCTTGGCAGAAAAAGCAAAAGCACGCTTCACCCGGTAAGGTAAATCTTAGGTGAACTCTCCTGATAAAGATGGGAGGGGGGGAACTGCGTGGGGAATTGGTCAAGTGGTGTGGTGAGTAGGAGTAGAACCCCCGAAAAAGGACTAACGACAAAGTTTCCAGACTTATCGAACTTTGGACGACAAGGTCTGGAAGAGGGATCAAGGGGGAGAGCAGGGGCTCCAAAAAAAAAAATCTCTCTTAGCTGAATAATGAATGTAGAATGTGAAAATGGGTAAAAGAAAACGTTTTCCATGTCAAGCAAGGGAGGGGGATTTCTGTCTGGGTTTCGAAAACAGCCGAATACTCGGTGAAGGGAAAAAGCGGGGGGTCGTTATGACCTGCAGGGAAAAGGGAAGTCAGGGGAATGAGGGGCCGGCCAGGGAATTTGACAACGAACTGGTCGAATCAGTAAAAGGGGGGCTTTAAACGAAGGGGGATGGAATGGCAGGAAAGTTTAATGGATTTTCACCGAGAAGCCAGTTGGGGGCTTATGCCAGTTTATGGGATATCCTAGGTTTTGTCAAAAAAGGTGCGCTGGTACCCGCTCGTCAAGAAAAGGCGAGGGGGGAGGAATACTATTCGAAATCACCAACAAGCACGGCAGAATCCTAGGAAATGAGGGCGAAAAGGTAATGTACCATCAGGGGACGAGCGGAACGGTATACGTTCAGGGTGGAGGCCCGGAGTCCAAGTAAAAAACGGAAGGAAATGTGGCTCAAAAATAAAACCAAACAACCGATAATTGGGGAGGGTTGAGGAGGGTTGCGATGCGGGTAAAGGGCGCTGAGCGGAACGTGTCGGTAACCGACCAAGGGAAGACAAGGGGCAACTACTTGGGGTGAGTCCCAGTTACGACCTGGGACCGCGATCAGAAGACGTGGGTTAGAACGGGCGTCCACACTAAAGGTCACGAAAAAAGTTCTCTAGGGGCTGGCGCGACCACGAGGGGAGTGCAGTACTATCAGGTCCTTGCCGCGGGGGAAAAGCCGCTTCGTAGCTGGGTTCACATAGACTGGGTGAGTCCAATACGAAAGAGGGGAAGGAGGAGGAAAAGTGCTAGTCGTCGAGGGGGAAGTCAGGGGTTGTGGCAATAACGAAAGAGGATCCCAGGGGAATTGCGGGCCGCCAGAACTCGAAACAAAGGAGAAAAGGAATCTTTTCTAAAAATTCGTCGTGAGTTCCGAGTGAGATGGATAAGGAATTTCGTTCGGGGACAATGAAATGGGGGGGTTTCAAAAATCCACCCATGAAGAAGCCAAGCTGAGACGGAGGGAGAGACGGGGGTGAATGTTCAAGGTGGTCTTATTGTCCGATAAAAAACGAAAGAGACTTGCACTTCCGGGTCAAAAGACTCTTCCCTTAGAGGGGGCCCTCATTCCTTCAAGGAACGCTGACTCTTAAAATTTCTCAACGGGCAAGGCCGGGACTACGTTAAAAAGAAATCTCGTTAGGTTTGGGAGCAGACTCAGGTGAAAAAAAAGATCGGTCAAAAACAACAAGTGGGGGGATTATTCAACTAAGAGATGGGACCGGGGGGTCAAAAAGGCGAGAAAAATAACAAAAGGGTCTTCAACCCCTCGAAACCGGCACGATTCACTCGGGAATGAGACAAGGGTAAACGGTCATATCTTCAGAAGGGAAAGTCACTCAATATCTAGTGGACTCGAAAAGGGCGAAAGGAAATTACAACGTAGATTTAAACTCGGTACAAACGGAATAGTGCAAGGGAGCTCCTTCCAACGTAACCTTCCAACATTCGATCTCGGAGCGCTTAATAAGAGGAGAAGTGGTCCCAAAAAACCTGCGTGAAAACTGCTCGAAGACGGAAGAGAAGGTAAATCTCTCGATGTTTCCGTAATGACGACCAAGCTTGCCACAATGGGCGGTTTCTACGGGAGGGGAGGATGTAGGCTTGTTGAAATAGGGAGATGTAACAGCACGAACATCGTTTGGCTTGTTCAGATTAAGCCCGAATTTCGGCAACGCTGGGGGTTGCTTCGCATACTGAACAAACCGAAAATTAAGTAAAATTCAACTCATCTAAAGCTCTCGGGAACGGGAGTACCAACGAGGGACCAAACTACTAGAAGGGTTTCCTGCGTAAGGAACGGTGTAGGAAAAGATCTTTGGGGGTTCGCGGCATCAGAATGTACCGGGGCTCGGACTGTCGGTGATAGAAAAAGAAAGGACCGCTGGCTATCAGTCGTGACCAAGGAAAATTGGCCGCACCAAGTGAGTGGGTGCCGTAAAAGGCGGGTAAGGGGCAACTTGAAGCTCACTAAGGAGAAAACTGCGCGCTCACCGCTCTCAAACGCCACGAAAGAGAGTTGTTTCTGTGCGCGCCGGTGGTCCTCCAACGGGGAAAAAGTGAAATTCTTCCTTGCACAGGAACTTGGCGGAAAGACAGGGCTCTTCCCCGCGAGCCAAAAGCGGAAAATAACTCATGAAGGAAGGTACGATAAGACTGATCTGGGAAAAGAACGTGTCGGTTGGAGTGAAGGACGGGTCGCCGCCACGCGCAGACAATGGGAGCAGCTCCGAAGGATTGTAAAACCCTCTGAGAAGTCCCAGACCAGAACTGAGGAGCAACGGGAAAGGAAGGGGGGGTCCAATCATTCAAAAACCAAAAGATATGGAATTGGGGTCATCAATCCGAGCAGAATAAAAACTAAAAAGAAAGGAAAAGGTTAACGTATGCAACATGCCGAAAAACTAAAGAAATGAGCTCTAAAGCATCAAACGGAAAAGGACCTTCACAGATGATTAAAAAGATGAAGGGAGGAAAGATATACAAAAATTCGGGAAAAAGGGGACACCTGTGCTACGAAAAGGCACTCTCCAGGAAAATCTGGTAATCTTCTACACAGATTATCGGCCTCTGAACCGGGGGTAGGAAACCAGCGAAAGGGGGAACTGCTGGAGATTGTTCGTCTGAAAGCTGGTTTCGGGGTCTACTCTGTTGTCACCGTACAAACAGGACCGACCCGCCTGCCGCTTTCGGGACGAGGGGCAATTACTATTCAATCGAAAGGGGGGGAAAAAGATGGACTCGTGGTCACCGGATCAAGGGGCCAATACCGCGTTTGCTGACCTAAACTAAGGAGGATTGGGTGGATCGAAAAGGGGGTGTCCACCTAACTCTCAAAAATAAATATACAAAGGTCACAAAAATTTCTGTTGGGGGGCAGATTGGGGAGTGCCAGAACCGGAAAGGACGGGAATAAAGGTGAAAGGTAGCGAAGTTGAGAGACCTGAGGATACACTGCCTGGCGAATCAGTTGCGTAGAATAGAACGTTAGGAAAGGTTGGAGGGGAAAGAATCAGCCGAACATCTAAAAAAAAGAGAAAGGGGGAACTCGACATGTTAATTCTAAAAGAGTGTACCAAAAACCAAAGAGTGGGTCGGGAGCTCTCTAGGAGTAGAAAGGAACGCCTAAAACAATAGGGAGCGACTCCAGCAGACAATAGAAGCCTGAAGGGTTGAGGGAGTGGGGGGGGGGGGGGGTCCAGTAACACTACCACTTTTTAGACGGAACGGGGAAAAAAGGTACGACGTTACAGGGAACCTACTCTCCTAGGCAGGCGTCGTTCAGAAACCGGAATGTCGGAATACTAACCAGGCAAAAAAAAACAAAGCAACGGATTTTAGTGGGGGAGGATATGAGGTCTGGCTAGCCTACAGTTGGGAACGACAAATCGGTAGAGTGAAAAGCAAAGAAAAAACCAACACCCCCATCTTCCGCAATTCGAAATCCAATTTTCCGTCATTGCAAAGGTGGGGTAAGTGGAATCCTAACGAAACTTAGCATTTCTCGTGGGGACCCACTGATTCAGGAGGATCGAGCAATCCTTTATAAGCAGAAAGACTTTTCAGGGTCGGGATAACGTAAATAGTGGAGAGTCATTATTTGTACGGACGAAAGGGGGTAGCGGAGGTCTTTCGGGTCCAATCCCAGCTTAGGAGGGGGGAAAGTCGAGGGCAAGAACTCGGATCGGCAAGGTTCTAGCGGTGCGGAAACCTGAGGCGTCGTGACAGAGGAAAGGGAGTTCGGGGAGGGAATGTAAGACACAATACCTTTGGCGGGAACAGGGGGGAGAGGACGGGAAAGATGGCAGGGATGGCCCTAAAGGAGAGGAACGTACTCAAGGGGGAAGTAAAAGCGAAAAGGTCCGTGTAATCCGTGGAAAACCAGCAGGGAAGCTTCAAAAAGGAAACGATGACCTCGTGAAAAGCAGTATACGCTGCTGAGAACTGGGCGGTTTGGGGGAAGTTTACATAGAAACCCAGACCAGAGGGGGGGAAAGCCTCACCTTTCTCACAAGGCTTGACTCTGGGGCATACAGTTCAAAGCAGCGGGCGAGGAGATCGGTCGAGGGCTCTTCACAAATAAACGGGACGAGGAGTAGAAAAACAACGGGTTTGGAAAGTTCCTCCCTCGCGTTCGTTAGTTCGTATGAGTAAAATACATAGGGGAAGTCCCTTTCGGGAGTAAAGATGGGGAAACGGTAATTAGGGATGCTGCGGAAGAACAGTGTAAGGCCTAACTGGTCGAGGGCAGATTTTATGAACAAAACTATGATTAAATTCATATTCAGGGGTGTAATTAAGGAAAGAGATCGGGTTCGCACTCCAGTGTCTTGATTAGACGATTTTTTTAGGAAATTGGCCGGGAACGTGACTCTCCGTTCTGCTGGGCTGGGTTGGACGGACTTACTTTTCGAAATCCCAACTCTTAAAGGGCCTCGGGCAAAATCCTTACAATGAAATGGCATTAGGAAATGGTAAGTTAATTCAGGGACTGGCTTGAGGAACTTGGGGGGGGGGTGTCCATATAAGAAGTAATTCGGGACGGGTGGGGCGCCACGTTAAATGCTGCAGAACCGATAGTAAAGTATTCTTTTTGCTATTTGCGGTGGGGGGCTGCGCTGAGGGAAAAAGTACACGGGGAATAAAATCAACACTGGGAGGGGACAGCCGGGCGAGGGGGGGGAATCCCAAGGTTTCGACAAGGGTGACCGATCAAGGGAGGGGACATACTTCGACCCGAAGGGAGAGGACGGGGAACAGATTGGTCAAGCACATAATAGGACGAGTCAAGGCAATTACCTTCTGCCACTCACTTAGGCTAGCTGGGTGGCACCAGGTGCCACTCTGGGTTAATGAAAACCTGAGATAGAGTCAAGGCGGATTGAACGTCTAGTTTATCAGGTGGATGAGCAAAAGAACCGGGCTGAAGGGGAAAAGAAAGCTTCAGTGCTAGGTCAGGCGAGCACCGAGGAACTCCACATGGGAAAATATCGTTTTTGGTCAAGAGGTGTCTGTGAAGTGAACACTATCTTGGAATCTCGGTAAGACGTATTTTAGATGTAAATGCAAGGGGGGGGGAAGGGGATCGAAACCCGAGGACTAGATGCCAGGCTAGAGAGCGTGGTCATTTGAAAGTGGCCGTGGGGGTCTTCGATCGGAAACTAACGCGGTGAAGAGTGCAAAGGAACGGGGAGTCACTTGATGCAAAACAGGGGAACCGCGGAGGATTCTGGAACGGAGAGGACGGAGGAAATGGGAGAAAAGAGGGGGCATGAGTGAAGGGAGAGGACAGAAGTGCGGTGGATTTTTTGCGGGGACTTCTCACTTAGAGCTCTCTCAACAACAACAACTTGAGTTCGGGTACTAGCCGGCAGGAATCACTATATTGGTTCGCAAACCGCGACGCACGCAGGCCGAATGAACAGGTCACCACGGGTCACGCAGCAGCGTTACAAGCAGGAGTGGACGAGAGGCAGGACCTGAAAATGAATGGAAAAAAACTAAAACACGCAGAAATCGAAACGGCACCCAAACTGAAACGAATCTCCTCAGTCTAACGAACGCCGCGTCCTCTGGGATTCAGCCCACCGCATTTGACAGCGGGAGACACCGATCCAAGAGACACTCGCTCGTTGTAATGCAAGACGACACGAGCACTGGGAAAAAGAGGGAGCGATGCGGAGGGAGCCGGAAAAACAGCAAATGGGACCTCTGGGGGGAGGGCCGATACGAGGCGGCAAAAAGTTTCTCACAGCATTAAGGGCCTAGCATGACAAGGTAACCTAACTGAACGAGCTAAGGAAACTGGGGGTCATTCCCCAACATCTCTTTGACAATCCTCTAAAGTCCGTCATTTAAGCACCTTCCAGGATCGAATGGAGGCGCGGTGTTACTCTACACAGCATCAGGGTAAAACTGCACGACTTCTTTGGGATCGACCTGAGGAGAACTGCACGCCTGAATCAAGGCCAGGTTGAACGTTTCCTACCCTGGCTTTTCCCGTGAGGGGAAGGAACATTTGTCGTTTGCAAGGACATTACGAATCAAAAGCCGATCACATTCTGGACGCATATAAAGGCACGAAAATCAAACTCTTTGTTCTGGAAGAAAACATTGGGGCGCCAAAATGGTCAGAATGGAAGTCGGATCCTGTCTACACAAAGTCACGGAACTACCGAGAAGGCCGCGCGTCAAAAAAATAAAATTACGCATAATGCCCTGAGGTCGGAAAGGGGGACTGAAGCGAGCTGTGCAAAGGGTGTCGGGGATGGAGAATAGTCTTACTACCCTAAAAGAGAGACTACGCTGAAGACAAAAATAAAAGGACTGTTGAAAAACTCGAAACATAAAGGGGGGGAAGGACGAAACAGGAGACCTTTACAAATCAAATTCAACCGAATCTGAATTTCAGAAAGAGCGGACTACCCTCGAGAAGAAAATTCGGCTGAAAACCTGCCCAAATAAAGAGGGAAAGGTCGAAGCAACAGCATTCATCAAAAAACAGAGGACCCGTCAAGCGTTCCGAAAGGGATAAAAGCCGAACGCGCGGCTAATGGAAACCGGGGGGGGCTCCCAAGGACACTCCGCCAGGTCAGGTAAACTGGTAATAAATCTTCGAAGACTAGAGCGGATCCGCGTCAAAGACCGGGTGAGGCGGGCACCATGAGAGGAAAGAAAGCCCGATGAAAGGGGAGTCAAATTCCAGGCAGGTGCAGGGGGGTCTACTAAGATTTCAACTACAAAAAAAAGTAAACGAGCAGCGCTCTTCGGCTGGAAATTACGAGTACAACGACAATGTGAAAGCGGACGCGTGGTTCAAGGGGAGGGCAAAGACCTAAGGGGAGCCTTCACTCCTATGAGTGAAGTGGCACGCCAGGAGGTCAAGAAAATGAAATCCAAGGCAACCAAGGATATGACCAACCGTACGACAAAGTAGGGAAAAAAAAAAGGGTCTCTTTCCAGGGAGCCAAAAGAACGACCTTACTATTTAGGGAAGAAGGTCTCCGCAAAGGGGGGGGAGGGAGAAAACCGAAAGGTCCAAGAATTTCGGGGGGAAAACTCGACGTGCTAAAAGTTGAAAGGAACACACTCACTCAAAGCCGAGACGAGTAACGCCAGAACTGGTAGAAAACTAGATCCGGGCGAGAAAGAAGGTTCGCCAAGCTCAGGCTCTCGGGAGAGAATACTACAGAGAAGGGAAATCATACAAAGCGAAAGGGAAAAGAATTTTTGCGGATGTAAAGGTCATCACTAAAAACGTGGCACGCCGGCCTCCAAGTTATTCTACGGGAGGAAGGCTAAACGCGAACGTCCTTTCTGTGGAGGACACGGCCTTAGGCGATACAA
>Ga0179593_1308446_pt1 | contig 12382 bp, 20 predicted proteins | sample CZODoug2_1_08_16_FD_185931 | JGI IMG/M metagenome (GOLD analysis project Ga0179593, IMG submission 185931) | Vadose zone soil fungal communities from Angelo Coast Range Reserve, California, USA - CZODoug2_1_08_16fungal (PacBio error correction) | ecosystem: Environmental > Terrestrial > Soil >...
AGCGCAACCAATAAAATCATTCAAAAGAAAAAAAGTCGTCATTATCCGTTTCCGTCCAAGTAGACTCGGTGCCGGAAGACCAAACTATGTGTGAAAGGAGGTAAAAAATAGGGGGGGGATTTCCGCATGAACAACCAAGTGGACGATTGGGGGAACACTAGCAAGTAAAAACAAAGCGAGGAAGAAGAACCAGTCGCAGCTCTGGTCTGGGAAGTCCAAAAAAGCCAAAAAGCCACCGGGGCGAGGTGCCACCGCGGGGGAAGAAAGAAGAATAAGATGACAACGCGCGGGGCCGTAAGGTGTAAACTATTGTCAGTTGTTAATCAAACGGCCAAAAGGGGGGGGGGGGACCGGTCCACGACTATCGAAAATGGTCAGGGGGGAAGAGAACCGGGTCAAGGAAGTTGAAATAAATCAAAAGCAAGGAAGATACCATACAAGGAGGGCATCAACAACGGGGGGGGAGAAAATACCACGAACGGGGAGAACGAAGGGAGCCGAGGCTAAGCAAAAGAAATCTGAAAGGAAGCCAAGAATGGCTCGGCCGTGCGGGTCCAAATATCTACGCGCCCCTTCCGTTGAGGAACCTTGCTTGAGAAAAGCACAAAAAGAAAAGGGACGGGACGGGAAAGCTAACTTGGGATCAAGGAAAGGAGCAGCAGAAAAAGGGTGTTATCTGATCCAAAGCGTAAAAGCGTAACCTATTGCTTCTTCCAAGAAGAAGAGAACCTAACGTTGATGGATAGGGCAGGGGTGCATGAGGGAACTGTCAAGAAACGTGTACGGAATCGGTCGAGGGAGGGTCGACTACTTCACGATCACCGAAAATGAGGAACGCCACCATGAGCAAAGGTAAGACTTGTTTAGAAGGAAGGAAAAAAAGAGGAAAAAGACTAAGGAAGGGGCCATCAAGACCGGCAGACGGCATCAGACCACTCGTGGACCACTTAAAAAAGAAAGCAAAACGGAGAGGTGGGGAGAAGCGTCAGGGCTAATTGTTTCGAATCTTCAAGGGGGTTCGAAAAAAACCTTGGCGAGAGGGAAGAGGGGCAAAAACTTTTAGAAAGAAAAAGCCGGGAGGGAGAATGTCGCCAGGAGGGCAGAGAAAAAACGGAATTGGGGGAACGGCAGCTGACGATTACCGGGTGGGGTGATGACTACCTGGAGCAAAGGTGCAGGAGGATGACAGTGCCCGGGTTGTTGGAAAAGAATCTAAGTCGAACAAAAAAAAAGGGGTCAGTGAGAATGTATCCAATGCAGAAGGTATTGACCTGCGCAAAGAAAGGGGGAGAAGGCAAGAGAAGAGGGAAAAGCGGGGCATCGCCTTTGCCAACCATAGAAGAGGACACAACGGTGACGGACCGAGTTGAAAGAAGAGGAAGGGGGAACTAGAAAGGGGAAGACCTGTAAGAGACCAAGGAAGAACAAGGCTTGAAGAAGGTGACAGGAGGAAAAAATCCATCGGCAAACTCTTCTGGACACAGTGAGTAGTCAAGAAAATCAATCAAGTCCTCTCAGTGCGGTTCGCGAGAAAACGTCCAACGCGAAAAATTCCTTTCCAGGTTTAAATGAGTGTGGGGAAAGGTTGCCATAGTGGGCGCAACCACGAAAAAATGTATTGAAGACTCGAACGGCAACGACCCTCGGCGCCCGGCTAACTAACGTTGGTGAGCAAAATCCGAGGGGCTTGAGGCGCAATCGCAATGACTGGACAGTTACAATTCAGACGGTCTAGGGAAAAGGTGATCTAGTCAAAACAAGAAGAGAAAAAGATAGGATAAAACCGCGAATGTAGAGGGGGGAGCAGGGAGAGTGGGAGCCGGGGGAAAAGAATGATTTACGCCCAACGTTAGAGGAAGGGGTGAGGACCAGTTATGCCGTTGCCGGTACCTACCAGCGTGGGGGGTGCTCCATCCATGGGCACGGGGATCAAACCTGAAAAAAAAAAGGTAAACAAAAAAAACTCGGGAAGGTTGAAGCGACGCGCAAAAGGAATCTCGCTGCCCAAAAAAAAGTGGAAGTGGGCAGGATATCCCGGCACAGAATATATCCCCTGGATCTGGGGCCGTTTTGGCCAATCGCATGAAAAAACGACTGGGGCGGGCAAGATTCAGAAAGGAGTATCTGGACAAGGGAGAAAAGTTGGAAATACAAACGCAGGCCGGAAAACAGTCGGTCTTGGTGAAAAGGGGGGGGAGCTTGTATTCCAAAGCTTCAAGAAAAAAAGAGAGAAAAGCCTGACTCCGCAAAATCTACCCAAGCCAGGAAAGACCGTCAATGCAGGGAGAAAGTCCAATAATGACCAGGGGGCTCAGGGAATGAGTAACAGCAGAGAAGAAACCACAAAACCTTTAATCAAAAATGGACCGTGCTCCAGTTTCTCGAAAACCGGCAGGGGGGTAGGAAAGGGCAGTAGTTAAAAGGGGTGTTTTGACGGAATCAGCCCCAATCTCAAGACAGGATGCAAAACTAGGCGAGTTCTTCCAAATGTGCCAGGGACCGAGATAAAAGAAAGCGTGGAACAAGCGAACGCGGGGGAGGAGGGGTAACCCCGGGGGAAAAAATTGGGAAATCAGCGCAGACAACAACCAGCACCTTTAGTGAAAAAAATCTGGTTGAAAGAGGGTTCTTGAGAAGGAAGGAGGGGGGCACCGGGAATGTAATTGTAGGGGTATCTGGAGAGAAGAACCTATGAAAAGGAAAGAAGGGGGGGGGCAACATGTGGGAAGGGGGGATAGTGCGTCGTACGACATGCCGGACAGCGAAAAAAAAGGAGACCTGCCAGATACCAAACGTTTGACCCTATCCCGCAACGCTGGGGGGGGAAGACCGATGTCAGGCTGCCGCTAACCGTGAAGTATCAGGATGAAAGAGAGTCAAATCCCAGATTTTCTTTGGCTAGCAGGAGAGGTTCGCGAAGCTAGCGGACCTACGACGGCGGTGATGTAAAAAGGAAGGGAGGGGCAAAGAAGCAGTGAGGCGCTATGGGGCCCGAAAAACGACGCGAGTCCCCTTATTGGCTGTTTGAACGTATGGGGGGCCCATTGACCAATATCCATTCAGGACTTCAAAACCAGCAAGGGGAGGGGGGGGTGTTGACACAAACGTGTTTAGGCAAAGCGCGTGAAAGAGGAGGATGCAAATAAGGGAGGAGGTGCGATCATCAAAGGCAACGGAAAGGGTCAGTTGAAAGGGAGATCACGTGGAGTCCCTGAGAAGACCGAGAAAAAAAAAGTGACTGTACACAGGTGAAAGGTCAAAGACAGGGGGGGAAAGTGGGGAGAGAAACCCTCCAAACGGTATTACACCAGCGGGGACGAAAAAAATGGGGTATGGGGAAGGGGTGACTGAAAAAGAAAGAGGAGGATGTTTATATAGAGGGGGAGGGGAGTTTGAAAAGGGGACGACTGACAAGCGGGCCCACTGGAGGTTAACCAAATTGTGCAAAGAAAGGAAGGGACGCATCACAAAAGAGGGGGAGCAACGGAAAAGAGGAAGTTTTGGAAGAAAAGGAATTGAAGACTTCTGAAGCGGATTTAAAATTTGTTGCAAAAAGCTCTCGCACAACAGTATGATCTTAAAGAGACAACAAAACACAGAGAAAAAGCAGAAAAGGAGCAGGTTTCTGAAACTTATCACTCGGGGGAAGGGGGACTAACAGGGGGGGGAGAGGGAGAATTGAAGGGGCGCTTTCCGCAAGGGCCTCCGCACGAGGGAAGGAAAAGAGACCGTCAACTACTCGAGGCAGACCGTCAGCGCAGCTCTGGTCGGGGGCATGGCGAAAAGGAAAAGAAACGGCACGCTGGTGCGAAACATAAAAAAAAAGGGATAGGGAAGGAAAACTTGAAAGAGGACGGGCAAGGTGGCATCTATTCGTGGTTTGGGATCTGAAAAAGTTTGGGAAACGAAAAAAAGAGAAAACAATGTGCAATGGAGGCTTCGGGCGACAAGTGTGCAAAGCGAAGGAAAAAGCCGATGGAAAATTCGAGGAATGAAAAACAACGTGGTGGTCGCCACTACCAAAAAGTCGGGGAGGGTGCGAAGCAGAAGGGAGGTAAGGGGGGTCCAGGGGGGATAAACGTGGAACGCAGCCAATAAGGGGCTCGAGCGGCAGGTGGACCGAAGATAGAGACTCATCAGCGTACGGGGATTCATTTACATAAACAACACTTTCTAGGGGAAAGATATAAGGGAGAAGGAAAATCCGCCGGAAGAAAGGGGGAAGGAGGGGTGAGCATGATCAAGTCCGCTTCTGAGTTCAGCCGAAGTCAGGGCTTCACTCCTGCCGAGAATTGCATGGAGCCGGGTAAACGGTCGGGGAAGGAAACGAGAGGTGTCGCGAAAAAAAGGAATCTTTAAGGCAAGGTCACTACTTCAAAACATGATGCAAAAAAAAGGATGAGAGATATTATCGCAACATACATTACAGGACGAAATCCGACGGGAAGGTCGACAAAAAAAGAGGGGACACAGGGGGCTAAGGGAAACCCCGGCAGGTTGGATCGGCGAGGCCAAGGAGATTTTAGGAAAAATGAGCGGGTTGAAAGGGAAGACCACGACTTTCGAATTTCTCTGTCAACTGGTGCAACTTTTGGACGAACTCAGTCAGTGAATCCGGGAAGGGAGAAAGGGACGCGGGAAAAGGAAAAACCAGGGGGAACTACGAAGGCAACAAACACAACGAAGGAATGTTTTAAGAAAACCTTCGGTTGAAGCCCTTTCGGCATTGAAGAGATACAGGGGCCCGTTTTTACGAAAAAGGGAGGTCTGTGACAGAAAAAAACCAACAGGGAGGGAGGGGCGATGTATCAAGAAGACGGATTTACCGTCTGTCTCAAGGAAAGGGAGCTGTGTTTTAGAAGCAGAGGGGATCGCGCTGGAATCGAATCTGACAGTGGAAAAAAAAATGATCGAAAAAAAAAGGGGACGACAACGGAGGGTCCCGGCCTGCGGACTGTAAGACCCAGGGCAGATCGGAAGAACTGTGCCCCGCGGGCAAAAAGGGGCAGGGAAAACTGGGAACGGAAAAACGGCACGAGCGCTCAGCTTGATGGTTAAGCAAACGCAAACAAGGGAGTGACCGAAGTCCTCGGGAGGGGGAGGCGTACAGGCTTCAAAAGAGAGAAGGCCGGGACCGGGAAAAAAGGGAGTTTTGTTGGGGAGCGGGTGCGGGCAATTGCCCGACTTGGCACCCACGACACGCAGGGGAGGGGGGAAGGAAAAAGGCGACCACGGCCCTCTCCTTCTACTTTGGGCGCAAAGAAAAGGGACAAAAATCGATATTCTGCCAGGAAAAGGGGGGAAGGGTAAAAAGTACGAAGGGGTAAAGAGGGGAGATATCACCACAACGGGGGAGAAAAAAAAAAAAAAGGAACCGGAAAAGAGAACGTCGAATTGGAACTCAAAATCGAGGGCGAAGAAGCCAGAACGGAACACACACAAGGGCTCCCTCGGATGAAAATGCGTCTCAGGAACAGCTTTTCAGGTGGGTTGCTCCAAACCGGGGGGCAAAACGGAAGAAAAAAAAACGCTCCACAGGGGGTAAAAGGGGCAAAGCAACCTGCAAAGCCCGTAGCGAAGAGACAAAGAAATAGAAGCGGCTTCCATTCAGTGGGGGACGAGAAAAAAAAAAAGAAAACTCGGGCTAAAAGGGGCAGTCCGAAAAAAGGTGTCTCCTGATGGAGAGAGGTCAATAAGGCCCCGGGCTCACGTAGGAACAGACCGCAGACGAAAAAGTCAAGTCAAAAGGGGGGTTTTCCTAAAGCGAGATTTCAATTTCTCTTCAGCCATAGAAAAGGAGTTCACCGTTAAGCCACAAAGGGGGAAGAAAAGTAACTACCGGCAAGAGGGGGGATACATTCGCAATCCGAAAGGGTGGGTTGCACGATTCGCACGGGAGACGACTAAGGACGTAACACGTCCTTTCCTCGAAAAACAACCGCGCCAGGTATCACCACGAAGGGAAAGGAAGAAAAACCTGGAAAGAAAGTAACATTCAAGGAGGCAAAATTGGTTGGGAGGGGTAATCTGTCCCGAAAAGGCGAACATGAGAAAAGCCAATTCCACAGAATACACAAATTTTAACCAGGGAACGGGGAGTTGGGTGTCGTGAGAACACTATAAAAAAGAGGGAAGAAGCCACAGGGTATCAAAGGGAAGAAGGAAAAAAATATCAAGTTGGTCCAGACTGGGTAACCGAGGTAATTAAAAACCGTACCGGAATGTGGGGGGAGTGAAGAAGGACTCAACAAACCCAGGAGTCGCCTCATTTTGATTGAATCAGTTGGGGGATGTGATAGGACTTCAGAGAAAAGGAATATTACGCGAACTGAAGGGAAAGAAGAACCAAAAGAAAGGACACATCCGAAAAAAAAAGGCTCGCGAAGTGAGGAGGAAAAAGGCTTGATCGAGAGTATGATCACTCACCCAACCTCTACCGTTTTGAGGAGGGGGAGCGTCGGAGACAATGCTCTTGAAATGAAAGAAAACGGGTGCCAAGGGGGGGGGGGATTGAAAAGGAGGTGACAATAGCGTGCGAGTCAAATTCTTAACACCTTCACGATCAGGCATTAGGGATGAGGGGGCACATTGTTCCTACCGGCCAGACGTCATCTCATGAACAAACCTTAGGTATGTTTGAGGACACAACGTTGTTTGGGGGCCCGCGGGGAACTGAGGGGAAGTTCCCGGCGTGTTCTCCCCCTGGGTCCAAAGCCGCGGTCGTCAAAAGAGATGGGGAGGAAGGGGGCAAATGTGGGAAAAGAACTATAAAAAAAAATTACGAGCATGGGGGACAGGGGGGGAATCAAAATCAGGGGGGGCATTAGGCTAATCGCACGACCCAGAGAAGGGAATGGGAGCAAACAGCGGTGCACGTTGTGATGGGTGTGGGGGGAGGGGGAAAAGAAGTCGACCAGGCCTTCTTACTTTTTCAGATCGAGCTGGCGTGTGTACCTTGGAATCCAAGCTTCAAAAAAAAGGAGATTTCAGGAAGGGGGGCAAAACAGGAATAGCCGCTTCAACATGTTGGAAAAGGAAAAAGGTCACGAAGGGAAAGAAAGGAAGAGCGTGATAATTGCAGATGAAGAAGCTGAGGGAACTGGGGTTTAATCCAAAAAAAAAAAAGAGGAGTGGGAAGGAAGGAGGAAAAGAAAGCACAAAAAACCATCAACTTCAGGACTCGGGATTATCCGGAAAAATAAAAGTAAAAAAGAGGGGGGGAAACCTTCCGCAACCTGACGATGCACTGTTCGGGGTTTCCGAAGGGGGGGACCAGAAAAGGGGGTCTCTGGGGGAAGGGAAAAGGCCAAGTCAACGACAGCTCGAGACATCACCGTAAAAGAAAAAAAAGGGCGCAGTAGGAACATCGCCAATCAACACCTGGGGGGCGATACCGCAGAGGGATAGTCAAAGGAAAGAACACTCAGAAGAGGGAAAGTGGCAAAATGTGTAACTTTTCGTCAGGTTTGAGGGCTTCGGGACTGGAAAACGCTAGGAGAGGCATAATGAACGAGCCGACAGGTGGTGAAAAAAAAAAAAGCGGGGGAACCAGCTCTAAAAGAGTTAACATCAACAAAATTGTGTAAGAACAAATACCATAAAGAGTCTCGGGGGCAAAATGGGAGGAAAATGATGAAATCTGGAAAAGAAGAAAATAATGGAAAGCGTGGCAGCAGAGGAAGAGGCCAAATATTGGCACCTCCCTTTGACTTGTGAAAAAAAAAACGCCACGGGGCGTAGGAAAACGAATTACTCCACGCCATGAAAGCACAGGGAGAGGGAGGTTTAGCAGAGAAGAAAAAGACCTAGCAAAAAGGGTAAGGGTGGGAAGCCAACGGCCTTCACGCCGTCAAAGATACCGGAGGGGCGGCGGAGTTTCCTAGTACTGGTCAACGGAAGAAGTGTTAGACGAAGAAGGGAGGAAAAAAAAAGTTTCTCCTGGGAAAGAGAACGACAAAAGAATGAACGCCACCAATGAGCAGGAATCCTGTTTAAGATGAACGATAACCACAAAATGAAACGAAAACCGGGAAAGAAGAAGGTGATCGTCAAACATCTTTTCAGTGACGCCCACGAGAGTTTTGAAAGCGAGTAACTGGAAGGAGGTGCGCGGGGGAGGAAGCAGGTAGAGAAGTTCGCGGTCACGGGCAAATTTGCAGAACTCAAAAAAAAAAACGGAGGGAGAATGGGGGGGAGAACGGCAGATAACACCAGTGACTAGCCTAAAAAGCCTTAAAGGAAGGTTTAAATAAAGGGGGGGGTACTTGTCAGGGGAAAAACGCGTACAAGGTATGCCCGTGGTTTGCCTAATAGGGAGGTGAATTGACGAAGTCGATGAAAAAAAAAAAACATCGGGCTGTTCGAGGGAACAATGCAGACGGGGTTAGGGGGATGGCTCCGAAAGAGCTGGCGTAGAAAAGCTCGCATCGTGAGAGCGCTGGCCAGCGAAGACCCTGAAAAGCTCGGCGGGCGGCAAAAAAGAAAAACCGTTTCAGGAAACGCCGGCTCCTGCGACTGGACTACTGTAAGGGCAGATCGAGACCTTTCAAGCGGGACACGAAAAAGCGGACGGGACTGCCATAGCGGACGATGAGGAGGGGGGGGCCATGATGCACGGCCAAACGGCAATGGCAAGGGAGGTAAGCGCGAAAAAAGGAGAGGCGCGGACAAAGCAGGCCGGTTCCCTTTTTACAATGCGGGGAGCGGGGGGGCGTGTTCCGTAACAGACTTGGGGGGACGAAAAAAGGGAAAAATGGTAGGAACAAGGAAAACGGAGGCGCAAATCATCAAGAAGGACAGTGTGGCGCAATAAAGGAGGCCGGACATATGGAAAAAATCCAGTACGGAGAAAAGGTAGGGGTCAAAGGGATCTCTCTCAACAACACGGGTATGAAATAAGTAAAAACCAAGGGAAAGCGATTGACTGCGGGGGAAGGAGGGAAGTTACTCCAAGACCTCTTAGGGAGAAAACTTGAAGGATAGGGCCCCTTGTTGACAGGGGGAGGGGAAGCTCCAATACGCGTGTGGGTCGGCCGGCAACTGAAACGTCAAACCCGCTCCAAAACGCATTGGGGTAAAGGGAAAACCGTGCAGAAAATTGTAAACCGAAGAAAAAAAAACGGGCCACTACCCTGGCCAGGAAGTGCAGGGGTGCGGAATAGCACGCGGGGAATTGTTTCCTACGGTATTCGAAAACCGTTTCTGAAAGCGGAAGTTAGAAAAAAAAAGATGCGTATTCCAAAAGAAGGGCAGAAGGGCGCGGGGAAGGACCGTGTTACGCCGGAAAAAGAGATGGGGGGCAAGGCTCGCCTCTGATCCCCGATGCTAGGAGGAACGGAAGGAACATCTAGAGGTCAAAGAAAGCAGGTCAACCTGATGAGGGAGGAGAGAACTGAACCCGCGTGGGTTTTGGAGCTAAGCGAATGCAGGAACAACAAAAGGGACAAGGGTAATAGATGCACCTTCTCCAAGAAAAGCCAAATAAAACGTATCGTCGACTTCAAGGGGCAAAATTGGGGGGGGAAAGAAGCGCCAGGGGACATTCTTCCAGGAAGAGGAACCTGCGAAAGAAGGCGCAAAATGGGCCATTGACCGAGAATAGGAAAGGATGGGGCGATACCCACGCGATAACTCTTATCTTAGCTAATCAGACGCCGAAAGCAACACCGACGTTTGAAAGAAAAAAAAAAAAGAAACGCGTCATCAAGGGGTTGAGGGGGGGACGAAAGGCGGAGGAGGGACCCTTAAGGAATTGTGGGTTAAGAATCATGACTCCACCAGAGGAAAGAATCATTGGTTCGATCTTTGGGAGGGAGTGGAAACGCGTCGAACACCCTGCATATTCCTAGGATGGCGAACACGAGAATGAAAAGAACAAGAAGAGGACACCGGGGGGGACCAGATCCATGCAACTGTCGGCGTCGCCGAAGTTCGCGGCACGGGGTACAGAAAAAAGGGAGATGAGCTTGAGCGATCTCCCCTCAAAAAGACTAAAAAAGTTTGGGCTGGTAGGAAGAAGGGAGACGGCTCAAAGGAAAGAGGGGCACTAAGATGGTGGGGTCAAATGAAAGTCAAAGTAGGTACATCGGAAAGAATATTGAGGGCCAAAAAAGAACGCGACCGATTTACAGTTAAAAAGGAAGCCGCAAGATAAGAAAGGCGTCCCGAGCCGATGGTTTGAGAAGACGACACAAGTTTGCTGAAAAAAACGCACTGGAGAGGATTCCTCGGCGTTCGTCAAGCAAAACGTCTGTGCCGGGCAAGCTGACGCAGGGCATCATTCGAAGGGATGCGAAAAAAAAGCTGAAAAGTGAAGCATGAGAAAAAAGAAATAGGACAAAACATTTGAACTGGAAAAAGCCGGTTCATGTGTTCTAACACGCGGTCGGGAGCACCAGAGTGGGCGCAGGGGGGATGGGGGGTATTTTGGGAAGGGAGAACCGGGCTGCGTACTGGTGATTTAATCTGCTGTCTGAAGGGACGCCGTGGCCCTCAAAGAAAAACAGTGCAGAGGTCCTGGCCATTCGGAAAGAAAAAAAAAAGGGAAGTAGCCGCGAAAAAACGTTTGGGGGGGGGGGGGGAGGAACTCACCGAGTGTGGCGGATAATGAAGGGGGGGATTCTGATGCAGGGGGAGGGGTGGATAATCGACTCTAAACAAAAAGGAAAAGGAGAGATAGCAAAAAGGAAACAAACCGAGAGCGGGGGGGGAAAATTGAATAAGAGGGTGACCTTTGCCGACAAGGGGGGGGAATTCAGGGACTGTCAGCGGACCGAAAGGAGAACTCCTCAAAATTTGTACCCATTGGAGAAGGAGACAAAGGAAACGAAGAAGCGAATCGCGGGGGAGCCAACTCGACCATCAAACAGGAGAAAAAGGGTCCAAGGAAACTCTGTGAGGGGAGAGAAAAAAACGCATGACAACCGGCGGAAGTGTCAGAACTATATTCGGAAGTTTAAACGCTTCAACTTGAGTTGGGACGAAAAAAACTATGACCATGTAAGAGTACGCGCAAGAAAAAGACCGGTTTCATCCGAACAGGGGAGGGGGGGGGGAAGAATCTAAAACGCGCGGGCAATCAACCTGTTGGTCACGAAAAAAGCGCGGGTGGAAAAGAAGGGATTGACGGTATCGACAGACCAATGAGCTGGCGTGCAGGTGGCAAAAACGAAGGAGCTACTAACCACTGAAGAGGGGACACCGAAAGAAAGGGGGGACTTTGAAATAAAAAAGACACGGTCGTAGGGCCGTGGAGAGTTGTAACGAAAGATAAGAAGACTCGGACATCCAGCAAAAAAGGTGAAAAAACGAGAAAAGAGAAAATCGATCACGCCTGAAAAAAGAAACTAAGGCGTCAAAACAGTCGATCAAGGCTTTGTCAAGGGATGGGCATTGAGGGAATCTGGCTCAGAGAGAAGCAGGAGCAAAAGGGGGAAAACCGGGAACAGGTCGACGACGTACTTCCCGACAACATGATTCAAGCCACATGAGGGCAGAATGACTTGTGAGAGGATAAAGGGGCAAAAAATAACAACATTCAAATAAATCCGGACATAGTCTCAAAAAGGGACCCTGGGGGGGAGAAGAAGCCAAAGAGTAGGAGGGGTTTCGAGCGGGCTGCGATAAGGGGGGCTTACGATCAAGAGCGAATTTCCTCGAAAAATTTATATAGTTGAGAGGGGGGGGGGGGGTCAACCCAACCGGGAAAAGCGTTCGCGGAGAACCGATGGAGAATTTCTAAGGCAGGGCAAGATGACAGGCAACACATGGACTCTGAGACGGACAATTAAGTTGGTCTGCCGGCGGGTGGATACAGGGAGGAAGTGATTCCGGAGATGCCTTGTGGGAAAGGGTTCGGAAGGAACGAATTCGAAACAAAAACACACCAGCCTATGATTGCAGATTGGAAAAATGCATAGGTATGCCGAGGGGATCCTTAAGAATCGCTGGGCGTCTTCATAATCTCTCGCGGGATAAGCGAGTCCAGCGAATACGACTTTGGGGCCCAACCATACTCGACGTCAAAAAAAACCTGAAGGAGGACCCGAATAGGGTACAATACAGTGGAAAGGGGAATCTACACACTATTCACCGCGGGCAAGAAAAAGAGTGGAAAATGGGGAAAGAGGTCAGCCGGCGAGGCATTTTTCCCCTTTTGAAGGCAACGGGGAAGGGTGCCGCTCGAAGTTTGGGGGGGAGAGTAGCTTACCCAAAAGGGAAGGTGCCCTCCAAAACGGGTGGCGTGTAAGACCATGGACTGGGGAGAACCCACTGAAACTCTTTATGAAATACGGCACAAGAATCCACGGAGGAACCTAGAGGAAGGTGGCGCAAAGGCCGATCGCCCATCGCAATAGGCTGAACGTCGCAGTTCAATTCAAAT
>Ga0179593_1310875_pt1 | contig 12382 bp, 9 predicted proteins | sample CZODoug2_1_08_16_FD_185931 | JGI IMG/M metagenome (GOLD analysis project Ga0179593, IMG submission 185931) | Vadose zone soil fungal communities from Angelo Coast Range Reserve, California, USA - CZODoug2_1_08_16fungal (PacBio error correction) | ecosystem: Environmental > Terrestrial > Soil >...
TCTGGGGAGCAGGGGTGTCTCTCAGACACCGACGTACAGGTGGGGTTGATGCCCTCCTGGAAAGAGGTTGAAGGAAACCCTCTCCAAAGCGTATCTGTTCGCGCTCATCACGAGAAACAAAAAAACCGAAGGGACGCCCTTAAGTTCCGTCTAAAAAAAGCCGTTTGAGGGGGTGGAAGGACGAGAATAGAAGGGAAAGGAAACTTCCTCTCTCTAGGACTCGCCCTTGAGCGGCGCGGAAGGGACGAAATAACAGCTGCTGGGGGGGGCTGTTCCGGTCAAAAGGGGAAGGGAAATCGGGGCGGGAGCACCACCTCTCTGGTGTCAAGTAAAAAAAAGGGAGTCTAACTAGGATGTCACGAACGATGGAGGCCGCGGGAGCAGTGCCCGATCTGCTTGAGCAAACGCGATTTCTTTCGCAAAGGGGGGAAAAAAGAAGAAATATAGAAAAAACGGGTCAAGGAAAGGAACTCTATGAACCCGCCCAAACACCCCTGAATTGCGAAGAGAAAAAGTGTTATCGGCGAGAGAGGCCGGGGGGACCGGACTCCTTCAGGATAAAAGGGGGAAAAGGCTGGCAAGGTAAGAAGGAGAACATCATTTTCAGAGAGCTGAGAAGATCTTTTTGGAGGCCAGAGGGCGAAACGACGATCTGGGCGGACAGAGTGCCAGCACGGGGGGGAAATTGTCCACAAGGGATGGGACAAATCAGAAAGGAATCTGTCTCGGATGGGGAAGGGAACACGAGACTAGAGAATGCGCAAAACTCGGACGTGCTCGCTCATAAGACGGATGACCCATCGCCGCTAAAGCGAGGAATGGTAGAAACCAGGGGCGAAAGGCTTTGAGAAAAGGGCCTTGGCCTCACCGTCGCAAGCCCCGGAACGGACTCGGCCTTCTCGTAAGTCACACTTGCGGAAATGATCCGATGATTCAAAAGAAAGGAGGTCAAGCGAGACAGCCTTCCGGGGGGTCATCCGTGGTACCCTCTGCGGGTTGCCTCTAGACTATCGTAGACCGTTCGGAAAAAGATCTCGAGAGGTAAATCTTAATGAGAAAACCAGGAGAAGCACAATACACATAACTCAGAGGCGAGGAAGATGCTACGGAGGAACAGAATTAGGGAAGTATCTTCTTTTCAGCGCGGGTGAACGGGCGCTAATTGCGCGGGCGGGCGGGCTCACGGGCTGGCGCGGGTCCTCCGGGAGTTCAATAAGAAGGAGCCGACTTCAAAGGGGGATGGGACGAGTGTCATTAACAACAACGCGCAAACGGGGTTCCGACGGCGGGGAGCGCTCATCTTTAAAAAGGAGTGATCTTGGCGAGCAATAGTAGACAAGTCGGAGGGGGGGGTGGGAAACTAAAAAAAAACGTAGGGAGAAGGACTTCTCTCCGAGGGGGAGGGCTCTGAGTTAGAGTGCGACCCTTGTGGATTGGAGGGCATTCCCTAAAAAGACGTTGGAGGATCTATAGGATCTTTAACTATCTGCAACCCGATACGAGAGATGAATAAGATCCTATAGGGAGAACTTCGAAGTCCCTTTTACTTTACACGTATATCGTAGCCTGTCTCATAGAAGGCATCCTTCACTGGAAGAAAAGCCGGCGATGCCGCAGATGCAGGACTAAGGTGGGCGGGTCTCAATAACGGGGGACGGCGGTTAGTAAAAAGCGCAAATCTTAAAACGCTGGAGGAGAGCAAGGAAAGAGCTCGCCCCGGCTTTCCAGGCGTTAGTTTCCTAGGCTCATAGGTCCTGCGGAAGATCTCAGCGATAGATTGAACTTGAAGAAAAGACGAGCGCGAAGCCAAGATACAGGAAACAGTAAGTTTAGTCCCATATTCTTCCGGGACAGGAAATTTAGAAAAAATGAACAGACGGAAGAAATTCACCTTACCACGAGAAACTGGACAGTACACGCAATGTTCTACCTGAATTGATATCCCATTCAGACCAGGTGAAAGAGCGGTCTACCGCTCCGGAGAGCTGCTAAGAACTGAATTAGGGAGAAACTCAATCAACTATTCTATCAACCAGAAGAAAAAAAATGCCGGCATTACTGGGAAGGAAATCCATCTACATCACCTGCCCCGTCATACTCAGGGGGAAACTGACGAATGAATGGGCAAAGGCAAGCACACGGGTGCGGGAGCCCAACTACCTCTCGGGTCGGCGACACCCTCTTAACCGGGAGGGAGAATTCGAATCAAGCTGAAAAAATCGCACGGGAATTTAGGTCCGGGGTGGAGAGAAGAAACGGGAGTCATCATAGAGAGAAAAATAATACCACGTTCCATATAGTGACCAAAGCTGCGCTAAGTTTCATTTTCGACCGACGATGCCGAAAAGACGGAATATAGACGGGACGCTAAGATCTAGGGGCTGAAGGGTGGGGACCTCCCAAGGAAGTCCATAGGAAAACCGGGGGGGGGCTTATGTTGGGGACGATGAAAGATAGACGCTGCTGCATAATTATTCTTTTAGGGTAAGAGGATGAGTCCGGTAATCAAAAAGGGACATGAGTACGGAAGAAAATCACTGACGGTATAGTCCTACCTCTCTAATATATAACGCGTGTGATATTCCTGAGCCAATTGAAAGAATTTGTCCCTAACAACTATCAGATGTTCCGAGTAAATCCAAGGGACTAAGAAGAAAAGCAGGTTTCCATCCAATTACCAAATAACACGCGAAGAAACAACCTGATTGGTCTGTAAAACAGCTGATTGTAATCTCTACATCCGGGGGCCATGAATCCAGTCAGAAAAAATGATCTACAAGCGGGCATTGTCGGCTAAAGAAGCAAAAGACCCGGTGAACTCCTTCTGGCCGAGGCAACAAAAAAAAAGTCAGAGGAAGAAAAAAAAAAGCCCTAAAAAGAGGTGAGAACAAATTTTAGGTTCTGGCCTACCTTGTTGATTTCGCCTTGACTATCCTAGCCAGAACAATATTTATAACAAACTCTTTCCTCCCTGAACATACGGGAAGAAGGGGGGGGGGGTGAGCAGAAGGAGACGAGAGCAATAACACGCTGAAAAAATATTATGTCACGTCGGGGAAGACCGTTCCTTGAAACTCATTATACTGACCGGAGGAGTTGGGTCAACATTCGGCGCTTGCATCTAAGGGTATTCGGTCGATATTAAGGCGGTCGGAGTCAACTTCTAGAAATGTGATATGTGAGGACAGGAACCGAAGAAAAGTGATGTGGAAGGTTAAAAAGGAGGGGGTTAGGAAATCCAGAAATTCTCCTCCCTGAGGAAAAGTAACACAAACAACGCAGGCAAGAATTGCGGGCAAAACAGCCATGGGGGGGTAGTCAGACTAGAAAACTACAACGGAGGAGGAGAGAGTTCACTCCCACAGGTTTGGCCGCCGGTATTGACGGGTGGGCGGGGGAGACTTGTGGAGGGGAGGGGGGAAGGAATTAAAAGAAAGCCTACTATCAACGCTCCCTCTTTGGGCAGAGTATAACCTATTCGCGCCTATCGGGGGACGGGAAGGGAAAGATTCTAGGGAAGGAGAACGATCAGCTCACTCTCTCAGAGGAAGCCTGTCAGGCCCACCAAGCCGCATCGTCTCATTAAGGGTAAAGGCAGGTCCGACGCTTGAGACTCTCCGCTCTCGAGGCGTGTAAAAAAGAGGGAAGGAAAAAAAACGTATGCTGGGGAGCCAGGATTTTTAACTGCGGGAAGAAGGGGTATATCCCGCGGAGGAGACGGCTCGAACTGGAGGTCGAACAGGCAAACGGGGTATATAAGGAGCAAAAAGCCCCTGTGTGCTACCTAGCGAGGACTTCGGGCTGGGTTTCTTGCGAAGCAGGAGGGGAAAACGAGATCTGAAGATGGAAGCCGAAAAACACCAAGCGGGCGCTCTCGAATACAAGGTATCAGAACCGGCCTGTCGGGCAGAGGAAAAGAGCCGAAGGAACGCGGCCAACAGGGGGAAAGCGCGGGGGAGCGGTTAGGCGAGCCAAGTGGAAAAACTCGGAGAGGATGGGCCGCGGCCAACTTCAAACGGGGGGGGTGGGACCGATCATGGGGGGTGATGCAATAGACGCTGGAAATCGGGAGGGAGGGGCTGTATCCGACCATCCTCGGAGGCCGGCACCGTTGGCGGGAAGGGGGGGGATCAACAAGGGAAGGGGGGCCGGAAAGCCCGAGACAAGTGTCTACCAGGTCGCCAAGAAGTCATTGAATCAAAGAGACGAGGTCCTCGGGAGGACCGGGTCGGACGCCGGCGGCCCAAGAGAAGAAGAGAAGCAGCTCGTCGAGGAATCTCTAGAGACGTCTGCGAGAATAGACAGGCATCGTCTCCGCCGGGTTGGCCAAGTGGCTCGGGGTTGGGGACTGGAATAAAAGGAGGAAAAGCAAAAAAAAGAGATCCAAAAGGAAAGGGGAACCGCGGACGGGCGCATATTCACGAAGGCAAGGAGGAAAACCGAACGGGGGGGAGCCAAAGAGGGAGTCAATGTTGGGTAAAAAAAGGGGCCTAACGGGTAAAAACGGGAGATGATCTTCGCGACAGTTTGCCCGATTGAGGCTTGTGGAGGGGACTTTACTAAGGGGGTCATGAACTCGTCGTTCGGGGGCTAAAAAACTATGGCTTGAAGGGAGTCCAGGTGCGATCTCATTTCCATAGGAGGGTCTGGGGAAGAAAACATAATCCGGGTGGGGGAAGTTAAAGAGCCCCAGGACCTGTCAAGGACCGTGCGATGAAAAAAGAATCGAAAGATGGGAAAAAGGGTGGGGAAAAAAGGGGGGAAGGAGGTGGTCTAGAAAGGGGAAAAGGTCCATTACCTCGCCCTCTTCTCACAGGAAGGGCTTTGCGGAGCGATAGGGGATCCCGGGGGGAAGATAAAACTCGCTCTCGGAAAGGGCTGAGAACGAAGAGATCTCGGGTCTCACAGTTCGAAAAGACCCACATCAGGACCCTTTATGGGCTCTCGAGGAGTAAAAATGGTCAAGAATTGAAAAAAAGGGGGTAAAGGAAATCCCGTTGAATCGACGAACGATCGAACAATCCGTCACGTAATGAGCCTCTAGAGATCCGTAATCATGAAGGAAATGAAGGAAATCCTGTCGTAAGTCTCCAAGGCGCTAAAGTGGCTAACCATCGAAAAGGAAGTCTGACCGGGCTCAACTCAGGAAAGATGAAAGGTCAGGGGTAGCAACTTCAGGAAGGCTCTGCACAACGCTGGGAAGACATACCAGAACACTCTGTTTCGTTAATTCGGAAACCCGGACAACGTGACCCCCTTCAGACATCGACGAAAAGGCAGAAGACAGAAACGGGGAAAAATGAGAAACTCAATACCGCGAACTCTCTGCGTATCCAACTGAGAGTGCGGCAAACAGATTGCAAAGGAAGAATAAAGAGAAAGTTTCATCCGCTTGCTACGAATAAACAGGTCAGGGGAAAAGTTGTTGGGGTTGAGGGACACATCCAGGAACACGGGGCGAAATCGGCCAGGGCAGTGAGGGAGGAATCAGAGCGCCAAAGGCCGTAAAGAAAAAAAAGGAGCGAGGTACCCTGTTACCCTAAGGAAGCCCAAGTCGTGGGAATCAGAAATGCCGGTCACGAGCGGGGAACGGTAATTGAGCAGAGTTGACGAGTTGAAAGCAGCTTCGAGTGCACCGCGCGTTCAAAGGGACTCGGACGAGGACAGAAAATAGGAGCTTTCAAGCAGATCAACAAGGCAGCGTCACGATGATGCTCACTGTTGACGAGTGAGGGGAGCCTAGAGGGATCGCCGGGAACGTAGCACCCCGCGTGCATCTACTGAGGCTGTGACTACCAGGGGGGCTTCTCAGGGGCCAAGGAAGACGCTCACCTAAGGGGGGCCGCCGGGTGCAGAAAAAGGGCCTAGATATCCGTCATTTGAAAGCGCGAAGGCGAGCCAACTATCAAGTTTCTCCTCCACTCTGAGGGCCAGCCTCGAAAAGGGAAAAGAAGCAGAAGGAGAAGAAGGAAGCAAGGTAGAGCGTTGAGAACCTCACTGCGGGAAAAAAAAAAAATGTCTGCGCACAACTGGCTCAAGAACCGAGGGCGCGAGTCAACGCCAAGAGTAGTCTCTGGGCCCATCGGTAAGCGCAGGTGCTCCTGAAAACGGAACAGGACAAAAAGGTACGCAGAGAAATGTAAGGAAGGGTCCCCGGAAAAGACGCGCAATGAAAAATGTGGGGGATCAGCAAGGAGGGAAAAAATGAAGTGGGAGATCGGGAGGACTTATCCTGCCCCTCCGTGGATCAAAGCCAAAAGGCGTCGAAGGCAGAGGGGGGCTAAAAGACGCGGGGCAAAAGAAAAACTGGAAAACCATAAGGACTAAAGTTCGATATGAAAAAACTTAGAAAGGCGCGGACCCCAAAAATTGTGGTGATCCCCTCCCGAAAGAAAGAGGATTTAACCAAAAAAATGCAGGGGACCCGAGAAGATGTTCTCTCTCCCTCAAGCGAACGAAAAAAAAAGGAACGCGAAGAACGGGTGCACGAACCGAGAAACATCGAGAAAGGAGGGTAACTAATTCCTGGTAGACAAAAGAGTAGTGGGGGGGGGGTGGGGGGGGGGGTGGGGAACAAACCCATCAAAAACGTCGGGCTTGAGAGAAAGAACATAGAAGGGGGGGGGGGGGCACGTGTGGACTCGAAACTCTTCCAGTAATAGAACCAAAACAACAAAAGTAGAGGGATAGGAATCCCCAAAACCGTTAAAGAGAGAGAAAAAACACAACTAGATTATGGAAAAGAGCAACGGGTCGGGGGGAAGTGTAGAAGGGGCAGAAAAGTACCTTTTGGGTGGATCTAAGAAAGAGTGTGTAGGAAAGAACCGACCAAAGCGATATGTTCAGCGGCGGTCAGACTCGGGAACAACGAGGGGACGTTCGCCCCGGGAAGAAACGAGTGCTTCAGAAAAATCAAAAGGAAGGAAAGACGGAGCGGCGTCGTGCCATCGGGGACCAAAGTGAATCGAGCGAATCTCTCGAGACAAGCGGCGGGGGGCGGCGAGAGGCGAGGGAAAAAAAGGGGGCTGTTCTGTCACGAAAAAACGGAGTGAAGGAGGAGCACAAACATTCGTGGGGTGGGCCGAAGGTTACAGCCAGGGCGAATATCTAAGGGGAGTAGGTCCGACGATGGCGCAATCTTGGCGAAAACCGCCTTCTTTGCATTAGCAACGGAAGAAGGATAGGGGGGGGGAAAGACGATTCGTGGGGGGCTGGGAACACAAGGGACTTTAAAGGTAATGACACCCGTCACGCGAGGGCCTCCCGCAAGGGCATCCGTCTGAGGCCTTCCTCGCCAAGGGGGGGGGTCGGAACTATGGCAGGAAAGAAAAAAGCTTGAGAGGAGAAAGTGGTCAGCTTGTCCGTTGGTGTCAGCCGGAGGCCCATATCGAGAACGGGAAGAATTCTAGTGGTGGGGAGGAAAGAGGCGCCAATATCTGCAAACACGGGGAAAAACGAGGGAGTCACTCGAGTGGCTGGGGACGAAAAAGCGCTCTATAATTATCGTTCAGACTTCGCTGAAGTTGAGAACCTTCGCGGCTGCAATAGCACAGTACGAAAAAAGGAGAGTCGATATGACGAAATCTGCTAATCGGCCGAAATAGCTACCTCGACATCCGGGAGGCAGGAAGAAGGGGGGGAACAACCGGAGTTGCACCGCATGGAAGGGGGGGGTCCACCTTGCAGCGCCCTCCACGACATATCAGAAGAGGGGGGGGGCTACGTCACCCGTTGGGAGAAATAACTCCTACGCAAAAATGCAAAAAGGAAAAAAGCTGACGTAGATAGCGTTTACACCGTCGGCGCTGGGCCTCTAGATCAGACGACCACGCACTAGCGAGAAAGAAAGAAAAGGGAAATTCTCAAAGGGAAAGGGCTCCTGCTATTTAAAGAGACACGACAAAATCCGAGCGCTGCCGTCAAAGATGGCGAAAAGGAGGAACGACTGGGGCGGTACCTCGGGCTTGGTCCGCTCTCTCTCATGTGCAAGGTCGGAGGGGTCTCGAAGGGACTGTAAGCAAGAGGGCTTCGTCTCGCAAAAAGGAGAAATCGAAAAGCCAAGGTGAGGGGGGGCAATGGAACAACAAAGGAAATCCGAAAACGGCAAAGTGAATGGGCTTCGAGGCGCGTAGGGATCCAAAAGAGGGGGCAACTCTTTGGAATCATAGTCTACTCGCAAGATACCGTCAGAGGGGGGTGGCAGACACGCAGGAGGCGAGGGAGGCGAGAGAACCAGGGGGGAAGGGCGAAGGATCTAGGTCAGACGCAGGTAACAAGGGGGGCGAACGAACTCACGAAAGCCCGAGGGACTAAAAAGCTCAGCGCGGAAAACCCGAAAGGGAACGAACAGCCTCGAGAGATGATACTATCCTAAGAAAGAGGTATCCAAGATCCCCGGAGACTTTAAGAAAGCGCAGGGTAGCCCAGACGCGAAAGAAAAGTAAAGTCCGGAGAGCTCGAAGCGGAGGAAAAACGGTCGAGGTGGGGGGTCTATGGAGGGAGGGAAATAGCACTTTAATAGGAGACCTGGAACGACCTGCAAAATAGGCGCTGAAATTCTCCCGAAACTTTCCCTCTCAGAAAGAAAGGAGGCTCGTCCAACCGTGCGCGAAGCAGGGTAAAAAAGGACACAACGTCTAAAGACTCATCGTATACCAGGACTTTACGGAAAAAAAAATAACCGCGCGAGATGGACAGACTCGAAGAAGGCCAAGATGCACCAGCACATCACAGTGGGAAAAGGTGCAAGGAACAAAAATGAAGCAGAGGTGGACGAAATCCAACGAAGTATGAAATCCGTCCCACGCGTAGAAACCTGACCGGCCGCACGGTTTATGAACAGTGAAGAAACTTCCAGAACCCTAAGGACGTCGGAGGGGAAAACCCGAAGGGGGCCCTGAGCAGTCGCCCTCTCCGGGCTCGAAACGAAGGGAAAAAGAGGAAAACTAACGAGGCCTCAAATTATGGAGAAAAGCCATAAAGACACCGCCGGATACTCGGGCACCTGCGCCAGGGAATTGGGAGCCCCGGCCAGAACCGTGATGACGTTGCAACAGGGCGACCTAGGCGGGCGACAAAACGGGCGAGGTTCGCGCGCGTGAAGTGCGACGTCTCAAAGGCGTACGGGGGATAGCAAAAGCGGTCAGGGAGAGAGGGGGTCTAAAGCAAAATACTCCGGTCCGAGACACAGGCCAGGGCAGGAGCAGGTGCATGGCAGGCGAAAAAAATTGGAAAGAGAACGCGAAAGGGGGGGATGAATCCAAGGAGTACGGACTCTTCATGCCGGCGGAGGAAAACCCCTCAAGGACCGCGGAGATTGGAGAAGGAATCAGGTTACCAGGAGGGGAGGATAGGCATTATACTCCATTTAAAAAAGAGGGTCACACATGAGTCGGGGGGGTTCTAACGGAATCCGCTGTTGAACCTACTCGAGGATCTCTGGGGAGTCTACAAGCGGGAAGGAAAGAACTCTGGAATTTCAGGAAAAAATAGCATCCAATCACAAAAGTGATCGAGGGTGGGGCCTGAAAGATACCGCCTCCTGAGGCTGTTTACCCAAGTTCGAAAAGTCGGGCCCCATCTGAAAAAATCAAACCGCCACCTTTTAAACCAGACAAAACAGCGAGGCGTGGTCATGATAAAATAAGTGGAGGAGAGATCCCATTTGAAACTCCAGAGGGATCAGCAATCGTCGGGGTTTCTCTTCTGTCCAGGAGCCCGACTAAACGCTCGCTGGAGGGGCAAAAAAATTCGGGGAATCAGAAGACCAAAGGAAAGCCAAGGGGGAGAAAAAAGGGGGTAAGAACACAGGTGGGAGGTCTCTCCGGGGCCTAAGCCGCCGAGCAAAAGCGGAGAAGAAGATAGGGAGGAAAAACCGTTGAGGACGCAGGAAAGAGACGACGACTCACTAGGGAGCGAAGACGGTAAAAAGATCGGGACGGAGAGGAAAAACGCTGGGCGACTCCTGCCGTTACCAGGACTGAAAAGAAAGAAAATGCTTATCTGGGGGGACTCACGTAGGGAACTTGAACAGCGATCGAATGTATCGGATCAGGGTAGTCTGAACCCGAAACGGCGATCTCGTACAGGGAATCAGATGGGGGAGGGGAGTATAGGAAAACAATCCTAGGCGTTACGAGGGGGCGTCCTGGAACCGACCCAAAAAAACCAAAAAGAAAAACAAAAAAAAAAAAAAAAAAAAAAAAAAAAAAACCCAACGCATCACTCCCTAAAGAAAAGGTAGAAAAGACATTCTACTGAATAAGGAGCAACATCAGGGTGGAAATCGAGGACACAAGGGGAGGAAGAGGAAAGTATTAGTCCTCCGACCAGTTTTCCAAAAGGATTGCGGTCTACTGTTAGTGGTCGAGGTAAAAACGAATTCGCGAGACGAAAGCGACAGCCCTCCTCCAAGAGTCCTCAGTCCGGTCAATCTTCCTCAAACTCACGAAAACTCTCCTAGCTTAAACCGAGTGAGGTCGCCCGCTTCGCCGATAAAAAGATATCCAGATAACGGCTATGGGAAAGCGTCAAGGCAGATTTGCCAAAAAGAAGAATCTTAGAAGGTAGACTTAAGATCTTGACGGATCGGTGCTTCAGATCCAAGCATCGGATTCGGAGATCGTTCTCTGATCTCGGGGAGAAAAAGGGGTCATCTTCCAGATTTATAAAAAGGGATGACGCGCGGGGGAACTCTTCGCAAGTCGACCAAGCCCAAGTCAGAAGCCCTGGTGACAAGACCCTCTCAAAAGGGGGGGGATTCGTAGTTTGTTGGACGTAAGGTTTCAGTCGGACGAGAGAGACACCGTCCTTCGGCAGGGCGGGCGGGCCAAAAGAAAAACTCTCTCTTTTAAAGACTACTAGGAATTCACGGGGTGCATCTGCGCCAATGAATGGCCGGACTGAAAAAGATCGCGGCAGTTGACCTGCGGGGAAAAGGGGCGGGGAGCAGTCGAAGTGTGGGGCTCTTGGGGGGACGCGTGAAAGACGGGGCCGCCGCTCAACTTAGGAGGGTGCGAAAAATCCACCTCTATGGAGGGGCCGGAGCATGGTGCAGGCCTCGCCCCTAGGTTCAAAAAAAAAATAGGAGCGGTTAACGAAGGGGGAGAAGCGCTTCAAAGTATTCAAGGGCGGCTTCCTTGCGTATAAAATAGAGACGTGGAACCATAACCATAAGCAAGGAACGTAGCCGCGTCGAACATCCGGGAACGGCTTATCGGGGGACGCATAGTGGAAAATAGGTCGTCCAGTGGGCGAAAACCTCAGTGGAAACAGACTCGCCGGAAGATAGAAAAGGCGGGGAAGACAGCGGGATAGCCTTAGATCCTCCCCGTAGAAAGACGCATCGTCCAGTCAAGGGAAATCGACACGAAGGGGCCAGGGGATCGTGACTTGTCTTCCCGGAGGATAGCTGACGGAAATCGTGCTAACTGTTCCACCCGGAGAACAGGAAAAGGGGGGTGTCTCCATGAGTCAATCGCGACGAACGCAACTCAGCCGTGGGGTCACAAAGGGGAGTAAAAAAATTAATGTGGGTATCCGTTCCACTGGGCTGGCCGATTACTTCTGTCAACTCTTGGGTCCTCGTTATGGCTGAAAAAATTGGATGGGGGAAGGCACGGTCATTAACTAGGCGGCTTTTGCACGATGTCTTTGAGACAGTGTATCCCGGCGAGGAGGTCGAGAATAAAACTCCTGCGGCGGGGGGGAGAAAGGAATAACCTGGGTTGGCCGGCTCTCCCTTCCAGTAAGGCACGTTAGGGGGGACTGCCGCAAGACGTAGCTCAAGTGGGAAAGAGGGGAAAATAATCCGGAGGTTGTATAAAGGCGAGATGTGGGACCTTAACGATCCCACTTTCGCTCACGGAAGGGGGCATGGGGAATAGGGGGCTGGGGAGATGCTAGGCACGTTCAGAGAGCTTTTCTGAGCGCAGGTAATCTCTTAATCAGATGACTAAGGCTGTGTCTAACCGACCATGAGACGCCGTCCCGCTCTTCTATACCGGCTGCTGAAGAAAAGTTCCTCGATTGGCGCTCCATGTTTGACATTCACCCTTGGACGTGCATCGGTAAAAAAAAAAAAACTCGATAAGGAAGAAGCAGAGCTCTAACTGTAAGAGGGCGCCGGAGCAAATGGGGTCCCTGCGGATACTTGACGCACGAGAAAAAAAAGCAAGACCGGAGCGGCCGAGGTCTGAAGAGGGCGAATCACTGAGCTCTGCGGGGCGTTCATATAGCCCATCGCTGAGCTGCTCGCCAACAAAAACGGCTTTTCGGGAGGGTTCAACCAAAGGATTTACCCCCTGACTCTCGGGGGAACACATAAAAAAGGAAAGACAAACCGGCGCGCTTCGCAGACTGACAGGAAAAAAAATAAGCCAAA
>Ga0179593_1421212_pt1 | contig 12382 bp, 12 predicted proteins | sample CZODoug2_1_08_16_FD_185931 | JGI IMG/M metagenome (GOLD analysis project Ga0179593, IMG submission 185931) | Vadose zone soil fungal communities from Angelo Coast Range Reserve, California, USA - CZODoug2_1_08_16fungal (PacBio error correction) | ecosystem: Environmental > Terrestrial > Soil >...
TAGGGTCTGAGCTGCAACCCGTAGTGTACCTCTTCGGGCGCATCAGGTTACCAGGAAGAGAGATCACAGCGGCTGGTTTTGTCCAAGGTCAGTAGGGCAGGCGGAAGCCCAGTGCGCGAGCTTGCAAAATTGAGAGGAAGTCGCCGAAGATAAAGCGCGTCTGCCGGACCGACCAATGGAGATCGGCGATGAAGAACATCGAAGTTGGAGTGAACTTAGGTAGGGGAAAATAGAGGCGGTCTCAAAAGGCTGAAAAAAGACCAGCAGAAATAATTCTATGCCGGCGGAAAGCTTGAAGGTCGCTCATCCTCGACGGTCGTTGGTTACGAGCTAAAGAAGAGGTGCACAAGAACAAAGGCGGAAAGCGGTTGATCCTCGGAAGCTGGGCAAGCTGAAGGGGGGGAGAAACAGGGGAAGAAGAAGGGTCGGAGCGAGTAAAAATATGCTATGTGGATAAAACTTTACTAATCCGAGCTCGGGACTTACGCAATTGGAGGGGGGCGATACTCAATGAGGAACACCGAGTACCAAAGTTAAACGCGCTTGTAAGGTTCCTTTACAACAGGCGAGTACGTGAGACCGTCGGCCAAATTCAGTTCCAAAAGTTCAGTCGCGGGAAAAAAATTCTCAGGCTGTGAGAGTGTATTGAAGACCCCATTACGCTCTCACGGCCCGATGACCAGCAGAGCGGAGGAAAAAGTTGAGAGGGGGAAGGTATGGTGTCCAGACTACCAGTCCGCGGTAGAATCACTACACCCGCCACGTATGAGCAATGAGGGAGACTCTAGATCATCCGGATCCGCCGAGTGCGCAGCGGGGAGGAGTTAGTGTTCTCAAGAAAAAGGGCCTTCTGGGGGTCGTGAACGGCAACAGGTGGCGCCCTGGGGTAGTAAATAGGAGAACTAATACTCCCAGCCCGTTGGTCCGGAGAAGCGCCTGAACTCTTAAAGAGGAGAACCGCGTCTTTTGGGGCGCACCAAAATCGAGCCGGAAGCTGGGTGAATCTCACCTTGCCACTGAAAGTCTGCCAGAAAGGGTACGACAGAGCAAAAAGGGGAGGGAAGCGGGGAGGGGTGCAATTGCGCCCACCCTCGGGCGCTCGCAAGTCCGTCGCACTGCGGAGGTGAAAAGGAAGACGTGATCGAAGGAAGGAGCAGATTCATGAGAGTAATGTTCTGCCGGGGCTTCTTCCACAAACTAGGGGTCACCGGGAGACTGAGGGTACTGGCGCCTAGAAAAGGAGAACATGGAAGTTGTCGATCGAATTCGTGAGGGAGTTGGAAGGGGAGGTCCTTCTATCTCGTGAAGAATCAAAGGCCCGGCCTTACACGTCGTGTCCGCTGCGCCGTGCACGACGTGCCGCGAGATACCACCGACCAAGTAAGGTTTTATGGTCGTGGCTCTGCAAGAACTCAAAGGGGTGACTGTCAAAACTTTTGCTCGTCACATCCCGGGCCTGCCTGAGAACTACTCGGAGGAGGCGGGCGACCCAGCCCTTCAGGTGATGTTAATTAGAATGTAAAACTCTTCTCAGATCCATCCAACCAGGACGAGGCCACAGGAGGGGGCGAAGGCATGTCGCTGAAGAACGACAGGCGTTGTCGCGGTGTGTTGGGGGGGAGGGAAACCTCGACAGAATTCGGCCGCCTTCGACTGGGAGGGAGGGGAGGTTGGGACTGAAGACGAAGGCTTCTCTGAGTCCGCGCGATCGGCGAGAGTCAATAGAAAAGAACCCAACCCGGCCCAAGCAGAGGGGGGAGGGGGGGGATGGGGGTGAAATTTCCTAGCTCCGTCCGCCGATCTTGTGGACGGTCAAAATGCCCCTGGGTGCTCGGGTCTTGGCGGGCGGATCCTGGGTGGTCGGGTGGGGGGGCGAGAATACCGAATAATGGGCCGTCAGAAGCTGGCCGGTACGGGGGCGGGACGGCTAAAGACAAGTTTTTGTTATGCGGGTCTGCGGTTGCCCTTCCCCAAGAAAATGCACAAGCAAACGCGAAACCAATAAACAACAGTCTCGACTAGCCTGCAGCGACGGATGCACATGCAAGAGACCAACCTCCGGGTTAATTACCTCAAGTTCGGGAGGGGTCGCGGGCCAACCAAAGGAGGAGAGAGGCTAAATAAAGACCTAAGCCGGCTAAACTCCGTTAATCTTTCCTCGGGGCATGAAGAAAGGCGGCGGCGCCGTTTCGAGGCCGGTACGGTGGGGGGTGAGGGATGGGTGATTCGGGTTGGTAATTGTTCCGTCGGCTGGACACGCCGCGCCTACATTATGTAGAAGTAAAAAACCTTGACCCCTTCGAGCCCATATCGGGCTTATGTCGGAAGCACCCACCACCATCAAGAGCACCCGACCAAGGCCAAAATCTGCGAACAAAATCACCCTATCGGAAAATCGCCGAAAGTCACAACCAAAGACAGCAACCAGGTTAGAATGGGGTCGGGTCTCAGACCGTTGCTACCTCCTCCCCAATGAGTCCTGACGCCGCTCACGCTTCACTAGCAAGGAGCAAAGAACGGCAAGGGGCAACAGTTCATAAAAGGAGGCTTACCTAGAGAAAGACTATACACGCAGCTCAGGGGAACAAGAAGCCATTCTACGCTCCCCCGGGGATTGGTATGGGCGAAAGAGAATCTGGAAAGGAGCAAGGTACCTCAACCTGAAGGTGTATGTTCGCTTGCAGAATCAAAGCTAGGGATTTTCCGTAGTGGGTTAGCACTAACGTCAGCTCACCCCACCGGAACGCTGCCCGCGAAAACTAGACCCCCCGTCAGTGTGAGTGGGATGATACTAAAGTAGGGAACTTAAACACTAGGTGCGGCGTCCGTCGACTATTCGACGAATCTCGGCGACAGGATTCCCATCCTAACACGATTCGCTACACAAGCGAATGAGGGCTATGGGGGAGACGGAGAATTCGAGGGGGGAAGCACATGCGCCGAGGGTTTTTGACGAAACCTTCCAAAAAAGTAACCGAGAAAATGAGTCCATCGATCGTGATCACGTCAGATTTAAAGACACTAGGGCTGGGACCTAACGCGGCGACGAAGTCTGTGGATGCAAGCCCACTGAACGTCGCATTGCTGCTCGCGAAAAAAACCGGCTAATGTCAATAAAACTGTGAAAAAGATGAAAAGGGTCACGGGGGGGAACGACACTTCCGATCAGGAAACGGTCCTGGACCCACAACGCTGGCGCGGGCAATTAAAAAAGATTGTACGTCGGGAAAAGTTCAGAGAATTCAAGTTCAGACAAACGCGTGTATTTCATCTCCGAAAGGGAGGACTACTAAAAACGAGGACGATGTTGCCGCCACCGACACAGATATCGAGGAGGAAATAGGAGATCATAAAGAGACGAATGCCACTCGGGGCTCGCAACGCCTTGATCGAGAGACGAAGTTATCATCGTTCTTCGGTGTGCAGCTGACGTAAAGAGGGGGGGGGATCTCAACACATAAGGCTAGAATCATCATAATCAAGGAGGGTAGGAACGCATCGCAAAACCAGCGAAGCCTCCAACTGTGGCGCTGCATACAGCCCTGAGGGGAGAAGTTCTCGGGCGCGCAGCTCCGGGTCTCGAACTGGTGATATCTTGAAAACTCAGGAAAAATAAGAACACTTTGATTAACCGGGGCGAAAGACGAGTGTGATAAATCAGGGTGAGCTCGATCCCATAAGGGACGCAAGACCGCGATCATCGTCTTCGTAAAAGGGACACTAAATTCGCCTAATTTTACGCCGCAGCCAACAAGGCAGGCAGTAGAAAAAAAAAGGACATACAAGGAGGAAGATCACAAGACATCCTCTAGAACAAAAAAAAAAAGAGGCGCAGAGTGGAGGGAACAAGGGACTGGATAACGGACAAATGAGACTCGAGAAGATTGTATCTACAAAATGAAAGACAAGCATCGAGAAATTCTCGCTTTCGAACAACGCAAAAAAAGTTTCGATCCGGATCAAGGAATCTGTTCGATACGTGCCCTAGCAAGGCTCTGGGAATCGACGAGAGCCCTGTCAAGTCAGCAATCGGCGGCGTATGGAGAAGAAATGGAATCAGTCAAGGCACTCTCGCCGAAGACGGGCACTACTGCCCTGGAAAACCTCCCGAGTGGGAATAATTTACTGATTGCGCCCGCATCGGAAAAAACGAGGGTGAAGGAGGGACGTGGGTCCATCTCGAAAAAAAAAGGAGAGGGAAGAGAGAGAGGGCGGGTCGCCGACACACATAAAGGGGAAGTGCGGAGAAGTCCAGGTCCCCTCAACGCATCGTCCGTGTCCATAAAATAGAAGTAAAAAGTAGCAATTTCGGCGAGCGGAGCAGTGCGGATAAGTCGGGACCGGGAGTAATGAGAAGGGAGGCGGAAACGACATGGCTCCTCGACCGTGAGGTGCATATTCTAAGGGAGAGGCTGAGGACCTTCTTGGGGAGGGCCGGTGGTGGAGAAGAGGGAAACTAGATGGCCGCGAAGTTCAGCAGTAGAACTCACATGCATCGATAGTCGAAGGTGGTGACTGGGGGGACTAAGAGGGCCAGAAATATGAGGCAAAGGCGAGGGGGGGAAAAAACCCGCGGCGCAGCGCAAATACAGTTAAAAAATCGAATCGCCTGCACAGGGGATGGAGCAAGAAAGAGTTGCGAATGAAGAGACTTACTGAAGCATCTCGTCGTATGGTAGAGGTGGTCGGCGACCCTCGAGATTGATCCACCCTGGGGGGGCTAAAACAAGGGAGAAGCCGACAGTCTCGGCTCGTATGGAACGTCAATGGTCGCTCACGTCGCCCGCACAGGAGGTGCAAGGCGAGAGAAAAATCGCGTGAGCAGGGGGTTTTCCATAGGATCAATCAAAAGTCGCGACAGGCTGCGTGGTCTATGGCGAATCAACGCGCTGGGGGTGGAAAAAAGATCGCCGTAGGGGGGAGGAAACGAGAATAGGGAAGGGGAAGGGGCACACAACCTGGAAAACATTATCACGCTTACGCAAGAAAAAAGCGCGCTCGGCGCCTGATTGGGCAAAAAATGAGGGTCTAGAGGGGAGGATCTGAAGGAAGCGTCCTTCTAGTATATTATTTAGAACGCACATAGAGGTTCAGGCTGGTAGTAAGTCGTGGAGACATCCTCAAAAGCGGGGGGGGGGGGGGAAAAAGAAAACTCTGCTCCGACGTAAAGCTTCCTCCAGAGGGGTGGGAAAAAAAATGATTCAAAGCCGGACGCAAACGTTGACTCGATCACCGTGGGAAGACGGGGGGAAAGGTGGTGAAAAGACGCCGGGGGGAAAGCCGGCATCCACAGGAGAGTCGGGGTTGGACGAAGGAAACCGGTCGACTCGAAAGCTTGGTCGCCTACAGGTTAGGGAAGACCGGGAAGGGGATACAAATCGGAGGGGGGCATCCCAGATCCTTATAGGTCGAGCTAAGGTCGGTCGTAACAACCCTCGGCAACCGAATTGCGCAGAGGAAAATGTAGGAGAAGCCCATCGAAGCATCATCTTTGCGAGCTAATTCGCTGGTGGCGGAGAGCCCCTGGTACTATCTCTTTATCGCCACGCGCGTCTGCCCCGGGAAAGCCCCGTGAGTCCACGGAGGGGGGCCTGGAACAGGTTGGCTCGCTCCAACAGGAACCACCGGAAGGGGGAGGGGGACAGGAGATGAGGGGGGAGGGGGGGGACTGCTGGGATCGTCGCCCCCCTCCTGGCCGGCAGTAACAAAATCGAGGGATGGCGAGACAGAGAAAAAAAGCAACACACCCCCCCCGCTTAGGGGGGAAGAATCTGCATTTAACGAGTTGCAGGGAGGCCCATCCATCCAGCGCGCGAAGAGCAATGCGGGGGGAGGTAGTAGCTAAAGGAAGGGTTCTCGTGGGAGTCGAGTAAAGAGGCCTTCTTAAAAAGATATTCGGCGCGTTTCGTCACGCAGGAGGGACTTAGAGGCAAGTGTAGGGAACGAAAATTTTGTCGGGCGCTTCTCATGAAAGGTAAGGCGACAATAAAATCACCGCCGGGAGACTATTTGCTGGGGGGTGTCCCTTTGGTGCATGCCTGTAGTCTGATGGTTTGTCTTCCTATACTCGAGTTTGACGCGGTGTGGCTTTTCGGGGTATTTCCGGAAAGTTTTTTTTCTTTTTTTGGGGGGGGGCTTCCGTACCCGAGGATCGCACTCCCTTTACTCTCTATCCTCCATTTAGATTTAGGTCGTGCTAACTCGCTTTGTTTTGGGCTAGTAAGCTTTGTCCATTAAAAGGACCACCGGAGAAAAATTAGTACCAAAACGTCAACGCGTCTAAAACACCATTACCTCAAAGAAAGGACGCTCTAGGAGTACGGCCTTCCAGCCCCTGAGGTTCACGCCGGGGGGTGAGTGTGCAGGGGGATCTCCCAAAAGACATGCTTTGCGGCCCCTCTAAAAAGAGAAAAACACGAAGCAACTGGCATGGCCGGGAAATACAAAAAAAGTTGCGCTCTGGCATGGCTACTGAAAAAGTCGAAGGGAATAAAGTTAAGTCTCGTGTGCGCGGGGTAACATTTTCCGTTTCCGGACAAAATCCGGGAGACTACAAAACAGAGGTCGGGGCGGCAACTTTCCCGGCCGCTGTTCTAGAGGCCCATTGCGGTGCGGGTCTAAAATCCCCCCAACCAGAACAATAAATTCTCCAGGCCCTCCACGAACCCCGCGCCAAGGCCGGGTGCAAAACGAGAAGACATAACCGGGGCGCTCCATGAAGGGGAAACTCTAAAACCCCCATAAAGGAGAAGGCCGGGTCGGTTCGCAGACCTTTGGGAAAGAAGTATCAAGACAATTCTCGAAAAAAAAAGCCGACTCTCCGGCCCGAACACCGCGACACACTCATTAGAAGGCCCGAAGACTACGCGATTCCAAGCCAAGACATACCTCGAAAAAGCGGGCGGCGCGAAGCCTCGCACCGTTGGGGGATACAGGACGACTGTGAGGGGGGAAAAGGGGAGAAAGAAGCGACGCGGGTCCCACCTCACCAACCCGGAAGGGTCGCGCGCAGAACAAAGAGAGGGGGCCAGGCGAAGGATGGGTGACCGGAAAGCAGCCTCACCACCCTTCCTCTGAAAGGCCGAATCAACGTCCCCCTCATGGGGAGGGTGAGCGAGCACACGGTAGGGTGAAAGGGCAGGACGGGTTAAAAAAGAAAAGGGGACGGGAGGAGCCGGAGAGATCGAATCGTCGAGTGGCTTAGAATCCCCGGGCAGGAGCGACAAGCTATGCCGAAGGGGGGAAAAATTTCTCGACAAAAAAAGGAGGGCCGGAGGTGTGACGACGGGGGCCGCAGGGAGGGACCGAACGTTTCAGGTCCATCTCTGCCTGATTCGGAGGTCAAGCCAGTAGGGAAGACAAAAGAGGAGGGGGATTCTGAAGGAGGCGGGGGGATGGCGGCAAAGCGAGACCTCTCAGGATCCGTCGTCACCGGAAGAAAGAAAAACGTTCAAAAAAGTGGCAAAGGGATGAAGAAAAGGCAAGTAAAGAAGAATCCTGGCGAAAACAATGCTGGCGTCGATATTCTCAGGGAACGGATGACCGTTACACTCTTTTGAGGGGTTTTTCGTAAGATATTACGACTACTCCCAGACGAAAGCCTAGGGGAAGGAGAAAAGGGGGACAAACTATCGAGAAAGGGAAGGCTATATAACGACCATATCTAAAAAAATAAAGCAAACTCGTCGCGGCGGCGCTAGAGGGGGAGGATCTGGGAAGACTTTGCAAGAGTCAGGTTGTCTTGCTCTGAAGGCATCTGCGATGTAGGGGAGGAAATGATATACAGGCGATGATTCACTGCTCAAGCGCAGACAGGCGAACAGCCAGCTGAGACCGAACCTGGGGTGGAGGACTGAAAGGAAAGCCGAAAGCTCGGCAGAAATTTCGAGAGGGGGGGCACTTCCGGGCTCCGGATCGAAATCGTTTCGCGGCCCAATTACAGGAAAACAGGGGACGTATTAACAAGGGTAGTAGGAAAAAATGGGTGAGAAATAGCTACATACTCTAACCTGAGAAAAGGACGAGGAGGCTTCGTAAGGTCTATGCCACGTCCGAAGGGGGGACAGAGCCATCTTCAGGCGAATAAGAAGCCAGGCTCTGAAACAGCAAGCATCGCGGACCAACAATCCCGGAAGTCAATCTTGGAGACAAGGGATTGAGCAGCCCCACCAGTAATCGGGATTGGACAGAACCTTATCTTCGCCTGTCGAGATCCGCCTGGCTCAAACCCCAGGCAAAAAAAAGAACCGGGGGGGGAAGAAAGCAGCAGAATACTGTTATAGTGCCACGACAACGCGCTTTTCTTCGAAAGAACGAGAGCCAATGTCCCGTTCCCGACAATCGGCGGAAGGTGGGAGAAACTGGAAGCACTCAAGGCGAAAGGAGAGGAAGGGGACGGACTCCAGTCAGCCTCTCATGAAGGAACAACCCGCGCGTTGAGGAGTTGGGAATGAAAAAGCAATCGGGCGTGGGTGTAGGGAGGAACCAAAACACCAAAAAAAAGGGGATTAATTCATTAAGGGAGGATGGCGTCGCCGCAACGCGACCGGTGGGTGCGCGAGGGAAAAAATTCACGAGAAAAGAAAGCAGCACGTTGGCAGGGCCAGAGTTCGGAGGAAGCATCAGGGACGAGCCAGTAGCCACTAGGGTAAGGAGGAGGTAGGAAGGGAGAGAGAGGCAGGTTACTGCTCTTATTAAGACCAAGCGGGTTGAAACAAATCGGGAAAGTCACGGCGGAGGCTCGCCCGCTTGTCGACCGGGTGATGAAAGAGCTAAATAATTCAAAAACGATGCAAGGGAAGGCTTTCCGGTACCGCCTCAATCATGAATCGAGGGTTCATTCTAAAAACAGAAGTGCCTCCAAGAGAGGACGGCGCGTTGGCTCAAATCGAGGTCAAGGGCGCAAGCTGGGGGACCGTGATGCAGGGCCCGCAAGGTCGGACGGCGAAAAAGGTGAAAAAAAAGAATTGCATATACCTGACGAAGAAGGGATAGGAGGTCTTGCAGGCCGGAGGGTCGGGAGAAGGATCCTCACAGAAACGCAGAGGTGAAGCGCCAGGCGCGGTCCATACGGAATGGAAGACAGATGGAGAAAACGGAGACAGATCACCTAAGTTGAACGCTCAAAAAGTCTCAGAGGACGTGCGCTTGTAGCAAGCGGGGGAAAAAAGGTAGAGAGTAATCGGTAGAAGCTTGCGGGAGTCCAGGAAGTGAGTCATGAGTAAGGACTGACGTCTGGATCGACCGAGCCTAGGCAGCCGTTATATGCAAAGACACCTTACAAACGGTATCAGTCGTACGAGCGAGAAACGCAGGCGTGAGGGGGAACCGTGACGAGGGGGGCGTCTGTTCGTGGAGCCAGACGAAATGAAAAAAGAGAGAAAGTGTCGGGGCAGGGCAACATGGCTCAGGACGGGTAGTAAAAGTCAATAGGAGACGGAAATAAAGGAAAAATTGTCCGAAAGAACTCAGGAACTCGCCGTAAGCACGCACGAAGCGGTTTTGTTGGGTACAGATGAAGCCCGAGATTAAAAAGGGAACCTAAAGACCCCTTGGCCGAAGTGAAGTCTGGGGACACCCAGAAAAGGGGAGCAAGGAGCAGATGAGGAATTTCTGTGGCGAGGGACGAAACAAAAAAAAGTCTCGGCGATCAAGCCCGCGGCTGTCCCAAAGGGGAACTGAAAAAACCGCGTTGATCCGACGCGATGGGCATCAGAGCTGATCGGGGCAAGCGCAGCACGGTCGGGCGGAAACACCAAAAACTGGCTATAAATCCGCCCGAAACGAGGCAGTCATAGGAAAAGACCGGTCGCGGGGGCGGGACGCCCAATTGTCGCCGAGGCGAGGGGGGAAGAGAATGCGGGAGGTCCAGGGTTTTCCCATAAAACCAAAAGTACTTGAAATGATCGAGAAAATCAAAGGAAGGGGGGAAGGGAGGATCTGCTGAAAGAAGGGGTTGTTATCTTCAGGGGACTCTTCAACCCGCCCGGCCGACAAAAACTAAACTGGCGTTTCTTATCGGATTCGAGTAGGGACACGCCGCATTCCATACAGTGGTGAAACGCGTACGTCTCCAGAATAACTTCCGAACCCGAAAGCCGCCTGCTAAGTAGATTATTTTTGATCAGTCTCGGTTAGATACAAAAAGAATAAATGAGAGGGCGGAAGTGGAAGGGGTGATAGTTTGGGGGGGGTAACGTGATGTAAAGTGGGGCTGAGGAACGCCATTGAGGATGTGAGATGGCTAGAGATAGAGAAATAGAACAGATTCGTAACTTATATACTCTTGGAGCACCACCCAACAACCCGCGGAGCGGGTGCCTGCAGCTTGTCTGAAGCTGGGTGGTGTGGACGGCGTCGAAGTGTCGGCTAGAAGAGGAGAAGATGACTCAGTGTCGATCGGACAGGTATGACAAGGGCGATTTGCACGTAACAGAACAGCTAATTCGGCCGTTCTTTCTGGCATATTCTGCGGCCAGAAGTCGGGGGGGGCGCGGCGGGGTAGCTAACAGGGGGGCAAGGGGGGGGATTGGGAGGGTTGAGGGCAATCTAGTGTGGACGAAAAACCCTACAACGTTTTAAAAACAAGGAATAGGAACCGGCCGCGGAGGAGTCTGCCAACCTTGCCTCTGGTGGTGGATGCGTGGTTTGAAAGAAGGTCGGCGAGAGACCGGTCACGTAGGAGGAGGGGAGGAATAGAAGCCTGGGGCGAGGGTGGGAACGGGAAGGATCCTTGGGTGTTCTGGGTTGGGGGGGAGGTCGACATCACGCCCGAATCTTTAGAAAAAAAAGGCGGTAAGGGCGGACGGAGACATAAAGTTTTGTTCGGCTCGATGTGGACCAAGGGCAGGAAAAAGAAAAAGGCTGACAACCAGGACTCGACCCATACCGAAAAAAAAGACATCCTCTAACATGAACAGATCCAGAGCCCGGGGGAGGTTGTCCGCGCCCGTGTTGACGGGGACTGGTATGAGCCTATCAACAACACATATGAGTAAAAGAGAGAGTACCACACCGCAACAAGTGCGAGAAAAAAAAGGGGGGCGGGAGGGGGGCTTGCATGGAGAATCGAGGCGGGGCTTCGAGCCGGGATTGGTCAGAAGTTTGCGCGGTTTACGAATTTTGCCTTGGGCTGAAAAAGGCAGCGAAGGAAAGAAACAGGATTTCAGAGGCGCCGTGTGCCAAGCTTTAAAAAAAAAATGGAGATGTCAAGCCCCAAACAACAGAACACCCAGACACACGCCCAGACCAGCGCACGTCAGCTGCATCCCACAGCCAAGGATCCCCTATCGAACCGACCTGCTCAACAAAAAGACATCCACCGAGAGGAAGGGGTCGTGTCTGCAAGGCCGGGGATGTGGGCAGCAGCCCCCACAATTCCCGCAGGACCCTCTCAATCGCAACGCCACGCCAGACGTAAAGCACGGAATAATTAGGGAGGGCCCACACGCCCTAAAACACCTGTCGGACGTAGCTAAAAAAAAAAGATTGGCGCGCGCTGGGGAGGAGGGGGAAAGGAAGGCTAGAACCAATACGTCACCCCTAACTTAAGGGGGGAGGGGTCACGCGAAAGTCAGCGATAAAGATAAAGGGATCAAGGGACGACGCCGCAACGGACAGCTCACCCCCACCCTCCATATCTACGAGAGGTAAAGACAACCCTGGAAGGGGGAAGGTGGGCACAGGAAGCACGTCGGCGTCACCGGGACCACTTTTCGGAAAAGCGCCTTGAGGGGAACACTTCCGTCGACAGGGAGAGCAAAAAGGACGGCGAATAGCGACTAGGACCATCTTCTTCGCGTTAACGTCATAACGAGAAAGGCGTTCCGCGGTGGTTGGGGGAACGGAAAGGGACCATGTCCTCCGGGAGGCAAAGATAAAAGTTGCGGCCGCTTGACAAAGGCTAGTCTGAGTTTCAAAAGCCCCGAGTGCGACCACCTCGGGTAGAGAAGGGAGCAGTGTTTGAGGGGAGTCAATAGACAGAACCGGGCGCAGGTGTGCTTGCTCAAGAAAACAAAGCTAAGATTCACGATGGAACAAGGTGATGGGGAACCGGGGAAAGGGTAAAGGGCGAAGAAGAATGGGCACCAAAACCTGAGGGCGCATTGAGGTTCATAAAGGATTCAAAAAAAAAACAAGGCGGTGGAGTATGGAGGCGACGGACGAAAAAACTACGACAAAAAAAGCAAGGTGAAGGCCCTACAGGGCTAGAACAGTCGAAACGGACCAGATCTAAAAGAGGAGTAAAACTCTCGCGAACGCGCTTCTTAAAGGTATCGAGCGCGAGAAGGGAGAATCCGGTGATAGGGAGGTGCATGTGCAGGGGAGGGGTAGAAATAGCGAGACCGGAAGGCGCCAAAGCCGACGGGGGCGCATCAGAATA
>Ga0179593_1470019_pt1 | contig 12382 bp, 23 predicted proteins | sample CZODoug2_1_08_16_FD_185931 | JGI IMG/M metagenome (GOLD analysis project Ga0179593, IMG submission 185931) | Vadose zone soil fungal communities from Angelo Coast Range Reserve, California, USA - CZODoug2_1_08_16fungal (PacBio error correction) | ecosystem: Environmental > Terrestrial > Soil >...
ACATGCCGCCGTAGCAGACAAGGTAACGGGAAGAAACAGAACATCAAGGAAACAAGCCCCATTGGGGATGGCAAAAAAAGAAAAAAGGGCCAACAATACCCAAAATTTCAAGAGTACAAAAGAAAGGTCTAAAGAAAAGCAATATGGGGAACCATGGGGAAGTGGAAAAAAAAGGATCTTGAAGACTGAAATGAGGGACAGACACTGGGGAGGACTGAAAGGAACTTAAACGGGGTATCCAACTGCTAGAGGAGGAGTCATTCGTATCTCCAGTAGTCGCGTGGAGGAAAGTAATAAGAAAAGAAAAGAAAAAGAGTTACTGAAAGAGGGGGAAGGCCAAGAAAAGAAAAAGCTGTAGAACCGAAAAAAGGGGCAAAAAAACTAACGGCAAGAAGGCTATCCTTACAGAAAATGAAAAAAAACACAGGGGCAAGGCTCGGATAACGGAGAAAAGTCTGGAAAATAAGACAAGGGGGACGTAACCAAACCAAAACATGCAGGACGAAGGAACAGGGTGAGGGAGAAGATAGAGAATGGGAAGAAGTAAGGTGAACACACAGATCGGTTAAAAAAGGAGGAATCTAAGTAAAGGGGAAAGAGGAAGAAGATGGGATTCACTGGCAGGGAGGGGGGGAAAACATCGATCCACCTGTAGGAGACACGGGAGGGAGGAAGACAATAAGAAAAAGGATGGGGACGTGGACTCCAGAGGGGCAGGGAGGGGCGTGGCAAATGAAATTAGGGGAGGAGAAACGGGGAAACAAAGAGTGCCCAGGGGGGGAAAGCAGAACTAAAACAGGAGGGGAAGGAAAAGAAAAAAAGACTACGTCTAGGAAGCGGGTAAATAGAACACTAATGGGGGGGGAATAAGGTATCTGTCGTACGAAAAGCATGGATGGAACAGTCAGAGTACACCGAATGAAACTCGAAATGAGGAAATTGAAGAAAATGGTGCAGTGACCGAAAGACTCCTAGACAAAAACACCAAGGGAGGAAAAAGGAAGAAAGAGAGGCACTTCAAAAAGTCAGGACTGCCAATGTCAGAAGGGGAGGGTGTTCTCAGAGGCGTACGCTACTGTGGTTTCACATTACATGAAGGGGAGGAATAACAGAATCTACGCGAGGGAGGATAAAAAACCCTGAAGGGACGAGACCGAAAAGAAAGTAGAAAGGGAAAGGGGGGACTCAATGACGTAGGGGAGAGAGCAGTTGATCATTGAACAGAAAAAAGGATCGAGTTAAAAACAGAGGAAAAGGGAAAACCGAGGGAGAGAAGCATTACAAGCAGTGAGTGGAGGGAATCAAACGAAAAGGGGGGGGAAGAAAGAGTGAAAAAAGTCCGCCTTAGTAAAAAAAGAGGAAAAAAGGGAATCAAGAGGTACATCATCTACATGTGGATGGAAAAGAAAAAGGTTGAAAAAGGAGAGGGAGGTCACACCAGGTTGAGGAAAAACCAGTAAGAGATCACGCATGAATTATCATCAGAAGAATGGGACGAAGATGGGTTCGAGAATCGATGATATTGGGGGGAAAGATCGAAAAATCAGAGATCCTAACGGTTGGTGGAGGGACTAAAGGGAAGTGCCAGAAGGAGACACAAACGGTGGGAAGAAGGGGGAAGGTGGGGGAAGGCTACCCATCTAGGGGGGGGGGGAAAGGGGCAATTCAAATGGAGTATTTGGAAGGATGAGGATGGGACAAACGGGAAACAAAAATCTGTGATTAATTGAGGGTCAAAAGAAGAAACGGTTAGCATTTCTCCTGGTAAGCCAAGAAGGTGGAACCAGGGTAAGGCCGACCCCAAAAGACTGGAGGAAGGACCGTGCAAAAAACATGGTAATGTGTCAAGAGAAAAGCAGGGCGAAGGGTGGACTGAACCAGTTGAATAATCGTGACAATTCGGGTAATTGAAAGGGGGGAACCAATACGGGAATAACTGCGGAACAATTTGGAGGGAAAGCGGACGTTGTAGGAAAAGGGGAAAAAAGAGAAGGGCACTATGTATGGACCCGACGTGGGGGAAAGGGACAAGACCCACGTGGAAAACGGGGAAACGAAATGTACAAGGTCAGGAGAGCCAGTGGACCAGGTTCGGAGAGGGGTGAGAAGGGTGTTAACGAGGGGACAAGCAAAGAAATGACGAAAACGAGAATAGTGGGGACAGAGGGGGGGGGAGAAACAGAATCAGACTTTCTGTCGGCCGAAAAACATGGGAGGACTTAGCAAAATTAAACGATCCGGATGGGAGAGGGGGAGAGCCACGCGGCTAAATGCGTGGTTACATGGGGAAAGGTATAAAACGAAGGGGGGAAAGGAAGAGGAAAAAGAGAGCACAATTTCGATACTGAAAAACAAAATAGGGGGGGGAAAGAAAGCACAATGAACCGGTTCTGAAAGTTAAGGGCCCTTCTGAAAAAAGGAGGGCAGAGAAGGTATCACAATAGAGCGCGTAAAGAAAAATATGTGGGCGTACCAAGCGTGCAGAAAGGGCAAAAACAAGATATGGAAATAGGAGGAATCAAATATAGAAACAGAGGAGGAAAAAAGCACAAAAGAGAAAGAGCGGGGGGGGTCGTCGGACCGGGCGGGAAAAGGCCACGAGAACAACTAACGGCGTAGTGGTTCTCAAAAGTCACTGGCAGGGCAGGAAAGGAATGAGAAGATTACAGAGAGGGGGAGGGGGTGGAAAGAGAGGTCTAAGGATGAGGGTAACGAGAGAAAATGCAGGCTGTAGGGGGGATGTACGGGGAATAGAATGGGGGGTGAAAAAGGGGAAAGCCAAAGGTGGAAAAAGGGGGTAAGAAGGGCTTTAGGGAACGGGTGGGCACAAGAGGGGGCAAGGCCTGGCAAACAAAAATGGCGGCGGTATAAAAAATAAATAACATACACTATACATGGACGCATAGAAGTGGGGGGAAAATGATCAAAACCAAGAGGAAGAGAGCGGGAGATAGTGAAGAAAATAGGATGAAAATACTCTCGAAACTAGACATAGAAAGCAGGAAACCAAGGCACCAAGAACTGTAATAAGTAAAGAAACTAAATATTGGTGCTAAAGGGGAAAAAAAAGACCGAAGAGGGTGAGGACATAAAAAAAAAAAGAAGTTGGGAGGAATCAGGAGTGCTGGACGCAGCTCAAAGGTGCACAATGAGGAGGGTACAAAAGGGGCTAGAAAGACCAGTGATAAGACAGATTGACGAAATTAGATAGAGAAAAGAGCTTCTTCCGCAGGAACGACAAGACCCGTTAAGAAAGGGGAGAAAGGGTATCTAGCTGGTGTGGGGGGGAACGAAAGGTCAAGTTGGGGAAGGGAAAAAAGAGGCGTGAGTACCCGTCATAACTACAGGGGGAGGGGAGGGGAAAGGCCTTTGCAGAAAAAAGGTACGCACGATGGAGGGTTAGTCCTAGAGAAGGGGGTAGGGTCCATGGCGTGGAAGAGAAGGGGAATGCAGGGACGGTGGCTGAAAGGGGAAAGATTAGCGAAGTCAGGGGAGTTCAGAGAGTTCAGGAGAAGGAGGAGAAAAACTAACAAACGTGAAAGGAGGAAGGTAGAACCCTGTAGAGGAAAGAGGAAAGACAGGGTATAGTGAAGGAGGACAGAACGGGAGTAATCAAGGTCAAAGGAAGGGGGAAAAGATTCTCGAAAAGGAAGGGGGGGGGGGAGAAAAGAGCAAGGAAATTCCGTTAGCTTCTTTCGTAATAGTGGGAGAAGTAGAGAAAAAAAACGGATAGGAGAAAAAAAGAGAAAAAAGCCCAGAACCAAAGAGAAGAACGAAGAGGAGAGGAGAGCAGTTCAGAAAGGTAACGGAAAAAGAAATAAAACGAAGGGGAAAAAGGGGGGAAGGACGAAAGGACAGAAAAAAAAACAGGAGTCCCATAAATGGCTCTGAATAACGAGGACAGTAGAGAACAAAGAACGTAAATGATGGGGCGTGGGGCCCGAAATCAAGGAAAAATAAAAGGAGAAAAAGGACCAAGGGAAGAACAACAACAAACGCGCCCTAAAAGTCCCTCAGACAACTGCAGGGAAGGAAAGCACCAGGGGTTACCATAAACCATCGAGAGCCAAAAAAAGCAAAACTTTCACAAATTGAGAAAAGGAAAAGCTCAACCAAAGAGAAAACCCTGTACATGAGGAAAGGAAATCAAAAGTTGAAGCTTGTACAGAAACAAAGAAGGAGAGGTGGGAAAAAAAAAGAACCAGAGGCGAAACGTGAAAGCAGCACATGAAAAATTAAAAATAAAAAAAGCTTCAGATAGGAAGCGAAAAAGGATGAAAAGTAGGAAAAAAAAAAGAGATGAAAAAAACAGGAGAAAACTCCGATATGGCAAGGCCCAGGGAAGACGAAAACAGAAATAGCACTATAAAAAAAGAACAGACGAAAGGGGTGGGGGAGTAAGTGACTGGATGAGTGGAAACATGTCGACCAAAGGCAGGAGAAAAAAAGAGCAGTCTGAAATGGAAGAAAGGGGAAGAAAGGCGTAAAGGGGGGAAGGAGAACGAGAAAGGGCGCCATAATAAGAGGGAACTAGAGGGCCATCGCAGGCTAAAGGGTGGGGGGGGAGAGAAGACCCAAGCCCGAGAAGAGGGAGGGATATAAAACAGGGAGAGGATATAAAGTAAAGAACAAATTTGGTGACAAAAACAAGGAAAAAAAAAAAAAAAAGAAGGCAAAGTCACCAGTGGAAAGAGAATTAGGAAGGAGGGTCACCAAAAATCAGAGAAAAGAAGGGCCAAAGGAAGGATAAAGCTCAAGGGAGTAGACAGACACACTGAAGCGAAATAGGGGAAAAGTCCTCATAGCAAGGAAAAAAAAAAGATATGGTCAGAGAAGCGAAAATGACGTAGACTACCAACCAGATAATGACGTTAAAAAAGGCTGACTCGAGGGGGAGAGAAGAAAAGGAAAAAAACCGCAAAGAAAACGAAGTAGTAAGTCGGAGTAGGAAGAAGAAAAAAAAAACTAGGGGGGGAAAACGAGGTCGGGCGGTCAAAGAGGAAATAAGAGCGGGAAGAAGACAACTAAGAAAGGAAAACCCAAACCGCCCGTGTCTCAGGTCAAGAGTGGGTGAGAGACGGAAAAAACAAGTGTTTGTACAGTTAAAGTCAGAAAAGGGAGACGGAGCCATACCAGGGCTAATGAAGAAAAGGAGACCCAAAAGAAAAAAATAATCACGAAAAACAGAAAAAAAGAGGTTCACCAGGTAGTCACACTGAGGGTACAACAGTATCTGGGAGTAATAGAAGGAGTCGCTCGTGGGGAAAGGGACAAAATTAGGTGTAGGAATCATAAGGGTGAAAAACGGGGGAAAATACACGGCAGCTGAAAGGACGAAGACAGACGAGAGGAAAATACGTGAGGCTTGAGACCTGCACACACCAACCGAACGGAAAGAGGATAAGGAGAAAAATAAAGGGAAAAAAATCAAAAAAAGAACAAACGAACGAAAGGGAGAAGTTCAGGGGAGTCCCAAAACCAGAGGGAAAAGACTGCGATGTCACAAAAGAGGAAAAAAGGCATAAAGATGGGATCATAGGGAGTGTATATGGACGCGACAATGGGACTGGATGGAAAAAAAGGCAATTGACAAAAAAGGGGAGAAGAAAAATAACAGCACAACATATAGATCCCGAGTAAAGGGGGATGGGAAAGATGTATCACAGACGTATCAGGCAGGAACAAGCCCCGGGGGGGGAAAGCGGAGGAAAAAAGAAAATAACATAACACACTTGGGAAAATGATGAAAACAGAAAAGAAGGTCAACTCTTAGGGAAGGCTATCAAAAGAACTATACAGCAATCACAAGGACAGGAATGCTCAACACAATGAAGGGGGAAAGTAGAAACATCAACGCGTACACCGAAGCAGGTAAGAAGGGGATCTGGTCGGGCCTACCGAAGAAACTTCCTCAAAAAGGGAGAAGAGGAGGATGAAAGGAAATGAATCTACGGAAGGGAAGGGGAACAGTGGGAATATCAGCAAAAAAAGAAGAACCGGGTCTGGACTAAAGGTAGAAAAAAAAGGCAGTGGAAAAAAGGAAACACCGGTGAACACCAAAGGAAAAGGGGACCGACAAAGGCTGAACAAAATACACGCGTCGTCACCGCCATTAGGGCAACCCTTATCTGAAAGAAAGGAAGAAAATGTAAAAGGGACGATCTCACCCAAGGGGTTTACCAAGCAGTTAAGAAGGAAAATTCGGATAAAAAACATAAGCTAAGGTAATGGGGAAAAACTGAAGGAAACGAGGTACAGGGGAAAGTAAGGTGCACAGAGGAAAAAAGGGTTTAAAAAAGAAAGGAAAAGAGGGAGTATACGATGAAAAATGTGCGAATAGACGTTGGGTAAATAGGAGAGGCTAAAATCTTGCACGAAAAACAACAGAGGCCACGTTGGGGGAAAGAAGAAAAAGACACCAAAGGCTGTTACTACACATATAAAAGACTCCAGAGGGGACAACGTCGCGCACAAGATTGAGGTAAGGCACTGTGGAGGGTTAAGGGGGGGAAAAACAAAAAGAAATCTCGTGTGAGGAGAAGAAAGACCCTACACAGTAAAATGAAAGAAAAAATGATACGCCCAAGGTCCGTTAATGACAGAGGTCCAGAGCCGAAAAAAAGGTCCACAAGAGGACATCGTTAGTCTAGTCAAAATACACGAACACAAAGGCGGAACACAAAAAACGGAATCAGCCAAAGGAACGAAGAGGAAAGAAAAGAAACAAAGGAGAAGGGAAAAGGAGAAAGTCCATAGTCCAAAAAAAAAAAGAAGGCACAAAACGCAGAGAATGAAGAAGAAAGCTCTGCATTATGTAAAAGGGGGTGTAATAATCAAAACGGGGAGTGAGACAGTCATACAGGGAAGGTAGTGGGACACATCTAAAGATCACAGTAAAGAGAGGTTAAACCAAGGTTGAGGGTTGAATGAAAGGTGGGGAGCACGCAACAGTCGGGGGAGAAGAAAAGGAGAGGGAAGAAAGAAAGATCGAGGATTCGAGCCTAACAATAATATGGGGAAAAAGAAAAGGACAAGGACAGTGAAACAGCCTGTAACTATTTGGGGCACATAGGGGGGAATGTGAAAGGACGGCGTATATGCAGTAAAGAACAAAACAGCTAAATAGAAATGGCTGCACATAGGAGTACACAAAAAGAACGGAATGTACATCAAAAACACACAGGACACAATTAGAAAAAAAGGGAGGATAAAGCTAATTGAAAATGGGGAGAAAAAAAAATGAAAGAAAAGGTCATGGTCAAAAAGAGGAAAAATGAAAGGAACGAGGAAAGTCAAATGAAGCGTAGAATCATGAGGGGAAAAGCGGGGGAAAGAAAGGGGTGACGAAAAAGAGAAGGAAAAGGGGGGGGCTAAACAGATCAGAGACCTCAATGGAACGGAAAATGTAGTAACATAGAGCATAGTTCAAGTGGGAAGATGGGGGATGCAGATCGCTGGGAACAAGCAGGTGTGGGGGAAAGAAGGACGATAGTCTTAGGTGAATGTATTAGGACAACATAGAAATACTGGAGGGGAGAACCGGGTAAAGGGAGACAGCAAGAGTAAGGGGAAGGGAAGTAGGAATGAGAAAAAAAAAAAACCCGGAAGCACGAGTGGGAAGTGAAAAGATGCGGGCAGAGGTCATATAGAAGAGAGGGTTTGGGAGAAGGTACACCTGGAAGATGGCGCGCGGTAATCTCAGGAAAATGGAAAAAAAGGCGGGTTGGAATGATCAACTTGAATGGTCAAATAAACCGGCAGGGACATGCCTGAAGGGAAAAAAACAAGTACACCGACTAGAAGGGGGGGGGAAGGGGAGGTACCCGAGAGAGGAGTTTGGCAAAACCAGATAAAAAAAGCGAATTGAGGAAAAAAACATCAGGAAAAAAAGGTAGAAAGAGGGGGATAAAGCGGTTTTAAATATGAGAACGGGAAAAAAGAAAAATGAGAAAAAAGAGGGCCGGGGTAAGGAGTTTTTGAGAAATTGAGACGAACTGGAAAAAGGGAGCGGAACGAAGATTCAAACACGGAAAGGAAGGATGGGAGATGTCATAGAGGCTCAAGGCGGGGCAAAGGACTTAAGGGACCGACAGAACTGCAAACGCAAAAGAGAGAAAAGTCACTAGGAAAACTGAATAAAATAAGGGAAAAGGGATTCTGAAGTGAGAGAGGAACCGTAAACAAAAAGGAAGGAAAAGGTAAAAGAAAAGTAAAAAAAAGATACCCAAAGAAGGAAGAAAAATGGTGAGTCATAAAAGAGGAAGGGATCTTCATTCATAGGAGAAAGAAAAAAGTTACCCTATCTTTGTCAACCGAAGGACCGAACGCGCCCAGACGTTCATGGGTAAGATCACTGGCGTCAAAGGAAAGGAGAGGCAAGAACGGAGGTTTTTTCAATGGGAAAGATGGATATAGAGAAGTTGTGTTTAGGAAAAGGACGAAAGGAAAGGAGGATCCTAAGGGGGGGTGAATACAGGTCATTGGAAGGGACAAAGGGAAAAGGGGAAAGTGTAAGGGTGGGAAAAAAAAAAATTACGGGGGGAAGGACTAGGGCCCGCCTCTGAGAGGACAAAGAAACAATAAAAAAGTAAAAAAAAGATAGACTGGGAGGGGAGGGAAAAAAATCCAAGAAAACTAAACAGGAAAAGGATGGGTACAGACCAAAACTTGGGACGGAGAGCTCCTCTCTACCCTAAAATGCACTGCAAAAAAGGTCCAATTCTCTGAGGGGAGAAGAGAAATGGGGGGGTAACAGGGGGGGACCTATGAAAGAATAAGAAGAAAAAACCACCAAACAAACTAAAAGTCACGAGCAAGGGTTTTAGAGAGGATGAAAAGGGAGGGAGAAAGACCAGGAAGTGCCAACTTAGTTCGAGCGCAAAGCACCGAACATTGAAGGATTCGCTTTAGCCAAAAGATGTGGCGCAAAAAGTCTGAACGACCCTGAAATAAACCATAGCCCGTTCTGCGGGGGGACCTGATGGAAGAAGAGGAGAGGGTTAACACGTAATGGGCAAGGTGGGGATACCAGCTGAGCGTGAGAAAAACAGAACAAGGTGGGACTGCGGGGAATAAGTCAACAACAAAACAACGGAGGAAAGAAAGAATCAAGCACGCTACACGGAAGAGGGTAACCGAGAACAGCTTAAAAGCCTATCAGCACGCGAGGTTTCTGCAAATGAAATGCGGGTTTGATAGTGACTGATTCAAGATACTGTGGAGTAAGAAAGAGCGAGCTAAGCGGTTCGCAAGATGCAAGGGAACCGACTCCAGACACAGCCGCAAAAGCAAAAATGCGGGAGAATGAAGCTAAGCTAGTCCGACTAAGGGGGCCTGCCAACTCGGACCGCCGAAAAACCGAACAAAAACCGCCCCCCAAAAAGGGCCGGTCGGGTCGGGCTGACAAAGAACGTTGCCTTAACGGAAACAAAAGCGGCGCCAGTTTTACCAATGAAATCGGCAGGGGTGAAAATCGGCCGCGACAAACCCAATTACGGCGATCCCCAAACAATCAATTTTTACGGGTCTGAAGGTGGACTGTGCCAAAGTCCCCTGGCGGGAAATCGCGATACCAAGCCGCAGTGTCGCCGGGGAAAGATCTTGCAAGCTGCGGGTTTGGGGAGGTTATTGCCCCTGAGAAAGGGTGAGCTGGTACATACTCTCCCGGGATTTGCAACACGGTCATTCAAAAACGCAAAAGGAAAAAAAAATGCTCCTGGAATGTACGCACGTGAGTATACCAACGCGCGGTCATGTGGAAAAGAAGAAAAAACAATATTCCGACTGATTCGCCAAAATGAAAATCTTGGTGGCGGAACGGGGGCTGTCGTTCACGGCACGGTCGCCCCACCGCCCTACGGTAGAAAAAAAGAGTCGACCAAGCAAAGTTCAACTTCCAGGCAAACCTGGGAGAAGAAGTCTACGCATCCAAGGAACGACGATGGAAAAAGAAACAAAATTGTTCTTGGCGACGCGTGAAGGGTCTGCCCAAGGCGCTGGTAACACAACAAAAAACGACACCCAAGTCCAGCACCGTGTGCCGGTTACACGGAAAAATGGGGGGTGTTTGGATGTAGAAATTGGGGTACGTAGGTCTGGGCTGTGTTGTATCGAAGTGGGGGGGGAGTACCCATCGCGTGGTTCTGAACAAAGGGAGGCCTAGGCTAGGCGTTAAAGAAAATATGGGAAACAGTCGCTGCAGAAGACAAGCACACCTGCCCAAAAACCCTGTGGAAAGGCAGCCCCGGGAGAAAGCGTGGGGAGAACTGAAGAGGCAGTCAAAAGGTCGGGTGTGAAACCGTGAAGGGGAAAGCACATGTGGGGTTGGTGAACCCTTGGCGCTAACTATCCCCGTGAAAACATTCACGCCAGATCGATGCCCCTAGGGCAAAACGCTTCGAGGGGAAACCAACACCACCACCATCATAAGCTCCTTGCACAATCGACAAAAAACCGGAATCGGTGGAGGATCCGAAAAGAGCCATCAAAAAAGGCATGCTTTTCGGGGTCGAATCGAAGCCGGTGCCACGGCCGAATGCCTCTGCAAACCGTGCGAGGCGAATACTCAAAAACAAAACGGCCGTCCCGACAACTACTTGACCAAGTAAAAAGGGTGGCGATAGCATGATCCCACTTGTGAAGGGGCCAGGGGAAGGAAGAACTCGAAACCCCCTGGGCCTAGGTCCATGGGCATAAAAAACAAAGCGCCCGGCAAATTCCCCCAAGGGGCCTTACGCAAAACTTGTAGGTTCGGTACGCCGAACACCGAAAACACGGCCGTGTCACGGAGGCTTGTGCCATTTATTCCGCGATCCCCGTAAAACGCGTTGAGGGGGAGTCAAACCGGACGGATTCAATGCAGGGTAAACCGTTTGGTTTGTCCCACCCAAAAACCTGAAAGCGATCCGTACCAGGAGAAAAAGGAAAACACGGTGAAAGCCTATGAAAAGCGAAAATTCCGCGCCGTGATTGGGGGGGGGTTGAAGGAAAGTGCGGGGTAATTTAAAACACCTCGTCTTGCCAACGATCAACGACGTCCATCACCTTTTCCACTTGCTCACACAATCTGCTTCACGACAAATCTGCCATAATGGGGAGACCTGGCAACATTTGTAACAATCATGTTCGCAACTTTGAAAAAAGAGCCTAACAAAACAGTCTGTCCGAGACCTAAAAGAACACTAAAAGACAGCATGGCTAAAAATGAGAGGAACAACCAAAACCACCGATGGTGACCTGTCTATGGTCATGGGCCTACTGAACCTACAAATCTAAGGGGACTGGGGTCTCGTCCCTTGTGTGCATGTGTGTAGTCGATCAGTAGTAGAAATAACCTAAAAGGGGCAGCTCCTTTGCTTATTAGTCGATGGAAAAAGCAATATCACTTGTTGAGGTAAAGCAGACTGTTGCGAATCCAATCTCATCTAACTAAACGACACTACACAAAAAGAAAACAAACCGCCAGCTGAAGGAAAGAAAGGGTACAAGGCGCAATGTTTCCTGTAAACGAGTAGCACCGTTCCGTTCCGCCAAAAGACCTGCAAGCTCACGGATGCCAGAAGCCGGACGGGGTTGGGGGCGTGCCCGGATGTCGAACTCAGAACTCCGCACTGGAGCGTTTCCTGGGCAGGTGCAAGGGTGAGATCCCGTCGAACCGTAGGAAAGTAGTGGGTGCGGATCAGGAAAAAGCAGGCGGGAAGTGGGTTTTCGAACAGTGCCTATTGGGGAAAATGGCGGTAAAAGCTCGTGGTTGTGTCTACGAATCGATACTGGAGTCCTCAAGTCAACAAAAACAACCAAAAGACGGCCCATGGTCGCGCGCTGCCGGGAATGGTCCACCGCAGTAAAAGGCTAGACGCGGCAAAAACTACAATGAAAGACGGCGATGATGGAAAGGCAGAGCAAGGATGTGGGTCAAAAAAAAAAAAAAACAAAAACAAAAAGGGAAAAAAAACGGGAGGCACGCGTTTATCGGGGCCAACAGCAAGGAATTCCTCCACACCCACCCCAAACCGAAAAATGGACCCTGTCGATGGGCGATGTGGGAAACAAGGTTATGGCGAAGTAGATGTAGTACTTCATAAAGGTAAAGTTGGGGTGGCCGTAAGGAGTGTTGATGGCTTTTGCCAGTAAAAAAATCGATCATCCACGAAGACGTAGCAGGGCCTGGCAATGCGGAGTTTTTGGTGCCGGGAATCTCGTCATCCACGAAGCCGATAGCACTGACGGGGCGATTAAAAATTAAAACGCGAACACCGTTTCAACATTGAAAAAGTAGAGTTCGGGCAGCTCGTAGGTCCATTGGTGTTGGCCTAAATGACTGGACCACAGAAACGAAAGACATCATAATGTCGAACCTCAAGATGGAAATAGGACTGGCAAC
>Ga0179593_1620924_pt1 | contig 12382 bp, 16 predicted proteins | sample CZODoug2_1_08_16_FD_185931 | JGI IMG/M metagenome (GOLD analysis project Ga0179593, IMG submission 185931) | Vadose zone soil fungal communities from Angelo Coast Range Reserve, California, USA - CZODoug2_1_08_16fungal (PacBio error correction) | ecosystem: Environmental > Terrestrial > Soil >...
AGGGGGGGGGGAATTCACCTACCTAGGCGGAAGGGGTATCCTTCAAAAAGAAGGGAGAAGGTTCTTGCCCATCTTCGGGCCCGACGGGCGAAGGGAATTACCCTCCGGTATCTTCAGGTGTGACCAAGGTTAACTTTCTTAGCTGTAGGGAAAGGTTAAAATCTTTAAGAAACAAAAAGAAAAGAAAGTCCAGCTCGACGTTCTTCTCGTCTGAAGGGGGACGCCCCTTACCTTTTTCAGGAAGGGAGGCCAATACGAAAGTCTGTGAATGGGAAAGGCACCCGCTCGCCTTTGTCGAGAAAGGAGGGGGCGGCTCCTGGAAGGGAGGGAGTGACTTCGTCGTCCTGCAATCGGGGGAGAGGGATGGTAAAAGAAGGGTGACGCCTGTAGTATTCGCAAAAGGGGGATCCATGGCCAGGGAGAACCGTGTTAGACCTTCTTTCGCAAAGGGGAATGGCAAAGGGGAATCTCGAGAGAGAACCTGGACGATCTTTTCCGGGAAAAGAATGCCTCGATGTGTCCGGAGGAAAGCTAGTAACCGAGTACGTGTGGAAAAGCGGTCGCGGCCGGGGGAAAAAAGGCCACGCTATTTGATCGACCAAGGGGGGGAACCCCCGCTCTGGATGCAGGAAAAGCCTTGAAAGACGAATCGTTGCCACCAGAAAAAGGGGAAACTGAAGGGTCAGAAAGAATAACCCGGCCGTTGGAAAGTGCGTTTGCATGCCACGGGGAGAAAGCGAACGAAGTTGCTCGGAGGGGACTCGGCGACACCCTCTCCCGGAGAGGGCAAAAAAGTTGGGTTCGCAGGAGGGGGAACGTCCGACCCACTCCTACCCAGAGTCCGCCGACCTCTGGGGAAAAAAAAAAAATGTTCGCGGGGAGAGGGCCAAAAGAAGGCCGCGGGGGGAGGGTTTTTTTGAGGAAAAGCACTCCACTTTTGCATCCTTTGACAAGGGGAGGGGAAAAAAAGAAAGACGCCGGTGCGGGACCATCGTGGGTGAATTCTAGATGGCCCTGCCAGGTTCAAAGACAATGGTGCTTCCGAAAAAAGAAAAAAAAAAAAAACCGGCCCTTATTACCAACAAGGAGAGGGGGGGGGAAAAAAGGAAGCCAAGAGAAAAAAACAAAAAGGAAAAAGAAGAAAAAAAAAACCCCACAAAAAAAAAACCCCAAAACAAGAAAGGAAAAAAAAAAAAAAACCAAGAAGACCTGGATGTCAAAAAGTAGTGGGTCTCTATCTGTACTACCGTCGGGAGGGGGGAAAATCGCGATGAACTGATGGGAGAAAAAGGAATACTCTTCTACCCATCCTCCCGGGAATGGGGGGTGGTCAAAAAATTTTAACAAAAAGAGCGTCTCGCACCACCCTATCTAGCAGACGGAAGGGGAACTATTACAGGATCACTCAGCAAGAGAGAAAAAAACGTGCAATTTTTGCCTCTCGCAAGATAGGGGGGAGAAGACACACTGGCCGCTTCTCCCTACCGGGGAAGAAGAGACCGGCCACTCCTACTCGAGCACGCGCAGGAAAACCCCGCTCAAACAGTTGGAAAAGAAGTGAGGGGACACATCGAGAGAAAGGGGAAAGAAGAGATTTTTACCCTAATTATCGGACAAAAGGAAAGAAAAAACGGGCATCTCGTGCTCGATTCCTGCGGGGGAAAGGGAACTGCTCGCGCGGTCGGCTCACCGAGGGGAATGATGTGGACGAGAGGGTATGTAGGGAGACAAGTTGCCTCGTTTGGCGAGATAGGAAGGGTCGTGATCTCGACGTCTACGAAGGAGGCGCGCTCGACGGGTGGTGAAAGAAGAGGAAGGTCTGGATCCTGAAAAAGATCCCGGGGAGAGAATGGAGATGGTTCGCCTCGTAATACGCCTTCCATCCAAAAGTCAAGCGAAGCCTTTCTGTCCGAAGAGAAAATCGAGACCCACGAAGTGTCTGCTAGGGGGGACAGGCTGGACGACCTGAACACGAATGGGGGGGAAAGGGAGCGGACGCCCGACTTATCTACGCACAATTGGGAGGGAAAAAAACGCGCCCACTTGATAGAATTCACCCTCACTAGAGGGTAGGGGTTGCTTCACGCCCCTTGAAAGAGAAGGGGAAACAAATTGAGAAGGCCCACGCTCGAAGGGGGGGGGAAAGACCGCGACAGGCCTTCGGGGGAAGAGGTCGTCGATGCAACTTGGGCGGGGAGCGGTCACAACCGCCGGGACTCGAAAATCAAAGAAAGTGGTCTCCGAGTACTCGGGGAAGAGGTTCATACTTTCGCTCTTGCTAAAAAGGGGGGAAAAGCAGCGGCGAGACTCTCAACCTACTGGTGGTCGTAGGTGATTTGATCAAGATGGGTGTCACCGGGAAGGAAGGAAGATTTTTTGCTCGCTCCAGAGAGGAGGGGGGAAGGGGGTGGTTCGTCAATGATCTTTCGGAGGAGGGGGAAAGGAACTCAAGTGGTACTCATTCACACGTACGCGGGCAGGAAAAGACAAAAGCGAGCAAAGTGGCCATTACATATCTTAAATGGGGAGAAGACTATATCAAATGACGTCCAGCGGAAGGGGAGGAGAAAGGAAAAAAAAGGGCTACTTGTGGGGAGAAGGAGGACGGGCCTGGTAACTGAAAGGCGGTCACCCTTCTTAGAGGGGAACACACTCAGAAGAGAAGGGAAATACGACGAAGTCAGAAGGGACAGATCCCGGAGACAAGGTCAATTTCAGAGAGGAAGTCTCTATTTCCCATTCACCGCAGGGAAGAAGAAAGAAAACCACCCTGCAAAAGTTAATGGAGGAGTGTCGTTCTTCTTCCGCGAAAAAAGGAGACTGGGACTTTGGAAAGGGCCAGCGAAGACCGAAAAAAGGGGGGAATACAATACTGGCGAAGGGAAAAGAAGAAAAGAAAAGAGTGCATCTACCGGGGAGGGACGCTAGCAAGCCCGTCGGCAAGGGAAGGCATCAACATGATGAAGAGAGGACGGCCTCTCAGAGGGAAAAAGCCCTGATATCTCTCTCGAAAAAAAAGTAAGGAAATAGTCAGGGCCGGGGAACGGGGGGAAGTCGGCCGTCCGCTCTTTGTATGGAAGAAAGGAGGTTTATTCCTTGAGGGGGGCAGACGTGCGTCTCAGGCTGAGAAGGGAGGGAAGCGTTATGACCGACTCGGAAGGGGAGAGAACTGTTTAAGCTTAATAACTAACTAGACTAGGGGAGGGAGAGACGGGCTTCCTCGCTCGAAGAGTGACAAGGGTTTTACCCAGGAAGGGGGAAACCGATGAATTCGGTGAATGGGCAAGAGAAGGGGAAAAGAAATTGGCGAGCTTACCTTGACCTGGGGGGAGTCAGGATCTTCTTGACTTCGGCAAAAAAACGGTATGAAGGGGGGGGGGACCGACTAAGAGGGGAAAAAAAAAGGAAAGACGTACCATTCATCTTCTTCCAGGGAAAGGAGCACTTATCCCGTGGAGAAAGAGGGTGCGCCCTGGCCGTCCTTGATCAGAAAAGGAGGGTGGGAACCAAAAAAGGGGCCTTGACAAAAAAAAGGGAAAAAGAGGTTGTCTTTACGTGTTCTCGTAACAGAAGAGGGGGGAGCAGGTTCGGCCGTTGCCGTTCCAGAGAGAAAAATAAAAAGGGGAATCGCCACTGTTTATATGGCCCCCGCCTCTGATGCCGGGAAAAAAAGAAAAATCAGGGGAAGAGCGGTGCCACCAAAAAGGGAAGAAAGGAAGAACGAACACCGTCAGTTGATCGTATAGAGAGAAGGAGGAACTCCGACGACGTCTCTAACGAAGTGGGAAAAAAGCGGTCCTCGGCGACCCACAAAGGAAGGAGGCAGTGGGGTTTGCGGTGGGTTTGAAGAGGGGGAAAAATCCGACCACCTCCACCTTTGCCGGAACCCGACGGCCCTTTCCGCTTCTCGAGGAAGAGAGTGGGACTTGATCCAGATCAGTCGGGGGGAGGGGGGATCTCGGGGAGTTCAAGTGCGTGAGAAAAAGGCACCGAGTGCGGTGAATTCAAAAAAAAAAAAATATCCGTTGTCCTCGTTGGGAGGAAGGAAGAAAGGGTGCGTCGATCAGTCGGGCGACGAAAGCAAAGCAAAAATCTGTTCAGTTCGGAAAGAAAAACACTTCCGTGGGTCTCTATCTGTACGAAAGGAAAGGCTTCGATTAACTGGAGGGAGCGGGTATACCGGCGACCCAGCAGGCCAGGGGGGGGGGGGGGGGGGGGGGGGGGGAAGGAGCGCACCGTTCATATTGGGAATGAGAGGCAAGGTCTATCACCACCCTATCGAGAAACAGAGAGGAAAAAAAAAAAGTAGCGTTCTCGCTCACTCAGCAGGAGATGGAAAAAGCAAAAAACTACAGTTGCCGAAAAGGGAAGGGAGCACTCGTACCCGACAACCTTGCCGAGGGAAAAGAGGGGGACAGCGTCCTGGCGCCCGATCCACGAAGGGAAGGGAAAAGCGCTGCCCTGGCGCGATTTCATCCCAAGACAGAGGGGGGGGACGGGGAAACAGAGAAAAAACAACACCGGAGGGGGGAACGAATTAATCTTCCCAAAGGGGGGGAGACCTGGCATCTCTTTCTCGAGGAGGCGCCCTGACTTCTTGCAAGAGAAAAGCGTCAAGAGGGGGGGGTAGCGAAGGAGGATGAAAGATTCGCTTCTTCAACTTCAAGAGTTTTGCGCTCTCTTTCTGAAAAAAGGGGTGATCGAAAGAGAGGTCAGTCCGGCGAAGCTCTGATAGGGAAAAAAACCGAGCTTGTCTCGTCCTGACAAGGAAAGAGGCCCTGGCTGCCTGGGTAAAAGGGAAAGCAACCCATTCCATCCATTTCATCGAACAGGGAAAGGAAGATCTATACCCACGAAGAGAAAAAAAAGGGTGGCACATCCAGGGGGGAAGAAAAAAACTAGATGGTTGGTCCATAAGTGACCGAAAGAAACCATTGGGAAACTGGCATGCCAACGGAGAAAGGAATTAAACCCGCACTCGGGGGAAGCGAGTTGTTTGGCTTACGCAAGGGGAGGCGATGAAAAAAAGAGGGAGATGGATCAGATGACAAAAAAGGGGGGGAATAAGATCCTCGAACAGGGCCTGAGGGCGTGCGGCTGCAGTCAACTGTTGAAAGGGGGTCGGCGTTCACAACCTGCGGGCTAACCACAGACAAAAAAAAGGGAATCAGCACAAGCGGTGGTCGCCGGGGAAAAAAATCAACTCCGTTCTATACTTTTCGCTCGAGAAAAAAAGAGCGCGAGACGCTCAACCTTACGTTTGTCGGGGAAAGGGGAGACGGGTTCTGGGTGCCAACCGATTTCGTAAGGGGAAGGTGAAAAAGGGGGAAATCCAGTAGCGGCGGGGGGGGGGGGAGAAAAGAAAAAAGGGAGTTGCGGCTAGCGTAAACGGCACTTCCGGGAAAAAGAATTCACACGTACTCGGTTTACGAGAAAAGGAAAAAAAAAAGACCCATGTTCGATGGGTGTCCAAGAAAAGGGGTATTCCCCACCTAATTAATATATCGAGGGAGGGCGGTGCAGAAGAAGAAGGCTCGTATTGTCTAATGGCCAAAAAGAATGCTGGTACTTCCGTGCTGAAATACAAAGGAAAAAGGGGGGGGGGATTCGTCGGTACCACCCCGAGAAAGGAATTTGGGAAGACGACGACTTCAAAAAAGAAAGAAAGGCCGCCCAATTCAAGTCATCTTCAAGGGGAGAGGGGACAGTGGCCCTTCACCGAAGGGAGAGCAGGACATCAACCCTGAAAAGGTAAGGTGCGGGAAGGGGGATAGGCGTTCAGCGAGAACTCCGGAAGAGGGAAGTCCGCGTCATCGTCTAGTGAAGGGAGGAAAAAAAAAGGGAAATGTACATGGCTAATACGTAAAGGAGGAAAGAAGGCGGGTAAGGAAGAAAAAAAGGTGGCAACCCCCCCAAGACAAAGCTTTTGCCAGCACGGAAAGAGGAGAGGAAGGAATACCAACGAGCGTTACTGGAAGGCAGGGTTCTGTTGATCCCGGGGAAGAAGAGATATTCAAAACGGAGGAGTAGGAAAAAAAGGAAAGGTATCAAAGGGAAAGGGAGCAAGTCCGCTCGTTGTCTTCTGAAAAAAAAATCATGTTGATTCGCCGGCTTTAAACGCAAAGGCCTACGGGAGAAAGGAACCCTCTTTAGCTGAGGATGACCGCCTTGAAGGAATTTTTAAGCTTTAAGAACAAAAACGCTGGAAACTAAAAGCTCGACGGGCGTAGAAAAAAAACCCGCACCTTACCGGGGGAAAGGGGGGGGGTCTTCGAAAAAAAAACGGAAGTCGTTGAGGGCCACCAAACGCAGGCACCAGAAAAATGGCCAGCTTCCTTGAAAAAGAAGGATCCTGTCCTAGGGTCTTCAAGAAGGGAGTGGACTGGAACGAGTCCTCAACGGCGAGGGGGAAGGAAGAAGCAGGTGACCCTTTATTATTCAGGAAACAAAGAAGAGTCGTCCATGCCATTTCTACCAGACGTCAAAAGGGAATCTGCACGTTCGCCTCGGGAAGGGAAAATCGATCTTGAGGGGGGAATAACCACCTGAGAAGGGGGGGAAGCGGGTTGCTCTAGTTGGTATGAAAGAGGGAAGGACTACACTTGCTGTCCGGGGGGGAGGAAAAGGACGCCACGCTCATTGATCGACCACGGGGGGGAAAGGAAAAGGACCGCGAAATGGAAGAGCAAAAACTCGGAAAAAAAAGAAATAGTGCCACCTCGGGGAAACAGTCGCCCGCAACGGAGAGAAGAACGACCACCTGCAGGGTAGGGCTCAGAGAACTGGTGTGCTTAGCTCAGAAGGAAAGGGGGCGTATTGCCGCTCCTCGGAGAAAAAAAAGAGGCAAGGTGGTTGGAGGGGGCAACGGTTGTTGAAAAGGAAAAAACCTCCCACCTTTGTCCTCCGAAGGGGGAAAAACCTACTGGCCTGTTCGCGGGAGAGGAAAAGCGCGCTGGCTTTGATCCAGTCCAGGAGGGGGGGAGAGAACCAACTGAAGCCTTTCAATGGCGGGAAGCAAAAACGGAGGCCCGAGTGCCTGGTGAATGAGGAAAAGAGGGGGGGGGCCTGCCTGTTCCCGGAGCAGAAAAAGAAGTCGGGCGACTCTCACGAACCCGGAGGGAAAAAAAAAAAAGGGTCGGACAGACCTGGATGTGCCAACCAAGGGGAGAAAAAGAAGAGCTTACGTACCGGAGAAGGATGACGATGACTGGCTTGCTGGGAGAAAACACAGCCCCCTGTCATAGCTCACTACGGGAAAGGGGGGGGAAGGATCCCTTCCTGGAAGGTCCTGCACCACCAGAGACCGGCGAGACGTCTCTCTCACGCAGCAGGAGGAAGGAAAAAAAAAAGAGTGCACGTTGTCCGGCTCAAGATGAGGGGAAGAGAGGAAAACGACAACCTGCCGCTGTCGACGAAAAGGGGAAACGGGGGCCCGGCAGGGCCCCGATAAAAGAGAAAGGCGCGATTTCATCCCATCTCAGCAGTTTGTCAGAGAATGAGCAAAAAAGAAAAAAACAACAACGATTATTAGGAAAATATGGAAGGGGGGAGGGGGGCCCACCTTCGAGCTTGGCGGACATCGGGGGAAAAATAAAGCTGGGGAAAATCAAAAGGCGGGGGCTCGGGCGAAAGAAAGTCCGGCGAACTCTGAAAAAGGGAGAGGCGCTCGGATTTCATCTATCTGGAAAGTGCACTCTTTTTGGCGGGGATGCAAGAGACCTGGGGCGTGAAAGGGAAAGAGAACGCGAGCTCGATCGGGGGAAAAAGGGGCGCGTCCTGCCCCATCTGAACGGGAAAAGAGGCGGAGGGGGGGGGAAAGAGTAAGACCTGAATCACCCCTGAAAAAGAGGGGGGAGGGGTCCTACGACGGTAGAAAAAAGAGGGAGGCTCCTTTTTTGGTCCACATAGAAGAGAACTGAACACTAGATGGTTGTTCAAAGGGATGACTGGAGGAGAGGGAGCCGAATGGAAGAGGCTCCTGAACCTGGCATGCCAACGAAAAAGGAGGAACCCGCACTCTGAGAAAGGTGGTGGCTTCACGCCCTGAAAGGATGCCCCAGGGGAAGAAAGCAACTGAGGGAATCAAGTCCCAAGAAAGGTCTTTTGTACTAAGAGACAGGCGAACATTGTCCGTCAGGGGGGAAAGCGTTCGGCGGAGGCACGTTGGGAAGGGGGAGAGGTTTAAGCGGTCACAAAAAAAAAGAACCGCACCTCTGCCAACAAAGGAAGCGCGGGTGGTCTCGAAAGGAAAGACCTAAATCAAAAAAGTTCGAGACGGGGAGAAAGGCATGGCCCACGCAGCGCTAGCGAGAAAGAGGGAGGTCGCCCTGTCAGTGGCTGTCGCAGGGGTGGAAGGGGGGGAAGTTCGTCTTTCAGGGTTTTCCGAGTTGTGGAAGAAAAGAGGAGGGGAATCAACAAATCAAATAGAGGGGGGAAAAAAAAAGGCAACCGACAGGACCTCATTGGTAAGAACGTAACTCCGTGGAAGGGGGTCCAAGACCACCGCGCGCACCGCAGATGGGGGAATTCAGGAGATCCCAGGTGGTTATGAAAAAAGGGAAAAAGCGGCGCACTGTGTCAGAAGAAGGAGAGAAGTGATGGTCCGAAATTGCCAGGGGGGGGAGAAGGAAGGTCGTTCGGAATACTCAGGCTTCCACAGACCACGATTCGGTCCGGTGAACAAGCTCATCGCAGGGGGAAAGAGTCCAAGAGATCCTTAAGAAGGATAAGACGCCAAGTTCAAGGGAAGAGGAGGAAGAGCGGGTTAAAAGGGGAAAGGGCCCATTCAACCTACTTCATCGAGGGAAAATCACCTGAAAAATTTAAGGGGAGGGTCGTGAGTCACAGGGACCCGTCGATCTTTGACTTTTCTCATGCCAAGAGGAGGGGTTCTTAAAAGCTAAAAAGTGAAGAAAGGGGGGAGAAGTGAGGGTCATCCAAAAAGAAAAAAGGCGGTAGGCGTACGCAGGCGCAAAAGTAAGGCATCACATGAAAGGAGGGAGGGATCTTACGAGAATCAAAGGGGGAAAAAGACCTGATTCTCTCTCCACAACAACAAAAAGGGAGATCAGGGCCGGGAGAAAAAAGGGGGGGGGAAGGGAGGCCCGTCCTCTCGTTGTATTCCGTCCAGAAGAAAAGAGGGTTGGATAAGGGGGAAAAAGTTAAAAAAGGAGGGCGGCCTTACCTCCGGAGATGAGACCCCTTTTTACTCTTAGAAGGGGGGAGAAGGGTAAAAAGCGTGAAAAAGGCACTACTAGAAAAAAAGGAAGAAGTCCATCTCTACTTGAGGACGCCGCAGAACGCCACGAAAAAAGAAAAGGTCAGGGTGGGGGAGAGAGCAAACGTATGAAGGAGACATCTACACTTTCACAAGAAGAGAATCTGACAGGAGTCTAAGGGTAGTACTGCATGAGATGGGGGAGGCGTCGTAAGAAAGGGCGATGGACTATTTTTGGTGAAAAATAAAGACCCGGTGACGCCTGGGAGGGAAAAACGCACTTAAAGGCCTCGTTCGTAAAGAAGAAGGACCATACGTAGCCCGGGGGGAAAAAAAGCTTCATGCACCGTGCTCCGCGGGAGGAAAATCGATCTCTTCTTCGTGGGTAATAAAAGGGAAAAGTGTAATGGAACCCCGAAAAAAAAGGGCTCGAGGTTTTTTTGACCTTGGGAAGAGGGGGAATGACGTACCACTTGCGGGAAGGGGAGAAAGGTTTCCGCTATCCTCAACAGAGAAGGGGATAACAAAGTTTAGATGCCCCCGAAAAGAGCAAAAATCTTAACAACTCCTGAAAAAAAGGAGAAAAAAGAACGAACCGCCACTGACAGGGCTATCACGAAAAAAGAGGGGGGAGAGAGGGAGCTGGCTGGGGCCATTCAAAGGGGACAAATCATAAAATCTCGAATAAGGAAACCTGATTGAAGGGGGAAAAAGAGACTGGAGAGCGCAGTGGTTTCGAAATGTGGGGGAAGGTGGACGCCGACCCACTACAAAAAAGAAAGGGGCGACCGGGGAACAGGGTACCAGGGGTAGCGTCTACTTATTCATAAAAAAAACGTCTCTCGTGGGGGGGGGAGGAGGGAAGGAAAAGACCGGTGTTTTTTTCTTCAGAAAAGGGAGTAGGAGGGTGACACTACCCCCCACGAAAACCGAGTTCGTTTGAATTCTAAAGAAGGAAAGGGGGGCCTTCCAGGTTCCCGGAGCTCGCAAAAGGGGGGAGGAGACGCCTCACGATCCCTGGGAAAAAAAGCTCGTCAGGAAAGCCAACCCTTTATGGGAATGGGTCTCGTCTGTACTTCCCGAGGGGAAAAAGAAAGGAGTACGATGAACTTGCTGGAAGAAAGGCGCGGCGACCCAGCCGCCCTTGCAAAGAAAAATTCAAGGGGGCAGGACGCCGCCAACAGAGGAAGGAAAAAATAGCCTTTATACAGCTTTCTTCTACTTCGGGAGGAAAAAAAAAAGTGGCACGCCAGCGATCCGCCAACTCGTGCAGGGGGAGGAGAAATCCGGGCGCATCTCGTACCTACGAAAAGGAAGGGAAGAAACCAGCAACAGCAGGGAAAAGCGTCAGGCTTCCCGAAGAAAAAAAGAGCACCCAGGGCTCGATTCATCCTCATCTCATCCATTGGGACGAAAAAAAAAAAAAAAAACAACGGAGGATGAGAAACGATATAGATGGGAAAAGGAAAAAGGGAGCTGGGCTTACATCTCTCCTCTTGGATAGGGGGAGGGGGTAAAGAGAATATCTCGGGGGGACCGACGCTGCCTATGGGAGGGAGGCGGTAGAGCTGCCAGGTTGTCCTGTTACAGTCTGGAGGAGAAAGGGGGGGAAGGAGGGCGCTCGCAGCCAACTCTGGTCAAGGGAGGGGGGAAGGAGGGGAGGACAAGCTCCTGCGCGTGAGCGTCGACTAGAAAAGGGAGGGACAGCAGTCGAATGTTTGTTGACTAGGGAAAAAGAAAGGAAAATTCTGCCCTTTGCGCTCTGTGAAAAAAAACAGGGGATAAATAAGCCGTCCATTCACCCCAGAAAAGGAGAAGTTCGGGGAAGGAAAAAATCTGAGAGACCACTAATGAGGGAGAAAAAGGGGGTCTGGCGGTCGGCGCCCTAACACGAGAGGGGGGAAAAAGAGGCTTGAGCGTCGCCGGCGACTGATCTACTCCACAAAAGGAGAGGAGAGGGAAACATGCAGTCCAACTCGTCCGAAGGGTGATGGAAGGAAAAAGCAAATAGCCCTTCCCCCCCACCCCGAAAAAAAAGGAAACGCCCTTTAAAGAAAAAGGAGGGGGATACGAAAAAACACAGACGGAATCTGTATCAAGTAAAAGGGGGGGGGATTTGGGAATAAGAGGCCGCGACATTTCTCGTAGGGGGGGGAAAAGGGGGTTGGGTCTTCAGGGCAACGTTTTGTCGTGGGAGGGAAGGGAGGAAACCTCTCGAAAAAGAAAAAAAAAGGCAGGTTAAAAAAACAGGGCTCGGGGGGGAAAGGGAAGCTTCAATCGCTATCAACTACTAAAGAGGGAAGACTTTCGCTCTTAGCTAAAAAGAAGGGCCCCGCGGCGTCTATACGGCTCAAAAACTGGGTGTGAAGGATCGTGTCCATGAAGGTAAAATGTGTCTGGTTTGCACCGGAGGGGCAGGAGTTGTTTCCTATTTTCTGGCTCGAAGAAAAGAAAGGGGGCATCTAAACAGTGTCGAAGGAGTCGGGGGCGGGGCTGAAACGGAAAAAAAAAAAGCCCAGTGGACGAGAAAAAAAACGTCCTCGGTTTAGCGAAGAAAGAAAACCTCGAGCAACAAAAGGGGGAAAGAGAGAGGAATGTGGGAACATAGATCTTCCAGTTGGGGGAAAAAGAAAAGAGAATCATGGACGTCCATCTTCCGGAGGAAAAAGCGGGCTACGTGATTGTCGAAAAAGGAAGAGAAGGGGGAGCCTGTGTATGCGGTAGGGGGAGGAAAAAAGAACCAGTCGTCATGCTTCTGTAGGAAATCCCTATTCTTCATCTTGCGGGGGAAGGGGAAGAAGGAGAAAAGATCGCCGGAGGCCGCCCAGGAAAGGGGCAGATTAGTGCAAGATCTTTAACTTGGGGAGGGAGGAAAAGGAGGCGACTTCCATCTGCAGGGGGGGGGGGAAAGGGAAAAAAGGTAAGGTTGGGTTCTAGGGGCGGGAAAGAGAGAAAGAACCCGCTTGGGGGGAGGGACATGTCCATTCGAATAGAAAAAAAGGGTTTCTTAGGAGGGAGAAAAAGTAAAAGGCGGTCATGCACTAAACATCACCGTAATGCTACTTCCTGAGAAGCCGTCCCTTGCTGCTTGGCAGCAACGGCATCAAAAAAACGAGGGGAAGAAAAGAGAGAACGGCCGCTCAATCAGGTAAGAAAGGGAGGATG
>Ga0179593_1671244_pt1 | contig 12382 bp, 11 predicted proteins | sample CZODoug2_1_08_16_FD_185931 | JGI IMG/M metagenome (GOLD analysis project Ga0179593, IMG submission 185931) | Vadose zone soil fungal communities from Angelo Coast Range Reserve, California, USA - CZODoug2_1_08_16fungal (PacBio error correction) | ecosystem: Environmental > Terrestrial > Soil >...
GAAGTGACGGAAGACAGGACGAACATCAAGAAAAGCTAAAAGATAGGCGGAGCTCTTGGGTATGAAAGGGAGACCGCTGACCTGAGGTTGGGGACGGGAGGATCGGGATCATGGAGGGCCGACAAGCGCGAAGAAGGGGGGGAGGGGGGACTTTGTTAAGGGACATAGAGTCGTACTTGTATCTTCTGGTGGGCAGGAGGAAGCTCAGCAACCACTTCGAAAAAGGGGGAGGGGATAACTACGGGAGGTTATCCCCAAAACGAGAAGAATTTGGAACGGGAAAAAACTGAAGAAGAAAAGTTCACTTGGGGTTGAAAGGGGGAACCTGAAACGATTCTCCGGACAGCCCCCTTGTACTTGCCTCAAGGTCGCTCAACAAAAAAAAAAAGGGGTTTTGGGCAGGGGAAGAGAAAAGGCTAGCAAGTCCATTCAAAGAAACCCGATGGAGCAACGCATACGCCAGGTCCGCTGAAGCAGGTGCGTCAGATCGAGGAAGTTTGCTTCAAACACTATTGCGAGAAGGAAAGCCTGGGACGAGAAACAAATCCGCTCTCGTGCGGGGGGAAAAAAGAAAAAGAACCAAGAAGTGGTCAGGAGTGAACGGTCTCAAGACAAAACGTCAAGCCCAAATGCGTCGGTAAGGGAAACTAGAAATGTGTTTCCAACCTAGGAAACTGGGCGGCACGTCCCTGGAGGAGGGAGGCAAGACCCAACACTACCCCGCCGACGATTGAAAACTGATAAGGAAGGGTCAAGTAAATAAAAAAGGGGAACTTTTTGAAGAAAAGAAATTGAACATTGTGCGCTTGGGCCAGATGGTGCTTTGGCACATGACACCTATGACCCAATGAGCAGAAAGGGGGGACAGGGGGGGGTATTGCGCGTATGGAAGCAAAAAGTCATTGAGAAACCAAGGGTGGCAAATAAGTCTCTTCACGGCAGACGCGGCCAACAGAATGAAAGTCGAAACGCAAGAAAGGGCTGAAGAGTGACTTGAGCGAGGTTCAAGGTGACATTGATCGTATCGACGACGGGGGGAAAAAGTTTTTGTAACAACTACTTGGGTAGCCCAAGGGGGGGGCGGACCATTGAGTCCTGCAAAGATCGAGCAGAATAAAATCTACGGAGACAATAACTTTCTGCACCGGAGGGAAGACCATGTAATGTCGGGGAAAGGAAAGGTTTTCTCCACGCTGACGATAAGGGAAAAGAAGAATCCAAATTCAAATAGCCGTGGGATGGAACTTGGAATAAACGGCTGGGGGGAAAAAGGCGGTCGGCGTATCTTCGAGTTCTTTCCCTTTCAGCTAGCATCAAGCTTCCATGCATCTTGAGGGGGGGGAGAAGGACGTGGAACGACGTAAGAGAGAAGCTCTAAGCTCGCTAGCACTTTCCGACAAAACTCAGCAACGCCAACGATGCAAATGCATGTGAATTGTATTGCGAAGGCAAATCCCTCGCCCGAGCGTAACATAATCAAAAAAGAAGGGCCTAGGGGGGGGTGGGCCAATTCACCAGGGGAGGGGGGGAAGGGGGGAAAATGACACACTCCCCTTTGTAACCTCTTCGGACGAACTAGGCCAAATCGTGGCGCAATTGCGAATGGGAGAAGGCAAAGAGAAAAGGTCGAATAAAGTAGTGAAGGGAAGAGAGGAGATAGCTGGTCTAGAGGGTGTGAATTATCACGCTGGCGACAATGCTAAAAAACACAAAAAGAAAGAGGAAACTCCGCCCTCACATAAGCGCGAAAGGGAAGGCCAAAGACCACCGCAGGCTCTCCTGCCGATGAAGCATCTTCGGACCAAACCTATCTCCGATGGGCAAGGAAACGTGGTACGCGGAGAACAAGCTCCAAACGGACTGCCAGTATTCAAAAAAAAAAAGAAAACCAGTGTAGGGGAAAATGGAGAAAGCCACTCTCAACTCGAATGGGGAAAAAAAAAAAAAAAAACCAAAAGGTCCTTTCTGCCGAGAGAAAAGTTCAGACCACTTGTGCCTGGGAAAAGTCCGGGTGATCGCATGATTAAAAGGAACAACCCAGGGGGATCCAGGACCTTCGTGGACGCAGCTACGAAAAAAACGTAGGGGGGGTCAGCACGCCGCCTCGAAGCCAATGTCTTGAGGGGTCATTACGGGGGAAAGGATCAGAGAGGTCTCAACCGGCGCCGCCGATGTGCTCAGGATCCTACGTCCCTAACGGATTGCTTAAAGGGGATCAGGGGGAAATGCAAAGAAAGTTCAAACCACTGCCTAAAGGGGACACAACTAGAATCCATCTTCATTGCAGACACTCTAACAGCTCTAGGCTCTGATGATCCAACCATGTATCCGAAGGAGCTGCCACGAAGAAAACATGAGGTCGTCAAACCAGGAGGGGTCAGAAGGAAAAGGGGGAGAACGCCGAGGCTCACCTAGTCGTGGGGGACTCTCGTAGTTCCCTCCGAAGGCAGAAAAACAAAAAAAGGATTCTGAAGAGGCCAAGAACCACGTCTAAATGCGGGAAGAAAAGAAAAAGGTCAGATCCGGATCCGGAATCATGACCCTTGAATTGAGGGAGCAAAAAAGAAGAGGGACCGATGAGATCTTATGCAGGGGAAAACAAAACCAATTGTTGGTATCGAAGAACTCGATGCCTTGAGGATTTAGAGGAAAAAGAAAAGGAAAAAAAAAGGAAAAGGGGGGCTTAAGGAAACAAACCCTTATGGGGGGGGAAAGACACACAAGATACTTTCCTCGGGGTCAAAAAAATCCGCTCGCTAAGGAAAGTTGAAATTGCATTTATTATGACTCACATAAAGGGGGGTTGAAAATCTCACTATGTCTCGTCCGCTGACGCGGGCAAGAAAAGGGGAGAGATTGTCCAATCTGCCAAAATAAAGGGATAAGGACTCGGTCTCAGGGGCGTCACTTCTTAGAACGTGCAGCCAAAAGACCTGGCCGAAGTAGAGAGTGCACGGCAAACAGTGCGCCTAAGAAAAAAAGCCGCGAGTGTACTTTCATCTTCTCATCAGGCCAGTCCAAAACAAACCGACAGCCAGTAACACTAAGGCAAAATTATAATTTCTCCCAAAAAAAGAAACGGTGACTGAACGCAAAAAGAAAAACCACGGAGGGGAGGAAAGATATAATAGCTCCGGGAGCGTTGAGACAGGAGGGGAAGGGTAAGGAGGAGGAAGTGACGTCTGCTAAAAGGGGAATCTCAGTAGAGCCTATTTGAGAGTGCGACTGGGGGGGGGGGCGGTGCCTCTAAAGCCGGACTGGCATAGGAAAAGAATTGGGGGGATTTTGGGGATGGGCCCGAGCAAGAATGAACAGAAAAGGCCTGAGGTAAGCGCACGTTAAGTGTGGCGAGGTGGCCCTTATTTGAAAATCGGTGGCCCCCGGGAAAAGGACAGAAGACTTATTTGAGGAAGAAAGGAAGGGCCAAACCGCGTTTCGTGGCCTCTCCCGGACGACAAGGGCAGGGGAAGAGGAATCTTCTTCTAAGGAGAGGAAGCTCAGGGTCAAAGGTGTGGTCTCTATATCAATCAGTTGTTTGTTCAGTCGCGGGGGGGGGAGCAATGTGACGGAGACGCCGTCACCTAACTCGACCATAAGGAAATGCAATTGGAGCGAAATGGTGGTCTATCGGAGATCTCAGCGGCAAGGAAAAGTGAGTGCGACCCAAGACCTCTTCATTAGACGCAGTCTAGAGGACGCCGATTCGCGAAGAGTCAAAAGTCGCTCATCAAAGTCCAAGGGGAGAGCAATATAGCTAAGAAGAATGCTTGGGTGATAGGGAAGAAAAAAACAGGTTTTAAAATTCGGCGTCAAAGATGTATCTAGTGATCGGTGAACCGGAACTGCGAAGGGTGGATGAGGAAACTCAAGATTCAGGGGGGGAGTGAAGAGCGCGGCATCGAGAAGGTAGGGGAGAAAGGTATAAAAAAGGTCGGTGTAGTCTTGGGGGCGGATGGGTTGGAAGAATATCAGTTTGACGGTTTTGAAGCGCCTGTAAGCCCATCCCGGGAAAAGAAGGGGAAAAAAGGGGGGACTAGGGAGACGCAAAAGGTGCTTCGGGAGGCCGCAAAAAGAAGGGGAAGGAATGTAAGTACCGTAACTCCGCAAGAATTGGGTGAGAGGCGCGTGGCTGAATCAAATCTGGAGAAGGGAAAAAGGGATACGGTGGGGTGCAAGTATCACTTAGTGCCTCCTCTATCAAAACGCCAACTGGAAGGCACAACCAGTGTATTGGGAACCATATATTCGGTCAGAGAAGGAAAGATAGAGTGGCAAACTGTATCATGTGGAGGGAAAAAGAAAAAGTACCTTCAAATTAAAAGGGAAGGTAAAAAGGGAGGCTTCAGCTGCACTAACGAAAGCCATAGGGGAGGGGTTTAGGGTGCTACCGGTTTTCATCGATTGGAGCAATTGTCGGGGGGAGAGTCATCGTCATATGTGAGGGCGGAGGAGAATTAAGGAACTGGAGGAGTACTTTTTGTGTTTAGATTTTAGAAGAGGGAGGGAGGAAAACTAAATTCAGAACACTATCGATCGATGAACTGCACGAAATGCGACATTGTCAGATTCTATAAAGGTCGCATGGGGGGGCGAAAAAACGCTGGCTAGTCGGCATCATCGTCGGGGTGAAGGTGGGAAAGGTTGAAACTTCAAATACTGGCCTTGGGCCAAACCACAGCTCGGGGTATATGCGCTCGTGGCAAGGCCATTAAGAGAAAAAAGGCAGCGGGGGAGAAAACGAAAGGTGAGATATGTCTGCTTCTCGAGGGGAGGTTGGATGGAGCCGACGTATGCAAATTTCGCCATTCAAGCTCAATAAGAAAAAGGCATGGACGAGTGATGGCCGGGGCGCTGGGACGGTAAGGAAGAAGACGAGACCTTAAGGCGCAAAGAGCCGTTATAAAAGGGGAACGGTCTGGGGAAATTCAGTTATAGGGAATACGGAAGGGGGACATCAAAGCGCCAGGTCATAAAAGCTTCCAATTTTATACGCGGTGCCCGGGGGGGATAAAGAGAAAACACGGAATGCAAGGGATTTTGCAGGAGACGCAAGGGGCACAAAGACATTGGGTGTCGGAAAAAGTTGAGGGATCCTTATGAAAACCTATAGGGAGAATGGAAAGTGACCTCAGCTGGAAAAAAAAAGGGACGATCCTGCCGAGATGCTCACGGATGAAGGGGTGAAACGGAGAAAAAATGAGCCGACTGAAAAAATAACTTCCGGGGAGAGCGGACAAGGAAGTCTGCCATTAACTATCGGAAGGAGGGAAGGTGAGTTGTAGTGTTCGAAAAAGTGAAAATCTTTTGGCCAAAAAGACGAAAACAGATCAAAACGCAAGTTTTCCTTGAAAAAGAAGAGGAACGAAGAGAACGAGACGGGTCTGTCCGTGTGGGATTAACTTCCGAAAAGAAGGGAGCGAAGTGCGAATAAAAAGTTCAAAAAAAAAAGTGACGAAGTGAGGAAGAGCCGAAGGGAATTAGCATTTGGGGCCGAGGAAGGGGAAGCAGATGGAAGTAATCCCCATTCGAGGAATCGTGCCAAATGGGGGAAAGAAAGGAGGCAAACATCAAGGGAGGGGAGGAAGCTTCAATGCGCATCAATATGGAGGCAACGACTCGAATGGGATTGAAAAAAGAAAGGAATCATAGGGGAAGAGTTGCTTCTGCGGCAAGGAGTGGAACGACTGGGAAAAAGGTGAGACGCGGCAAAACTGGGTGTGGGGGGTTTAGGAAAAAAAGGGCACGCTCTGTCAGGTGGGAAGGGGAAAAGGAAAAAGATCGAGATGTTAAGGTGAACTCACTCAGGGAAATGGCGAAAACTTTCTTCAATCTTCTGCGAACGGTTTTCGTAGTCGATGGCTACCCTAAAAACGAAGTCAGGGTGTGAGAACAAGGAGTAGGGGCAACGCGCAGATCCAAAGATCGAAGAAAGGAGTCAAAAGAAAGTGAAACAGCGACGAAAGGCGGCCTCCAGCCGGGGCTGTCGGTGCGCAAAGAAAAAAAAACTGAGAAAGAAGGTTGAGTCATAAAAGTAGTACAAAAAAGGGGGCGATAGGTTCCAACCGGATATGCAACCTGGGCCGAAATTCACTTGCCGACTTCCGAAAAAGGATGAAAGAGGGGAGAGGCAACTGGAAGGGACGGACCCAACACATATACAACTCTAAGGGATAGAATAGAACATCTCCGTTAGCCTCGTTGAGGATGGACGCGGACCGGTTTGAAAAAAAAACATCACCATCTGCAAAGAAAATGGGGGGAAAAAGAGTCTTCAATCTGTAATAAGTGAAAGTGGCATTGAGCTTCGAACGGCTGAGCGTTGGCCGAAGGAAAAAGATAGAAGGTCAAGAATGGAAGGTTATCTTCATCTAAGGGGCTTATCCAAATGAGGGAGAAGGTTGGCAGAACTGTCTAATCAAGTGGGCATGGTTAGATTTTAACCTTGAAGGGAGACGGAATAGGTAAGAAAAAAGGACAGAATTGATTGCCCGCCTGCTCAGGAAAAAAGGGGGGACCAGGGACTGGCAGAAGGCTAGCAAATGGAACCTTTCCAAGCTTGCGCAACGCAGGCCTGCCGCTTTCAGTCGTCAATCCAAAGGAAAAGGGGGAAACGGGTCTCTGCCACTATGGAAGGAGAATGGCGCCTTGGGAATCCTAGGGGAAAAGCCTCTATGAAAAATTTGCAGAAACTAATAGACTGTCATGGGTTCAATCTTCGGAAAAAAACACTTTGAATGACTAGTCTTCGGCTCAAAGAAGAGAATTTGGACAGCGAGAAATATCAAGATATTCGAACTTGGCGGCGCTGCTTCGACGGTAAAAGGAAAAATGAAAAAAGACAAAACAGCCTATCTGGACCTTATAAAGGGGGATTTCGGACCGCAAGAAACTTTGCACCGGGGTTGAATCTGATGGGCCGCATTGGGGGGGGGAAAAAACCATGGCAGGAACCGCGGTGGGGGTTCACGGGCCCCATTAAAAAAAAGGTAGGGACCCCCCTTACCGAAGAGGGGAGGGGAGAGGGGCCCCCCCCCACTGCGAAAGCAGTGAGACCAAGGGGATGGGATTGGGAAGAGGTCCTCTTTCATATTAAGGGGGGAAGTAAAAACCATGCAGTCAGCATCGGGGCCTGCATGAGCTTCCGCTTCAGGGAAATGTGGGCGCGGGGGGGGGGAAAAGGGGGGAAAAAATACTGGAGATCTTCCTTTTTTGAATTGGAAAAAATGACCGCTCATGGGGGTAAGGAAAATAATCAGGAAAAGGAAAGGACTTCGAACTGAGAGGGGAACAAGAAACCTGGTAGGCACGCGTATAAACCGTTTCGGGATAAAGAGGGGAAAAGAAGAAGCCAAGATCCAGGAGGTCACCTCTTATACTGGGGAGGGGAAGTAAATAAACGGCTTTGAAAACCTTACTGGGAGGAGATTCGTCGTATACTGGAACTTGCCAAGGAATCAAGGGAAGAATGACAATGGAAAGGGGGGGCGGTGGAGTGTGTAGCTTTTGTCTTACAAAGGCGTCAACTCCGACTAAGCGCGAACGACAGGGGACAGTGATCCCTATGGGGAAAAAAAAGGAGGAGCACAACGATTCCCATTGTGGGAAAAAAGTCGTTGGAAAAAAAAAATCATTCCCGACCATACCGCCAATCGAAAGGACGAGGGGGGGAAAAAGCGAAAGGGATGGGATGGGGGGTGAATTCTCTTCAACTCAAAAAGGGAAGGAATCAGGGCCTACCGTCTGCAAAGTGCCCGGGGATGCGAAGTAGAACCGAGCTGACGAAATGGGAGGGGGGAATCTGATGTGAGGTCAAAATCTGTATCCCTTAATGTGAGAGGGACTTATACTTGTTAGCAATTGCGAGGAAAGAATGGATGCTAAACAACGAATCAGCATAAAGGGAAAATTCAAAAACTCCCTCACTCGCGACAGAAAGGAGCAGCACCGACAAGGGGGAGTCGAAACAAAAAAAAGATTCTGAAAAAAAGGGATAAGATGGGCCCTTTCCGTCGTAAAATGGAAAAAGGCTTCTTGCTGCAGGGAAGTCCGGTAAGAACGCTCAAAAAAAAGCTGAACGTCCCGGCAGACAGAGATCATCTCTGACTTAGGAAAAGGGAGACTTTAAGCCCGCCCAACTCCACTGGGAAGGACAGTCGCGGGGGGGGCGAGGCCGCGAATAGGAAGGCCAACCAACGAATAACAATTGAGCATCAGGGGGGGATCCGAGTGATTCGCAATAATCATACTCCCTCCAAAGTGATTAGGAGGGGTAAAACTGGCCTGGCGCGGGGGCGAGCTAAAAGCAGCCGCGTGAAGGAGAGTCCGGACCAGGCTAAACGGCCCGAAAGAGGGTTAAAGGCACTGCAAACGATCGGCAAGAAAAAGGGGGGAAATCAACAAAAAGGAAGAAAACCCCCTCGGAATCCATAGGAGGGAAAAAACCTCGGGGCGCCGCGACCGCTGGAAAAAATGTAACAGGAGCATGTCTTAGCGCTGCCCCAAGAAACTTCGAAGGTATGGACCCCCTTAACGAGCGATCATCTTGGGGGAAAAAACGGGGAAACGGCGGCCTCTCAAAGGATTGATCTCAGAGCGCCTCCGAAGGCAGAGCCCCAAGGGGGGGAGTTGACAGACCGAAAAAAGAAAAAAAAGACCCCTCAGGTACCAAGGTCGGACTTCCACGCAATACGTCCGGAATTCCGCGGTCGTCCAAAGCTCAAGAAAGAATTAGGACCTTAGAAAAATCCGCGACCCGGTGGTGGGGTGGAAAAACCAAGTCGCTTTCGGAGATTGAGAGAACGGGATCAGCCTACAACAGCAAACTGTGAGTGGTTGGACTCATCAACACTTTATAAAGGGGGGAAAGGGCGGGAAGGGAGCAGAGTGGCTGGGGCGCTGGCAACGGGGTGGGGCCAGAGGGGGGGGGGATTCTCACGAAAAGCGGTGGGGGGAATCACGGTAGCAGGTCCATCATGAAGGGGGAAAGACTTGGGTGAATACTTACTCCGACAGCAAATAGTTGCCAGGAAAGGACGTGATGGGAAGGTTAACTAATCTCTTTTCTTCGCAAAAGTTCTCAGGACGAGCCCAAAAAGAACTGAAAGAACACCAGCTCCCGCTTATAGGGCACGGCAAAAAAGGAAAGGGGAATACGATAAAAATAAGATTTCCTGATAATACTGGACTTGAGGATTTTTGTAATCATGCCTTAAAAAAGGAAAACCTAAGAAGACGCTCATAATCTTCTCAACTCAGCACTGAATTCTCGAGGAAAACGGGGGAGAAAAAGAATAATATATTCTCGTACTGCGGGGTGATAAGGAGGAGAAATTGTGGCATAGGGGCTTTCTGGATTTGGGGAAGTGAACCCTGATGAGAAAACATAAAAAGTCCACGGTTGATCGGATATGCAAAGGGGGAATAGCGACGGATGGGTAAAGGAAAAAGCTAAGACCTTGCAGTGGTACTTGGGACTGGGAAGCGGAAGGACATAAAGCTAAAGTTCACCTTATCTCAGGTTGGAAGGGGAGGGGAACTTAGCGGTCTAGTCCGTCAGGAAACTTCAAAAGGGAAATGAGACAGGGTGCGAAGTGGAGTGAAAAACCTCTTGCTTGGGGAGAGGGGGCAAGGGACTCTCAAAAACTGTCCCTGGAAAGTAAAAGCTGGCTCCGAGATGACAGTCATGGGAGGGGGGTGGGGATAGCACCAAGCATCAGGGGTTTGTGGTATTAAGGAGGTAGAGATTATGGACGTTCTGACGCAAAAAAGGGAAGAAGGGAAACATGGTCGACGGATTTTGTTCTAATGAAAGGAACCATCGTGTGAGCACGGAGTGGACCTACGGAAAAATTAGAGAAGAGGGAGGGGGGGAGTCCAGGAAAAGCCTGGTGCGCGAAATTACGAATTCAGGGGTAAGGCGTCTACGATTCCTAGGGGGAGGCCTCAGGTGAAGGAACTAAGAAAGGGATCATCTATTGGGGGTTATAGGGGAGAAAGGGGGACAAAAAAGGAAGGCCCGGTGCTCCCCAGATGAATCTTCTTCTTGTTAACGCGACTGGGGGGTGATGGGGGAAAAAGTGAGAAGCAGCTTTTCTTTTGGGGGGGGGCGGAGCGCGGCTCTGAGAAAAAAGGTCGGCCCTGAAGATATTCTAGCGGGTGTAATCCGGGGGGGCTAGGACAGTGGTAAAGGACTATCTTGTGTCGAGGGGGAAAGTAAAAAAATACCTTTCTCTTTAGACTGTGTGCCGGGCGCGGCGGAGGTTCGCCGCGCTATAGGAAGTGAACTCCGCAATAATTGTGAAGAGTCGGATGAGGGAAGAAAAAATTCGGGAGAGGACTTTGCAAAGTTAGAGATACACTAGGTGTGTTCTAGACGGCATCCTTATCACCCCGCAAAGGTATCAAGGTGGGAACGGATGGGACGGTACAGGAGAGGAGGATATTTTCTTGGAATTCAGGGGGGGGGGCCCCATAAAACCTTTATAGAGGATCGGCCCCGGCTCACAGCGGAGCTAAAGGAAAGCAGGGACAAGAAAAAAGAGGCACCGTCCAATCTATAGGTTGGGGGGGAAGGTCTCCGGGGGATATAGAAAGGAAGCACAAAGTGTCGTGTGGCGATGAGTTCATTTGTCGCGATATGTGAGGGGGCGGAAGGGGAGGGTCTGAACTAAAGCGTGGGGGGGTAACAGGGCTACATTCTTTCGAGATTTAGGAGAAAGGGGGCTAAAAAGATATACATGTATACTATGGAACGGAATATTCGAAATTCTGAGCTAGGGAAGGAAATTCGAAAATTGGAGCCCAAAGCCTGTGCCTAGGTATGGGGGGATCAAGCAGCGGAGGAAAAAAAGTTGAGTTTGGCGTCCGGGAAAAAGAACTGGCTGGGGGGGGAGGGCCAAACCTATGGGGTCCAAAATTTTTCGATATTTACTCTGAGGGGGGGCTAGGGGGGGGGGGAAGAAAAAATAAACGCACATGAGCCGTTGGCAGGACATCGAAGGTGAGAAAGGGGGACGGAAGGGAGTATGGACGAGTTTGAAACGCAAACTTCCGTCAAAAGGAGGGATACGTCAAGCTCCAACAGAAAAAAGGCACATAACGCTTTGGCCTCGGCCGGAAAAAATAAATAAAACGAAGAAACGGCTATCCCGTAAAATTGGAGAAAAGGGGGAAAATGACATCCAGTGCTTCATGGCATAGGCTTACTTCGAGGCATCGTGAAAATTAACCTATTACACGATTGGTACGGGTTAGAAAGGATTTTGGAGAAAAAGGGGGAGCATGCCGTCTATATAGGGGAAGGCGAAACCCGAAGGAACACGGAAAGTGTGCGAAAGTACAATTTACTGGATATGGGGGAGAAAGAAGGGGAAAAAGAGAAAACAGCGTGCGGTCCCAGGCCACATTTAAAGAAAGAGATCAATGTGGCCTCTGCCCATGCTCAACTTAAGGGGGGGACTTAGGGAACAAAGAGGGTATCATACTTATTACAAACTTCCGGGGAAAAAGGATTCGAGGAGGACGGGCGACACTACAAAGAAAGATCATATCTAACTTTGCCCGCAAAGGTTGAGCGACACCGGGAATGCGAAAGAGGGGGAGCCAAAGAAAGATAAAGATGCGCACGGTTCCAGGGAGGCGGAACCTGCGTAAAAGTAATCCGTATCAGAAGAGACGGCGGGGCTGTAGTGTGGCTGGAAAGCTGGAAGCAGGAAAATTTGCCCTACCAAGGGGGGGAACAGATATGCACATACGAGACACCCCAGGAAAAACGATATCCGCCAGAGGGGGAATGAAAATGGAAAAGGGAGGAGAAAAAGTGTAAGCATGATACCCAGTGAACTGATGATTCGTGTATCTTCAAAGGAGAAAAAAAAAAATGAAATAAGGGCCGGCGACCAAGGCGCAATCAGCATGAAATAGTAAGAGAAAAAACCGACTGTTTGACGCTGGAGAAAAAGGAAATCTTATGAGGCGGAAAGGGTGTACTTTAAAAGCAGTTAACAACTCTGTGTGATTAAAAACGGCGTCAACTCTCTGTTTTTGGAAAAAGGGCGGAAAATATTTCAAGTAAAGCACTAACCCTGGCACACACGAGGTGAAGATGACAAAGGATCTTCTCGACGTTTTAATAAGCCGGCGGACCCTCAAGAAGCAGGGAGGGAGTCTAACCCTCGACAAGCGGATCTGAATCCTGCACTGTGAAAATTAAAAGACCCGAGCGGAAGATTGTTAGGCGAATTGGGGATATTGGGGCTGCGGGTGTCTCGCCCGGCAAAAAAACAAGGGTAGGCCGAAAAAAAAGCAAAGCCGATATTTTGTATATGGGGGGGAAAAGGTCTAGAGTTGCAACGATGTCTCATGGTCAGAAAGTTCCAAAGGC
>Ga0179593_1689629_pt1 | contig 12382 bp, 14 predicted proteins | sample CZODoug2_1_08_16_FD_185931 | JGI IMG/M metagenome (GOLD analysis project Ga0179593, IMG submission 185931) | Vadose zone soil fungal communities from Angelo Coast Range Reserve, California, USA - CZODoug2_1_08_16fungal (PacBio error correction) | ecosystem: Environmental > Terrestrial > Soil >...
GCTTTGGGGAGGAAAGAAGGGAAAAAAAGACTATTTTCTGTCCTGCAGAAGGAGGACATCGACCTTTGTAAAGGGCCCGGATGCGCCGGCAAGTAGGGCAGATAAGTCAAAAAAGAAGGAAGAAGGGAGAAGGGACTGACAAGCAAAAAAGGACGGGCTGCTAGTTTGTGCCCGAAAAAAAAAACGGTCAATATTCGATCGAGACACCACTCAAGAGGAAAGAAAGACCCGTTTTCGCGCGGAGAAGGGAAGCGGGCGCATGTCTCGTCAAGCGGACGGGGGGGGGGTCTCTAGGCTTGTAGCAGAAGATGGAAAAAAGGGGAGAGCGATCGGTGGCGGGACGAAGGAAAGGGGGGGAAGCGCAGATTTCTCGGGAAAAAAAGCTGCCGGAAGGAGAACCAAGAAAAAAGGTGGCTGACTCAGGGTTAGACCTAGCCGAGAACTCCCGACAAAACTGGTGGAAAAGGGAAGAAAAGGAAAAAAAAACATTGAGGTGGTCCATAGTAGGGAAAAGGAACGAGAGTCTGCCGCTTGTGGGGGAAAAAGAACACAACGTTATTGTCGTGGGAAGCTGGCTAGAACCAAAGAGGGACGAGTTAACGGGAGGGGGGAGGGTTACCGGCTTCGTCATCGATTCGAAAAAGGGGACGGGTTTTCGAGTGAATTCAATCCGGGAAAAAAAGAGCACCTGCCAAGTTCCGGGACGCGAACGGAAAAAGTGGGAAAAGTGCCACGCTGTGTGCAGGGGGGAAAAAGAATCACGTTGTGGAGCTACGATGGGAAAAAAGGAGGATGGTAGGCATCTGAAGCTGGGGGAGGGGAAAAACCCTGGAGTGTCTGGCGACGAAGGAGGAAGAAAGGCTCGTGACGTGACTGACTTTGCAGTAAGGGGAAAAAAAAGGCGCTCCTGACATATCAAAAAGGACGAGATCTTCAATTGGGGGACGAGGAAAAGGAGACTATATTCAGGAAGGAGAAGAAGGAGGGATGGAAATGCTCAATGGCAAGGAAGAAGGAACAGGGAGCTTTTCTTAAAGGAAAGCCGTGCTGTCCTTTGCTGGGGATACCGAGAAAGGAAGGACAAGTGTGATTCCAAACAAAAAGGGGGGCGATTCTCGTCCAGAAAAAAAATAGAGTGCCGACCCTCGTCAAAAGCGCGCCGTAATATAGGGGAAGGGGATGAGACTAGGGAAGCTTCGGGGGGAGGGGAGGGCGCGACGGCCAGAAAGAGCAACTCGTATCTAGAAATCCCGGTCACCAGAGGGGGAAAAGAAAGCCTGCATCTGGAGGGGGGGAGTGGAGGGGAGATTATTCTCATGCCAAGGAAGGAAATACATTTATTACTCGCTGGAAGGGCACGCTGTATCGGGGAAGGGGGAGAGCAATTTTTCGACGACAGATAGCAAAAGAAAAAAAGAGGCAGAAGGCGCGAGTTACAATCAGGGCGGACTTTGCCTTTCGGAAACTCATTTCATGATCGCGGGAAAAAGGGATTGAGCCGAGAAGGGAAAAAACAAAAAAAATATCAATGTGCGATTGATCTACTGGATAGAAGGCTAACGCCCAAATCGGGAAAAAAAAGGGGATCGGGCCAAAAAAGGGAACGACCGAGTTGGCAATGCTAAGAGGGCCACAGACACTGCCTATTAGGAAAAAACGTTAAGGCAAAAGAACGAAAAAATGAACGGGAGGGATCTCTAGGTCCTATTATGGCGGGAGGAAAAAGGTCCTCGCGGCGTTTAAGTAAAAGGGGAAGGGAAACTTCGCCGAGGTTCTCTAAGAGGAGGAAAGTGGCAACTTTCTCCCTCAAAACGAAAAAAGACTCCCCGCCTTGCGGGCAACCTGAGCACGCGCGCTTTTAGAAAAAGGAAGAGAAAACGTACTCCGCTCTCTCAGTCAAGCAGGAGAAAAAGTCGCGCCCATTTCAACCTTGGGAAGGGGGGGAGTATTATTTTCTACCACGATGGCGATCACAAATGGAGGAGGCTTCCGTCTTCTCGTCCGCAGGAAAAGGGGGAGAAGCGGCTAACTTTCCCTTTGGCGAAAAAAAAAAAGACATTGCCTTGGACGTACAAGAAGAGCAGGGGTTGAACCAGCAACCAAAGCCAAAAAAAGAGGGCACTTACCCTCGATCTCTTCGATTGACCGAAAGGGGAAAAAAGGCAAAATGACGGCTGTGTATTCGAAAAGGGAAGGTGAGATAGCGTTTGATAAGAAAAAGCACAAAAACCGCGCTGACAAACGATGTCAGAAAGGGAGAGAAAAAATAACATCTTCTCCTAATGGAGGGGGGGAGGAAAAGAAAGATTGTGGCCGCCATTTGTCAGAAAAGGTATGCTCTCAAGAGGGGAATGGAGAGACTTTATGACATTTCCTTCTTGGAAAGGCACTGGCAAGGAAAAATGAGGAGACGACTACCAGTGGGAAAGGAGAAAAGGGTGGCCGGTGAAAGGAAAAATCACCGCCCTTTAAATTATCTCAGGAGAAAGAGGTATGATTACATAGATATATAAGGTAGGGCTGGGGGGGGAAAGGGCTACTTAGCGGAACCGTACCCAACCGGGGAAAAAAAGGAAAGGAGACGCAATCAACAATGACTCAAGAAAGGTAATAAATTCTCTTCAGGAAGAGAGATCTATTACCTTAGTTATACCACTTGGGAAAAAAAAAATCCTGTGTTCGCCCGGAGGGGAAAAAAAGTGAGGGTTAGCCGCTTCGCTGCGGGGAAAACCCGCGTTTTTTTGGGGAAAAAAAAGCTATCTCACAATACAAAAAGGAAATACCCGCAAAAGGAAAAAAGGTGGGTACCAATGAGGGGGAAGGAAGAAAGATCTAGGTTATCCAGAAGAAGTGGTGCTGGTTCCCCCCTTGCGAAAACGGAGGCAGTCGAGTAGGTCGTCCAGAAGGTAACCAATAAGGGGAAGGAGAGAAGACGAAGCATGAAGGATAGACGTGGTCGCCCATAATACTTAAGAAAGGACGAGAACTCCCTTCCCGCTTGCCTTCCTAAAAAAGGGAGGGTCCTGTGGATTAAAAGAATCTAGGCCTAAAAAGGGGGGAAAGCCGCTGTCGCGGGGGGAGGGGGAGACGTTGTCCACTGAAGGAGCCACCCTCTTCAGAAAGAACGCGCTCGCAAGTCAGGGGGGAAGAAATCACATATCGGGAACTAGAAGAAAGAAAAAAGGTTCTTCTCTGGGGAAACATCGGCAGTGCTGTGAAAAAAAAAATGCGATTAGCATAAAAAACGCGTCGGGGAAAAGGGGCTTTTGCTGCCAGAGGGAAAAAGTTGACCTGACTGTTTTGGGAGAGCCTTCAAAGTTCGATCAATCGAAGAAAAAAAGATTCCTCGTTGTGGGCCCCTGGGCGAGGAGGCAATGAGGGAAAAAAAAAGAGAGCAAATTGCCGCGATTAAAGAAAGAAAGAAACCCCATCGAACGGCAGAAAAAGTCCAGTTTTGTTGTACCGAAAAAAAAAGGGGGAGAATCTGGCTCGTTGAATTGAAGCAAAGGCAAAGGGGGGGAAAGATAGGTGCGACGCCACTTTCAGGGGGAAAGAGCTCGTCCATCGCAGGAGGGGTAAGTTCTCGTTTGGGGAATGAGAAATCATTCTACGAAGTGACAAGCAAGGCACTTACGGGAAAAAAAAGATCAAGTTAGGGGTGAGAGGGGGCTCGTTGAGAAGTGAAGAGGGCGGCCGTCGCCGCGAGACCAACCGAAGCTTAAACGTCTAGAAGAAAAGATATTACGGCGCCAACGGCCACAAGGAGGAAAGGAAAGTATTTTGCCTCCTCACGTCGAAAGAAGAACTTTCATTAGTTGGGTTGAAAAAAGGTCATGTCGGTGTTCTCCATCAAAGACCACAAAGGGGAAGAGACATGTTCAAGAGTGAGGAAAGGAAGGAAGAGGCACACGTAACCTGTTCTCCCAGGGAGGGCGTTTCGGACAGAAAAAAAAAAAAGGCAGCTCTTTCTTCAATGAGAAGGGCCTTGCAAAGAGGATAGGAGAAAGGGGATGGGAAGGGGAAAAGGAAGGGAAAAACGTCAGCCTCAACACGTAAAAAAAAAAGAGTCCGTCGCCATACACTCCAAAAAGAGCACCACCAACAGCGTCAGCTGAATACCGGAACGAAAAAAGGGTAGAGTCGTAGCTCCAAACTTGATGAGAGGGGATAAGGGAAAATAAGCCGTTGGGGAAGACCGTTTTCGCTGCTTCCCCGGCACGGGAAAAGAGAGGAGGGAACCCGCTTGACGTTTCCACTCGAAAATGAAAAAAAGAAAAAAAAAGGATCGCTGCCGACGCGGAGAAAGAAAAAAGGTAACTCTTCTGATCAGAAAGGAGGCACGCAAAAACTACAATAACGTGTGTCGAGCAGAAAAAAGGAGAGTCCGACACGCTTTTCGAAAAAGAAAGGGGACGCCCTCAATGGTCCGAACGAGGAAAGGAGAGGGAGGGAGTGGGGGCGTGGCTGCCTCCCGAAGGTCTAACGCTTGTAAAAGGAAAAAGCCGCGCGTTCTCCTTACTGGGAAAGCAGAGGGAACGGGACGCTCTGCGGATAAGAAAAATCGTCCTCCACCTCAGAGGGGAGCACTGATCCGAGCTGATAAAATCCCTTCCAACAATACGTCCGGCTACGGGGGATGCCGAGGAAAAAAAGATCTCGACTGCGAGAAAAAAAAAAAGGAAGAGGGAGCGCTTAGGGGTGTCCGCGGAAAAAAAAGGGGGCCATGCCTTCGCAGCGGCACAACAGAAAAACCAGTGCGCGGCTTAGTTCGTGCCGGCGTGGAAGAAAAGGGAAGAGGATCCAGGAATCGGTAATTGAAAAGAAGAAGAAAAAAGGACATCGTAGAGCGTCTTATTGTCAAAAGAGTGCGGCCTAGCCGCACCCAAAGCATAGAAAGAAAAAAACAACTGAGGATTAGGAAAGAAGAGATCGGGTTATAGGATGCTTTGGGAAAAAAGGGACTCGGCCGCAATCAACTCGACTTATGGCAGAGAAAAAGATCGATACGATGCTTGAAAGGGTCAGTCGGCTGGGACTTCCGAGGGGAAAAAAAAAGTAACACGGCCTTGCATAAACCTAAGAAAAGGGGGGGCCTGACCCAGCGAAGGGAGGGAGGGGGGGGACAGTGCCGAAGCATTTAAAAGGGACGATCGATTACACCCCTCAAAAAAGAGGGCATTCGAATGCCCTTGATCGCCAGAGAGGAGAGCTGACTGCGCAAGTCGCTCATCTCAGGGGGGAAAAGGGGCAAGGGAATGAATTTTCTCGAGCAAGGAGCAGACGTACTATCGGTGGCGGCAAGCATTCATGCGCCGAATGCAAGAGAGGGGAAAAACGCCGGCTGAAGGAGGGGAAGGAAAAAAAAACCATGCTTTCTACAATCAGGAAAGCAAAACTGGTGAGGCAAAAAGTGCTGACCATTGATGTTTTACTAGTCTGGGGGGGCAAAGAGTGTCGGAACGGAGGCCGCTTTTTGGGGGGGGGGAAAAAAAAGCTCGACACACTGGTATTGTCGGGAAGGGACTATGACCCTCCTGATGAAGTCAGAGTGAAAGAGGGTGGGTGCTGTGGTATCCAGAAGGACCGGGAGCAGCGAGAAAAAAAAAAAGGCTTTTGGGGACGGGTTTTAAAAAGGGGAAAGGCTGCATCGGCATTTCAGCAGATCACAGTTCATACCGGGGAAAAGGCGTCGTTTACCTGGGCAAAGGGGGGAAAAAAAGGCGTTACCTAGTCCCTAAGAAAAGTCCCTAACCTAAGGAAGGGGGGGGATGGGTAGTCGATCTGACTGTGGGGGGATTGAGAAAAAAACCGTGAGTGTCTGGGGGGGGGGGGAAGGGGCGAAAGTTCACTTCTCGTGACGTGGGGTGCGGTCCCGAGAAAAAAACAGCGACCAACGACAAGAGTTAAAGGAAGGGGAGAAAGGGTTCGAACGTGCGTCGTCCGACGCTAGGAGAGGGGGAGAACTTTACGTGGAAAGCTTCAAGAAAAAAAAGCTTGAACAGGGAGCTGTGAAAAGGATGGGCTGTCCTTTGATGGAGACACCGAAGAAAAGAAGGACCAGTGTGGATTTCCAAACCGAAAAAAAGGAAAGGGGACGTCGAAGGGACGGCCAAATATCGTGCCGACCGAAGAAAGTTTGGGCCGGGGGCGCCGGAGAGAGGAGGGATGGATAGACTACTGTTTGTAACTTTTGCAAGAAAAGCCGAAAATCAAAAAAGAACTCAAAGGGCAACTGAATCAACCAAACCTTAGATGGGGAAAAGCTGATTGTCCGGGGAAGAAAGCCCAATTCCTTGGGCAAAAGAGGGGCATGGTATTAATTCCGCCGAAGGATCGCTGTATCGCGGGAAAAAAAGGGTGGGCGTCCTCAATTAACAGGATCAACATCCAGTAGTAAGCGCGCTAGGTAGCAATCACTGTAACTGGACCGACGGGGAAAGGGGGGAGAGCGAGGAGGTAAGAGGGGGGGGGTTTGGGAAGGGGAACCGTGAAGGGTCCCACAAAAAAAAGGGACAATCTCAATGTGCTATTGAGCGGACTTAGGGGGGGAAAAGGATTCCGCGATTCAGGGAACCAAACATTCAAAAAAGTGTATCGGGCAGCAAAAAAAAATTGGCAATGCCTAATACGCCGGGGGCAAAGGAAAAGAAAACAGGATGGCTGGAAAGGCAGCGCCGAAAGTGGAGCTAGTCCCGGTATGGAAGATTGAAGAAAGGAAGGTAGGAAAGGAGGGTCTTCGCCTATTTTTGGATCACAGTCATACGTTGCAAGAGAAAAACGACCAATAATCGCCAAGAGGGGAAAACAGGGCAGGGCCGGCAAGAGGGGGGATCCCCCGGACGACCTCCACGTACTATAAAGCAAGGGGAAAGGCCCGCGGGCATGGATTTGAGGAAGAAAAAAGAGCGCCATTGAGGGAAGAACTTTATTCTGTGCGACCACGAAAATTGGGGGCTGGCCTTAGGGAGAGAGTCCGCCGAACTGGGGAAAAAGAAAAATTACCTTGTTCTACCCTCCTAAAGAGGTACCACTGCTGAACCTCCGAAAAAAGTGAACCAGCACCCACCGGAAAACAAGCCGGGAAAGGGAAGATTACCCTAGAGAAGGAGGGACCTTTTGTTGTCCCACCTTGGGAGTGGTTATTCGTCCTTTTTTGTTCATGGGGTTGAAGAGTTGATTGCTGTCTAAAAAGCGCTGACAAACTTAATGGAAAAAGAAATCTTCTCCTAATGGAGGCGAAAATCGGGCGAGGGGACAGTGTCATTCCCTCACTACGGGAGGCTCTAGAAAGAGGGGGTGAACGGGGAAAGATACTTTATGAAAAGGCCGAAGGGGGGAAGTGCTCCTTGTTGATTGCTAAAAAAAAGAAACAGCGGAGTGCCCGGTTGGGTGTGACCGGTACCGAGGAGGAGAGGTGAATCACCGCCCTTAAATTAAAGAAGAAAGGGAAAAAGGTATAGGGAAAGGGCGGGTATTTCAACCGCCTCAAGGAGGGGACCACCTGGGTCACTCGCTTTCAAAGTGAGGGACCGTCAGAAAGAAAGGACAAGCCCGCCAGGAGGAAAAGAGGGGGAGAAGGAAAGTTAACCTTCTCGTTCGAGGGGGGAACTTGGCCACACTACGTCCTGTGTAAAAAAAAGAAAAAAGGAGACGATGTTATGTTTTAGCCGCTTCGCGCGGAATTTACGGTTGGGGAAAAAGTTTGTTGTGCCTGAGCAGCATCAACGAGAAAGATAAAACGAATACCCCTCCTTCAGGGGGGAAAAAAAGGTCGGTCAATTCGAAGAGGATGTAAGCTCATGGGAAGGGGGGGGGCCGGTGGTAGGGACAACCCCTTCTAAGTGGTACTTCCAAGGGCAGTCGAAAAAGAAGGGGAGACGCTAAGTCCTCATTAGAAGATAAGAAAAAAAAAGGGAAAGAAGTTCCGGATCGCATGGGGAGAATCCTCAGCACATTTGGGGGGGGAGCGGACTAGAAACAGAAAAGAAAAGACTGCTCTCTCGGATTACTTGGATGAGTCCGGGGAGAAGCATCGCGGCTGCCCTTGTGGGAAAAAAGTGGCGTTGTATGTCTCCTTGAGGAGGAGTAGCGCAGCCCTCCAGAAAATACCTCCGCAGGACCGTCAGGGAAAATCCATCCATACAAAAAATCTGGCTAAGAGTTTTCGGGGGGGGAAGAAAGGACCGGCAGTAATCAGAAATCATGGGGGAGGGAGGTTTTGCACTGCGAGGAAAGGACGGCTTTCTACCTTTTCTGGGAAAAACACTGCTCGGTTGAAAGGGGGGCGTCGAATCGGGGGAGAAAAACCGACGAAAGGGAGGGAGAGTAATCGCACATTGAGATTGTAAAAGGGAAGGAAAAAAGGGGGGGGGGGCCCTTCTCTCTGCAATCAGGAAAGTGCCGCGATTACCTCCTCGCTCTCAAAGGGAAGTCCGCCCAGGACTTGATGGGGAAATCTCGCTCTCCTTAATGCGATCTGGATAAGGGGGGAGCCTGAAAAAGGAGCCATTTTTCGAAAAAAAAAACTTTCAATGGGAAAGATCTCGTCCACGAAGAGGATTCATAGGAGTAAGTTCCTCGTTGGGGGAAAGAAAAGGGGCCGGAGAATCATTCTACGAAGTGCAATCAGGAAAAAATCTCAGGTTCTGGTGATTCATTGGGGGGGGGAGAAGAGAATGTTCTCTTTGATTGGGGGCCTTCGAAGGAAAAACGAATCTTCCCGTAGTCATAAAAGGGAACAACGTCCACAATCTCCCATGAGTTGCTCTCCTCAAGTCTAAGCCAGGGGGGGAGAAGAGATGTCATTTAGGTTTGGCGTTGTGCACAGGGTCGGGAAGAGGGAAGTCGGTGTCTCGATCAAATAAAGAAAAAAGAACACGCCCTTTTCCAGAGTTTCGTCCCAAAACGCACGTTCTCCCAAGAGCGCCTTGGAAGACGCCGTTCTTAACCAGCGGGGCAGCTCAGGAGAGGAAACTCCGGGCCGTTGTCGGAGGGGGAGGGCGCCGCGGAACCGAAAAAAAAAAGCGTGACCGTTCCGTCCTACTTAGGAAAAGACGTCAATCACCACCACGCTTCAGCCTGCCCCGCCAAGTGCGGTAGGGGAGGAAGACAAACGTGTTACAGATGTCTGGCTCGGGAAGGGGGAAAAAAGGGGGCACTTTGCCATTTAAACGACTCCGGGGGAAGAGGGCCTCCTGCTTCCAAATGCCGATGCCCAAGGGGAGGAACACACAGCTGATGCCCCGCTCGCTGCCGCTCAGGAGAACAAAAGGAGGGGCAAAAAAAGACGTAACTCGTCGATCACCCGGAGGAAAAAAAAAAAGAGAACGTTTGTGTCCTATCTATACGAAAAAAAGACACTCTCGTTCCGAAAGGGGAAAAAAGACTATGACCCCACCTCAATGGTCCGACCGGAAAGGGGGGGGGCTCACCATTTTTGGGTCGGGTCGGAATCAAAAAGAGGTCTCACCGAATGGTGCCGAAAAGAACTCAGCCGCGCGTTCTCCTTAGGGGGGGACGCGCCATCTTCGGAGAAAAAGAGGGAAAGAAAAAAAGCCACCGATAGTACGTCTGGATAATGAGAAAAGGAAAGGACAAGCCTCGAGAACCTGAAAGGAAACCTAAAAAGGCGCGACTTGCGCAGTAAGAAAAAAAAAGAAGGGCATTCGCATTCTGAGGGTCGCTGAGGGGTGCCCTCGAGAAGGGGGGGACAGTGGCGGTGGCCATGCGTAGGGAAAAAGAAAAGAACGGCGCTGTCAGGCCCATTAGGCCAAATGCGTGGACTAGCTGGCCAAAGGAAAAGAATTCCCAGCCGCTGACAAGGTCTATGGGAAGAGTAGAGAAGGGAAGAAGACTGCCAAAAGTCGATTTATTGCCGGCAGAAAGAAGGAAGATCTCTCACCACAACAACTTAGGAAGGCTTTGGTCGGCTCGGAAAGGGGAAGGCGACGCATCAGCCCGCTCTACGTGAGGAATCGACAGGGGGGGAGGAGGGGGGGGGAATTCCGATTCCCGGGGAAAAAGAAGGGTCCACGCCTTTGTCACGCAACTAGAAAAAGGGGGGCCTGACAGGAGCCGTTCGGGCTGATAGGTTGGGGGCCCGGGGGCAGAAGCCTTGGCACCAGAAAGGGAAAGAAAAACCGCAGCTGCCCTCTCATGCGAAAGAAAAAGAGTGCTGCTTACTGCGCAAGTCAGAAAGAAGGGAGAGGGGACGTATTGCTTGGCAAGTTGAAGGTTAGAGGGAGGAAGCTCGGGATCAGTGAGCAGAGGAAGGAAACGGGTGTATTTATCCGCATGGAAGAAAAGGCAAGAGCTGCATAAGAAAGAGAAGACTGGTGGCGGACAACAGCTTTAGCAATAGTCCTGCGGAGGACAAAAAAAAATGGTGAGCCCCGAGCGACGACGAAAATAGGCGCTTTGTGGCCGACCAGAACGAGTCTGGCCACGGGGGGGTACTCAGCTCTACACAACGTTATTGGATTAAGCAGGGGGAAGAAAAGCGGAGGATCGACGCGTTGGGGGGGGAGTGGTTAGCCCTCGCTTCTTCAAGAAAAGGGGGGAGGTTTTCGAGTGAACTGAAAGGGAGGAAGAAAGGAAGCAGGAAGCCCTGCAAGTGCCGGGAAAAAAAAACGAGAGGGACTGTGCAAAGTGCCAACGGGCTGGGAGGGGGGAAAAGAGTATCACGTTTGTGATCTACTACTGAAAAAAAAAAAACCCCACGGAGATGGGAGAGAAGGGGGGGGGACGATTTCACCCGGGAGTGTCTGGGAAAGGGGGAGGAACGAAAAGAGAGGACGTGATTCTACAGTTGCATTAAAGGGAAAAAAGCCGGAGCATATCCGCGCAGGCGACAACGGAAAAACTGCAACTCTGGTAGAGGGAAAAATCGATACTTCAGAAGGCGGCTGGAAGGTTCGTGGAAAGCTTCAATGGCAGGGGAAAAATCTTGACAGTAGCTGTTCGGGAGAGGATGTCTTCCTTGATTGAGAAAGGGAGGAAATTCCGACCATTGTGATTCAACAAAACCGTAAGGAAGGAGAGGGAGAGCCAGCGCTTCGACTTGATGAGGCCAAGATAGGAAAAAAGGGGGGACGTTGGCGCCGTCCTATCGTTTGCGGGGGGGGGAACGGTTTCCGCGGCCGAATCAAAGAGAACTGCTCAACGGGCTAAGCCACTGAAGAAAGAAGAAGATTGTGGAAACGAAAGCTGCATCGGAAAGGGAAAAGTCCGGAATGATTCTCAGTCCAAGGAAAGAAACAGACATTGATGAATTCGCTGCGAAAACTGTCGCAAACAATGGAGTGGGGGAGCACTGGGGGAGAAGCAAGGCCATCAAACGATCCGAAAAAAAGGGGGGGAAAAAAGCGCTCTCGATGTACCCAGGAAAAAAAAGTTCGCTGGGGAGAGCGAGGGGAGGGGGGGAGGGGAATGATCTCTTTTTCTTGCCAATGGATTGAAAGGACCGATAAGGACCCACACTATTTAGGCATTTTGAAAGAGAAAGAAACTTTCGAAGGTCTCTTCGCGATGAAAAATCGGTCAACCCGAGAATGGATGACAGCAAAAAGAGATAGTTGGGCAATGCTAATAGGAAGGAAGGGCCACAGACCACTTTCCTAGGCATCGCCAGGGGAATGAGCGCTAGTCCCGGAAGGTCCAGGTTATTGATGGGAGCTAGAAGAAGGAAAGGGAAAGGGTCAGCCGTATGGGCGCTCTTCAACGGGCAACGGCTCAGAAAAAAAAACGCCCTCCGTCTTTCACAATGGAGAATCCCCCCGACGACATCCACGTACTAAAAAAAGGGAAAAAAGAGGCAGGGAGTTTTCTTCGCTCGAAAAAAAGGAAAACTTTGGTGCGGCTTCAGGTAGGAAAACACATGGCGTCCGAACGAGAAGAGGTCTCTTCAAAAAAAAAGGAAAGAGAACTTTCCGTGGGCGACTCCCGAAGTGCAAGGGGATTAGATGGGGGACCGCCGAGCAGGGGTTGAACCAGAAAAAAGGCCACCCATCCTCACAATTTTTTTTTTAAGAAAGAGGGATGACCGACTTGGTCCCCACCTTTTGAAAGGGGGCGTTCCTTTTTTTCTGGTGATAGCTGTTGGGAGAGAAAAGCAAAAAAAAAACCTCGCTGACCAACTTAGGGAAAAAAAAACACGTCTAAAACACATAAGAGGGGAAGACTAAATGGATGTGAAAAAAAGAGTGGACGAACAAGGGAGGGAAAGGAGGACAGGCCCTCACTACTTTATCGATAGAAAGTTATGACTTTCTTCCTTGAATAAAGGAGAAAGTGTTTGATTGCTGCTAAGAGACCGAAGAGGAGTGCCCGGTGGGGTGTAAGGGAGAAAAGGGACACTGAGCGGTTGACATCACCGAAAAGGGAG
>Ga0179593_1333030_pt1 | contig 12381 bp, 18 predicted proteins | sample CZODoug2_1_08_16_FD_185931 | JGI IMG/M metagenome (GOLD analysis project Ga0179593, IMG submission 185931) | Vadose zone soil fungal communities from Angelo Coast Range Reserve, California, USA - CZODoug2_1_08_16fungal (PacBio error correction) | ecosystem: Environmental > Terrestrial > Soil >...
GTGGGGGTGACGAAAGATGTGAGACAGAAAAACCGGGGCTTCGGGAAAAGAAAGAAATTTAAGCACATTCGTTAGGATTGAGGTTTCGGGGAACAGGAACGATGAAAGGTTCGAATGCAGCGGGGGTCGGATGCTGGGAATAGAGCTCGGGCGACAGAGCGGAGGATGGCGCAAAAGGGGGGATGATCGTGAGGGCCATAAGGGGAACAGAATTTGCAGGGGTTTTCCGCCCCAATGGCGGAGAGCAGCATCGGAAAAATGCAAAAGGGGGGGGGGGGACGCTTGGTGAAAAAAAACAAGAATAGGGAAATCCGAAAAGGGGCGGGGACAACTTTTTTGATCAATGGGTCGAGGTAGTGGAGGCAGACCGGGGAAACCGGGTAGGGGGGGGAGAATTGAGTGGGTTGTTAATCCAAACAAAAACGAAAAGAAGCCACGCGGACCGGGGGGTCTCAGGGGCAGTGGAAAGCAAAGGAGGCAAAGAATGGCAGGAAGCCGCCGGCAAAAGGGGGTGCCAATAGGGGGAAGGGGAAAGGGGGGGGGATGTCCATGCCAGTGACTATCCGCAAGCATAGGAAATTATGTGGTGAAGGGGGGGGGGGAAGCCACTGGGGGGAAAAAGCCAGTCTGCGAAGAGAAAGGGGGCAGGGATGTTCACGAGCTGGTGACCCATCCGAGGGAATTTGGGGAGGGCCGGTGGGACAAGGGATAACACCGGAGGAAGGAAAGGTAAAGGTCGCTCGTAGAATTGCCGTCAGGGGTGGTGCGCTATCAGTGCACCACTGAAGAGAAGAGGGAGGAGGAGGGGATGGGGGGGGGGGGGGGCAAAACTGAAAGGCAAACGTCAGATGGCCAAAAAGGGTTTTGGGCCGTCTTGGGGTTGAGCGCGGAGAGTGGAACAAAGGGGGGAAAAAAAGCGGTGGCAAACCTCGCCAGGGAGTGGGGGCGAATTGCCGTGCAAAAAAAAAAGTCCATCTGTCACTGGCGGGGACGTTCAAGAAAATAGTTTCAAAAATACGCGGAGGTTGGGACCCTTGAGGAAAAACAGCTTGTGGGGTGTGATCTTTCAGACGCCTCGGGAATTTAATGCCTTTACAGGCTTGGAGGTGGGAGATCCGAGGGCGTAAAATACATCATCTTTGGGATGCGGTCGAATGGGGACGTCCCCTTGAGGGCCGGGAGGGGAGGGGCAGGGACCTTTAGCGTGTGGTGTAGAAAAAAGAGATCTCGAAGGGGGGAAATGCGGGAACTTCAGAAAGGGGGTGTAAAGGGGGGGTGCAAGGTTGAAATTTCCTTGATGGAAAGGTTTAAAACTTTGAGAAGGAGGGGGGCAAATCGAATGGGAGGAAACGACAGGTCAACACGCTGAGGTGAACGAGCGAAAAGAGAACCATCAAAAGAAAGCGTTTCGAAAAGTAGGGCAGCATGTTTCTCGCAAAAGGTTGGGTTACGGTGGGATTGAGACGAGTGGGGAAAACATGTCATCAAAAAACCTACAAGCGACAAATCAATCCGTAAAGGAAGGTCCTGGAGCAAGAAAGCGGCGCTCGAGAGACTGGAACTAACGTCCGGAAAACATTTTCACGAAAAAAGGTAAAACCATCGCGGAGGTGTTTGGGGATCCAGGAAAGAAACGTAATAGCCACTTGCACTTCGGAAGTCGGTGACGTAGAGACAAGCGATATAGGCGTCGACCCGACCAATCAAAAAAAAAAAAAAACAACTGGCACATGCAAAAACCACCCAACACAAGCAGGGAAGGGAAGGGAGACGGCGAAGGTCGGGGGGGGGGGCCAAAGGCTAGACACCTCAAAAAAACCTGTCTCCCAATTCTCTTTTTCCACCGGAGGGTGGAAAAAGAACCGCCCATGCCGTTCACCGAAAGGAAAGGAGCCAGGCGAAATGAAACACAAATCGGCTATGTTCTTTCCATCCGGAAAAGGCGAAATGATCCAAAACCACAGGGAACCGGGAAAAAAGAAGAACGCCCCGAAGGGCTATTCTGCTCCGAACTTGTGGAAAGGGGACAAAGAACTCGATCAGGGCCAAGAGGGGGGGTGTTTCGGTGGGGTTGCCCAAAGGGGAGCAAAAATGACCCCACCCGTCGACCCAACAAAAGGGGCCGATTACCAGTCATCGGGAGAAGTCCGAAACAAATCCAAGAAAAGTGACCTGTGGCGCCCTTCGAAGGAATCGAGAAAATGGCGGTCCTCGCCCCTCGAATTTGGAAAGGAAATATATCAAGAAAATCATACCGAACATCAATTCAAGCCTTAAAATTGAAAAAGAAGAGAGTAGGAATTTGCGGAAAAGGGGCTATCCCTGAGGGAAAGGGAAGGACGAGAGAAAACAAATAGGGTACACCAAGCAGAAGAGATCGAAAAGGGACGCGGCTTAAAAAAAAAAGACACCCAAGAAGGAATGAGACAAAGCTCACAGAACAACCCTCAAAGAGCCAAGCAAGAAGAAAAAAATCCAAAGAGGAAGAGAGAAAAAGATACACACTTTACCAAGATAGGGGGGTCCGAAACGTAAAAAGAATAAATTTGCCTGAAAAGAACACAAAAAATTCTGAATCCAAAAACCTTGCCGGCTGAGGGGAACTCGTAGAAGGTCAAACATCCTAATCAGTCTATAAAAAAAAAGGTGGCGCCAAAAAAAGGAGGTGCTCACAGGGGGAGAAACTCTTGAAAAAAAAACGAGTCGAACCGCCAAGCAATAGACCCTAACCACAAAACTGGGCGAGAAAAAAACCTACCATCAAAGAGACGAGGAATCTGGAAACAAAGTCTCGCCCAAGACAACTCAGGGAGACCAAACCCCATTTTTCCGAAAAAAAGCAGACGGGAGGGGGGGCTAAGAAAAAAAAAAGAAATCGCGGAAACGGCCGCCGTGAAAGGCGGAGGGACGACACGGACAGAACGCGCCTTAAAAAAGAGGGCCGTCAAAGGGCCCGACAAAAAAAAAAAGGAAGTCTTTCCAGGAACAAAAGCACGCAGGGAAAGGGGACAAAAGGGGAGAAAACGGCTAATCTAGAACCGGTGGTGCGGCCTCTCATTACCGGGACCTGGGGGGAAAATTGGGGAACCCTTAAAGACGAAACAGAACGGTATAGTCAGGGGACCAGACGTCTGGTGGAAAAAAAATCACCCCAAAAAAAGGACAGCAAGTCAAAAAGGGGACAAGGCCACAGAAAAGATCATTACGGGGGAAAAAGGGGGATGCAAAGTTGCCCGGAAAGGGGGACGGATCAAAGGCAAGCACTATGGCATCAGGCAAAGCATCGGCCATTGGACAAATATGGAGCGAGGGGGGGGGGGGAGCCCTTTTCGCACCCTCGAAAAAAAAAAATCCACTCCTCAGAAGGTGGTACTCCCGTTGGGAAAGAAAAGAAGACATCTCACAAACGAGGAGAAATCAATAAGGTCCGCCCCGCCCAGGCGCCTCTTTCAAACGACGAAAGAAAAAGCCGGGGGAAGAGTGCCCTGAAAAAGGGACACAGAAAAGATCATAAAGAACGAACAAACTTGAGGGGAAAAATAATTGTAACTTCCCAATACGAAAAAAAAAAGGGGTAAAACTAATACTGCTTCTCAAAAAGCGTTGCCGGCGGAATGGAGCCGGCCAATGGGTAAAAAAAAAAAACGATGTCATAAAAAAAGAAGGCCGAAGAAAAAAAACCAGTGAGACGTAAAAATTCAATTGAGACTAATTTGGCGCGGGTGGGAACAAGAACTAACCTCGGACAAGGGCGCCCAACCAGGCCCCTGTGGGGATTTTGGGGGGGGGTGGTTAGTCTGGATGGAAGCGAGGTGTATCCTTACGAAAAGACCGTGCCACACTCCTTCCGTTGCGCCCCACTCCACAAAAAAATCGATGGGGGGGGGGACGGAGGACAGAAGTTCCGGACCTCGGGACGGAAAGGGGGAGAACCAGTAGGGGGTTGGGGATGGACACTGCACCATACAAAGGTGAGCCATCTCGCGCCCCCAAAAGAAAAAAAAAAAGGAAGCCGAGAGAAGAGAGCATTCTAGGGGGGAAGCAAAAAGAAAGAGCATCCAGGTGGACCAGACTAGCCCCCGAAAAAGAAGAAGTCGAAAGAGTGGGAAAATTCAATTTCATCATACTCAAAAAAAAAAAAGAGGAAAAGAGAGAGAGGGCTGAAAAAAAAATTTGGTGGCATCAGAAGAGGAGGGGGAGGTTTTGCGGAGGGGGAAATAAGAGAGAACAACCGGCAGTGGGTTCTTCATCGCTGAAGGCTCGACTTAGAGGCTTTTGAAGAGAAGGATTCGACTTGGGGGGGGGGAAGGAGCACAGGAAAAAAAAAATGGTGAAACCAAATTAGGGGGTCGCAAGAAAAAAAAAAAAAAAAAAAGTCAGTTCATCTCGGGAAAAAAGAGAGGGAAAAAAGTTGTTCAGCGTTGGGGAGGCTGATGGTGGAAAAAGAAGAAGGAGGGCTTGAAGGGGGAAGAAAGATTCACACTCGAAAGGAAAACAACAGCGTTTTTTTGGCCAAGGCGGGCTGCCCTTGCAAAAGAGGTAAATTTGGGAAAAAAAAAAGGATCTGCAATAAACATCTGGTTTCAAGATGGGGAGAAAAGTGCCGTCCCCTTCGGGCGGTCAAAAAAAAGCTTGGACAGGGAATGGTTCTATTGAGGAAGGGGGGTGCAATACGGACCGAAGAAGGGTCGCGGATGGGGAAGTAAAAGGATCTGAAAAAATAAGCGCAGCGGTGCGCGGAGGCGGAAGAGGTGGGGAGGGAGACCAGGACAAGGCGAAAAAGAGCGTGTGCATCCAGCCGTTTGGGCGGGCGGGTTTTCAGCCTGCAGGGGGGACTCGCAGAAAGGGGAGGAAAAATACGAATGAGGGGACCGGAGTTTCATCGAGCAAAGGGCACGGAAACCGGGGGCGCAAGGGAAAGGAGGGAAGTAAGGGGGGAAATCGGACGCCCCTTGAGAAAAGGAGATGGGGAAAATATTGTTTGGTTATCTAAGACGAGTCCCCATCTCAGAATGGGAAGAAGGGGATAGTGCACACCAGACCAGTCCACATGGGGGAGAGACCTAATTACAAACGTGGACACATCCCGGGAGGGGGTGGTTCAGAATGTCGCGACAAAATAGAAATAAAAAGGAATATGGTGGGTCGGGCAGGGGGAAAAGAAGGGGGGTCAGTCGCGTTTACTGACGGGCGCCTGGGCACTTTAAGGTAAAACAGAAACGGAGGTCGGTGGGGGGCAAAAGGAAAAGCTGAGAGGGGGGTAGGATCATGAAACGTGTAAAAAAGGGGTGTAACGCACAAGAAAAAAGAATCGAGGACGAGGATTGGGCCTTCCAGGGGAGGAAAGTGGCAAGGGCTTGGGGGAAAGGAAAAAAGTTTCGCGAGGGGGGAAAGCGACAAGCGGGAACGCCCGTGGGTGGAAACTCAGGGATGGGGGGAAGGAGAAAATGCGCCAGAACAGGCGGAGGGGCAGAAGGATGGCTCGGGGAAGGGTTGTTCTTGGCGGGATCTTACTCACGCTTGGGGGGGGATTAGGCTCAAAAAAAAAAAAGAAAAAAAAAGTGAGGAGGGAAAAGAGGAGGGGGGACGAGCGCTGAGAAGGAGAACGATTTCTGGGCTTGGCGGAAGGGAATGAGCACATTTTTGGGAAGAAAGGGGGGTCAACGGAGATGGTCTTCTGGAAAGGCGGGGGGGGGGGATAGTCGAGAGGAGAGGGGGAAGGTCCGACAGGGTGTCGACTTTTTGCGGGGTGGGGGAAATTTCCTGGAGGAGAGAGGAGTTGGTCTGATTAACGAAAAAAGGAAAAAGTGAAGGCTTGGAGAGTTAAAAAGAGCAGTACTCGAGGACTGACTTCAGCAAAGGAAACCATGGGGTCTTGTTATGGGGGAGATGAAATGGAAATCTCACTTTCGTGGGGAACGGCTACGTGTTGGGGAAAGGGGCGAAGGATTGCGGACACAAACCCGACAGAAGGCTGTCCGTACTACGTGGGAAGGAATAGGGGGGAATGATCTTAGGACGGGAGCGGCCGGTGAAGGGAATTACGTCGGGAAGCCTTTCAGGGGAAAAAGGAAATAACCATCGCCTGGGTATGTGTGGGGGGCGGGTGCGAACCAGGATTCGGAGACGGAAAAAAAAAAAAATATCAGGGGAAGTCAAAGGAACGAGATAGGGACTCAGACCCACAAACTTGTAGGAAAAAAAAGAAGATCAGTGGTCTCGTCCCCCTTGACAAACCGAAAAAGAGCTCGTTCCAGAATAGGGCGGAAATGAACAAATCAGGTGGAGGTCTTGGAAAAAATCGAAATGAAGGCGAAGCCGAAAAAAGGGATCCCACGCGGAAGTCTTCTGCTTAGGCAGGGGGACTGTTTCCCAACGGCAAAACTCCGTTCGGTGGGACGGGGGGGGGGAAACCAACCGTCGCCACGACACCAAGAGACTAACATCAAACAGTTAAAGATGGGGAAGGAAGAAGGAACTGAGTCACAAGCCAAAAATAAAGATCCGGGAGGTGGAGGAATTTTCCCAAGGAAATGGACTAGAATACAGGGTGACGAACGAAGTTGGTTGGTCCAAAAAAGCGAAGCAAATAAGGCAAAAAAAGAAGAAGGACACGCTACATGGAAGGGGGCGGTAGAAAGGGGGCACGCCTTGACCATGTAGAAAAAGGATTCACGAAACATACACCAGAAAGCCACATTATCTCCCGACCAAAAAAGCTTGGCTGAACAGGACCCAAAAAAAGCAGGGGTCCAGAAAGCCACGTCCGGATACTCTTCATCCAACGAGTCCGAGACCAGGGTTGGTCAAACCGAAGGAAGAAAAAATCACAAGTAAACAGGCGTTAGTACGAAAAACAATCAGAAAAAACGGGCAACAAGGGAGGTTTTCCGAAGACTAGAAAGCAAAGGAAACCCGCCTGGACCAATGGGCAGGGGCACGTCGACGCACGAAGCAAAAGAGAAAAAGACCAACTTAGGTGGCGAAAGACTTTCGCCTTCCTGAGCCTCACTCGAAGTCTAAAAGAGCAGCGAACGCAGGGGGAAGCCTCCCGTACAGCTGACATTGGAACGGAAGACCTCAATGGCTTAAGCTGCTGGGAGCAAACAATTGAAGTTGGGGTGGGTCAAAAAGTACAATTTTGACGGGTGGCCTTGTGGAAAAGGGTCGGAGAGTAAACAGAACGCTGCAGGAACGTCGTTAAAGAGGCAAGGGGGAAAAACGGATCCTCGCAGAACAGAAACGGCACGGGGGACAGCTGCGGTCACCAAAACTCCTAAAAAAAAAAGAGTTCCGAGTGCGATGTGGGGCGCCGGGGCAAGCGACATTAGTAAAGAATCAAAGGTCTCTCGACGAGGGGCCACGGGTTAGGCAGATCCACCGTGCCCGAGGCCCGGTGGGAGCTGAAATCGAGGACAAAAAAATGATCTGGGGGAGATGGGGGATGGGAACCAACATCCTCAAAGAAATCGGAGCTCAAGAAGAAACAGTACGTGGCGTACAGGGGCAAGGGGCCTAAAAAAGAACGGGGTTCAGTCAAAGTACTCTTCAGAAAGGGACCAAAAGGGGGGTCCCGTACATAGAAAGGGGTTACCATATGAATCGGGAAGCGGGGGCGCATAAAAAAAGACGCCCAAGTAATTCCGGGTACGGGAATCACGACAAACGTCAAACAAAAAGAAACGAATCGCCGAAGGCAATCCTTCCCCAGAACCGGTACCGAGTTTCAGACCGGAGCATACCAAACCCGACAGAAGGCTGAAAACTTCGGTACGGGGCGGAGAACCAAATAACAGAAAAGTTCCAGGGGGAGGAAAGAATGCATCTTTCAAGATGAAAAAGGCCAAAGAAAAGGAAGCCAACCCTTTTCATTGAAAACATCCTGACAGGCGGCGGGAATAGCGGACGTTCAAAGGAAAAGAATTTTGTCACGTGGGGAAAGAAGGGAATTGTGGGCAAACTAGAGTGCAAAGAAGGACGCCTCAACAGGTGGGGGGGTCTTTTGCCAGTCCGAAATCTTGCGTGAAAAGGCACACCGGGATCCACAAAAGCACGAAAAAAGAAACCGGACCCTCCGACTTTAAGGGAAAAAGCTTGGCGAAACAAGGATGGCAGAAGGAAAAAAAAGTTCGCGGGGGAACTTGCCAAAAAGGGGAAAATCCATCGGCAAATCCTATAAGCAGGCAGAAAGCAAGAACACCGGGGAAGACAAGGGGTAGACCACCCAGAAGCGTCTTCCAAAAATTCAAAAAAGAGCAACAACAACAACAAGGGAGGGAAAGGAGTGGGGTAAAGGGTTCGGCTTGGAGCGTCGAGGCCGAGCTCCGGCGGCGGCGTGGGGGGGCTGAGTGAAATCGAAAGAAAAAAGGGGAAGAGAAGCGTCCCTTTTTAAAGGGAGGGAGAGGAGGCTTTTTGTGCCCTTCGAGGGGGGCAAAAATGGAAAAGGACTTTGGCGCACACCTTCCTTCATCCAAGTCCTGGGGGGGGGCCCCGGAGGAAGGGGAGCGTTTTCAGGGAGGAAAGCCGTCGGGCATAGGGAGTTCCGACGAACTGAGTACATGAAAAACTGAAAGGGGGACTACGGTAAGTACGTTGCCCAAATGGCAGTTCTCTTCCGTTGACAGGAACCAAAGGTGCCCAACCAAAATGGGGCGCCCGACCGATGGGGGTGGCAAAGATGTATTGGGCCGGGTTCTTTGGGTGAAGCCTTTGGAGGACGGGCAGAAAAAGGAATGGACGGATGTGCGTGGCCGCCATAATGAGTTCGAGGAAGAGGGGGGGGGGGGGGGGGTCTGATCCTTTGGAAGAGCGGCATCCATAAGGCCGGAGAGCGCCGCAAAGGGGTCAAGCCGTGTCCCCTCAATTTGCGAAAGGTTTTTTTCTGGGGACGACGTGCGGCAAGGGCCAAAGGAGATGCCCCGAGGCCGGTGGAGGTACAGGGGAAGAAGGGAGGACCGGAAGGGTGGCAAAGAAAAAAAAAGGAAGGGTCCATGTCGACCGGTCAAAACTTCAAGCACCAGACACTCGGTGATTGATGGGGTAATGGGGTTGTAAACAACGACGACCCCATAGAGAGAAAAGGCGCAGGTAAGGGGAACTCCTTCCTGGTCCCAGAGAAGGCAAACGACAAGGGAAAAGAAAATCAGGGTTTGGATTCAATAATTTGAAGGGGAGGGGGGAACGCTCGCACGCAATGAAAGGTAAGGGAAAAAAGAAAGGGTCTGTTCCTTGAAGACGCTGGTCGGAGGACGGGATGAAGCGCCGTGGGGGAAACGAATGCAAAAGAGTCAAAAGTTTCGAGGAGAGACAACAGCGTGGGCTTCTCAAGAGGAGTAAAAGTTGAGCATAAAACTGGGGAATGGATGTGCTCGAAAGGAGAAAATCCGAGTTGAAACTGAGGGGGACTGGGTTTGTGTAGCGGGGGTCGAGAAGGGGGCCGGTGGCGGACAAGTTTTGTGAATAGCACGGGACCGATCAAGGGGGGGGCGCAGGTGATTTTGCAAAAAGGTTGCAAAAATGAGAAAAGTGGCAGTTCCAAACGTTTAAAGGGGGTTCCTTGTGACAGAGAAAAACTTCATCGAAAGGTTCCTGAGGACGATCCGGAAAAAGATGAAAAGCTTGGGTTATGGGAAACTGGAAAATATGGTCCGTCCTCTGAAAAGGGAAGGGGGAACGACTTGCTGTGAAGCCGGTCAAACGAGGGACTGGGCAATCATCTTGGAGGCTGACTGCAGGTTTAAGAAAAGACTGGGGAGGTCGGCTGGGGATGGATGGGTTAACGGATCTAAGAGAAGCCGAAAACGAGACCACTTTCGGGGAAAAGTCATTTTAGCAATGAAGGTTCAGGGGGGAAGGGAGGAAGAAAGGAATTTTTTGACAGTGAGCGGCCCGTGGACCACAGAGGGATTCCGAAAACAGCCTCACGGGAAATCGGGATCCGCCTTGACAAAGAAAGGGATGCTTTTTGACGGAAAATGTGTTTGACATGAGTGGTCGTGGGTTTCAAGGGAAAGGAGTGGCCGGGGGTGCAGAACCGACACGAGAAAAAGGGGCGATGGATCGTAAAAAGGGAATAGAAAAAGAAAAAGGCGGCATCACGAAGGGAACAGTTGAAGCGATAAACGTCAATTTTGAATTCAAAACGCAGAAAAAAAATCTGGTTGAGGGGGGGGGGGGGGGAAAATTGCAAGGGATTGCCTTTCAAAAAAAAAAGTCGGTCAAAGGGGAGGTGAGGGGACAGCGGGAAAAAAATACAGAAAAACAACAAGGAAGGAGGGAAAGAGATAGATCTAACGGGGCGTGGACCCACTGAATAAAGCCAGGAAAAACGTCCCTGAATCACCGAAAAAAAAGACAAACGGAGGTCTTGTTACGCGGACATAAAAATGATCAAAGAAATCCCAAAAGGAAAAACGGAAAGCCAGGAGCTTATTTGGGGGGCTTGCCGATCGTGCTATTTCGTCAAAGATCAAAAAGTGTTCTTTCGGGGTTTGGGGGAAAGAGGCAAACCATCGACCCAATCCAAAAAAAAACCGGGATCAGCAACAAGGAAACAGTAAGACTGAACAGGGGGTCAAAAAAAAAATCTTCAAGCAACCGAAACCAATCATGATGGGGGGTGAAGCAGAGAGCTCAGGAAACAGCGTGTCGAAGAAAAACCTGGGGGGTAAAAGAAAAAAAAACATGCCAAACCAGGCCAAGGGGACCCTTGGCCCAAAGAAAGTCAACGGGGGGCGGCGGGTGTAAAAGGAGTGAATCGAGAAAAAAAAAAAAACTCTCCAACGCTGACATCAGGAAAATCTTCCGCAGCAAAGGCCGAAAAAAGACTTTCCACACAAAGGCCGAAACCAATAAAAGACGCCAAAGCGGAACGCTCAGACACCGAAAAGGAACGTCTGCCAAATGCAGAGAGTGCCTCCTCTAGTAAAAGGAAAGCGGTAAATTACTCCGCAAAGGGAAATCAATTGGGAAGGGAGGAGGAACTTTGACACTACACGCAAGCCAAATAAAAAAAGGGGCACGGTCTCCTCATTCGCAAAAAGGCAAGAAAGCAAAGAGACGTCCGGTCCCGGACCGGATCAGTAACCAATAAACAACGAGGCCCAAAGGCCGGGCAAGCCTTTTTCACCAAGGAAGAAATCGACTCGGGAAATTTTCAAAGTGACGCAACACTTTCAGTGGAATGTCTCCACTAACAGTTGGGAAAAAAGGTCCTTAAACGCGTCAAAAGGGGTGAACGGGATCGCTTACAAAAGAGTGCCAAGGGAAAATCGGCCCACGGCGCCGCAAAGAAAACGGAAAACACCTTGGTAACCCTCAAGTAAAAAAAAGAACACATACAGAAAGGAAAAGGGTTTCCGGTCGTCCGTCCACAGCGACAAGTGAACAAAACGTCCAGCTTCGACCAACATTGGGCGGTCGCGAAAGGGACTAGGCTAGGTGGGGAAACCACAGGAAAAAAGGGTTGGCCTGAAATACGCTGCAGAGTGTTAAAAAAGAAGGGGGTGGCACTCGTGGGGTGTGATAACCAAATACCAACCAAATCACCGGTAAACAATAAAAAAAAAAGGGCTTCCAAGAAGATCATGGGGCGACTAGGGTTCACTCAACACTGGTCAAAACTGCACTAATAAAAAAGGACTGCGATGTACAGAGAGGGGGAAAGGCTCAAGATGCGGGGAAAAAGAAATGTGCAAGACAAAAAATGCCTCGAAAGGGAGGGACAGGGGGGACTGCCGCTAAAAACTAACCTAGCCTTCAAGGCCAAGAGAAAAAAGGAAAAAAAACCCGGGCTCCTCTTTCCAATCAGAAAAGGAAAAAAAGAAAAGAATCCTCAAAGAGACCAAGGTCCGGGGAATCGACAGAAGGAAAGGAGGAAAGTCAAAGAGGAATCACATACTGCGTTAGAAGATGAAAGACGGCACCTTGAAAAACGACTCCAACCCACGAGCCCTGGCGAGAAGGTCAAGGCGGGGGGCAAAAAAAATGGGAAGAGGATTACAATGAAAAAAAAGGGGGGGTCAAATAAGGCAAAATGGTGTCATCCAGACGGTTGGGTGCTACTTGGTCGAAACGAAAAAGGCTAAATCACTGAAAACGGACGAGCGGTTTTCGCAACAAATCGAAAAAGGGGCTTGACCGCGTCCAACGCGGAGGGTCAAATCAATGAAGAGGGGGCAGAAAAACCCAGGGTCAAAGATGCCGAAAGGTTAAACGACTCAAGAGGATAGAAAAAGGACCGACATCAGGAAAAGGATAACAGTCGCTGGAAAAGAAAAAAAAGGCCCAGAAAAAAAAAAAAGGCCGGGGGCCCCTCCCGACCCCAACCAACCCGAAAAGCGGGCTTGCCAACACAAAGTTTCACGTGAGAGGAAAAACTCA
>Ga0179593_1400904_pt1 | contig 12381 bp, 11 predicted proteins | sample CZODoug2_1_08_16_FD_185931 | JGI IMG/M metagenome (GOLD analysis project Ga0179593, IMG submission 185931) | Vadose zone soil fungal communities from Angelo Coast Range Reserve, California, USA - CZODoug2_1_08_16fungal (PacBio error correction) | ecosystem: Environmental > Terrestrial > Soil >...
AAGCCTTTATACAGTTGGCAATGATTCAAATGACCCTCGATGTGCAACGTCAGCACCTTTGAGGGACAAAATAAAGCGAGTGTACGTCGGGCTAGGGGCACGGGGTACGGAAAGAAGGGTGGTAATGCTAAACACTCGCGGCAAAGCGGATACTGGGAATCACGGGTCGGTGGCAAAAACAAAACGTACAGGTTAGAACGACAATAACCCCTCGCCGGGACGTGCTAGGGAGAGGTGTTAAAACCAGGGACCTGCTCCGGGGGCAGGAGGCGAGGGGGAGGGAAGGAGGCGAGAGGGGAAAGGCGGGGGCGGGGCACGAGAAAGAAGGGCTGAGCGGGGGACAGTATCTATGTCGGTGAGGTCGGCGAGAGGACCCCAAACCGTGACAGAATCAGCGCTCGATCCCAACCAGCGAAACAGTGGAAGGGCAACTGTGTAGAGGGGGCCGATCCGATAGGGCGGGAGAGGGGTCGAGAAGGAGAGGACATGAGAACGCACGAACTGCTTTGAAAGCCCCAAAAAAGATTTTAAAAAAAATCCTCGGCTGGGACCTGGGAGTGAAAAGAGGTGTGTAGGGCCGGCAGAGGGGGGGAAAAGGGGCTCCCAGCTCGGTAAGAATACGAAGGGGACACAGCAATCGCTTGGAGCAAATCTGTGGTCGGCCTGATTGTGTCCTCCTCGGGTGGGGGAGTGAACGCCGTCGTCGCCGAAGACCTGGGAGCAGGTCGATCTTGGAGGGGATCGGGTGGGCGAGCAAGTGTTCCTCTTTACCCAGGGGGGGCGACACGGACAAGGACGGATAAATTCGTCAAATGCCAGCGGTGGGGGGGGGGGTGGAGGGGGGGGAACAGGGGTCGTTCGGGAAAGCTTCAGAAACCGGGACCCTTTTGAAAGCAATCGAGACGAGCTACGGCGGGGGGGAATTTACTAAGGTAAGGGACTATCCACCGCTACAGGGAAAAACCATGGCTCAAACTTCTCTCTAATAGAGGGTAATCACTACGTGGGATTCGCCACAGGGATTTGTTCTAAAAAAAAAAGGTGGGGGGGAAGCGCTTACGGCAAATGGCCCAAAAAAAGAAAGGACCAAAGGGCAGAGGGGCTACAATGTCGGAACGGGAAGGTCTCGGGTGTTGGTTGGGGGGGCAGGGGAAAATATCCGGGGGAGTCACTAATCGTCAAAAGGTCTTCTCTATGAAAGTATGTGATGGGGGAAGCGAGCGCTTCTCTGACGAAGAGACGAAGAAAAAAAGACCCTCAGGGCCAAAAGAACGCAGAAGTCAAGGAATGGCGAACCAAGCCAGTTTGTCAGGCACGCAATTCGGACAATTCCGGCGGTTTACGCCGGGGAGGGGACAAGGGGGGGGGCCTGGAACGACGAAGGGAGCCAGAGAAAAAGAAGGGAGAAGAATAAAAAAACAACAAATAGATGAAAAAAAGAGAGATCGCAGACGTGGAAGCTGAAGAGCACTAGACCAAAACATGGCCGCCGGCGTAACCGGAATTCCATTGTTCCGAGTTCGAATCTCCAATGGAAGGGGAGACAGAGACGGAATTGAGAATGAGTCGTGGCAAGACTTTGGAGAGCGTGGGGGACCTGCCGTCGTCGAGAACCGAACAGGAGTCCCAAATCTCATAAAGATAGATCAACGCGCGAAACAGATATTAAATCCGAAAAAAACACGGGGGACCCCCAACTGTCCCTAAAAGAGAAAGAAATGGTAAAAAGATAACGTGAGGGGGTCTTTTTCGATTCGACCTTGCCGTAGACAACAGATCCATGGGGTTCAGACGAATCCAACACGTCCAGAAGAGGGGCCAGTACCAATCGACGAAGGGGGAGTCGCCAGGTTGGACCAGGAAAAGATTTACGGACGGACTTAAACGGAAAAGACGTGCTCTTCTGAAGGACGTTACCTAGTCGTCTAGAGCCACACCTGGCAGGAAAGTGGGGAACCGAGGAAAACCTCCAACCAACTTCTTTGGGTGAAAATAATCCGAAGGGAAGAGGAGGACAAAAATTTGGGAACGAAACATCCAGCCTCCCACAAGAACAACGACAAGAGGAGAAAAAGGCTCGTGAGCTAAACTCTCAAACCACCCGAAAGTAACAACAGGAATCGCTCAAAGAATTGAGAGTGGGGGGGGGGGGGAAGACGGCCATGGGCTCCGAAGAAGCATGTGAGGACAGGGGCCCTCCGAGGAAGGAAAAAATTCTTCATCAAAGAACAGTCCCAGCTCTGAGTCTTAAAAGGCTGGCCCGTTTAGGGCAAGACAGTTAGGTGTGGTTGGTTCAAAAAATGTCCATAATCTCATGAGAGCAAGCGAAGTAGACGAGATGATATTCAGACAGAGAACCGAATGGACAGTAGCGGGGGAGAATAGGGACCAGTAAGTCCGGGGTGCCCAGATGCGCACAAAATCATCCTAAAAACGGAGCACAAAGGATGAGTGAGAGGAGGAACCACCGTTAACTAGGCGAGGGGCGAATGCGCTAGAAACTCGACCGTCATCATGGGTTAAATCTCTAAGGATACCACTCCCTGTGCTCGGTGAAGTCCCACGAGTGAGAAAGTAAGACACCTTCACGGGGACAGGGGCTCAATCTTTAAAAGGAGAAGATCGTAATCTACGTCTTTCATAAAGTGTGGCCCCAACTTCCCTAATTGCAATCAAAGTAGCTTTTCAGCAGACACGCTCCGCAGGAAGAAGAGGATTCCTGGAAATTTTCAGAGATGGCTGCCGAAGCTGGCCCAACTCAAGGGGGGCAAGGACTCGATAGGTCGGCCAAGAGACGATGAAAGGGAAGAATCCGTGCGAACTTTAAACAAAGGCCGCGCGAGCCCGAGACAAGGGTGACGTCGGCGCTATTGTCGAAGAAAAAACACCCTTCAGGCACGCAAGAAGTGCAGGGAGCGGAATCGATAGAAAAAAGAAATATGATTGAAGTATTTCAGGCGCGCCAAAAGGATTAGGGAGAATAAAGAAGGTTTCCCGACGAAGACAGGGAGGCCGAACTGTCAAAGGGCTTACGCCAGCGCGCAACCGGCCGCTTAACTGGAGCCAAGATATGCCTCTAGGAGCAGGTCCAAAGAGAGGGAGTTACGCATTTCTGGTTGAAAGAATGAAGTAATCCGTCGTCAAAATGTACTAGAATGCAAAACTGATCGGTCGGAATCTGCGGCTCGAAGCTATCCGCTGATGGAAGGTGAAGTGGGGAAAAAGTAATGGACACTCTACGGGACGATCGGAAGTTATTGCAAAATGCCGTCCGTAAATGTCCAGACTGACTGTAAGAAAATCACCCCGACGCGAGAAGAAGCAATGAGGAATGCCAGGGAACAATATATGAAAGAGAAACGGATTCGGGGAGAGCAGGGTACCAGGATTTTCCGAGGATCACGGGGAAACCGTGGAGTGGGGCCACGAGAGAGAAAGGCAGGGTTAAAGATCCGCGGATGATATGACACCCAACGGTGAACATCAGCGTAGATAGAGGGGGAGAGACCTAAAACTCAAAATGTTTGGAAAATGCAGGTGGTCAGTCCCAAAGCAAGATGTGGCGGAAAATGCGATGAAGGGCCAGGAAAAATCAAACCCCTTGCTTTGAAGACCTTCTAAAATCCATATCTCAGAGGCGGGGTTCGGGGGGGGGAGAAACAGGGTTTCCTGACCCGGAGGGGAAACGACTCAAAAAGAGGACTGGAGTGGCCTCCGGCCATCGAGGGGGGGGGCCATCTTGGTATCTCCAATTCCACGGGGAACCGACGGAGGGGGTGTAATAAGAAGTAATCTCACTATTCAACAAAGGGAAGTACGTCTTAGCGTGGGGATAGTGGGGGGATAGGTCTCAGTTCAACCCTTTTTGTACCGAACGGCAACGGACAGTCAGGAACAGGGGGCCAACTGGGTGGAGTTGCAAAAAAAAAACGTTTACAACGGGCAGAAAAAAGGGTGTCGTTCGTGTTCGCTTCGGAAGACTGCAGGGAAAGAGAGGAAGAGGAAAGAGGGGGGGTACACGGATTACTGCCTCCCCCGTAAATCACGGATGCAACCATGGCGCATAAACTTATCCTAGGGAGAATCTTGTACGCACTTAGAAGGGTGGTGGGCGAGCAAATTGCCTGGTGGGGTCTAAACTTCGCAGGTGGAACGTGGCAAGTGAAAACCTGAACGCACCGTCAACAGGTCATATGATTGTCTAAAGTTGTCTGACTCGTATTTGAAAAGGGGGTGTGCGGGTAGGAGGTGGGAAACTACGTCGGGTCAAAGCGTCGGGGCGTAAAGCCTTAGTCGATGCGGGGGACTGAATCGGAAAAGACGGCAGGGAAGCTATGGAGCGGCCTCGCCACCGGCGCAAGGAAAACCAGAATGAAAAGTTTGGCGATTCACGCACAGGCTCAACGTTGCCTTGGAAGGCGTGAACGGCTGCAGGTTGGGGTCGGAGGGGGCAACGACGCGGTGCGATTTACGAGCCAAGATGCGTCTATATCAAAACAAAAGAAGTGTTATGAAAAGAAGTAGCTCGAAAGTGAGCTACATACGAGTCGTGGACCCCAAGCGAAAAAACGGCCGGAGAAGTCGTCACCCCGGCCAAAGGGTCACGATGGATGGGACTAATCTCAAATAGGGGGGCACCCACGGGAGGGTTCGCATGGGTGAATGTCTTTTAAGCGGATGAGCGTGGAAGGTCCCGGGGACTCGGAAAGGATAATCATCTCAGATGTCACTCCATACCGGGATAGAGAAGCCTACTCATTATGGAAAATCAAAGCCGAAAGCAAACCCACCCGGGGTGACGCAACACCGACGATAGAAAAGGTAGAAAGAAGAAAGCCCGGTGAATTCTTTGGCAGGCTCAAGGGCCTTAAGCGACGTTTAATGGATAAAAAAACTTGAACTACATACCCACAAGGAAAGAATGGTTCAAGGGGGAAAGAGATTAAGGATGATAAGAACGGAGGTAATTGCGCTAAAAGGGCAACACCTCCGTTCTAGGATCAGAAAGAGCCGTTCAAAATTCTCGAGAAACGAAAACGAACCCCGGCTGCCAGGTTTCCCAGGGCTGTGGCCACCAGAACCCAACTGATTCGAAGAAAGTGAAATCCAGGGGAGGATGCGACCAAAAATGGTAAACGGACCATAAGAAACCCGGGGCAAAACGCCAATATGGGGACAGCGGACAGGGGCGATACGGGAGTGCGGGAAGGAGAATCGCCACACCTCAGAAGGGAAACCGAGGGAAGACAGCAGAGGATGGCTGCGTCCGAGGCAAACAAAAGCGAAAGCAGGTTTTCACATCAACTACCCATTCCGTGCACGCGTGCATGAAACTAGAGATGAGGTCGAGCTTGACTGAGGCCGGCGGGCAAAAGCAGGGGACGAGTAGGACCTGCATGAAGCTGCTCATATCGATCCTATGAGAGCAAATCCGCGCCAAATTATTCCAATCGCTTGGGGGAACGGGAAGAAGAGTGCTGAAAGGGTTGGAATCCTACTCCGATAGCCAACGAACATAATTTAAAAAGGACGAACGAAAAGCACTTAGTCGACGCGAAAAACTCAGCGCAAGAGCACGGGAATGCCGTACCTAAGGGAGCTAAGGGCCACAGAGGCGTGTAAAAGCGACATAAAGAAAAAGGGGGGGGGCGTGTGGGTCGGGGGGGGGGAGACGGGCGTCGGGGGAGTTGAAGTCCCACTAGGATGGCAAGTTCGGAAAGGACCTCTGAAAATCAGGGATGCAACTAATAGTCGAAATCTTGTCAAACCTATTTTGAAGAAGAAGGCCGATCCACTGCGCTCAGGAAGAAGAGATACCGACTGCGAGAAGTTTTCAGACCCTTTTCATCCTGCCGTCCGGCAGGGGGTCAAACCTACTGCCTTCAAACCGCGAGAGGCAAATCAGAGGCCGATGACAGCGCTCCTTGCGAAAAGGGGGACGCGCCGTTGAAACGTCAATCGCGGCCCCGACAAAAAAATTACCGCGGCGATCTCTTAAAAACCCTTCTTCATGCGCCGGCATGAATTTGGCCCGGCGTGGCTAAAAACCCCCGGGAAGGAAAGAGAGAGATGAGACGGCGACTTAGGTCTGAAAGCCATAAGGGGTGTCCAGGAGGCGACAAGGGTAGCGAGAATGAAGGTGGTCGCGGCCGGACTTCAACTAGCTAAGTTCCACACCTGGAACATAGGGTAGCGAGAGTGGTTCAATGACGGAGTTTCTGGTTGGCAAGCCGACTGTCAGAAGGTAAAAAAAGGGGGCAAGTAAAAAAAAGTATTCTAGAGGAGGAGCGGGAGAAACCGCATGAGAGAAGCACGGGGAGGCCGGCAAAGGTTGGGCAAACTTTATGGACACGCCTCGGGATATTAATCACAACGAATGTTGCACACGCCCCCGGGCCTGCCGGGGAGAATGCATCGAGTGGGACTCAAAACAAACCCGACATAATCCAAACTGCTGGTGGCGGTCAAGTTACAATGAAAAAGGAACAAGGGAGCTGGTCTCTTTGAAGAGGCAGATGGAGAGGCCGTTCCCATCTAGCAAAAAAGAGGCAAGGGTTCCGGAGCCTTGGAAAAAAGATACAGAGGGAGGTAATCAGGGGAGAGAGGAGGCCCAACATGACAGACTGCTTCTATCTCGGTAGAAAAAGCAGTGGGTTTCTGCGCTGGCCGCGTGGGCGTACTCGTCTATGGGGGCAGATGGGAGGCCTCGCTCGACAGGAAAAAAAGCACAGACTGCTTTGGAAGCCGTAGGGGCGCCAAGCAACCGATTTTGAGTCAGAGAGCTTGTGGGGAGACGATGTGGGAGGGAAATCCTGGAGGGTAAGAAAACAAAGGACAGGGGTCGGAAAGGGAAGAGAAGGGAAGACAAAGGGGCAAGGTCGAAAAGCTGGGTGTATCGCCGATGCACAGAGGGTTTTATTTGGTGGGAAGGCGCCGTCGAAACGGAAAGCCTGCCTGCGACAAGCTTGGGCAGTTCTCGTTTGAAAGGCTGAGGCGGGTCCCTCTTTGGAACCATTTTGACCCAACGGAAGGCCCCCCGTGGCAGTCGGCCAAGTGGGGTTTTGGTGGGGCCAAAGCCCGGTTCAAAGTCAAAATTGACTTGGGTAGTGTTCGTGAGGACGGGAGACCGAACCTGCAGGGAAGCGATGTTACTAGAGCGGAGGGGTCAAGTGGATTTGGCCGAAAAAAGGAAAACTCCTTGTCAGACACTTTCAATAGGGCCGCGGGGCGCAGAAGGACTTGATCTAGGACGGCACGGTCAGGCGGCGCCAGCTCCACAGGGGGTGGTTTGGGAAAGAACGGAAACCTGTTTCAAGAGAGACGGCACCTTAAAAAAGGAAAAGTCTCTGGAGGGGAATACCGTTGGACTGACTTAGGGTGGCCAATTGGTGGGCGGGGGTAATTTGGGGGTGTCCAAATCTTCACGGCTGCTGCTCAAACTCAGTATTGATTCGGAGGGGGGGAAAAGCTGAGCGGCTCTCGAGAAGGGAAGGGACGCTAGCCAAGAACCTAGGCACACAGAAGGCTGCAAGAAGACTGATGGGCCTTGGGGGCGCTTGGACTAAACCTGCTAATTCCTGGCGGTTACGAACGGCTGCCAGGTGTTGGGGGCTTTTTTGAAAAACGACTCGAGTAGATGGGGACACTCCACGGCTGCGATCTCTAGTAAAAAAAAAGGGGGAGGGGGAAGGAAAGAGATCTATCAGGGAAATGTACGACTCTGGGTCTTCAGTTCCCAACGTCCCAAGGAAGGCGTAACCGCAGCCAAGGGAACCTGATTTAGGGAAGAAAACCCAGTAAAGGGAGAAGAAACTTCTAAAGTGCAAATGCGCCTAGAGGAAAGGTGAGAGGAGGAAGACGTCGTCAGAACCATAAAAGGAAAGAGACATACATTCGAGAAGCGACGCGATGAAGGAAAGATATGCAAAGACGACACCCCAAACCCCATTAAACATCCGAGTCAAAACTGGTAGACAATCCGAATGGGGGGTTGCTGTGCGTCTCCCCTTCGGGGAAAAAAGCAAACCGGGTAAAAAAACAACCACGGCCCACTTTGGAAGAAGTCAAAACGTCCTAAGCGGGACCGGACCAATCGATGTATCTCACAGGTAGGAAAAGGTGCCAGATTAAGGAGGGCGGGGGCGGCTGTCAAGACCAGACGGGACCTCAAGAACAGATGGCGGTCCAAGGAAGGGAGGGTCGACAAAAGAAAACGAACCCTGCTGCATTTGCGGCACCGGCCCCAGGGGGGGGGAAAACAACCCCAACGCGTGCATTGAAAAGAGGTCCTCAGGGGAGTGGCCGTGCGTCAGGGGGGGGACAAAAAGGGTAAACGCTCAGACATCAGCCTCAACAAACGAAAATAACTTCTCAGCGGCCAGGCGTGAAGTTTATCTGGGGGGAAGCTAACCTCCCAAACACCGAAGAAAAACGCCTCAGCTGCGATCCAACAGAGGGGAGCCAGCGATGGCAGAGCCGGAGGCATCGTACACCGAATCGGTGAGCTTTTCATCCGGGCAGGTACCGAAACACATGCGACCAGGCCCAGACGATGATGTCGAAAAGTCTGGCGGGCTGCAAAGCAAAGGGCGGGCAGTTTCACGTTCAATAAAAAAGAAAACGGCAAAAGCGGGGAAGAAGCCAGGAAAAGAAGCAATACCGAAAAAAAAGCCATGACCAACTTTCGAGGTTTTCGGTGGAGAGAGTCGACGCGAGTTCACGTTGGAAGAATCTCCAATATTCCCTAAGGGGAGCGCGTAAAACAGGACGCCGCACGGCAGAGGGGAGAGCGAACAGGCCTTGACGGCGCACTCAAGACGAAGGACCCGTCTCCGTAGTCCAACTCGCGTCATGTGACATCGCAGCCTAAAAGAAGGGGATAGCGTCGGGTTTCTAGGGTCAAAAAAAAGAGGGGCTCAGGCGGAAGGTGAAGTGAGGGAAAAGAGGGAGCAAGGCGCAGAATGATCCTTTAAGAGCGAGTGTCAAGAGTTTGGTGACTTCCGAAATCATTCAGATCCTATTAAACAGAAAGGGACTAGGATCCGCAGGACGAGAATAAGAAAACTAGTGCTTTCGCGATTCTACCGTCAAGGCGTGCCAAAAAGAAAGGTCACGAAAGACGGGAGGGAAACAAGAGAGATCGCGGATGAAACCTGGCTCCTGGAGAACCGGGTACGCTGAGGCTAAGGGGTGACGTCGGCGCTAACATGGGGGTCCACGAGGACAAAGAACTCCGCAAATAATTGAAGGACAGAGCGCATCTCTCACAACACAAAAAAAAACCGGAAGGTAGAAAAGGGGGGGCAGAGGAGAGATCTAAGTGAGATGAGAAGGAATAATGGTGTCACCCATGAAGCCGACTCACCTTTTCAAGGCGTCAAAAGGCCGCTTGACCGGGAGAAAGATAGCAACGTATAAGAGCTGGAGAGGGGGGGGCCTCTGCTCGGGAATGCAGTGTTCGGGAAACGCCCGAGAAAAAAAAAAAAATGGGCAAGTCCAACTTCCCCTTCAGGAGCGTCGACCGAGGGATGATGCGAGGAATCCTGGGCGCGGCATTTACTGGGAAGGTTGTGCAAAAATTATGGACAATCGGATGCGGACGATAAGAAGATTGCGAGTGGGCAGGCAAGGCCGCCGTCCTTAAAGGAAAGAAAGACGGGGGGGAGGGACACGCACCCGACGCTATCCAGGAGGGGGTCAGGAGGGATGGAAGTTCACTCCGCAAAAGCCGAGTCGGCTGCTCGAGAGAGCGCCGTCCCGGCTTTTCCGATATCACGCCCGACAATCCGGGGGGACGCAAGGGAAAAGGACGAATGGCGGGGTGCGAGAGGGAGAGAATGAAAACCGTTCCCAAATCTTAGGATCTCGATCAACGTAAAAAAACGCCGGCTGCACATGCCCGGTGGGTCGGGGGAAAAACGACGGAGAGCGCAAGATGTGGGCGCTCAGCTTCGCTCATGGAATGCTACGGCGTGCACGGAACTAGCCCCAGAATTGTGAACTACCTCCAATCGGCTACCGGGAGTTTACTCTGTTGCGGCTTAACGGATGGAACGACTCTTAGGGCGTAGGATAGGCCAAAATCCGCAGACATCGCTGGGCGCATCAGGGTTATTCCGGAGTTTTCAGGTCAAACTTCGGGTGGTGGGCGAGTCAGCTAAAAGGACAAAATGCCTACGAAGGAGGGAGCGTTTGGTGCGGGGTATCTTAAAAACCCATTGGGTGGCCCGACTGCCCAGTAACGGATGCAATGAGGCCAATTCCACATGGGGTGGGAGGGGTGAAAAGACGTTTTAAAGGAAAAGGGGGGGAGGGGGGAGGGGGTTTAGTATCAACCGACCGCAGGAAAGAAGATGGAAGCCTGTAAAGGAAGCCGAAGAAGACGTTTCAAAAGGGAACCTGTCTCCTACCGTATCTCAGACGAGTGGTACGCCTCTCAATCAGGGGGGGAGGGAAGAAGGGCGTGGAAAAGGGGGGCCTCGATAAATGCAAAAGGTTCCTGAAAACACCTTCAAAATCTTTGGACATTTTCTGACTCGGTTGACTAATTGGAAAGGTCGGGATTGGGGGAAAAAAAGATCGGGTTTTCGGGGTCAGAGACAGCTTTTGGCAGAGAATCAGGAGGAGGGAAAGGTGTGAGAGGACGGCTTCTCGACGAAAAGAGAAGAAAAATCAACCATGAGGACAAGAACGCAGTCATTGAAAGGACTGTGTGAATGGACTACCCTCATTTGGCTCAGTCGCAAAGCAGACAGAGGCTTTCTCGTGTTACGCCCGCGGGAAATTGGGTCTTTGGGAAAAAAAAAACGACGCGATTTGATTTTAGACGCTGAGAAGATCTTCAAACAACAGTAGGAGAAAGAAAGCGTAAATGATCGTAATAGAACGAGAGTCGGCCCCATAGCCCCCAACTTGCCTCCGTACCGCCTCAAAGGGTCCGAATGAGCGTGATAACAAGGGAAAAAAGAAGTGGTCGACCATAAAGGAATGGAATTGGCGATGCGTCTTGCCGACTGGCTGAGCGTCTATAGGACAGGCAGAGTACGAGAGCATCTCAGATTCCCAAGAACAGAATGATAGGCCTACGAGATAGGTGGCGAACAGTAGTCAAACAGGCCACAAAAACATACATAGGACCGTCAGAACGGGTTAGAAGTCGAGCCGGGAAGTGCGTTCAAGCACACGACCCAGCCGTAGAACAACCACTTTCAAAGGTGGACGAAAAAACAAAATGACCGAAGGGGAGTACCAATCGAATAAGTATTATGCATAAAAGGGGGGCCAGCAGAAACAGGATGTTACGGCGGCGTAAACGTCCAAGCCAAGAAGCAGACTTATCCAGTACCCATTCAAAGTCGGTCTGTCAGAAAAAACTACGACCAAGCTGCCAGTTTGTACCGGAGTGGCCACCCGCCACCCAAGGAGGAGAACGAATTTAAGACGGATACAGGGGCGGACGGGGAACAAAATGGTTGAAACTACCTCCTAAATAACACTAACAAAAATAGGCACAAAAGGGCGTGAATGGGAGCCGACGGCGCCTCGCAAAAAACAGAAGGAGGAACAGAGTGCATCATAGCGCACAAACTATGGCTGCGGCCGGAAAGCAAAAAGGGGGATTGCGTGGGAAAATCCGGCACCTTCCAACGCAAAAGGGGAGGGCAAAGAACAGCCCAGCCGATGAGTGTCTTAACAAAAGATGCTGCGACTGCCTAGGCAAGCTGTCGTGCGTTGGCTGACGCAGCGCAAAACAGCGGAGAACAGAGGCAATCAGACGACCACATTAAAAATTCAGGTTTCGGGGGATCCAGAGAGGACGCGGCGCCCTTTGGGGCAGCCCTCGCCGGGACACCGAATAGAGCGCGTGGCAGACATTGCGAAAAAAGTCTGAGGCGTGCTACGCGGCACCCTCAGGGAAACGCCGGCTCATCGCAAAAAGAAAGAACTCCGAACTCGGCTTGAACCTGAGGAAAAGGGGGGAAAGACAGACCTACAACGCCGGGAAAGTCGACTGCGGGGCGTGTAGGAATCAGGGTCGCAGGCCGTCTACGTGATGAAAGGGGAAGGAACAGGACCGGGGGAGAGTATCGTCGAGCGTTAAGTTTTGGGGGAAAAGTACGCCCTCCTGCCGATCCCGGATCGGGAAGAAACAGAGTGTAATACCGGAGCCTCGGGAGAAGTTGCTGATTGGGGAGTTTTCTCTGATGCGCCGCCGGAAGGGGGAAGAGTTCCGATGAGTAGGCCAAGCCGATCTTAAACCAATGGCTATCACGGGCCGAAGCGCCTTGCGATCGCAGGAGGAAAAAAAGGTACTAGGGAAGTGCTACCAGGGCTCCGCGAGGACACCCTTACTGGAGATCAAACGCACCGGACGAAAAACGC
>Ga0179593_1518764_pt1 | contig 12381 bp, 15 predicted proteins | sample CZODoug2_1_08_16_FD_185931 | JGI IMG/M metagenome (GOLD analysis project Ga0179593, IMG submission 185931) | Vadose zone soil fungal communities from Angelo Coast Range Reserve, California, USA - CZODoug2_1_08_16fungal (PacBio error correction) | ecosystem: Environmental > Terrestrial > Soil >...
AGAGGGAAGGTACTGGCGACACGCAGAAGCACCTCATCGTCTTTGCCTCCAATTCAAGAAGGTGGGGAAAAGGTCAGAGGGAGATGGCAGCTATATCCTCTAAGATATGGAGGCCGGGGGGTGAGTCAACGATAGACTTCAAAATTAAAAGTCAAATGTCAGAGTTTGATAGATCCAGAAGGGCATGGCTGAATCACTTGGGGGAAAAGACGCTTCCTCTGGTCTACTTGTCGTTTGGAAATGATACGAAAAGGAGGGCAAGGCAGCAGGTGCCATTTGGAGATACCTCACGCAGGGGGAGGGGTTCTCGCCCTTTCTTTGACTGTTGTTGGCACACCTACCCAAGTGCCCTATCTTTCGGCCTCAGGGGGATCGACACCGTATGTAATGCTTTTGGAGTTGAAGCTCCATATGAGGGGTAGTGTCCCACTATTTTCTATGGAGAAAGGTAATGATCAGGGAAAGGGACTCAGTCCCAGATCTCCTTCCCCACCGAGACCTGTGGAGGGGGAACGAAAAAAAAAAACTTCTTTATAGGAACATATTATATACCAGGGTGGGGGATTTTATGCTCTTGGAGGGTAATGAATAGCATCGAGAAGCGCGTGAGTCACCAACTGTAGTGCCACTCAGAAGTACAATCGGGATGCCTGACCGAAGACAAAACTTGTGTAATAACTCGAAGGGGTATGGTAGAAAAACGGGGAGCAGGAATTGGGGGGGGAGCGGACTAGGTGGTGTGCGACTCCGGGGATTGTGAAAGAAGGGTAAGTTAAAAAAAGGAAGGTGGTCCCGAAGGTCAAGTCCCGTCCTAGGAGCTGGGAACCGTTGCGGACGTCTGTCCGGAGGTACGGTCTGTCGAGATCAAAATGGTGAAACTCCCTCAGCCCTCATCGGATTGCGGGGAGGGGAAGAACTATGATAAACAGACCGTGACGCCGATGATTCCTCTTCTTGTTGTGGGGGGAAGGGAAACGTGGGGGGATCAGGCAAATCCGTGAGAAGATGCGGCGACTGTCTACTACCAAGGGCGAAAAGACGGGCAGGAATCCTCCAGGTAGTCGTAGGATTTTTTGCTGCTGAAAGATCCCAGGCGTATAGAGAGGGGAGGCGCCCGGAGTAAAGGAGGCCGCCGTGTTCTTCCATAATCTGGAGGGGAGTGTGCGGAACTGGCGGGAAACTGCTCAATCGGGACGCCAAAATAGGGGGGCGTGGAGACTGACAATTTGCCAGGAGGAGGGAAAGGAAAGGTGATGGGGGGAATCTCCTCGATGACGATAAAAAGATGATCATGCCGCACAGGTCCCGCAAGACGTTATCATGTTCTGGGGGGCATGGGAACAGATAAGGGGAACAGGGCCAAAGCAATCCGTTGCTAGGCGCGTCAACCCCTTAGGAAGAACTCTAAGGGGTAGCAGGCTTTCGGAACTGAAAACCTCGCTCTCCAAGGTGAGAATCAAGACAAAAAAATTCTCTGGGTAGAAAAGCCCCTAGGATAAAAAGGATTTCAAGAAGAAAATCCAACCGGAAGAAGCGCTTAAGACTCTAAGACAGGTGAGGGCTATACTTTTGAGGATTCTCAGGGGAAAACAAAATTCCTTCAAGCAAGAGCGGGGGGAGATACAATGGAGCTATTTATGTACCTCATAAGGAAGAGTAAAAAAGGAGTAGGGCTCTCAAACCTGCAACATAAAAATCAATGGGCCGGTAAAAATCCAGTCGGCGAAACAGACAACCCTTACAAACAACGAGGGCTGCTTGGTAGCACCTACCTACGGCTCGGCCTTTATAACCGTCTATCCATCAGTAGAAAAAGTCAAGAAAAAAGTAGGAGACAAACCAGTTTGTAAGGGGGTGAACGATCAGGATGACTGTCAAGGGTTGCCCAGAGAATCGTTGTGGCGTCTCATGTTTGTCTCTGGGAGAATCTACGGAGAAAAAGTCACCCAGCTTCAGCCTGAAGCCGGGACCCGTGCAAGTCTCGGGCCGTGTAAAGCTGAGACGAGGACTGGCCAACCTGGGGTCACTCGGCGGTAAAAGAAATAGTTATCAGCGAAAAATCGCGAAAACGTCCTCACTACTCTCAAACGGGGCGCAGGAGACTGTGCTACAAAATACCGGGGACAGATGGGGAAGAAAACCCTGCAAGGGGTCTTCACGCATACCGAATCCCATCGTACGGAGAGTCAAGCAAGGGGCTCAGCCGACTCGGAAGTCCTTATGATTACAAAAAAAAAAGGAGGAGGAGGAAAGGGAGGGAGAGAGCAAAGAGGAAAGAGAGGATGTTTTCCAGGCTTCTTCTCTAACTCTGTAGGAGGCGCGTGGAAGAAGTGAAAGGAAAAACCGAAAAAGTAGGTCCCTTGGGTCCCTCCGGTAGTGTGGGGAAAAAGCAACGTAAGCCGAGAGAACATTGGAATGGACTTGTTATCAAATAGTGGGCGGATTGGGGGTTTAGATCCCAAAGGGTTCAACTCCCGATGGGGGGGAAAAAAGTAAGACTTTACGTTAAGGTGCAGAGAGAGGGCGTCGCGGCTTCCATCACGCAGTGAGCTGGGCACCAATTCCATTAATGGGGGGGGGGGGGGGAAGCCCAGTTAAAGAAAGGGAGATAAGGAGTAAAAGCGATCTCCACAATGATCGGGAAGGGACGGCCCGAGGGTCATCCCCTTGCCATACCCACGTGGCGGGGGGAGCAAGAAGTGAAGCCTGGTCGAGATGAAAGGTGGAAAAACGGTGCCGGGGGAAGGCCAAGGGTTTAAAACTCATACAGTAGCTGCCTTGGTGGGGTGGGGGGAAGGTGTGGACGGGGGAGGGAAACGCATGGTAGTGCAGGCCTTCAAGCTGAGGGGTTGAGGGCCGGTGAGCGCAGCCGAAGCCCGGGAATGGGTAGGGATCAGTAAAGGGAAATCAGGCTGTAAATTGTATCTCGCCACCTTGGCTCCGGTAAGGGAAGAAAAGTAAACGCGCCACGCTACCGGCTCCTGGGAGGTCGGGTCACTCATGAGTAAGAATCGCTCGGGTGGAAAAGGCATTTGGATGCGAAAAGGGGGGTAAGGGGATCGACCCGCCCCTTTGTCGGTTTCTGTAAAAAAACTCTTGGAGAGAGAAGAAGGAGGGGCAGGTCAAGAACGGGGAACCGGCATCAATACATTGTTGCCCATTGAGCTGAGGGAACCGGTCGCTGTTAAGGAAGGAACACATCTTGAAAAGAAGGCAGAACAAAGAAATTATCAGGGGAATTTCGGGAACGACGCTTAGTAATCGTTAGGGCAGAGTCCCGAGCTCGGCGAATCGACCAGACAATCTACCATTGAGGGGAGGAATCCCCAGGGGGGAAGTGGCTCCAGGGACAGAGAAAAAAGAAAGAATTTGACCCAATCAAAACGCCTAGTCAAAGTAAAGCAATCAACGCCTCTCACGTGCGCCTCTGGGGCACAATACTCTAAGCGGGGGTATAAGTTGGATGGGGGAGAGCGGGAACCTCAAACCACAGATTAAAGGGAGGAACTGCAGAAACAAATGCCTGGATGTCTAGGGGCCTTCCGTCCATCGCGGTAAAAGAGAGTCAAAAAAGGAATCCCTCACCAAGAGGTTCATCACTGCAGGAAAAAACGTCCAGCGGCGACGGCCGCCTCCGCTATCAAGCTTCGCAAACACCTCCTTTTTAAAAACACTCTTGGGGGGGGGGAAACGGCACAGAAGGAAAGGACACAGAGAAGGACGAAGAGGGCGCCTTCAGTGAAGCTAAGTCTATTACCCCAGCATGACCGTGTCACCAAGCTCACAGCCACGTGCCTGAACACATCCATCTCATCTCAAAAAATCGGCCTGGCCGTCGAAAGAAAGAGATAACTGAAGGGCGAGAGACGGAAAGAAAGGGGTACTGGAAGATTGCACGACCGGTACTCCATCCGCGCGTCGCGGGCTCATCTATCTTCCCTAGCAAGCGCTCATAAAGATGCTTACTAGAGGGAGACGTACAAACGTGTGCGAGGAACGGACAAAACACATCATGCTACTAGGGGAGGAGGAACGCAAACTCTAAACGGGGATCTCCAATCTAGACCATCGTGGGTACTCCACAACTCTTGGCTTCCGAACCTAAAATGCAAGGAATACCACTTCAGGAGACGGGGTAGAATCCGATGATCCCCTAGCACGGTAAAACGGAAAGTAAGGAAAACGAGTATGCGCACATGAAATCTGGTTCGCCCTCTTCTTATTGCAAAGAAGACATCGACCGGGGAAGAGGGGAAGGTGAAAATCTGAGAAAATGAGGGGGATTCCTAGAATCGCGCCATTCCTTAGGTGTAAAAAGGTGCAGAGAGAGGTATGATACACCCCGGCCTCAATAGTCGAATACGTGGCATGCTCAAATACGAAATCAACATTCCATCTGCGGGGTAAGGGGACCGCCCCACAAAGATGAGGGGAAGGATGAGGGTAAGGCAAAAAAAGAAGATCATCGAAAAAACACAACGAAGTGAGAGAGATATTGCTTCAGCGACAAAAGGGGGAGACATGTCGTGGCGGGGAAAGTAAAGACTAGCCATGAATGGTAGATTTCAAAGCTAGGGTTAGCAGGCAAAGAGGATCAATAAGCAGATTGGTGAGAAAGGGGGGTGGAAGAAGACGAGAGAACGAAAAGGACATCAAAAATGAGGACCGTGCGAACTAGTTGATCATCTTGCAGGGCACTACGAGGGGAAGAGTCGCGCTTTCAAAAGGAAGTGTCAATGATGAAGGAAGGAGCAGCAGCGCGGGAGTTGCGGGCATCCCTCACTCTTTGATGGGAATCGAGGGACTGTTGGAAAACAAAGGGGAAAAAGAGGGGCGGCATATACACCGTAACAGGAAAGGGTGAGGGGCCAAAAGGGGGTTGAGGTTGAGGCGCCATATGTCTTTGAGTGGCCAAGATAGGATTCTACTAAGGGGGTAATGCTAAAAAAGAGCGGGGAAACGAAGAAAAGATCGCCGAAAAACGGTAAGCTTGGCTTGGGCGACCTCCCGCGTTGAGGGAGAGGAGGGAGGAAAAACAGGGGGAGGCTAGCGCGGGGGGGTGGGCGAAGGACTCGCGGGGTCCTCGCGGATTGCGTCCCTCTGGGGAAAAACACAGAGGCCAAGGAGGGGGATAGACCGAAACCGTGTTGGGGTCTTATGGGTAAAAGAATTCCTCCATTGGGGAAAAGGGAGGGACAGGAGGGGTGGGTGTTCATGCAGAAGTGGGGGCTGGGAATCATGGTCCGGGAACCAAGTTGTCCTCAGAACAGGCGAAGCAGGCCCCCCTCTGACTAGCCGAAAAAAAGAGGCTGACGGGAGGGGGGACCGAGTCCAGGGAGGGGGGGGGGGGTAGAAGCAGTTCAAAAAAGAAAGAAGTTTCTCAACTAGGTGGCGTTTTATAGCTGACTAGGGGGCATTACGGGGGCGGGAGGGGAAAGGGGGACGAAAGATTAAGTGATCTCGGGTCGGTGTGGGGGGTACGTGTGGTAAGCTCCTGGTTGGAGGCTGGAGAAGGGAAGTCGACGAGATCGCCTGGCGGATCAGGCGATAGGTGGGATGGTGCGGCGTCCAAAAGACGCCCGGAAGCTATTTCGAGGTCTGCGCCGCTCTAAACATTTCGCGGAGGGGTTGATTCTGGGAAGAAAGAGGGAAGAGGGAGTTTGGCAGGGGGGGAAGCAAATGGAGGGAACTCCTCGCCACGGGAAACTTAAAAGTGGGGGGACGTCGAAGACGTGAGGAAGATGGGGGAGGGTAGCCGCCGATGCTACGGACGAAACTTACTCAGTACATCGGAAGGGCCCCACCGAATGATTCATTCATGGGTTGGGGGAGGGGGAGAGTTACTATAAGCAAAATAAAAAAGAAGAGAAAAACATCGGCAACCCCTTACTCTACTTTTAGCATTAGTCAATCAAAGCGCTGGAAGTCTAAAAGCGCGCCTCAAGCAAAGGGAAAAGGGGGAGAGGAGAGTCCATTCTAACAAAGAGATCAAAAGGGGAGAGAAACACAAAAAGCTGCGTACTATCAGAAGAAGAGGGCCGGTCGCTCAGGGTTTGGCTCGTCAGTCGAGCAAAAGGGGGACCAGAACGCCAAGGAGAGATACAAGGTAAGCTATTTGACACTTTTAGTGCTTAGAGAGAGCGAAAAAAAAAAAACGGGAAAGGCAGCTTCGAAGCCTTGGATCCATTCTTTTCTACCACAACCCAAACTACGAGAAGGAGGGGGAACCGAAGCCTTCCACAGGGGGGCAAGGGAGAGAAAACGTCGACAAGAAGACTTCGGCTACTATAAAGTTTAACTTGGGGGGGAGAAATCCTTCTCCTTCAAATTGAAACGCGGACAGAGACAGTTGAGAAAAAGAGGGGAGGGCTGGACTGCTCTCTAAGTGTGGAAAAAGGGACGGCACCAAGTTCTTTAAGGGGAACCTCTTCTTTCTTCAGGGGAAGCTGCGCCTGCTCTCTCAATGGAACCCAACGAAACCCTATGGGCCACGCGTGCCGAAATGCTTTAGCTCACCATCATCGGAAGATCTGAGAAAAAACCAAGCCCACTAAGGTCGGAGGGAGGGGTGGAGAAAAAGAAAGGGTAAGAAGCGACCCTGACGGGATTACAATAACTCGCGCCTCCTCAAGGATAGCCGCAGCGGCAGTCAAAAACCCTTACTAATGATCGATCTGGAAAAGAAAAAGAAGGAGGAAAAAGATAAACTTGTGGACCCGCCAAAGAGGCAAAAAACCTGCGGAGTCGCTGGTGGCTCTTAATAAACTCATGGTGGGGGGGGGGGGTGGGGGGGGGGGGGTTTGGGGGGGTGGGTGTTTGGGTTTACGGACTTACGTAACGGTATGACACAAAATACGTCAACGCGCCGTTTGGAAGAAGGTGATCAAGAGAGGGGAGGATGATGGGAAAAGGGATCCCAGCTAGGGGAAACACTCAGTAGGGGGGGGTTAAAAACGTGGTCGGTCGGGTTCAGAGGGACAGCAAGAAGGCGCTCGTGACTAAGGCATCACTCTTTCCTTCTACCAGGGTGGAAAACAAGGGAAAAAGGAGAGCGCCAGAGGAAAAAGAAAGAGATCCAAGGTTAAATTTCAGCTGGAGAAGAAAAGAACCGCCCCCCCCTCCTTTCTAAAAAAAAGACATCAGGTGTTCTCCTTTTCACTCTTTATAAGGGGGACCAAACGGGGGGAGGAGCAGTCTTTTAAGCCTTAGCCGGAGGTGTGTAGGTGTCGTCGAAAGAAATGTAGTGGACAGGATTCTAATCTTCAATGCACTGGGTTTCGCATCAGTAGAGAAATGAAACGAAGAGGGTGGGGAAAATGGAGTCATGCTTCATGTATCCATCGCTTTCAGGTCAAGGGGGGGGAGGGGGGTGAGGAAGGGAAAAATTCTAGCCGTGACCTTCCTTCGTAGCTGCTTCTAAGCCTCTCTCTTTAGACATGTTGAGGGTTTATCGGGAGAGGGGGGGAAGGAAAAATGGGGCGTGGGAGGTAGGGAGCCCTCTTTGAGAAAGAGGCCGATGAACGGATCCACCGTGAGATGTCAATGACGGGTTGCAAATGGCCGGCGCCCTGATTTGATTTCAGTCCATTTCTTACCCCTCTCTTCTACTTCACCAAAATAAATTCAGGGGTTAGGGAAGGCGAGAAGATTAGGAGAGTTCAGAGAGTACTGAGTCGATTCTACCATCAACATCAAACGAGAAAACGTTCGGAAGTCAAACGGAAGGGACTCGTGCACGAGGGGAGCCAAGGCCAAGACATTTAACCTCACGCCAACTATTTTACGTACCTACTAAGAAAAGCGGTCTCTCGAGGAGAGGGAAGAGAGAACTCAAAAGAGTCATGGTTCGAATCAAACCTCAGCGACAGACTGGAGGGGGGAGATGAAGGCCCGGCGCTAAGGTCTTCGTCGGAAGAGGGGACTCCGTCACCCGGAGCAGACCCAAAATAAAACCTACAAACCCACACCTTAAAAAACTCCTAGGATTAGCCAGCAGGAGAAAGGAAGAAACGAGGAAGGCGAGAACCGAGTCCCTCATGGATTCCAAAGGGAAAAATCTGCGTCAAAGACCGAATCGGACCGGCTAGCCAAACTTCTCCAATTAAAGCGGTAAGGGAGAGGACGGTGGGGAGATACAACACATTGTGTCAAAAATCGCCGGGGGGGGGGTCGAGTCTCCTAACATAGGTTCCTCTTCAAAAAGAGGAGGGTCTTCTAAGACGAGAGAAAAAATCGATCAAAAAAGGCTTTCTAGAGCCCTAAGGGTAAGGAGGGGGGACGAGGCAGAGGGGTCTCCGCGAATTCATTCAACGACAATCTCCAAAACCAATCCAAACTTACGGAAGAAAGGGGGAGAAGTCAAAAAAGGGGAGGGGACTTCTTTAAGCAAAAAAGACCGCGGTTGGGGGGAGCTATCTGGAGGACTGCACTCGTGAGAAAAAAGCGGCGCCAAGCCTACGATATTGGACCACAGAACTATGCGCCACAAAAAAAAATGAACGCGCCAAAAGGAAGGGACAGACGGGTCTACCAGGAATTCAATCCAAAGAGGGGACACGGGTCCATCGGGAGGATATCTCACCGCAGTGAGGATGAATAAATGGCACCCCTCAGCTTGAAAACCTCGCTGAGACTTTACACCGACCAACCAAACCTAGGAAGGGGAAGAGGGGACCTTTGAAAAGGAGGGGGAAGAAAGAAAGAAGGTATGAGACAACAAAATCACCTAACTCCAAAGATTGGGGCATGGGCGGAGAGAGGAGGGGAGACCCAAAAAAAGCGGCCCGAAGGTATCGCTTCTCCCGAGCGATGAAATCGACCATGCAAATGCATTGAAGTTACGCCCGCACTTGGGAAGGCGAGGCTTGCTGGGAAAGAACTCGAGCGAGAGAAACAAAAAACAGTAGTCGAGCTGACTTTACACGCAGCAGCGCCGAGCGTCTGAAGGCCGCCCTTCCACGAGGGAACCTGAAGAGTTTCATCGCTCGTAGGACCGTCCATCTATATCCTCGTACCAAAATTAGGCGGGGGGGGAAGACAGACCAAAAGGGGAAAGAAGAAGGATAAGGGGGGGTCGGAGGATCCCAGGTCGGCATTATTAAGAGGTTGTACAGCACTTTGAATCTAGGTGTCGTGAGAAAGGGGGCGGTTCCGACTATATCAGCGCTTTGCCATGTGGAAAAGAAAAGAAGTGTGGAAAGAATGGGGGGGGAAACAATTAAGGGGGGGGAGTTGGGGTAAAAAAAAGGAAAGGAGCGGGGATCATTATTAGGGTACTGAATGGGAAAGCCTGGAGGTGCAGCAGCCCGAAAGGAATTAACCACTAAGTAAGCTTTGAGAGCTGGGGACTAAGGCGGGAAGCAGCACCGAGACCGAAACGGCCTTTGTCGTGCAATAAAACGCGAAAAAGCCAATCGCCTGAGGAAAGGGTGCTTGGATGAGAGCGGGGCTCTTCTCATAAGAGCTCTAATGAAAGGGTTCAAAGGGAGTGAAAAGCGAAGTAAAAAGAGGGAAGGAGCGTAAGAATTGTGGGGGATCACAGATCCCCTAGAGGATAATTGGATTCAATATTTTGAAGAGGTAACGATGAGGTGGTGCAAGGCGATGAGAAGGGGGGGAAGAGGGCATTTTCACCTGAGTTGGGGGGGAAGAGCCCCAGTCAGCCGGCCGCTCGATCTCGAAACTATTCTTAAGGGGGATTTTGAAGTTACTGGGGGGTCTGTATCGAGGTTGCAGAAGAAAAGACCGTGGGGGAGGGGAAGAAGGAGTGTCGTTCAGGGAGAGGTTTCTTCCAGTCCTCTTCAGTTAAAAGGTAAAAGGGACTGTGGGGGTTATGACGTGGGTCTAGAGATCTTCCTAGGGGGAGGCTGAAGGGGAGAAAGAATAACGGAGGGAAGAGGAAGGGCATTCCGCTCCGTAGCGATGGGGGGGGGGCGGAGGTCCCTCGCCCAACACTGATCGAGAAGAGGCTGCGCAGGGGAGGGGAGAACTTTTAAGCTTTTCTCTGACTTCGCCAAGAGACTCCGGTTTGAGGGAGGGGGAGAAAAAGGGGGGAAGGATCCTCTGTCCACTGAGCCACGGCATACTTCGACTGAAGAAGGAATGTGTAGGTAGCAATCATCGACCGGACGATCAGAAAACTCGTAAAAAGAAAAGCTTCAAAAACCGCTCCATGGAAACACGGACCCCGAAGGGCTCAAAAGGGAGGGGGGAATTAGATGGGTTAACGCCATTCAAGCACCCGAAGTCAAGTCTCGGAGACAGCGCAACCAATAACGAGGAAAAGGGGGAAATCAGGCAGGTTATAAAAAAGAAACTGAAAATAGTGCATGGAGGAGAAAAGCGGCTGAAGAAGAACCTAAAGGGGAAGTGACCGCTATTCTCCCAACTTAGGAACAGGGGGAGAGTACAACACGCGCGTAGACTACAAGGGAAACATCTCTAATAGGAACTTTCAGGGAAAAAGGGCTTCAGGAAAAGGAAGAAAGGAAACGAAAAGAAGATACAATGTAAGAGAAGGACGGGACGATTCGTCAAGTCAGGGCTTCGCCAGCTAGCACCGAAAAGACAAAGCAAGAGTCTACTTGAAGTCCTCTCGACGAAAACCTGACCAAAAAGGGAAGGGCGCTGCCGAAGACAGGAAAATGGGTTCACCTGTCTATCCAATTCTACAGAGGAAAGGGCTACACATATGGGGGGAAGGGGGGGAAAGGGAGAAGAGAGGAGGGGAAGGGGAAAGGCACGGTGCTAGATCGCGGGGGTGTGGCTATAGAGCGGTGGCAGTGGCTCATCCCTTTATACCTGGAGGTCAAACAAAGGAAAGACCATTGCTCCGAAAAGAGGGATGAGGTGAAGAAGGAGAATATCGCTCAGAGGCCGGCTGACCAACCGGGGGGGACTTTCCACTCGTGGCCGAACTTCTTTGATATACAAATAATCGACAGAGAAAGATTGGAGAAACTCACCAAGGATCTCACTGGTCAGAAATTCAGGTTTTCTAAACTCCAGGGGTCATACCAAGGAAGAACCACCGGACAGGGGAGTCTCATCGCCGACACTCCCGACTAGAGGACTGACGCCGAGGCTTCAGCCTCAGAGTTCCCCTCCAGGGAAAGCAAAAACAAAACAACAGGAAGGGAAAAAGGAGATAGGAAAGGGGGACTATTTTTGCCACTATGGGAGGGGAGATAGACGCGTGTAGGAATTAAAACCGGCAGGGGTGTCCCTTTTCCCTTTCTTTTAGACACAGCCGATAGGGCGCCCGTGGGAAAGAACTGGGGAGCAAGACTTTCTTCTGGGGTTGAAAGGAAAAAGGTCGGAAAGGCGGGGGAAACGTCATAGGTGAAAGGTGTTCCAGAGGGAAGGAGGGCAAACTCGTTCGCAGATCAACTGGAGGAGGAAAAGGCTTGAAGGGGGGGGGGAAGGGAAATTTAGCAATAGCACCTATTCTAATCGGGTACACAAGGGAAGAGGCGGTACAGGCATCAAGATAGATCCGGTCCCTAACCAAGGGGTCTATGAAGAATCAAAGTCTAAGGGGGAAAAGAGGGGGGAACATCAGGTGGAGCCCGGTATTGAAATAAACGGTTTTTTTGTGGTGTCGTCGACGCTTTTTTACATTCCTTAGAGAGGCCTGTGACTTAAGGGGAAAATCGGGTAGAAAGAAAGTATGGTGGAAGGGGGGAAAAAAAAAAAAAGAAATTCTAAAAAAAAATACGAAAGGTGCCAAGGAAGGGAATATAGGAGTGATCCGACTTTTAAAAGGGTTAAGCACTTACTAAATTCTTCGCATAGCCTCTTCGAGTTTAAATCGACTCCTCTCTCAGTTTGCCAAAGTTGCATCGAATGGGAAGAATCGGGGACGCCGGCGCCCGGCGGGGAGGAGGCTGTAGATGCATGAACAAAAGGGCCGTGTCGCTAAGACGGAGAACCGGGCACGTCAATACGGGGGGTAAATGGTGTGTTGTTGGGGGTGGGGGGGGGGGGGGGGGGGGTAAAACCCGGTAAAACGCTCAGCAATTTCAATGAACACGTCGCAGAGCAACAAGAAAGGAGAAGTAGGGCGGGCAATGGAATGAAGAACTCTTCTTCTGTACAAGTACGGAAGAGGAGGGGCTACCAAGAAAAAAGAAAAGAACGGTACTCGGGGTCCAAAATGGGTGACTTGGCTAACAGTGCACTGGAGGCCCGCCAGTGCTGCACTAAAAAAACGCCGAGGTCAGCGAAAAAATGGGAAAGGGAGAAAACGCCTCGAGAATCAGAATCGCGGGGGAGAGCGGGACCGCCACCAGAATAAAACCTATTACCTGGGAGGGCGGAGCCAGGCTCTCGCCTGGAGTACGTCGCGTCCTCACGCCAGCGGAGGAAAAGAAGGAGATAAAA
>Ga0179593_1664235_pt1 | contig 12381 bp, 22 predicted proteins | sample CZODoug2_1_08_16_FD_185931 | JGI IMG/M metagenome (GOLD analysis project Ga0179593, IMG submission 185931) | Vadose zone soil fungal communities from Angelo Coast Range Reserve, California, USA - CZODoug2_1_08_16fungal (PacBio error correction) | ecosystem: Environmental > Terrestrial > Soil >...
CCCCACATACCAAGATGGACCGACTAACCGTGGTTGTAAAAAAATGTACACCCCCACAAAAAAAGGATATCAAATAACCAGGAGGGGAAAAGGGGGGGGGGGGAAGATATTATTTTTTTCAGAAACAAAAAAGGGCAAAGGAAATTTCGGAAGGTTTGGGGAAAAAGCCGATTGAGCGACCGCGCACATAAAAAAAATGAAAGTCTGGAGAGAGGGCATTCAAGAAAAGAAGGGAATAAAACTTTGGGGGGGAGCGAGCCTCGGGGGGGGGGGAAGGAGGGGAAAAAAAAAGCACGCACCAATCAGCTAGGGAAGAAGTTACTCTCCACGGGGGGAGGGGGGGGTCCGCGAAGCTTCGAACCAGGAAGCGGCCCTTGAAGGTAGAGCGGTTGCTGGGGGGGGAGAAAATGTGGTTTCAAAAAGGGGGAGGATTCACCCAAGTTCCGAAGGGGGTCAGGGTTTTGAAAGGGGGCGAATAATCCATGACTTTGCAGAGAACGAAAAAAAAAAAAGCCGCCATTAAAGGAAAGAAGACAGGCTTACAATTGAAAAAAAAAGAAACGATTTCCGGGAAAAGGGTAGCGGTTTGAGCAGGGTCCGGAAAGAAACTGAAACGCGTCCCATCCCAGAAAAGGGTAAATTTCTTAAGAAGAAAAAATGGCTGTTTTTCGCGGAAAGGAGGGGGGGCCGACTTCGAAAAAGAAGGGAAGAAAACTGCCGAGCCGCGAGGGGGCAATTTTTTTTGGGAAAAGGGGGGGGACCGATACCTTGAGGGGGGGGGAAAAAAGAAAAAAATGGAGGGGGAAGGAAACATCCTTCATAGGAAACCAGTACGTTCACGACAGAAAGAGAGCCCGTGGTGGAAAAAGAGAAAAAGGGTTTTACCAAGGGAAAAAAGAAGTGCTCATCAGTGAAGAAAAGGCAGGCAACGAAACATTTTAAGTACAAAAAAAAGGTGGAAACCACCACCCCTTGACAGGAACCAGGGGAGAAAGATGACTCGATCCACGAAAGACGGTCGGGAACCTAGTAAAAAGGACATTCAATAGAGACGAAGAACATAGTTCCGCAAGACGGAAAAAAAAAGAACCCCTTATGCTTTGGAAGGGAAAAGGAGTTTTTCCAGCGATTGGGAAAAAAAGGAAATGGAAGAAAATACCTTCAGAAAGAGAAAAAAGGAGGGGTTCCGCGGAAAAAACAAGCTTGGTCTTTCTATAGAAAAAAGAAAAACGCGCCGCCGCCCTTAAAAAAAAAACCGCCTCTGCTAAAGGAGTTGACTCTCCCGAAGGAGGGAAAGTCGCGTCCGGAGCGAAAAGGGAGATGTTGTCTTGCGAAAGGAGAAAAGGTCTCTGAATCGTAAAAAAAAGAAAGGCTTCGTTCGCGCTGGACCAAGTGTTTCAAAGAAAGGAGTATTTTAAGCCACCAAAAAAAAGGAGGGGGGCGACAGCCAACGGGTCGAAAACCGTCAATCGTGGAAAGAAGGGGGGGGTCGCCCTAACTTAGGGGAGAGAGGGAGGTGAAAAAGTTTGCTAAGTATCTGGGGAAAAAGGACATTTCCTCAAGAAGGCCCATAAGGGGCGAGGGATGGAATCGAACGGGTGAGTACGCAGACCGGCCTCATGGAAAAAAGGGGAGAGGCTTTGTCCGAGGGGAAAGGGAAAACACCGAGCCACGAACCAACAGAAGGGAAGAGAACGGTACCCGATGAAAAGAATCCCTGGAAAAGGACCTGCATAGAAAAGAAAAGTCAAAAACAAAGAAAGAAGGCAACGGCGACATCTATACCAGCAAAGCTGGGACCGAAAGGAAGGCGCCCGCCATCCCATGCAAGGGAAAAGGGAAAAAGATCACTCTTAATTAAGAAACAAGCCCTACCGCCCTGGAAGAAAAAAAAAAAATGACCTCCATGTCTCAAGACCAGAACTTGATAAGGGAAAAAAAGAATGCTGAAACTATACAAGAAAAGAAAACGACGAGCACTTTCCTCTGGAGGAAGTGATCGGACAATTCTGAACCGAGAAGATAACGGACTCACCTTCAACACGGAGGAAAAAGGGGGTCTGGGACTTTGATCCTAAAGAAAAAAGTCTGCACTCCCAAGGGCGAAAAGAAAACCACGGCCTTTCGGGGCACTGAAAAAGGAAAAGGAAAGGGGGGAATTTCCCGGAAAGAAGGGGAAAAAAAACAGACCGCGCCAACGCCTGGGAAAAGTTCGAAGGAAAGACCTGCTGCCTAAGGAGGTGTGAAAAACCGCTGTTTGCTTCGACGGTTCAAAAAGACCCACTCCCCCAATGGGGGTCGTTGCAAGGGGGAAAGGAAAGGGGGAAAAATACAGAAGGGGGAAGGGAGGGGAGGCGCTTCCAGCCTCAAGAAAAGGAACTTAATAGAAAAAATCACCAAAAAAGAGAAGGGGAAACCCTCTCAGGATTTCGGAAAAAAAAAAAGAAAACAGTATATCTACGAGGAAGACACGGGCGTGCCGCAGAAAAGGGGGACGCACTTTGGCCAAAAAAAAAAAAAGGGGGGAGACGGGGGTACTGAAAATAAGGAAATTTTCCTGTCGGGAAGAAGGGGAAGGAAGAAAGAAACCCCGACAACGAATTTAAAAAAGGCTGATAAAGGAAAAGGGGGGAAAAGGGGGAAGGAGGAGAAATCCCAGGGAATATATCACCGGAGAGACCTCACCTTCAACGAGACAGCGGTCCGAGACAGCAAGGGAACAGCAAGAACAAGGGGGAAGGGGAGTTTATGGACCAGCGCAAGAACTGAATAAAGTCCCGGCGTGACGAAAGGGAGCGCCGTCTTAAAAGGAAAGAGGAATCGCCTGCTAGAGGGGGGGGGAAAAAAAATTCGTCCTTAATTTTAAAAAAAAAGGGTCTGGGCCTGAAAAGAAAAAAAAAAGAAAAAAATCTTCGACAGGGGGAGAAGGAAGGGGGAAGGGAACCCGGAAAAAAAAAGGAAGGGCCTTCCGGCGGTTGGAGAGGGAAACTCCTACATAAACGAAGAGAGGGTCAACGATACGAAAAGAAGGGAGGTGGGAAACTGAAAAGAAAGGAATTCTCTCCACACAAGGGGGTTAAAGGTTACCCTCGCACAGGAAAAAATCGCAAAAAAGATGAGGCCCCTGGAAAAGCCCCTTTCAGAGAAAAAGGGAGAAAACTATTCCCCTGGGGACCCGTGCGGGATGGGAGAATCCCTCAACCCATGAGTTGAAACAAAAAAAAGATGCGCCCGTCAAGCACCAAACGAACCAATAAACAAAGGGAAAGAGAAAGGCCCTTGCCTGGTGAAAACCTGAAGTAAAGCCACAAAGGGGCGCGTCCAAAAAAAGGGAAGAAAACTGATCAATGGGTGGCAAGGCGCTTTTCGCAGGCAAAAAAGGCAGGGAAGGGGGGGCTTCTGGGTACGGCAAATGCAGAAGAAAAAAGGTTTTTTTCTGCACCGGGAACCGAAGGAAACTGGGGGCGCGTGGGTGCAATCAAGGGGGAAAAAGGGGGGGAACTGTGATTTGGGGGCTGGCTCTCAAAAAGAAAAAGAAAAAAAGAAAAAAAACCGCGCCCAATTGAGACAAAGAGGGAAGGGAGGGTGAATGTTCTTCGTACGACAGATTCGGCCCACCGAAAGAAGGGGGGGGGGCAGAGACCTTTTCTTCCAAAGAGTGCCGCAGGAAGAACCAAAGGGCATGCGGTCAAAGAACTCCTTGGACTGCAAAAAAAGGGGGGGGGGGGGAAGGGGAAAACTAATCCTGTCAAAATGGCGGGGAAGGGGGTGGGAAGCTTCCCGTCTTATTCGTGTGAAACCTCATACCTTGGTAGTAAGAGGAAAGGGAAAGAAAGAAAAAGGGAAAGAGGAGGGCAACCCAGCCTCAAGGAGAGAAAAGGGCAAAGGAACGAAACTCATCTTGTCCGTAAGGGGCAACGATGGGAAGGGGTATCGCACCGCGCTTCCGTAAGTGATGGACCAGGCAGAAATGACGGGGGAGGGAAGGCCCGTCAATCAGAAAAAAGAATAAAAAAAAAAAAAAAACAACAACAAAAAAATGGGGTCTAGAAAGGAAAAGGGAAGACGCGCCCGGAAAAAGAAAAGGAGAGGGGAGACCTCTACACTGCAGCGAACAGGGAGGACGACTATTTCACAGGCAGGGGGGACAAGGAACGGGGGAGGCTTGCTTGGGAAAAAAGCTTTCCCCCACGACAAAGAAGGGGATGGGGGGGACTCCATTTAGAGGGTTGTTAGAAACTAAAGACGAAGGAAGGACTTCAATGGGAGGGGAAAAGCCCCCGAAATGTTGGTTAGGGAAGAGAAATAAAGTGCGACCAAAAGGGGAGAGGACCTTCTTTTCCTTTGAAGGGGAAAAGAGGCCACCAAAGGACGGGAGATCAGACCGAAGAATCTCGTACAGAAAAGAGAACATGACTCGAAAAGGGAAAAGGGGCATGGAGCCTCACAAAAGGGGGGGTTGAAGCAGGGGAAGAAACCTCGCGAAAAAGGAAAAAGAGCAAATAAAGGAGGGAAAGAGGCAGGGCCACACTCGCCAGCCGTGGGGGTTGTCCCGTGCGGGGGGGAGAAAAAAAAGGGGTTCTTCGTCACAGGTCTGCGGGGGGGGGGGGAGGGACCCGAAGACCTTCGAAAAAGAAGAAAAAAAGCGCCAAGGTGGCTGGGGAGGGAATAAATTTTCTGAAGGAAGAGGTCGGGAAAGGACGCGGAAGTCTTGTAGCAGCAAAAAAAAAAAAAGGAGAAAAAGAATGACATTCGGGGGGGGGGGGGGCCGCATTTGGCGGAGGGCCTTGCTGGTTTCTGGAGGGGGTTTGCTTCTGGGACAAGGAAGAGGAACGAAAGGTCCTGTGCAAAAAAGAATCCCCTCGGCAGGCGGGAAGGAAAGAAAGGAATAAAAGGAAAGGAGGGGGTTCCGATGGTCAAGGTTGGAACGAGGGAAAAAACAGAATGGGAAAAAAAGATGCGCGAAACAGAGAGGGCGTAACTAAGAAAAATTAAAATCCTCGATAGGTGCGGGAAAAAAGATACGCCGTCTTTCGCGGGGGAAAAAAAGAAAAAAAAAAACACGGAGAAAGGAAAGCCCCATGGTTTTCTTCCACAGGAGGTCCAAGAAAAAAGATGATGGGTCCCGCACTCGTAAAAAGGGGGGGACCAAGAAACTTCCGGTGGAGGGAAAAGTGAGAAACGACCCAGACCGCTGCCTTATCCGAAGAAAAGATCGAGCAAGCAGACAGGAAAGGACCCTGTGGACTCAGGGGGGTCTCTTCCCAAAACAAAGGGAAAAAAGGGATCATTTTTTGTCGATGGAAAAGGTACAAAATCCCCGAAAGGGAGAGCACCGCAAAAAATGAAGGTTACCTGAGAGGGAAACGCTGAAGACCACCGAAGATGAAAAGGGGGAGTGGTATTAGAGGGTGAAGGATAGCCCAATGAAGAGAAGGGGGGGGGTCCGGAAAAAGAAGCCAATGGGTCAGCCCGGTTACTTGGGGGGGGGAAAGTGGGGTGGAAGGTTTGCGGGAAGAAATTAGCCCGAAAAAGGGGAAGGAAACTCTAACTCTTCCCACAAAGAAAGGGAAGAAAAAAAAAAAAAACGCCTTGTGTGTCCAAACCTTTTTTAACCAACCATCACAGGGGGAAAAAAGGACCTTCGTAGATGAAAAATAGAAGAAGTGAAAAAAGGGGGGGTTATCAGGGGGTGGGGAAAATAGGAAAGAAGCGCCCTTGATCTGCGACACGGCAGGAAAAAACCAAAGAAAAAAAGAAAAAGAAAGAAAAAAAAAAGCATGACTTCGTTCTTGGGACGCTTCAACCAACCTCGCAAAGCTACCACTCAAAGGGGAAGGAATGAACGGGTTCCGAACAAAAGGGGGGGGTGGAAAAAATACCCCTTCCCGGCTGGCAGGATGGGGGGGGGAAAAAAGATCCTCTTCGTCAGAAGGGGGAGGGGACGTGCTTCTAAAAGGGAAAAAAGGAGAATTCCCCAAGAAAAAAGAAAAAAGGGGTCCTTTTGCAGCCAGGGGGGCTGGCAGGGGGGTTCTTTCCAAAGAACCGAAATGGCCCAAAAGTACAAAGGGATACACGTTTTCCCGGTGAAGCAGGTAAGACAGCTGTCAATCGGGGTCTCAGGGAAATACGGCCTCTGACCGGTCACGGGTACTCGGATGTTGAAAAGATGGTAGTCATCTCAGCATCGCAAGAAATCTATCCTTTGAACAAGAAAAGACTGGTTCACTGAAAAGAGACGGTAATTTCGGTTGTTAGGCGGGAAAAAATTCACTGGAAACACGTTTCTCCAATCTAATAAGGGAATGCATCTGGCCTTGCAGCCACGGGGAGTCCCAAAAGGGGGGGGGGAGAGGAATGGTTAGGGGGGAAATGAATTGTTTCTGGGTAGAGGAGTAGGGGAGGAAACTCGGCGAAGGGGAAAAGGGCTGTTGGGGAGGGGGGGAACACGAGGGGGGGGGGCCGTGGGCAGTTTGCAAAAAAAAAACTCTCCTAAAAAGAAAAAAGGAGGGGAAGGCAGAACTCCGTTCGCCGAAAAAAGCAGAAGGAGAAGAACATACCGCGAGAAAGGGAACATGGCAAACTTCGAAAGTTGGTCAAAAATAGCGATGCAAAAAGGAGGCAAAGCCGTGATAGACATAGAAAAGACCAGGGCGCCAAGAGAAAGAAGGGGGGTTCCCGGCGAGAAAAACTTGGTTGGCGGCCGAGGGAAAACGTGAGAGATACAAACGCTCAGAAAAGAGGCAGCACGGCGCCACCCAACGTAAAAAGAACGCGGGGTTTGAAGGAAGACGGGAAGCGGAGGGCACGGGCTTCCTGCAACCTGTGAAGACTCCCCGTTTCACTACACTAACTCATCGATAAATCCTGGGGTCCCTAGAAAAAAACCTCATCACTCGACAAGGACACGTTTGTGTGCACGGGGGGGAATATTCTAGAGCCGCTGGGGGGATCCTCCCCCGAAAAAGCCCTGGAGGGGACGAAAGACCCCTTACTACAGACGTGCTCGATAAAAAAAGAAAGGGGGGGGAGGGCACCATCCTTCTTCCCGGAACAAATAAGGAAAGAAAGACTTTCTTCCCCGGCCCAGAACGGGGGGTCTAGAGGAAAGAAAAAAAAGGGGAGTGAACCTGAAAAAGCGGCTTATGCCCAATGCTTTCAGCGCGGCACAGAAAGGGCAGATCTCGTGGGAGAGACAGTGTGAAAAAACGGGAAAGTGGCCTCGTGTTTTTTGGGGGGGGGGGTACCAAAAACCGGAGAAAGGAAAAAAAAAGGTTCTGGTAAAGATAATCAATCGAGACAGTAAACAAAGTAATTTCTTTTAAAACGGAAAAATAAAAACTTCTCTGGGAGAAAAAGGTAAGGGAACCGACTAAAAAAAGAAAAAGGGGAAAAAGGGATCTTTCCGGCCGACCAAAAAGGGGGGGGGGCGTTTGTGGACCAACCAAATAGGGAAAAGTTGCGGGGGGGGAAAAAAAAGAAAAGGGGGCAAACAGAGGAAACATTCTCCTCGCAGGGTCCTAGAGAGGAAGGCACCCAAAGAACCTTATCGCGGAACAGCACCCATGTGGTTTATAGGAAAAGTAATTACAACAGGAGGGGATTTGTACGCTCAAAAAAGGTGGATCCTAACAAAAATGCTCCAAAAACAGCTCAGTTCGAAGAAGGAGTCCCATCCAGTGGGGTCTAACCCGACTTGATAAAAAGAAGGAAGGGAAGGATACCAAGAGGAGAAGGGGGAATGAAAAAGCGCCGAACAAGAAAACGTTTCATCAGGTGAAGAAGGGAAAAAAAGAACATTCACTTGTATACATGGGGGGAAAAAAAAAAAGGCATGACACAAGGGGGGGAAAAAAGCAAAAATCCTATAAAAGGGGGGACGGCAAAAGAGCAAGGGAGGGGAGGCGTTTCACAGAAAAACCCTGAAACCCCAAGAAAAAAGTCCCGGGGGAAAAAAGGAAAAAACGCGGAACCGAAAGAAGGGATGGGGTGACTCTTATAGAAAAAGACACCACCAGAGGGGAAGTTTCAGAAAAGAAAGGCCTGTAACGGGACATGGGGGCCCGGCGTCCCCGCGGGAGAAAAAGTGCCCTCAAGCGAAAAGCCAAGACCTGGGGCAGGAGAGGAGGGAGGAAAGAAATCGGAACAAATAAAAAAGGACAATTCCTTGGAAACAGGCATCAGAAAAAAAAAAAATGAAACCGAGTTGACAGGTGGGAGGGGTCCGCGACAGTGGGCCCTTGATGAAAAACCAGAAAAAAGGGAGAAAGGCTGGACCACCGAAGGGAAGGGGGGTAGGGGTCCCCCGAAAAAAGGGACATCACACCAAACCAAAAAAAGGGAGGAAGGAAAAGGCTCGAACGCCCACGACTTCCGGGCCTAAAATACCTGGTTTTGGAAAATCAATGGACAGAAAAAGAAGGAAAAAAGAAAAAATCAACCGATATTTCGTTTGCGAAACTAGGGGGGGGGAAAAAGGGGGGGGAAAAATTTCAGGGGGGGAGGAAGGGAAAAGTTTGGAGAAAAAGCGCCCCCAACCCTGGGGGGAAAGGAAGAAGCTGGCTTCATGCAGCAAGAAAGAGAAAAGTGAAATACCTTTTCATCAAGGGAGCCGAGCCTCATTGGGGGGGGGTGGGGGCGGGGGGGGGATCCGCGCACACATCAAGGAAAAGGGGAGGTTTAAATCTCACGGTGAAGGGGGTGAGGGGTGCCTCCGAAGCCTCGAAAAAATGCGCTTCAATTGCCTTCCAAATATCCCGGGGGTGGGATGCCGGGGAAAGGAAGGACGGCGTTATGAAAGGGGAAAAAGGAATTCGTGTGATGGAACAAAAAAAGGCCTTCCAAAGCGCAAAGAAAAAAGAAGGGCCAGGCGGGCGGGTGAAAGAAGAATGAAAGAACCTTCGTTAGGGGGGGGAAGATGGGTACGTGTATGGGAGACGGTTTGAAAGTTTCGGAAAAGGCGCCCCGAGGAAAAGAAACAGGGACGTTGAAAACTCCCCCATTGCTGTTCGCGAGGGTTTCCGCCAGAGACAGAAAAAAGCCTTTTAACACCAGGGGGGGGGAAGAAAAAGGGGGGAAAAGGTTTTGTTGGGCAAGAAAGGGGGGAAGAGCTTGCGGTGGGCACCAAAAAAAAAGGTGTTCGACGGAAAGAGGGGGGAAAAAAAGAGGAAAGGCGTTCCCGGGAAAAGGAAGGAGAGGCCTTTTGATCACCCCTAGGGGGGGGGGAACCAGCCACGACGGGGACGGGGGGTGCAAGCGGCCTCCCGAAACAGGGGGGGAGAGGCGGGGCGGTGGGCCCAAAAAAAGGGGTAGAAGAAAAATATGCCTCGAGAAAAGAGGGATTCCGCGAAGGAAAAAGGGCATTATGGCACAACAAGAGGAAAAGGGAAAGCCCATCGAAAAAAGAGATCCCCCGTATGAAAAATGGAGAAAAGGGCGTTCTCGATGGAAAAACAAGCAGATTCCGAAAAAAAAAGAGAAGACGCACCCGATGTCAGGAGGGGGGTGCCAGGTCAAAAAAAGAAAAAAACAAAAGAAAAAAAAAAAAAGCAAAAAAAAAAGACAAAAAAAACAAAAGTAAAAAAAGTCTGCTAGACCCAACCGCAAGCACAGGACTCCAATTCCACCCCGGACAAAAAAGAAGACGTCTGCAAGTTACTGAGAAAAGGAGGGGAAAAGGGGGGGAACGTCTCCCGAAAAAGACCGGGGTTGACGTGCGCCCATGCGAAAGCTGTCAGGCGGGATTCAAGAGGAAGTTGCGCGCCCCTTGGGCCTTGAAAAAAAAATTGCACGATATGTAGCAACCAGCCAAACTGGGGCGCCCGGAAAAAGGGAAGAAGACAGCCGGGGTCAACAAACAAAAAAAAAAAGGAAAATTCGTTTACAAAGCGAAAGGAACTTATTATGGCTATAGGGGAGAAAAAGGGTGGCATAGCCTCTTGGAAAAAGGGGACCCCGGCCATCGGGGTCCGAAAGGAAGGGGAGGGGGGGTCTCCCGTGATTTCCGAAAAGGGGGAGAAGGGAAACACGTACCGCGGACCGGTAGAGGGCAGCTGTCAATGGAAAAAAAGAAAAAAAAAAAGAGTTGGAACATAATCATAAAAAAAAAAAGAGAGAAGGCGCTTGCCCAGAGAAAGCCAAAAAAAAAAGGAATGACTTTCCCGTCGAACATCAAAACCACCACGCCTGGGAAAAAGAAGGGGGAGAAAGGGACAGAATGAAACATTGGAAGAGAGAGGGGGGGGAACTTTCCAAAAGGAATAAAAAAGACCTACCCCGAGAACGCACTTTGCACGAAGAGAGCAGCAGGGATTTCGGGGGGAGAGGGGACAGCTTCTGAAAAGCTAAAAAGCACAACATCCGCTAAAAGGGAAAAGGAAAGGGAAAATCGGCCGAGGTTGCAAGAGATGACTCGCTAAGATATCAAAAAGGGCAAAAAGGGGAGGAAAAAAGGAATTGACTCTGTCCCTCCGGAGGGGAAAAAAAGAAAAAAAACGGAGGGAAACGCCGGGGAAAAAGGGAAAAAAACTTCCGTGGCGGGGCTAGGGGGAAGAAGGGAGGTCTTTCGGGGTGCATTCTGGAAGCGCTGTCATCCTCGCAAGAAGGAAAAGGGAAAGAAAAAGAGAAATCCTGGCAGAATATAGGGAGGGGGAAAAGGACTGTTTCTTCGGAAATTCCAAAGACGAAAATGAAATGGTTCGAGTCGAGGGTGGTTGCCCATTCAGAAGGAAGGAGGGGAAGCCCAGCTGGTGCGGGGAAAAGAGGAGCATCCTTACGAAGATCACAAACAAAAAAGTGCCTCCTCAAGGGGGATGGTAAAAAAAGCGTCTAACCAGTTAATTCTAAGAAAGGAAGAAAAAAGAAGGGAGTGCTCGTAAAAGGAAAAAGAGGGGGAACAAAAAGCGTCTCTATTAAATGGGGCCTGAGGACGGAGTGCCACATCAATGTCCATTCGAAAAAAAGGGGTGCTGCTGTCCCTCACCCGAACGAAAGAAAAAAAAAGAGGAGAAGGCCCCTGGCCTGAAAAGGAAAAAAAAAAAAGGGGGGACATCAAATCCAGTCTTTTCATTAAAAGAAGAAAATACCGCAAAGTCCAAGCGGAAAGCAGCTTCACCCGAGAAGAAAGGGGAAAAAAGAAAGAACCGCGGTGGAGGAAGAAAAAAAGGGTGATTTACTCGACCAATAAGGGGGAGACGGAAAAAGGGACGTACTACCTAAAAGAGGCCGCGAAGCTTTAACACCGAAAGGAGGGGGAAAGAAAAAAGAGAGGAGAGAAAAAAGACGAGATTATCCGAAAAAAAAAAAGAAAGACTTGGGCTTTTCCACTGACAGGAAGAGAGGCGGCGGCTTAAACCTCAAGGGCAGGGAAACCCAAATTGGGGAAGAACCGTCAAACGGCAGGGGGGTCCTTTAAAGGGGGGGGAAAACATAACTGTATCGCGACAAATACTGGAAGAAGAGAGGAGGAAATTCGTCTTTACCGGCCCCGCCGGAGGCAGGGGGAAAAGCGCATGAACTGCCATAGAAACCGCAAAAAGAAAAGACTTTGGAGCACGGAAAAAAAGGAAAAAAAAAAAAAAAAAAAGAGAACATGGACCCCGGGGACGGACGAGAAAAAACACGGGATTATACACCCACGCCCCAAGGAACAGAAACCCGTAAAACAGGGGAAAAAGCGGCTCTACATTCCTGCCTGGGGGAAGAGGAGATAACAAAGCAGAAGAAAAAAAAGGGAAGAAAGGTCCTTCATAAAACATGAAGGGGACAAGAAACACCCCTTTCTAGGGGGGGGGGGCCCAGGAGGGGAGGAAGGGGACAATGGGAACTCGGGTACTCAAAAAAAAAAAAGAAAAGGGGAGGGGACCTACCTCTTTCACAACTCACAAAAAGAGTGGCGAAGAGGGGATTACCTGCGGTGGGGTCTAGGGTGACTGATGGTTCTGCGAAAAAAGTAGGGGGAATGAAGGGGAAGGGCGCACTCCAGGGCAACTGAACTAGCAGGAAGAAGAGGGGAACAAAGGAGGTGGCATCCCACCCCCGAAAAAGGGGCTGTCGCGTGCCTGGTCCTGGAAAAAAGAGGGGCAAACGCGCCATTCTTGCCCCCCCAGGAAGAAGGGAAAAGGGGGGAAACCACCACAATGATGGTTTGGGGGTCCCAAAAAAAGGGTAAAGATGCCGTCTTCTTCGTGTGACAAAAAGAAAAGAAAAAAAATTACGACGCCCGATAACACGCAGCGGGAAAGTTCGTACTCAACCACCGAGAAAAAAAAAAGGACAAGAGGGGCCTGCCGGACAAGATCGAATGGAAGGTAAAGCAAAGCGCCTCTGAGGGTGCTGGGGGGGGGAAGGGAAAAAGAAAGGGGGACAGAAAAAGGCCCGTTC
>Ga0179593_1590472_pt1 | contig 12380 bp, 8 predicted proteins | sample CZODoug2_1_08_16_FD_185931 | JGI IMG/M metagenome (GOLD analysis project Ga0179593, IMG submission 185931) | Vadose zone soil fungal communities from Angelo Coast Range Reserve, California, USA - CZODoug2_1_08_16fungal (PacBio error correction) | ecosystem: Environmental > Terrestrial > Soil >...
TGTGTCCTCGCCATCTCGTCGGGCACGAAAAACTTGAGTCAGCCCGGCACTCGCAAAGAAGGGGAGGAGACTGGGCGATCTGAGTCCACGCGCGCCAAATAGTCATGGCAAGCGGGCAAACGAGGCAGGAGTCCCATCTACAGAAAGGGGGGGGAGAAAGGTTAAAAAAGGACCTTGTATTACCAGTATAACGCACACGACAATCGTTTGAAAGGGCAAGAGGGAGCAAACAAGCCGACATCTAAAGACAACTCCACATGCACGAACCACCATATCATACGCAGCATTCAGTTTCACCTGAAGGAGGGATCGGTGGGATCGGCGTATCTAAAGGAGAAAACCGTCGGTCCACACGAAAAGACTAACTACGTTCGTCAGAATCTATGACTACTGGTGAAACAAGCAAAAATCCACGCGTTCGGCAGAACAGGCCAGCATCATCCAACCTGTTGATGTCAACAGCCCGCTAGCGAAAGACGCAAAAAGTAGAAAAGGTTGCGGACCACTCCGAATGAAGGCGCCAGAAAACTCGCATCGGCAGAGGTATCACCGTCACCGAGCAAGAGAGGGAGCCAGGTTGATGCCTCGTTCGAGTAAGTAGCTCTGAAAAACCTCGAAGGTCGCGGTTGACGAATCCCCTGCGGTACAAACTGTCCGCGGAATGGACCCAAGCTGGGCCGTGGCTAGGATGGTGCCGGGGCACCGTCGTAGACTACTTCCCCTGATTGAAAAAGGGAAAGGAAGGGGGGGAGAGGGCCAGTCAGAGGAGTTGACGTCGGTCAGAAGTTTACGCGAGCTGGCGGGGCCTCACAGCACTCCGAGGGGAGAGGGGCGAGGAATCGAACTTCTGGAAAACTAGCACACGATCGTTATAGGGAGACAGAACGACAATCGGGCGAGAAGCAAGAGGGGCGCGGGGGAAATCCCTGAGGCCTCTACGATCGGGAGGGGGGGAAAGCCGTCTACCCTGAACCGTCTTAATACCCGGTAGAAAAACCTGTCAGGTCAAAAATCCCAGACAATCGGCTCCGCCGCCGAACTCACCTGCTGGTATCAATATGGATCTTTAAGGAAGGAACTGCCTTTGAGGAGTACTCCAGCGAGTCTCCAAGGGAGGGGAAGTTGATACGCTTCGTAGAGTCTGCGGACCGGCCGTGGTCCAGGTGAAGATAGCTTCAGTCTGAAGGGGGGTGCCGAGCGAGGCAGAACCGGCATAACGAAACGTCCCTTGCAAAGAGGAAGGAAGCCAAGAAACTCTGACACCGCGGATGCCGGCAACCGGCCGAAAATCGGGGAAATGGTTCAGGGTGGGAAAAAAAGGGGGAAACGTATCAGACGCTCGCAAGCGATTCGTGGGAGCCTCTAAAAGACACTATAGACTTCCGACGAGAAGTGGCGCTTCCTAAAAAGGCCAAACTGTTAACAGGAATCGCAACAAAGGGGGAAGGTGATCATGAAGGTAGCAGATGAATCGAGGGGAGAGACTCAAAAAAGAATGGAAAAAAAGTTCCCGTCCTCCACGTTTCGGACAGGCAAGACAGACGGCTCGTCGGACGTACTGTCAAGAGTGAGAGGGGGGAGGAGGCACACGCATGTTTTTCAATCCTTCAAGGACACAACGGAAGGCTTGCCAGGGGGGAAACCGTCCTCTGTGGGGAGGACCGTTCCTGAAGGCCATTGTTAAGATCTTGGCCGTTGTAGAGGCATAAGATATTTACGACTTACTTACCAGTAAGAGAAGGAATAGAAGTGGTATCTCCTAAAATGGGACCCCGGCGGACTAAGGTCCACCAGCGCTTTCAGAGGAGGAGGACATATTCGGGATGAAATCGGCCGGTAGCAGGTTATCATCTGGCTAAGAAGGCGTTGAAAGAAAAAAAAAAAAAAATGACCTTGTTAACTAAGCTTCTCCTCACCTTGGGGTAGAAGGCCAAGGGGCTGACTAGCCATTTTCCTGTCAGGGGGCCTGCTTGCCTAATGTCCTCATTGGGGGACGCAAGATCTGCCGGCTGAGAACTCGAACAAAAAATTCACGGCCCCGCGCATCAAGAAAGGATAGCCTTTTGGAGGCTTGGTGGCCGGCAAAGGGCTAACCACTTTGGTGGCTTTCTCTTTAGTATCTCGGGGTCAGTCGACGGAGGCGAAGAATTAAAAAAGGGGGGGGGGGGAAGATAATCCTCGTTCGGGATTCGCAGGGAGGACTTTCTTGTCGGGACAAACGCTTCAGGGGAAGGTACCTTCTACCTGCCCCACTAATAACAAGACGATTCCAGAAAAGGGGATGCCGCTGAACCGCGGGGCTTAGACAACCTCCTGACGGGGCGATAGGGAATCACGCTAGCCCGGCATGTACGCGCATATCATGAGGGGACCCCAGCAAGAAGAAAGGGACTCCTAGTTATTAAAAGAAGAAATGGAACAGTGGTGAAAATAAAAGCGTTTCAGGTCAATCGAAACCCGAACCGCCTGTCCGCATCCAAAGAAATACTGGAAAGGGAGATGAGGTCACGGACGCCAAGACATCTTCGGAGCACGAGAAAGGCGGATTAACAATAACCAAGGACACTATAGGGGGGACCCTCCGAACCCCTACTCACGGAGGGAGGAAGACCAATCAACAGGCGAAAAAAGGCATCTATTAGGACTGGAGAAGGGCCTCAGGAAATTAAATGGAGATTTCGCAATTCTATGACTGCTGTCTGCGCAGATGCAACTAAGGATTAAAAATGATCGCCCTCGGGAGACACCTGAAATCCGATCTTTATTCACACGGATCAACCACTCGAGACACAGGTAACTGTTTCGTCTTTTAGTAACGACCCACATCTTCAGTCTTAAGAAGGACACATCGCGCTGTTAAGCATGGCAAAAAAGTGGCGCTGATTAAGAAGGGGGACAGGCCGGTACCTAGACAGGTTGTTCCCGGTTGAACTCTCTCATACTACCCGGATGACCACGGGTTTCTAAGACTCCTCCTCCGGGAAGGGGAAGAGAAAGGATCTACATCTAATCGCTTGCATCCAAAACTACTTTGCTGGAAAAAGGGGAGGCCGGCGGGACCGCGGGGGAAAGGGATCATCAAAAAGCGGCAAGGTCTTCTCTTAGCTCGGAACCAAAAAGCACTGCCGTCGTATCTGTCGGGAAAGCACTGGATTTCACCCGTGGGCTCGCAAAAAACAACAGGATTAGGAGAGAGAAAGGTTTGAACATCAAGTGCCTCGGCAAGAGACGAAGCCGTGAAATGGCTTAAGCGGGTCGAAGCAGGGGGAAGGTTTTAAGCCTTTGGTGATGATAAAAGAAGGCGAACGCCGGCCACCAGGGAACCCTCAATCCAGGGAAGGCCAGGGGACGAGGGAGAAAATAAAAGAGGCTGGGATGAGCAAAAACCAGTTGACGAAAATGTGGGAAGAAAGATTAGACCGACCAGGCCGGCCACAGCACCAAGGAAGGTCCAAGGGGGGGAAGGAAGGACACCATTCAGGAAATGTCAAAAAAGGCCGCTTTCTTGCTCTCAAAAACCAATAAGGGCAAGATACCCGGGCCAGCAACGTTTCTTGAACTTGGAGGATTGTCCTAAGGAGGATGAGTGTTCTGAAAGGGCCGCAAAAGGGGCGGGGCATATTTGTCAAAGTCAGCTTCGCGACCTCCTTCAAAAAGGGTCTAAAAAAACATTAGGTATGACCGCTACCAGGCCTGCGCCTGGTGAAAAGAAGAGGAAGCTTGGGTATAGGGGGGAAAGGAGTTGCCCAATTTATTTAAGGGGGGGACACACCGCTGTTCTGCATTAGGTTCAAAAAACTCGAGCCGCATCTAATTATGAATCGCAAACGGGATAAAAAAGGGAAGGACAATCCAGAAGGGAAACACAACAAAGGTTAGAATTTCCTATTTTGGTGAGGGAAGCGGGGAAAATACCGCCAACTAACCGGGAGGGGGACACACTTCCGGGTAGGGGGAAGGGTTTTCCTTAAAAGAGTCGTCCCTTCGTCAGGGGGAACCACGATCCTCAGGATTGGAGGACCTTGGTCAGATGCCGATCAGGTTCATCAAAACAAGAGGGACGCGTTGGGAAGAAAAGATTTCCGCTGGAAGAACGAAGCAGCATCGTAGTGGGGCGAGGGTGGCAGGCCGCGAGGGGAAACCAAAACAGCAAAAATCGCGGTGACCTCCAGGGGTTCCCCACCGGGCTACGACGAAAAAGGATATAGAGAATCGTTGTTAGGCCCGGGGAGACACGGAGGAAGCGTTAGGAACCGGCGATAAATCCTACTTCAGTGGGAGGTCATGCCTGGCCACAACCCGTCCGCCACCAAAGACGGAGATGCTGCTCGGGAGGGCACGCAAGAATTTCTCGGATCTCGGGAAAGACCAGTTCGGACCGGCGGCAAGTAGGCCAGCATCCGGGGTGCCGGCAACTCGTCACCCCAGAGGGGGGGGAAAAGGACAAGTTGGAAGGGGGGGATGACCGAAGGTAATGTGGCAGCGCGGCGCAACTCTCACCGCTGCATAAAACAAGCGTCGGGAGGAAGGTCAGAAAGCGAGGGAAAGATGGAACACCAGCCCTGAAAAGGGCCGTCCCTCGCAGGACTTAGTGATCAAAAACAGTCTATACTTCGAGAATGGGGAATGTAAGGCTTCCCGAATGAGAGGAGGAGCAAACTGAAAGGAAAGGAGGAACCGGATTCCGCCGGGAAGGATGCCACCGGCGCGTGAACAAGGGCAAATTCGAAGTTAACTGTACTTTTTCCACTGCAAGAAGTGATCAGCGCACCTCCGCAAGGAAGGGAAGCAACGATAAAAGAAAGGAAAAAGAGAGTGGATTGTACGGTGAAAATTCAGAAGTCGGGGAAGGGAGAAGAATCCCAAAAGGGGTCCCGAAAGAGCGCTCAGATAAAGGCCAGCGAGTTCTGGAGATAAAAGTCTGTCTTTACTCGCCACCGAGTTCGAAGCCGATCGGGAGAATTCGAAACACTGAAGGAGCAGAGAACTTTAGGGATCACAGGAGTTCGAAAGGGGGGAGTAAAGGTTCATCCTCGGGAACTTTTTCTAAGAACGAGGAGCGGCTCACAATTATCGCGAATAAAGGGAAGTCAAGAGACCAAAAGAACAAACTTTCTAGGGAAGTCTTTGATGAGGCAGCACAAACGAGATTTAGTAAGGGCCCGCAGCAGTTTTAACCAGGAAGACCCAGCCTCTACGATATGGCCCACTTCGAGGACAACAAAGGGAGACTCCAAGGAAGATGTTTCTACTCGGGAGTCCAGTACCGTCTCGGGACCGCCTTGCTTAACGAGGGTAAAAGCTTCCTGTCACAGAGCGTTACGATTAAGGTAGGTACAGCCGGGCGGTCGGGAAAGGAAAGCGTTACTAGGGGAGAGTTCTGAAAAGTCTCATCTATAGATCCTGATGACATCATGGGGGACTTTATGCCAAGGTCGATTCCCTAGGTCCTTCGAACAGCGGAATTTGCATCTGGGAAAAAAAAGAACGAGAAATTTTGGTTCAGCACGACTGAAAAGGACGAAGGAGAATTACACCGGCAACCGGGACTTTAGAATCCTTAAAAGTTATCGCCGTCCGAGCCTGGGCCTGCCACCAGATAGAGCCCGAAGCGGTAAACAAGGAAGGGAGAAACCGAAAGCAGTATCGCGGAAAACGTACTTCCATAAGCTACCGTTCCGCGACCCAAGGCCAAGCTGGCCTGAACCTCCTACGATCTAACTTCGCGGTGCCGGGATAAAGGAAGAAGGTCAAAAAGGGGTCGGAAAGGGCCTTCGTGGCCCAAAAAAGAAGACGAATGGCTGCGTATGAGCAGTACCTGGCCCAGTGGCTGTGAGTAATCAACTCTGGTACTCCATGTCTGCCCGTATGCTGAAGGTGGAGCCGAACGCACGTGGAGGGGGAGATGTTCGGAAAAAGGGGGAGAAGGAAAGAAAGTAGTTTGAGGGAGGGAGTAGGAGGGGGGTGGCGACGTAAGGGAAGACGGCCGCGAACGAACATAAAGCCCTGTTCGTGATGATTGGGGGTCTTTGGGAAGAGAGGTAGAAGTGTTCAGAAATTGGGAAGAAGGGACCTCCTCTAGCAGGCGATGGAGGGTTGACCTCGGGGAAGAAAGGTATCCCTTGAGGTACAGGACTGAGGACCTAAGGTCTGCTGTACTCCTGCTATTAAGCCCGCTGTGACGGATCTCCTGCCGTGCCGGGGGGGGGGGAATGTTGATCGCCAAAAGAGGAAAGGAAGGCACGCGACTGCGCGTCCAGCGTCGCCGAAAAAAGAGAGAAAAGTAAAGAGGGTGCGAGCAGGGCGAGGACCTTCTCACTGCCTGAACTAACCACCCTTATATGATTAAAAGAGGGTCCTGCCGTGGAGGTCAAAAGCCAGAGCGAGAAAAAAAGGATGCAATGTGGTAATCTAGAGGAGGGAGAAACGGCCGGAGTCAGTCTCTGCTTAAGAAGTTGGGGAGAAGGAATTTCACTGCGCAACGGCTTCTATCAAAGGCTCCCTTAAGAGAGTAGTGGGAAAACGCAAGAAACAATCATGGACAAAGCCTCAAGGACTGGAGTACCCGAAAAAAAAAAAAAAAAAACAATCTGAAGAAGAGAGGAAGTCATGCAACAACCATACAGCACGGCCTCAAATCAGGGCACACGACCTCCAAAAAGGACATCAGCAAAACCATCGGGGCGATGTCGCGAAGGGAATCTTCATGAGAGGGAGAGTCACCGTCGTCCACCGAAGAAAAGGGCCAGGGAGAAACCTGAACTTCAGAAATTGACTACGTGTGACGAAAGCTCATATAACTTGGGGAAAAACACATTGCCAGCATCTTGACCTGGCCCGAGTGGGATTACCTCCGAGAAAAGGGTCAAAAGGAGGACTTGCGCCCGGAAGAAAACTAAAGCCATTCGAGTCGCGGATCGGCCCTTGTGGAAAGCAGTGGCCTTTCAAGAAGCAGTTCGGCACCGAAAAAGAGTCTAATCCTTAAGAAGAGAAAACTTGTCACGGGGAAGAGGACTGCGAGGATACGCCCCGCGATTTCAGGGGCTCCGATCCCTGCGGGCGGCGGGAGGGGCCATAGGAACAATTTACACCAGGGCTGCCGGGGCTCTATCTGTAGAAAAAGGGACTCTGTCCCGGGGGGGAAGGAAAAAGGGGGCATTCCCCGGTACGCAGGTTAAAATCATGCTTGAAGTCGTGCTGCCAAGGGGGGAAGGGAAGACGGAAGGGGCACAGCAAGCCCGCGGGCTCGTCGCGGATCGACAAGAGGCCCTCTCAACCCTCTCTGTCGAGGAATCCAATCCAGTACAAAGCTAAGAGGGAATCTATTCAAAAAAAGGGAAAGGGGGGACGAGTTCAATAAGAGGGGGGCGGTCCCTACCTGGACCCGGATTACCGAAGAAATATCAAAAACCCGACGACCGGTTCATCGGTACAGAGTGTCAGCACTGGCGGCGAGGGGAAGGAACGATTTGAAAAACAAAAATGTCATCACCAAAAAAACGCGGATGATCGTGGCATTATGAGACCGGTGATTAATAATCAGGTTCTTGTCCTAAAAGCGAGACTGGGCGCGTGATCACTTCCCAAAAGTAAGGGAGCCAACTCCGTCTTCCTCCTGGGAGGGTTTTCCACACTAAGGATGTAATTCAAAGGGATTAATTGCTCGATGGCAGTCAAATGAAGAAGGAATTGAAAAGAATGACTCTTCCGTGCACTCACCGCTCTGCTATATTGGGAACCAGCCCGGGGCCACCTCGGAATAAAAATCGCCAATAGTTGTAGAAAGGGGGGAAAGGCTCCACTCGGGGGGCAGAATTCGGGGAAGCCGCTCAATGAACTCGCTGAACTGATAAAGAGTTGTCAAAAGTCCTCTACTATCTGGTCTAACTTGGAATGGAGGGAAAATCGTCATGTATCTTCTGAAAGGATCCGATAATGGGAAGGCGGCTAATGGAAAATCACTCGATGAAGAAATTGGAACTGAAACTCCCGTTCAAGGTCGAAGAAAAGGAGAAAGGGACGTGCGCAGGAGACTGCGCCAAGGATCAGGGACTTGGTCCAAACAAAACTTGTTCACCATAGGGTGGGCGCCGTTGGCGGCGAGGGGAGGGTCCTGTCCTGAGAACCAGGAATCGAGTAGGGGGGACGACGGGGACACGGCAAATTCAAGCAAGCCTTTTTGCTTGAGAGCAAGTGAGAAGTTCCAAGGCGAAAGAAAGGACCCCAGAAGGATGGAGTTCATCTTCAGCAGAGGGGGAACCACCTACAGAGGGTAGCAGCTGTGCTAGGAAAGAGACTAAGCTCCACCTAAACGGCGTGACCTATCGCTGCACGAGGACTGAAAGGGGGGGGGGAGGAAAGCCATTTTTCCGGGGAAAAAAGGCAGTGGCCGATTTCAAGCCGGCTGATCAAAATGGGGCACCAATTGCTTTGTCCCTTCCCAACACGCTCGCGCGCTCGCATCAATGGGAGGGCGGACTGTGGCACCAAACAAGCTGTATTACTCATGGGGTGTCGGCTCGGTGACAGGGAGCAAAACTTAGTCAAGAAGACCAGTTTTTATGATCGGCAATCGTCTGCGTGTGGGCTTCTCGTCGTCGGAGGGTTGATTTCGCGTAAACCACTATTCTGTCCGCTTCCTTGAAGTCGGCTGTCGGACTCAACTAACAACCACCTACGATGAGGAATGACGGGGGTGCCCGACCGACGGTCTTAAACAAATATGAGAGGGTGATCGGGTTTGAATCAAATCGCCAGGCCAAGGCCAGGCATCGGAGGAAGGTCGGAGCTACCGTGGTGGATAAGGAAAAAAGAAACACCGACGCCGCGGTAAGTAACTTAAATAATGAAACCCCGGAAGGGTTACAAAGCTCGGGAGCGCGCGGTTAGTCGCAACGCCACATCGCAAAGAATCCTGCACGAAGTGAGGTATCATTAGATGGAGGTCAAGGACGAACTTAGGCAAAAGATTCTGGGAACGATGAAACGAAAAATCGGAAGGACACGGGGGTAGAATCAAAAAACTCCTACATAAAGGGGGGGGGCAGAAAAGTTACTATCGTCCGCTTCACGGCTATGAAGTAGCGTACTGCTGAGAAGGAAGCGGAACTAGAAGAAGGGGCGCACTCTCGGGAAGGCTAAAACTGTGAACCTTGACCTCTTCTCGTGAAAAAGCTCGTCTGTGAGACACCAGGGGGAGACCTCAGAGGGGAAGTAACATCAACCACGTGAATGAAACATTTGCGCCGGGCCACCTGATCTTCGAGCCTCAAACCATTCAGGGGGAAGGAATCGAGGCCCTGAAGCCAGGCTCCTGGGCCGCAAAAGTAAAAAGTCCTGTAAAGAGGGGAATTTGGGGGGGTCAGTCTTTGAGAGGGTTCTAAGAGGGACTCGGCGGCATCAAAAGAAACGAGGGGGGAAAAAAAACCAGAAAGTGTTCATGTCAACAGGTTCTGCGGCGCTGTCTACAAGGAGCAGTTGAGTGTTATCTGGCCGTCGTGGATCTTGGGTATCAGGAAAAACATCTGCCACTGACAATCGCCACAGGCGAGGAGGAGGGAGTTCTGAAAAAGGGAAAGAGAGAGTAGCTGGCGCCAGGCCTGATAAAACAAGGTGCAAGTAGAACAACACACGGAGGAAGGAGGTAAAGGATATGCGACCTAGCATGTCAGGTAGACCCACTCAGCCCTCAAGTCCCGTTTTAAAGAGAAAAGGAGGAAATTGAGGAAAGGACGTAGCCCAAGCACGGAGGGGACGAACAGAGGGGAACCCGCAACCTGGTGAGGCAGCTCCAGCTGGTCCGAGACAAGAGGATGGAGGGTAACCTTTTGACGAACGGCTCCCTATACGGAAAGACTGCGTAAAACAGCAAACGCGTACCGTTTTCAACTTCACGTGCAATCCACCCCTCCGCACATGCTGTCCCACAGAAAGGGGATGAACGACGTTAAATAGGGCGGCTATTGGCGAGAGAAGAACGACCCCGGGCCCGGGAGCTGGTCTCAAAAGTTTAGGTTTACCTCCCCGCGACGGTCTGGGTGGGCGATCCAGGGAAGGACTAAAAAAGGAGGGGGGGGAAGGAGGGGGGAGCGCGGGAGAAGAGGGCACGCCTGTGGCTCGCCCTCGCAGGCGCGGCAGCCTTTAAGACAGACATGAATCAGGTTTCAGAAATATTGCCGGCCTGCTACCCTAATGGTTTACGATCCCACACTGGTCTGCGGAGGTAGGGTTATTCAGAGGAGACAAGAAGCTAAAATATTACCGAGTCAGTCCTGAGAGAATTTCCACATGAAACTGCAGGATTATTATGGACTGCGTGTTGAGGTGAAAGGACTGACCAAAAGGAGATCTCAGTTAAAAAATGGCCTGTTGATCGGGGATTACTTGCCTACCAAGAAAGAAAGTATTCTTGGGAAGGGGCAATTATATTCCGCATTCCTGAAACGATTGGAAAAGAGGACTTTGGAATCGATAGTCTAAAAAGGATCACAAGGTCAAATTTAGAAAGCGGGGCACTTGAATAAAAAGGACGGAAATAGTATTGTTTGCAGTAGTGAGGCCGAAGAAAAGAATCTGGCAATCGTCTTTGACGCCAGGCTGAAAACGCACATGGAAAAGGAGGAGAAGAAAGGAATGAGATAGAAAACAAAAGGGTTGTCCTTCAACACTCCGGTCGTACCTGGAAACTTACGAGACTATAACGACAAGAATTCACTACATGGGGGGAGCTGATAGGGCCCACCAGGACCGAAAGAAAGTCAGAAATCGGCTATCGGGGAAGGGGGGAACTTTCAATTGATCCGTAATAGGTCGAAGCAAACCGGCCTGCTGCCAGCAAAACGGGGGTGCGGCACCAATGGCCAAAAAAACTTTTAAAAGAAGGAAAATAGCGGGATTATTTCAAGCCGGTCTGGCCGCGTGCTTGATCAAGGGGCTTCTAACCGCTCTTCCGCGGTCATAAAAAGGGAAGGAACCTCAAAGAAGCCTCGTGGTAGGCCGTCCTCGCCGTGGAAATCTGGGGGGGACCGCGATCAGCAAAATTGAAAAATGAAGACTGGTGGCATTCAAAAAGGGGGTCGGACGAAAGTGGCGAGGTATGGGAAAGAGGAAAAAAACCAGAAAAAAAGAGGCCAAGGATGCCGCAGAACTAGGGATGCGGTGAACCCTGTCACCTTCGTTTACTGCCTGACGTGTTCAAAATCAGGAGCGTTGCGCAGCCACGCTCCAAAAAGGAAACGGTAACTCTAAAAAAAGATGCTTCCGAGAACGGGAGGGGAAGTAACTAGGGTCTGGAAATCCGCCCGAAAAACGAAGAGAGTTTTGGTGTAAAAAAAACATCCGGGCCGAACTGCCGACTTTGGCGAGGGGAGGGGATCAAGGAAGCGCGCATGGGAGGAGGGGAGGGAAAAAAAAGTCATCTTCGCGAGCAGAGACGTGTCGGACGTCTCCCCACGAAGAAAAAATCTAGATAGCCTGGCATTCGACAAACAGGCGATGGGAGAAAGAGGGTGCCTCAGAAAAATCAACGTAGCAGCTGCGTTGAGGCAAGGCCGCGTGGGGGAAAGGATTTTGCCGCGACTAGGGGAAGACGTCTCCTCCAAAAGGGGAGGACACCCGTCCAAAAGGAGCCAGTTCTTAGGGTAATACTTAAGGAAACACTGAGACAAACGTAGGTCGACCCAGCCAAGAAGGGCCTGACAATAGAAAATCGCGACCTCGAGTCTTAAAAAGGCCGGAACGAGGGATTCTCACCGTTGAAGCAGCGGTCATGTTCCCCAGGCAGATTCGGCAGAAAAAAATTCTGCACCGGCGAAAACCCTGCCGCCCCGGACGAGGATGATGAAGGACGGTCGTCTAGTTGGAAAGGAAAAATTGTCCACAGGGAAAGAGGGGGGAGACAATCTTCGCTCTTCAATAGAGAAGAGAGTTAAGAGGGGCTCTCCCTCGCGGTTTCAATCTGGGGTCCCGAGTACACAGGGACATCTTTGACGGATGGAAAGGGAACTCTCCTCTGAAAAAGAAGGGGGTTCATCACTGCTAAACCCTACTCTGGCACCAAGGGCAGAAACTGTAGTGAAATCAAGGTCACCATGAAGAGGGAAAAGAGACAGGCATTTAACCTATAATCAATCCTCCCAGGGTAAAACAGGGATTCATCTCTCGAATCTCAGCAGTCGCCATCTCTGATCTTGCTATATAGGGAGGGACGTCCCCCTTGAAAAAAAGACTCTAATTCAGGAACTCCGTCCCTGGGGAAAAGAAAGCGTTCCCTTCCAGGCCAGTGGCGTCCCTGTTTCGGCGCCTAAGAGGGGAAGGGGAAAATCCGAGGAGGGGGAAAAAGTGGACTGGGCAGTACCTGTCCCGAAAGCGGGCGGGGGGGA
>Ga0179593_1396680_pt1 | contig 12379 bp, 11 predicted proteins | sample CZODoug2_1_08_16_FD_185931 | JGI IMG/M metagenome (GOLD analysis project Ga0179593, IMG submission 185931) | Vadose zone soil fungal communities from Angelo Coast Range Reserve, California, USA - CZODoug2_1_08_16fungal (PacBio error correction) | ecosystem: Environmental > Terrestrial > Soil >...
CCGCAAGAAGGAAAAGCTTCGCCTGGGACCGCTCAAAGGTAGGGTCAGGACCAGGGATATTATATCAAAAGGAGCGACCAGTAGACTAGAAAGTGTAGGTAAGGGTTATTCTCCTAATTTAAGAAAGTCAGAATACTCTTGGTGATGCCCCTGGCTGAAACTTTAGAGAGGTCTCCGGGGAGGAAAAGAAAAAAAATTATGGCTCTAAGAGAGAGAAACAAAAGGGAGATGAAAAGAGGAAGGGCGCATCAGTTGTGTCTGTGCACAAGGAACCGCGATCACTGAGATCGGAAACTGATGAGCTTCATCGTGAGCCTAAGAAAAGTAAATGACGAGACCCACAGCAAGACACATTGAAACGAAACAGGGAGGAAGAGAAAAATTCCCTTAAAGTGGGGAAAGAGGGATTGTAGTTTAGGCGAAGTGGCTATTACGGCGACTAGGTGCGGAAGACTGGGTGTGCCAGGAGGTGGGAAGAGTCTGAGAAAAAGGGGGGAAAAAGTCCCTCTTCCTATTCATCTTCCGAAGTAGGACTCTTCCGAGGAGCAGATGTACGAAAAGGTTGAAAGGTGACTCAGGAGGGAACACAATATAACACAAAAGAAAGACCCTCCTTTGCCTGGGCCGAGGAATACAGCAAGGTGAGTTACCGAGGGGGGATGTCGCGAAGTACCAAACGGCTGGAAGACCTAGGGCTGGACGATGGGTCCATAAGAAACCAGGAATGGGGGTAATACCGCCCGAAATGACGCGGAATAAGCTGAGGGTTAACTAGGCAATATAGGCGAAATAGAGACTGGTTCTTTTAGTCAGGGGGGAATGCCATAAGCCACCCCCCCAAAAAAAAAAAAAACCAAAAAAAAAAAACCCGCACATCCTTTCTTGTGAAGGGGGGGAGAAGGGAGGACGCCGATTGAGGACGTGTGTTGGGAAGCTCCTTCTAGCCGAAACTAAACCGCAACCGCTCGCGCGGCTCTGGCAAAAGAGCTTCAGAAGAGAGCACTAAAGAAACCTAGAGAGAAAAGAAAACAGGGGAACGAGAGGTGGGGTGGAGAAAAAAGAGTAGGAGGGCACTGTTCATCTGCGCAGGAAGTCAGGGTTCGCCCGCAAAGTACCTTCAAGACACCGACGAGAAATGGTTGCTCAAAGGGGGATTTTCCGAGCGTACATCGCTTGTGCAGCTGAACGCGAAAAAACGGATGAGCGAAAAAAAAGACGATCTTCGTAAGGGAAAAAGGAAACACAGACAAAATATCATACTTTTTGAACCAAGTGAGGGCCGTCATGGAGCCGCTCTAGAAGGGGTCGACAAGAGAAATGTGAGGAATACTGGACACGCGAAGCCATTGTCGTACCTAAGAAGGAAAGGCTGAATGAGGGGATGGGGTGCAGATATTGGCGAAGAATCGACCGGGGGGGGGGCAGGCGGGCGAAATCAGCTTTTCACAGAAATTCTCCCAGTACTAATCGAATTTCTGGTATACTGGAGGTCAAAAGTAAACTGGAGTACGGGGAGGGGCAAAGGCTGGATCCTCTAAGACGTCAGGAGTAACGTCTTCCTCTCCTTCTGGGGAATGTGAAAACTTCGGGTATGAGGGAGAGCGCCACGAGGGGCGCTGGGGCGAAACGACTGAGCCGGAGGAGAAACCACTCGTATAACAGGAAAGGAAATCTGAAGATGAATAAGTGGGGGGGGGGTCTCGACAAGGGAAATAAAAGGGAAAGGCTGTCCCCTGCAACTACAGCTATCAACGTGAAGGGAAAATAACTGGAGATACCTCAAGCGGGCGAGGGTCTGCCATCTTCTCCCTGCAGAAATAGAAGAGATATACCAAAAGGACAGTGGAAGGCCACAAATCCTGCCGGGTACGAGGAAGCATCCTAAGTTGCTATGAAATATGCATGATGAGTAGGAGAAAAGAACGCCATCTACTCCGGATCGGGGGAAAGAATTTAAAGTGACCCCGCCCGGGGACGGTCAGTCCAGAAGAAGAGTAACCGTGGATGGCTGACAGTCCGGATCAGGGAGAAAGAAACGCTAAGCGAACTACCAAAAGACGTATAGACTAAGGTCAAACGGCTAGAGGATGGGGTCGAAATAAAGACGGGAAAAGAGAAATGCACACCTCTTCTCCGCGGGGGGGGAAAGGAAAGACCCACCAAGTCACAATGATATTGGGACGGCGAGGGGCACCTTATAGAAGAAGAGAAAAAAAAAAGGTAAGGGTTCTACATCATGGCCCGGAGGTGTGTTGGTTCAGTGAAGGAAAAGGAAAGTGTCGGACCTAAATCAACTAGGTAATTACGCCCCCTATCGAGGCGTATAGGGGGTGAGAAGGGGGGTAAAAAAGGCGGAGACCGGACGGAGAGAGCGGTTTACATCACTTAAAAAGGGGAAGGGGGGGGGCCGAGTAATTCAAGGATGATTGGGTTAAGGATGAAAGGGGGGGAGTCTTGACGGGGACGAATGAAGGGAGAGGTAAAGGTCTTTCTTGGAGTCAGGCAGGATGGGAAAGAATCAACGAGGTACCGAAAGGATTGGGTCTAACTTTTCTAAGAAAGAGAGCGCGGGAGAAGCCGTTAATCTGGAGGGAAGGGCAAGACTTGGGATCGATGAGATCATAGGATCGACGGTGAAAGAGATGGGGGGCCAGATAATCTCAGAGAGATCAATGGGAAAAATCCAACAAAGAAGAGGAGGAAAAGAGGACATGGCATCGACCTTAAAAAGCCACCAGAACTATTTAAAAAGGACCCGCAATCGCGGAGAGAAATACGTCGGAATAAGAATTTCCTTGGGAGGCAAAAAAACTCCCTCTATCTCGGCCAGCCCCGCGGAGCCTCCAGGGAAAGAGGGAGATCAAATAAAAGTGACCGGGATACGAGGGTCAGTTCACATCAGAGACTCATCGACGTCCACAAAGAAAAGCATCCGATCGGCATGAAAAGAGGTTCTCTGGGGGGGACATCTGGAAAGAACTGATTTGGCACCCGGGAGGAAAATGCAAATCTTTCCGGTCTACTCCGGAGAACAAAGTTCATGAAAAAAACCCTCAGCAAAAAGGCGGGAGGGGGGTTGACGGCGGAAAGATGAAAAAAAAAAAGAAACTCGGCTAGACCAGCTCGGAGTTCGTCTGACGTGATGCCTGCGAGTAGAAAAAGAGAATAGGGGGGGGGAGTTCAGAGGCCAGGTGTAGAGGGGGAGAATCTCCTACGGGCAGGGAGTTGCTAAGGGTCGAGGGGGGGGGGGGGCGGGTCGTAGAAGCGGCGCATATGTGGCCTTCGATCCCGGGGGGAGGTTCTCAGTCGAATGAGGGGGGGGGACGACTGCCTTCCTTGTCAAGAAGGGTAAGGGGGGCGCGCTTCGCTCCCTGCCAACCCTAAAATATAGCCTCCTCATTACTTTAAAAGGACAGGCGAACAAGTGAGAGAGAAATAATCACTCAGGACCGTGACGTGAGGTGACGGGGGGGTCATGGCGGGTATAAAGGGGGTTCTGGAAAATATTCTGCGAACGTCGGATGACGCCCTCTAAAACGGCAGGTGAGAAGTGGGGGGGGGAGCGATTGGTATCGTAGCCAACCTGTATGGGAGAGGAAAAAAAAAGGGTCATATATACCGCAAAAAAGGACTCAATTCCTCGGAAGGGGAAACCGTAAGGGTGCCCGCAACAGTTGATGGGAACAAAATTACGTAAAGGGGGGGGAAATCGCTGAATGGCGGCCTAGTCACATGGCAATGTGAATCAAAATAAGTCAAGGTGGTCACTACGGAAGACGGAAGGTCCTTCCGGGGGGCAGAGGGTGGTGAAAATCTGTCCGTCGCTCTCCCCTAGGGAGAAGGTCGTGCATCCGCCTCAATTTAAAAGGCCAAGCCGGCAGCAGGCCGACGTTGACAAAAAAAGAATGGCTCTCAAGACGGGGGAAAGGCCATCTTAGCCAGAGCGGGGTAAGTAAACCAGGAGAAAGAACGGCGACAGCAAGGAGGTAGAAGACCGGAAGGGCTTAAATCTCAGATGAGACACCGGAAAGTCCTCGGTAAAAAGAGGAAGGGTCAATAGAACCAGCTCCAGAAGCTTGTGTCTCAAAACGGGTCATAAGACGTCAGGTCTCGGGAGTCTTCAGGAGGGAGCTGGGTCCTTGTCCGAATGAGAGGACGAGGAGGGCTCAAATGTGAAACATTCTTGACTGGGGGGGGGAGGTAGAGTCAGAGGGACTAAGATGGGGGAGCGCAGCGGAAACCATAGTTGAGTTAAAAAAAGAACAGTGAGACGTTAAGAAAGAAGTAAGGGGTGTTCTCCTGGGGAGGGTCGTGAGGGGCATAGACCCGCGCAGGTACTCCTGAACGAAAAACTAAATCTCGGATTAGAAACAGTAGGGGGTCGGGAGGATTCAATATCCATCCTTCTCGTAGGGTTCTCCGATTGCAGGACTATCCATCTCGGAGTTTTCCAGGGGGGAAGGTGCGGTGGCGGGAAAAAGCGGTCTGAGTCGGGAATAGAAAAGAGACGAACACCAATCACCATACTTCGAAGCGATAGGAAGGAGTTATCATAGAAGGCTGGAGGATAGTAACACCCGGGGTCGCATGAGTCGTAGGAGTTTGTCTCTCTTCTTTTAAAAAAAAATCAGGCCAGCCGTTATAGGGCGTCATCCTAGCAGGCGTAAGACCAAATATAAGAAATGGTCGAGTGGGGCGCGAAACAATGACCGGCTCTTTCCCAAAAGCAAGAACGATTTAGAGCCGTCCTTCCACCCTTTATGGAGACGCAAAACCGGGGGGATCTGGTGGAAAGAGTCTAAGCCAAATTTGCGAAAGAACTCTTCCTGCTTCCATCGAGGAATGAAATGTAGATAGCCTGCCGAGCCTCACAGCTGGCGTCACGAGGCTGATGAGACGATCAAAATCGCCAACCTGCTCAAGCAGCCGATGCCTCTCCGCACCCTACAAGGAAACGGCTCAAGCGAGGACCGAAAACTCGGGATATCGGGGAACCTTGTCAGCAAGAGAGGCGCTTTTTTTTAAGTTCCAGGAAAGGGGGGGGGGGGAAGAAACGAAAGGCAGGAAAGAATAAGCTGGAAGTGAACCCTACCGTGATGCCGTGGGGATCGCCCCAAACAGGAAATCGCTCAAGAGAAAACCCAAAAAAGGGAGAACATATCAAAGGGTAGCCTCCGACTTTTGGCGGCCAACTTCTCAACCTCGGATCAAGTTGCCGTCCCTTTTGAGAGACAGGTATTCTGGGACGTCGTCTCGTTAACCGATTACACAGGTCAACAGACCAAAGCTGCACCGCTCGAACTGTGAAGGATACAATATCCCGCTTTGCCCTGAATGTCGATTAAGGGGCGGGTTTCGAACGGGAGGGCGGTAAATTCAGGGGGGAGTTAGAAAGTTGGGGTCCCGATTCTATCGGGCTGGAACAGCCGATTAAAAGCCGGGACTGAATAGAACTAAGAAGCGAGCGAGTCCTACCAGGCTGTGAGCATAAAGATTCTCTTACGAAAGACGAGCGTCCGCCTTCCACAGATCCCAGAAAAAAAAGAACGCACTCTGTTACCAGGCCCGGGCATTCACCGACCCAGGGAAGAGGGAGACGGCGATTTGGCAAAAACTTAAAAAAACAAGGAGAACGCTCGCTGGGAAGGAAAACCCTTCCAATTGCCGAAAAGAGAGCGCGCCTATGGCATGGGGACTGGAACCTCTTCTCTACAGGCGGAGCCGCTCTGGGACGGGAAAAATTTTATAAAAAAAAACCAGCGGGTGCGAGAAGAGAAGGTGTGCAACGCCGCATTCTCCGGTCTTTACGGGTGTTCGTCGATATCTCAGGCGAGGGAACGGGAAAAGCACCCACCTAGCGGCTCTTTTCACCCTAGGATAGCTCTTCCTAGACAGATCATGCCGCCAACTGGGTAAGTCTGGTTTAAGGGAAGGTGGAAACTATCAGTGAGGAGTTTCGGGGATCTTCTGTGGGGGCGAGGGGCCAGGAACCGTAAGGAGGGACCAAGGGGTGAGGCTGCACCTGGGCCGGTGAGTCTATCAAAAAACGCAACTAAAACCTCGGTCGAACGAGACCAACCGGAGGGGATTATGCCTCACCTACATTCTACTTGTCTTCATTTTCCGAAAACCGAGCAGGGACTTGGGGGGGGAAGAATGGCCGTTCCACGAATAATTAGAAACCTAAGAAGAGAAAAGACCCTGGAGGACTCCTTGTACCGGCGAGCCAAGGGGCGAACAACAATGGCGTGAACTACAATTAGGAGGGGGGCGCCCAGCTGGGCCTCTGCTAGGGTAAGGGGGTCACCTCGAGCCGGGAAGTAGGTGTATACGGTCCCGTACTAATGAACTGGGGCTCCGTTCGGTGTTACTTTCTAAGGTCAATAGAGACTTAATGGGGTAGAACGATGGCTGTTCAACGGGGTAAGTCCGCATAACTGCAGGAGTAACGGCGTGCAGGGAACAGGTTTCCTTCACTTCTGAAGGAAAGTCGGCTCTTTCGAAGACCGAAGAATAGGCCCAGGTTCCTGCTGAGAACGCCGTCGAACGTGATGACGAAAAAGCTAGTCTAAAAGGGGGCGAAGGAGGGGGGGGTAGAGGGGAGGGGGTTGTTCGGTCGAGCCATCTACATGGGGTGGGAGAAGAAACGACGTTGCTGTTCGCATCAAAGGAAGATTTAAAAACCTGAAAAGGATTCCTCGGGAAGTGCACGCTCTGCGGGGAGCAAATATCCACTCTCATGGCTAAATCAAAACATGCCTCCGAAACAGAGGTTGGGACGAAAAGCAAGAACATACCTGAATACCGATGGCATGAGCAGGGACTGTGGACCTGACGCGTCGCGCTAGATTGATAACTCCTAAAGCGCAAATGCTACGGTGGCGTTCTACTCGCTGGGCAGGGGAACTTAGAGGGTCGCCTTCTTCAACGGCGGACTCTACTGACAACTATCTGACCACCGCGTCTACCCCTCTACTGCTCAACACGAAACGGCGAGTGGGCGTTTAGAATACAGCATCGAGAGTACCATGAGGAGGCCTCGGATGACCTCAACCGAAAAGACCAGAAGAAGTGCGGAGAGTTTTGCTTGTGCCTCTGCGACAAAAAGCTACAGAGAAGAACCTAGGGTCGGGGACAAAAAGAAAACAAACCACCGGGCAAGGTGTTGGGAGGGGACGACTACTCTGGGAAAAGAAATGCTGAAAGCAGTAATCAGACAGACCCTATGCAAGTGAGTTTGGGTCTCAGGGTCCGGACGAGGGGATCTTTTTGACGAAGTGCCCGGGGGGCAAAATGCAAGCAAAGGGAGTCCGATGCCATTCAAGCCGTGGATCGACTACGGAATGGCGGAGACAGGGGAAGGCGGGATAGAGGCCGTGCTCAAGGGGGATCCTACAATGAGGCTGATCACTACGGAAACCATCGCTTTCAAGGAGAGCAGACGCCCGAGCGGGAGATGCCGACTGGGGGTAAGCGAATGTCAGAGGGCGGTGGCGGGCAACCGAGCTGGGAAAAGCGCAAAATAAAGTCTCGGCTCAAAAAGGGGAGGAAAGAGAGAGACAGGAATCGCCATACTTCTTCTTCCCCCGATAGGGAAATAAACCCGCATGCGTGTAGAGGCAAGAAAAAGTCGAGGCGGAAGTGCGGCCGCAAGGAAGAGCGCGGAGAGCCCTCGATCCGAAAGTAAGGAGCATCCAAAGAGACAGAGGAAAACATTGCGCTGATCCCTAACTCAAGGGGGAAAAAGCGCCTAAAAAAGAAAGCCTTGAAACCGGAAACCGGACACGAATCCGAGAGTCGGATCAAAAACAGGTCTAAAAGAGCAAAGCTCCCTTTGAATTAATCACCGATCGGGGGGGGCATGTCGACTGAAAAAGCGTCGGAGGAGAAAAAGAGAAAAAGGGGGGGGAGGGGGGGGGCCAATTACCGGGACCTGCTAGGAAAAGGAGTAGAGGCCTTCACATATTTAGGTGCCTTTCTTATAGAGTCCTCGGGTTCATTAGAGGAGAGAGGAAGGGTTAGAAATTGGAACCGACCGCTAATGGAGAAAGGGGCGTGTCGGTGCAGGAACGCGATTTTTGAAACTGGCCCGTATATTTGCAAAGCAAGAACGCCAAACGCTAAAACCTGTATGCGGTACCGTGGGCGCAGGGGGGAGGCTGCACCGTCAGATACGCCTCCGGCGAAGCGCCCACCGAAAAGGAAGAAGGTCTGAGGAAACGTAGAAGGGGGGTGGGTAAACCACTTCCAGAAGGGCGCGGGAGCAAGCGCTCTGCAGACAAAAACGGCTCATGGAATCTAGGGCAGGCAGGGGTCTGAGAGGAAAGAGGGGCCAGGCAAGGTAGAGGGTGCGCTTAAAAAGTCCTTTTGTTATCCATGGGAGACCTATCTTTGAGGCAGACGGGGAGCAAGAGAGAAAAAAACCGAGGGAAGAATTTCCTCAAGTTCACACGGGGAAAAAAATCCTGTTTCCGAGGCACTGAAGCACTAGGAGGGGCGGGGGGGCAAGCAAAGGTGGATGGCGGCAATTGCACCACTTATTTGGAGCCGACCGGAATTTCCTCTTTAAAAAATAATAAGTCACGGAGGGAAGAATCCTGCCTTTGAGTGCGATCTTGGAGTCAGCCCAATAAAGGAGTCGACTCTCTCCAAGATCCTCCCACTAAGGGGATCCAAGCCCTGACGCGGGCGGGAGGGAACCTATAGAAAATGGCTCTAAGAGAGGTGGCCCGGGTAGAATTATCACAACATAGGGGGACTTTGAAAGTGAAATATCATCGATGGGAAACCTAACTTCAAAGCCGTGAAGAACATAAAAATGGAGAGCGGCGTCGAACAGTTTCGGAGCGCAGAGGAGCTTGTCTCAGGGCACCACTCCCGCGCGTTCGACTGTTGAAGTACGGTAATCGGGTCGGTCCGGAGAAACCGTACCTTTATCCTCAATGTCTACGCGCGCGCTCCAAAATATTCGCACGGCAAAGGCTGCAGGTGATCTGGGTCAGGGAAGCAGACTGGGCAGAATTGTTTTTCTCGGGAGTACCAAATCGTCGGGGGGAGGGGAAAAAGCGGGGTCATTAAAAGGTGAAAGCCGGAACATGTCCGTGGTGGGTCCTTGAAAGGGGACCGCCGTTTGCATCGACATCTCCGAGAGCCTGAATGCACGAAAAAAGAAGTTATATGGGAGTCAACGCGGCTTCAATCTGAAAGGAACGGGGTCGGGAACGTGAAGTAGTGGCTGAGAATTCCCTCAGACGTTAGGAAAATCGAAGGGCGGTCTCAGACTAGGTAGTCCCTGTGATCAAAGCATACTTGCGGGCTTTATCCCACAGGGATGGTAAAGGTAAGGATTGGATTAGGCCTCAAAAAGTTTTTCCTTAAAATCGAGTGGGGGATGGGGGGAGGGGGAGCCGCTATGGCTAGGCCGCAATTTATATTTGAAATTGTGGAGGAAGGGATGAAAAAGGGTGGTTGACGGTCCAGTAACACAGGGGGCTAATCTATTGCGGACGTTTGGGAGGGGGAAGAAAAAAAAAAGGACGCGCGTCGGACTCCACCTAGGTGCCCCTGCCCGGCCGGAGGGGCTGAGGGCGGGGTTCTCTTTAGACGGTTTAATGTAGGGAGATCCTGTCTGTCTTAGAGTAAAGACCTACCTCTCCAATATTCTGAAAAGAAAGCCGCTCAGGAGGCCGAAGCCGAGGGCTCGGTCTTGGTTCGGAAAGAGCTGATTGGAAAAGATTCACGAAACCAAAAGCCGCGGATAACCAGGCAGCAGCAGGAACCCTCCATCCGTCGCCTGGACAACGCTCAATCGCAAAGGCGGCATTAATTCTCTCGAGAGCCGGACTCTACTTTTTCTAGGGTTGGGGAGGGAATTGAGGGAGAAAGAGGGACGCTTCAAGAATCTTGATGCCCCTGGCGGGCAACGGGGGATGCAGGAGAAGGCCCACCAGGAAATGCAGGGAGATCGGGACTCAACAACCACACCTTCTTAACGGAAGAAGGACATTGGCAAACGGGAGCAAGTCGGAATCACTTGTAAGGAAAGGAAGATCGGCCAGATTCCTGCTGGGACTACAAAAATCTTGAATCCTCAAAAGGAAAGGGGCCCCAAGGACAAAGGGGACTAGAGTGCATAACTTGTTTCTCTCCATCAAGAGTGATCCTATTAGCCTGGGGAAAAGAGGGAAAGGTATCGAAGTAGCATTCGTAGCGGACTGTTTCTATTAGACGGGAGGAGCTTTCAGCATCCCTATTGAAAAAAAGAATGACTATGCCTCTGTTCTTCCTATCGAACTCCGCAGGAAAGAGATGAGGACACAGGACAGGCGTCCGACTGCGACCCAAAAAGGGACCCAAACCCCTGGTATACTCCCGATTTACTGGGCCTGGCTGCAACACAGAGGGATGGTGCCGGGAGAAGGGGCTGTTTCTCCACTGACAAAGGATACGACATCGAGGCTCGCTGTCCGTAACTGAAAAATCAGGCCGCGACCTCAAACTCTGCCCAGGACACGGTACACGAGGAGAAATCAAGGACTACAAAAGGGAAGGTTGGACCGGCCAAACTGTTCGGATCCCGAATTGCGAAGGAGCCTCATCCAGGTGGTCCGATTTCAGTGCTCCGTTCGGGCGGAGAAGGGGGTTCTCTGGGCCGGAGGAAGCTCCGCCCTAGAGAACCGAACCTTCGCGAGGCTCTGGTCACTACGAATTTAATGGGCGCTTTAACTAACCGTAAAAAGGAAAGAAAAACCCAAAAGGAACGGAAGGCCGCGGTGGAGACTATAGGGCGTGCATAAGCGCTTCCTACTAGGCGATTCCACGAAGAAAAGACCGGGAAGAACCGACGGCGACAGGTGTCGCTTCACCCCTGTGATTGCATCGCTCCGAACAAAAAAGGTTTACCGCTGCACCACAAGTCATGGGGAGAAGGGGTAAAAGTGATGCCTGTTAAAGACCCACCCTTGGAGCAAAAGGTCCGTGCTTCACGATCTGGGCTAGCCACGCCTCTCTAAAACCAGTGAACAGAATGGATGGGAGAGGAGAGAAGATACCTATATAGGAAGAACCGAGAGGAGATGGGTGCTCTTTCCGAGGCTAGTGACGGAGACAATGAGACGGGGACAGGGGAGCCTACCTGACTACTCATTCTGGAGAACGTTGCTTAGGAGCATGTCGCACCGTAAGCTGTTGGATCAATCACAGCGTGAGTCCACTTCTAACGAGATAACAGAGCCGGGAAAAAATTCGGGGGACCGTCCGGAGTTGGGCATATGTTGGATCGCCACTAGTGTCGCGTGGTCAAGGGGGGACTCATCTAAATAAAACATTATTCCGGCGTTCTGAACCGCAAGTAGATTATTCACAAAAAGGAATTAAGGGATATAAAAAGCAAAGGATTGTGGGTGACGACCCTCAGAAGGGGTCCCGAAAAGAAACTTTCTTTTCTATCAGCTCTTCACCGACCGGAGATAAGGGTCTGGAAGTTCGTGGAGGCGGGTTTCTCCTCAAAAGCCTAAGGCATCAAAATCTGGAAGATACCAAATCTCTCCTCCCCTAGCCATGATTATTCGGCAGAGGAAAGGGGTGAAGTAGGGAATGAGCAAGGTGGGGGTACGTAATCGGTTGTCCAGACGCGAAAGAGGATGGAGGAGAGATCCGAAAAAAATTGGGTGCGGGGGAAGGAAGATCACGGCCTTCGGGTCGCGGAACGTGTCATTTAAGCGGGAGAGCGCCGCCCTAACTAGACTAACATCAACCCACAGGACCAACGAAGGAAAAACGCTGGGGGCGGCGGATCACAGAATCGTCATCTGGAATGGAACAGTGCGCAAAGCTGCACAGACACTCCACATAGTAAAAATGCGCCGCCTTTACAGCTTTCCGCCCGACCGTATAATAAAAGATAAAAAATTAACGGGGGAAGGGGTTAGAAATCAGCAAGGCAAACACCTTGGTGAATCCGCTACTAAAAGGTAAAGAAGCAGGGGGAAGAAAAGGAACCCAAAAAAAACTATCTCTTCTTAAGGGGTGGAATAGTTGTGGAAGAGGAGGAAAAAGGTAATAGAGGGGGAGGGGGTCAAAAAGGACACGGCAAAGGGAGGCTTGTTGGACCATGCATCAAGTTATATTCCTTTTGGGGGGGAGGGAAAAGACCGGATTCGTGGGAGGCAGGTTCCTTTAATTCGAGGGGACCTGGCTGTGCAGCGTGAGGGGGAGAAGAACACTTGGGATAAGAGGATTAGAAAACGGGAAACGGGGGGGGGGACTTCCGGCGGTGGCGGGAGATCGTCGGGGCCCGCAGGTTATCTATCTACTTTGGAAGAGCGAGCGATGACTTCGGGCAAGAAGAGCTGGGGGGAAATAAAAAGGAAGATCATGG
>Ga0179593_1480573_pt1 | contig 12379 bp, 13 predicted proteins | sample CZODoug2_1_08_16_FD_185931 | JGI IMG/M metagenome (GOLD analysis project Ga0179593, IMG submission 185931) | Vadose zone soil fungal communities from Angelo Coast Range Reserve, California, USA - CZODoug2_1_08_16fungal (PacBio error correction) | ecosystem: Environmental > Terrestrial > Soil >...
AAAGGGGGGTGTTCATCGCTCACGAGGGAAAAAGAAGGCTTTTGTTAAAAAGGAAAACGTGAAGGATCAGGTCGTGGACTCAGGGAGCTAAATCCAGGTGGGGGTTGGTGTTACCAGTCCACAAAGTGGAGCCGAATGAAGTTAGACGGGGAAAAAAAAAGTCTGGCGTGAAAGGAAAGGAAGCTGTCCGAGGAAAAATTGGGTGGGGAAAAGAGAGGTGAACCAAGCAAGAAAGAAAAATGTCGGTTATGGGTAACCCAGGCATCACAAGGAAAGGAGGCACGGGGGGACCTTCCAGATAACGGAAGGTAAAGACGGGGGTCAAAGGGACAGAAGGGAAAACACTTTGGAGAAAAAGCGGAGCAGAAGGGAAGTCAGAAAAAGTCATGGGAGCGCAAAAACGAACCGATCGGCCCTTGGGAAAAAAAACTCGGGAGCGAAGGGAAGGTAGACTCAGAACGGGGGGAGGGAAAAAGGAACCGCGGGGGGGAAGTGGAGACGAAAAAAAAAAAAACGCATGATGGCCTTGATGCACCTCGCGGCGGGGAAGAGGAAAGTGGGAAAGAAGATAACCGGCACTGAAAAAAAAAGCCAGTCACACAAAAAAAAAAAAAGAAAACAAAAGGAGACCCGGGGGAAGGAAAATAGCTTTCCCCGACCGCCGGGAGGAAGGGAGAGTTGGTGGGAAGGAGGCCGACGCCCAAGCAAAAACGACGGAAGATATATCGCAAACCTGGAAAAAAACACCAGAATGACCGTAGCGGTCCGGGCTGAATGAGGGAGAAAGCCTCCTCCAACCATGCAGTTGAGATCGTCAAGAAATAACAACCATCCCACCTAAATCTGGCCACACTCCTCAAGGCAAAAAGAGAAGAGAAACTATGTCCACGAAAGACAGGCGAAAAAAAGAAACTACGTCTGTGGTGGTGAGAAAAAAAAAGAGAAACCAATAACGAGGAAAAAGGGACTCGAAAGCGGGACAAAGGGCACACCAGGGGGCAAGGGAGGAAACCAGGCGAGCCAAGAAGTAGAGGAAAGGAGGGGGAAGCGAAATTTTGTCACGGGGACCACCTATAAGACGCTATTCCTGAGCTGGAAGGAAAAAGCAGACGACGAATACAGTAAAGAAAAATCCCACAGAAAAATTAAAGAAAAACTTTATTCCAGAAAAGAGGGAAAAACTGTTTAGGAAAAACAGGTACGATGTCAGGACCCTTGGAAAATCAAGGGAGAGTCAGAATCATGCAAGTCCCGGAGGAAGAGAATGATTGAAACAGAATATGGAAGCATTAAGGGAAAAGGGATCGGAATTACTCTGCGAAGGCATGAAACTGGGCCTCAAAAGAAGCGTTCATGATCGTTTCAAAAAGCGAGAATCATCAGTCGGCCCCAACCTGGTCAAACCGAGCAGTCCAGGACAACATCAGAATCCCGAAAAAAAAAATAAGACGAGGATGCCCCGTCGGAGGGGACATTGCAGGAATCGGGAACCGGTCGAAAACAACGAAAATATCACGCGGAAAGGTCTCAGAAGGAAAATGGAGAAAAATATCCGGCACGCCAGACCGTGGGGGGGGGGGAAAAGATGGCTCGTCTATTTTGGCAGGTAGAAAAAGAATGAACGTCTGAAAGGGGCCACGGACTGGAGAAAGGGTAGAAATGGGGGCCGAACCGGGAAAGGGGCCCCCTTCCTCAATTCCACGGGTTCGTGAAAGGGCATTAGGTTGTCCGAGAGCGTGTCGTAAGGGTGGGTAAGCGGGAACCTCAAGGAGGAGTTCTTCGAATGGCCTGTTTGGTAGGACGGGGGGACGATACATCGGTGGAGGGAGTCATCTCGAGTGGAGGGACAGACTGCTTAAAAGGTAATTAGGAACTAGCCATCGGGCGTCGGGCAGGCAACCGAAGGGACCATCCGAAACAAGAGGACGGGGGGTGGGGCCCGACGGATACCCAAAAAAGAAGAGGGGAACGGTTCACCCCATGGAAACTGGTGGGGGGAGAAGAAAAAGGCGCTGAAGAGATAGCAGGAAAAAAAAAGCCAAGTGGGAAGACAAATCGCAAGGGAGTAACTGAAGAAGAAAAACCCAAGTAAAAAGGGGCAAATCGCGGGAAAGAGAAAGAATAAGGCGGAAATGGGAAAGAGCAAACTGCCCACCGTCTCGCACGTGCCTCCACCTTCTACGTAAAGGGGCGGGAGCCTTGAACAAACAAGGAACAACAACAGCTTTTACATGACAGAAGGAAGAAGAGCTAATACGACTGGGGTAAGGATAACGGGAAAAGGGGAAGGGGGGATACCGCCCACCGAAAAAGAACTTAACGCCACCGGTTGGAAGGGGGAAAAGGGCAACTCCGCAGTGAAGCAGGGAAGGTTCATTTAAGAGGACGACTCTCAAAAAAACGAGGGAGGGGGAAAGGAAAGCAGATCATGAACCTGAGAAGGGAGGAGACAAGGGGGGAACAGACCGGGAGAGGTCCAACACGAAAGAAGGTCATCAAAGGAAGGTCTTAGAAACAGATGAGGGGGGCCGTGATGTCAAAGCGTAAGAAAAAAGCAGGAAGTGAGAAGAGACTCCGTCATGCAGAAGCCGTTGCTAGGACCCGGGAAGACTTTCGGGCAAGAAAATACCGATCCTACTAGTTAAGAAAAGGAAGGGTTATGAACTGCGTAGTAGAGGCTAAAATACATCGTAGAAGAAGAATTAGCAGGTAGTTCGGAAATCAAAGGAAGAGTCCCATGTCAGAATGGAGCGCGGAGTGAAGGAAAAACAAGTGAGAACATGTCAAAACCAGTTATCAACCTGGGTGGGCAGATATAAAAAAAATCTAAAGTGAAGAAGTGGAACTCCAGGAATGCGGGATCGGGGGGGGTGGACATTGGAAAGTGGCACAAAAAGACTGCGGTCTTTAATGGGCGACAGGATGGAACTGGAAGAAAGAAAAAAAGAAGCGAAAAGCTACCTTGGGACCGGATAGAACGAGAAGGCATCATTCTTGATTCCAGAAAAGCAGCAGAGAAATTATCCATGAAAGAAAAGAGGTGATAGATGGCAAGGAGTACCAACTAGGGTGGAATCGAGGCGGACCCGAAGATGGAGGGTAGATGAAATCCTCCTCTTACTTGGCCGGACACCGGAATCCCCGGGAAGAAAACGAGGGGGAATGGCCCGAGGGGGAAAAGTTGGGTCAAACCACTTCTAAAAATTGGCACACTTGGCCAAAGATTGGGGGAACTACTTGGAACTATAGTAAATCCAAAGTCCTAAGTGCACAGGTTAGATAGACGTTTCTGTCATATAAAATTGGGGTGGAAAGGAATCTCGAATCTACCATGAGGGGTGTGTTGGGCGTGATCGAAGGAGGGAGGGGGATGAGAGGACGGAAGTTCTCCATAAAACGTGGAACAGGGATGGAAGAAGGTGACTAACAGGTTGTCCCGAGAGGGGGGCTGATGGGGGCTCTAAAAAAGCAACGGGAATAGGAAAACGTAGAGAAAAAAGGGGGGCCTCCCCATCATGGCCCTGGACCAAAGAGAAGAATTCCGCGAATCCCTCCTATCAATGATAATCTCAGTTAAAGCTATCATCAGGGAACGGGACGCTGAATGAACCTCTGGGGTAAACCCGCGCAGAACAGGGAACTTTGATTCTCAGAGTCACGAACGAAAAAATGTTTGGAAGGACCTGGGACTGAATAAAAAGGAGGTCTATGGTTTTCAGTGGGGGAAAAAAACAAAGAGTATAGCTATACGGGGCGGAATTCCTGTCAGGTTCAACTGCCGAATAGGAAGCCAAAGATCGAAAAGAGAACGTGGGGGCCTGGTCCAAACTTTCGCATAGAACCTGAAGATAGATATTTTCTGCTGTGGAGGGGCTTCTCCAGGAGAAAGAGGGGAAAAAGATGGAAGCGGAAGAACTCATTAGGATACTAATCCACGGAAACTAAATCCGCCGAGTTCGGCAGGGAGCCAAAAAAACCTAACGTTGTAAGGCAGTATCTGGTTTATCAGGATACCTACGAAGTGTCCCTCGATCTCTGGGGGAAGAGCTGCCGATAGGTTGGGGACTCAACTACGGAAAGTACCCACCGCATGGGTACTGGAGCCATGGGGAAAACAATGGAAGAGCGGAAAAGCCTATTGACGGCAGCTGGGTGGGGGGACGGCCATGAATGATTCGTCCTATTCATTCATTAAGGAGTAAGAAGAGGAAAAAAAAACCAAACCTGTAATGGATGCTTTAATCTAAAACTAGTCAAGGCGGCAGATCGTACCAGGCCAGGCTTTATTTCCCCGGGGGTTGGGAAAAAAATCAGAGGTGGGACTATGGGAGACCTAAGGCAAGGGGGGGACGAAGCCTCGAAAGGCGAGCAGTCAATGCAATCACGGCCAGGGGGGGTCTTATCCAAAGGGAGGCGCAGTGGGGGTAAGGAAAGACCGCAGGGGAATATAACGGCTAAACGCGCAGCTTGCGTCAAGGGACTATCAAGATCAGATCAAAAGGACAAAAAAAACATTTCGGCCAATGCCAACGCGGGGGAAAAGCTGTAATTAAAATTGTTGCCAGGGATTCCTAAAACCGGGAACAGAAGGGAGGACAGGATGGGTGAAGGAGACAAGGGGACTGCGCCCTGGTGATCGACGGACTCGGAAAAGAGAGGGGGACGGGCCTTCAAGAGTAAAAAAGGAGGGCAGTGGCCAAAGAAGATTCCAAGTCCGTCAGGTAAAGGTCGCAATGACCGGTCATCAGCGTCGAACTTGGGGGCAATAGACGCTCAAGGAAATGGTAACAACACACAAGACCTTTATGACTCGGCAAGAAACATGAAGAGCACCCTAGGGGGACGCACAATGCAACAAGCTATCCAGTCGGGGGAGGCCACCTGAAAACCGAGGACGAGAGGAAACAACAACAAACAACGGAGGGAGGATGAAGATACATATGGGGTTTTCCTAAACGGGAAAGTGAGGAAAAGAGGGGTTGGTGCAAAAGGGTAGGCCCAGAGACCTTGCGTGCTCATGGCACGCAGGCCAGGCCTTGTGGTGGGGGGGGTTAAAGGGGAAAGGGTTTGCTAAAAAGCTTTGGGTGTAAGGCATTGGGGAAGGAAGCTGAAAGGGGTCTTCGTACTTGAATACCATCAAGCGGAGAGGTCCCAAGCTCAAATCACGGAAAACGCGTATTTTGAACAAAGGAGATACCCAGGCGCAAAAGGGACATGACATACAGAAAAATTGGGGGGGCCACCGGGGGGTTCCAAAAAAGGGGATCTACGGCCAGTGGATTCCCCGACCGCCGAACGAAGGGGGTACAAGGTGGGAATAATCTCCGATCGCAACAGTTACGCTCATCGCGTAAAGGGGGCTGTAAGTGGTCACGTAAAACACCGTCTTGATTAAAGAGGGAAGAAAAAACCCCTGATGGGCCTTGACGGTGCTCGAACTCGTCCAACCTTTCCCTCGCCAGTTCAATCTCGTCTCATAGCCGCCAGAAGAACGAAAAGAAAGCAAGAACCCGACGTCCGGACTAAGAAGAACAACCAGGGGGAGACGACCAGTAAGGGGGAAACAGAGATAAGACCCTGAATAGGCCGGCCCAAGAGACAGTCCGCCACCAAGAAAAAAGTGAAAGGGGAATCGGGCCAAAGAACAAGACCAGGCGGTCCAACCTGAAATAAGTTTTTCAAAAGGGGGAGTGGGGGAGAACGTCAAGAGTAGCGAACCAGCCCCAACCGAATCAGAAACTCGGCGAGAACGAAGGCGACGGATCAAAGGGCACCAAGAACGGCGAGGGGGGGGGGTGGGTGGGAAGGACCAGAAAACGAGACGCGGCCTTTAGGGTCGGGCCGGAAGCAAGAAAAAGGTCGAGGCGAAAAACACTGGCAGAGGGCCTGGCTAAAAACTGGAAAAGAAAAGCGAAAAGACAGGGAGTAGGGAAGGGAGAAAAAGTTGGTCCGGACCCACCACCGATCTCGGGACGTCACAGATGGAAATGCCTCGCGCAGGCCCGTGCCACCGTAAACGACTGAGGAGAAAAAGGAAGGCCGAAGGTCCAACTAAAAAAAGAACCGGAAAAAAAAGGAGCAGAAAGGAGGGGAACGCCAAAGCCTAATGTGCTGACCCCGAGGCGAAGTCAATACTTTTAGAGCTCGGCGGGGGAATCAAAACTTAAACGTCCGGTAGGGGGGATGGAGAACTGGTTCAGCTCGGGCCCCATGGAGTCGCTGAATACCGCCAGTCCGGGAAGGTTGGACCAGGCCCCTGGGATCGAGTCGTGACATTACTGGTAGAGGGGGTTTTCAGAAGCAAGAAAAAACGGAGTCGAAAAAAAATTCTACAAGCTGATCGGGACAACCGTCAGCCCTCATGGGGAGGAGAGGGGCCGCAATAGACTGTTGGACAATTCTCAAAAACAAAAAGAGATGGAAGATCGAGAGAGCGCAAAGCAAAGTTTTGCCCCAAACGGAAAAACTTTCCGGGGGGGATGATCATCCGCGATGGGAGGTCTTCGAGAATAGGGGAACGAACCCGGGGAACCGGTGCACCAGGGGGACTGTGCCAAGCACCCTCGGCCAGTCCCACCAAGTGGGATGGGAGAAGGGGGGGCGTTTCAGGAAAATCCGCGGGGAAGGGGGCTCGAAACCTCAAGCACAAAGGTCTTCACAGAGGTGAAGTCGGGGAAGGGAGAGAACCCAAAACGTTGGAGCTTTCTCTGAAACAGGAGTGGGGGGGGAGAAGCTGGGATCCATAAGGGAGGGAAAAAGGCCGGGTGGATTATCCTCGGCCGACAGGAGGGTGGCTGGCCGTTCGTCTCGTCCAAACAAAAAGAGGGAAAAGTCCAGTAATAACATCTGTGGGGGTTGGGGGCCCCTAGTCTAAAAAGGGGAAAAAAAAAAGAAGGGGGGTCCAAGGTCACTGGGGGGGAGGGTAAAAGGTGCCGAAGCAAAAAGAGGATAGATAGCAGGCAAAATGTTATAAAATCCCTTTCAGCCGGAAAAGGTGGCGTCCTGAGACCAATACTGAGAAACCAGGGACGGAATCACTGGCAATCTAAAAAGGAAAAACAGTCCGCGCCAAACGCTCGCCGGTTGAAACACCGTGTAAAACAGGTAGAAAGACGGCGCCTTTATTAAACTAAAAAAAAAACTGAACCTCGTGTAAGGATGTGGGCAGGGCAGAGAGACCTCGAACAGATGTCTTTTCGACGATTCCTGCCGAAGGGGGTTACAAGAGAATATCTCAAGACCGGAAGCGGGGGACAGAATCGTGACGAATGAAACGGGGGGGGGGAAAAAAAAAACAGAACTCTTCTGAAGGAAGAACAGGTCAGATAGAGATAAAAAAAAAAAAAAAAGATAGAAAGAGAGAGAATCAAAGAACCACTGAGCTTCCATCCAAGGGTGGGGACCTAACTGTAGAGACAAAAAAAAAACGAATCTGGCGGTCACAAAAAGAGAAGGGCACGAAAGCGTTGCACGTGGATTTAAAACCATCGGAAAAAATCCGCATTCGGGAGTTCGCAAGTAGCAGCAAGATGGAAGGGGCCTGGACTGTCTTCCCCAGAAAGAGAAGGATGTAAAACGTTCAAAAAAAAAGCCCGTGGTTTGAGGGAAAATGTGAGGAGGGGCGAGCACAACGTTTTTTCCCTTACAGGGAGGCGAGTCTTTTTGGGGGGTCGCTGGGCGCTGAAATTTCGTCATGGAGGCGCGGGGGAAAAACATGACGGCGCTCGTGGGTGGCAGCTACACATTGTTTCTTCAGTAAGAGGACTAAAAAGACGATGGCGGGTCCATGGCCCAGGAAAAACGGGGAGCTCGGGGTCGCAAAAGTCGGGGGGGCACAAAAACCAAGAAATGCAAAAAGTTCGTTAAAATGTATGTCTACGTGGGGAGACGGGATGTGAGGGACGAAAAAGGGAAGCAAGAAGAAGCCCACCAGAAGGTAAAGAGGCAAGAAGATCACAGCGCTGCATCTTGGTGATCAGACACGCGCGCGGGGGGGGGGGGACGCGGTTATGGATCGGCAGACGGAGAAGTTAACTGGGGGGGTCCAGGGAAGGGGGGAGAAGGGGAGCAAAGTGGCGGGAGCCCTGTCTGGAGGGTTGTAAATCCAATCCGCCTGTCAGGTCCAACTAAGCAAAGGCCCCAACAAGCAGTTTTTAAAAAGGGGAGTACCTGGCACCGGATTGTGTCTAAAACCACAGGGGTCCTTGAAATTTTCCACAGTTACGGGGGCCCAGCCGAAAAGAAAAAATCAACCAACAACTACATGAAAAGAGCTCCCAAAATAAAAAAAAAATCCGCGGCTGAAATTTCGTGGGAGGGCAGACCCGACGATCGGGGGCGAAAAATCTCCAGAAAAAAAAGTGTTGCGGACCGGGTCAAACAAGATGAGGGGAAGCGACTCAAAAAAAATTTCTCTTCCAGAGCCCGATTCAGTGATAAACTTTTGTACGAACAGGTTTTTTGCAAGAAAGAGAGCTGGAAGCGGAGGAAAAAGACGATCATGAACCTTGCCCGCCTTCCTGGAATTGCACCCATGGGTGACCTCTCTGGAAGGGCCGGAAGATCCCCGAGGATGGAAGGCTCGGGGTCAAAAGAAAGGAAAAAAAAAGCCAGAAAAACGACTGTAAACGGCTGATGTACAACTCGTCCGGAGCAACGAACCCCAGGGTCCTGGACATTCTCCCGAGGGGAAAAAGACGAACAGTATGGGGGGGGGGCTTTAAAACCTTTCCCTGTCCGGACCCCTCAAATGAGGAATGTCCGTTGGAAATCGGCAGGGAAAACTCGACGCGGTGAAATGAACTGGGTCACTTGGGAAAAGGAGAAACGAAAGCCTCCATCGGCCGGTCGATCAAAAGTGTGAAGGGACCAAAATTTCCGATGCCTACGTAACAAAAGGTCTTCTCTGCGGGGGCAAAGACAAGAAGGGGGTGGGTGAGAATCAGTCAGACAAGGTATTCTTGAGCTCAGGTTAAAAAGAAGGGCCCGTGAGTTCAGGCGAGGGAAGACTCCCAAAAAAGTAACTGGTCTAGCCTAAAGAGGAGCGGGTCGACCCCTTCCGGGTCTGAGCTCAAGTGGGCTGAAAGCTCTAAGGTCTTACAATGTTTTTCCGAGACCTGCTGGTACGAGGAAGAATGGTTTAAACGATTTCGCCCGTGACTCTCAGAGAACAGATAAGCGGGCCCCGGATTGCATAATTCCGGGAAAGTTTTGGGGTGGAGAGGAAGGAAATCACCAGAGAACTGAAAAATCTTAAAAAAGAAGGGAAGGGGCGTAAAATCGTCAAAAATCAAGTCGGGGTCCGGCGCGCGGATTGGAGGGAAACGATTAGGGTCCAGGGGGCGGAGGGTTGGCCAGGTTGGGAGGGTTTTTCGCGGGAGCGCAAGGGGAAGGTCACTGGGGGTACTGGACCCCAACTCTATTAGCGAAAGATCAAGGCTCCAACTAAGGGTGGATAACCAACTACAAAAGACCTCGGGGGGGGGGTTTGGTAGAAGCCCCTCCAAAAAACTGAAGGGACCTGAGTTTGGGTAAAGACAGAGACTTCTGAGGTTCGGTTGGGGAAAAATGTCTATCAGAAGAGTTTCTAAAAATTAAGGGTTTTCGAACAGAATGCCGCTCCTGAAAAACCAAAGGGGGGCGTGATCCCCTTTGAACAAACCCTGAGTTGACTCCGGGGGGGAAGGAGTGTAAAAGCGGGGGATCGACTCAGGAAAAATAAAAGACCTAGGGAAGGTCCGGGGCTGGACTACGTTACGGAAACAACGGTCAATCTTCAATTAGGAGAGCCGCCTACAAGCCTGGTTCCCGACGACTTTCCAGTGAAAGCACTAGCTGCGGACTTGGAAAACCAACCATCCCTTGTAATCGGGGGGTCCAGGACGCCACCATGCTATGGAGACCCCATTGGTCCACCAACGAGAACGAAAAGGAACGCGAAATCTGAGGACAAGGAAAACCCTTAACCATCGGACTCAACAAAAACAAAGACTTATTATTAAAAGAAGATAGGTTAAGGTGTGTAGCTAGAGTTGAAATTTTGGTTAACACAAGGGGGGATCCCGAGCAAGTTAGAAGCGAGGGGCGGCCGAGGAAGACAGCGGGGTGGGTGTGGTATTACAGGGGATAGTTTTGCGGGAAAGGGCCCATCAGAAAATTAAGAGAAAGTTCGGGAGTGAAGCTTAACATCCAAATTCGGCCCAGCTCGTCCATAAACTTCTGTTGGTATGGAGACTCAAAAGGGACGGAAACTATCCAAACAAAAAACGGCGAAAATTCACATTGGTGCAGAAAAAAAGATGTCACCTCAAAAGAGGGGGGGGGCTAAGACCCCTTTGAAATGAAAACCCCCTCGACGCCCATTCCCGAAATTCCTGAGAAAAGAACAAGCCCTTTGGGGAAACCTAATAGCAAGCTTTACCAGGCAAGGGATAAGAGGGAGGGTCTTAAAAAAAAGGAAAAAAACGGGAGGTATGTGTCGTGGGGATAACCAAACGCAGTGAATGGAAGTTCTCTGACCTTAGCGCCTGAAGGGATCGTCAAAGGCCTGGTTCCCGGGCCTATAGCCCCAGAAAAAGGGGGCCAAGGAAAGCCGACCTGCCTATGGCCGACAGAAACCAAAGTTGGGACGACCAGGAATAAGTTCGGTTGGGGTGACGATCAGTCCACGAAAACGAAATATGACCGGAGCAGGAGCGGCGCCGAAAAAAACCGAATAGGGGCCGCGCTCAGCTGTGATTGGAAGACCACGGCCTAGTCCAAGTCTACTGATCAAAGAGGTTAGCCCCACAAAAAACACCGTCGTAGGCCACGAGACGAGCGAGAGAAAGGGACTACTTAGTCAAAACAGCGCGACGGGAAAAAGGGGGGGGGTGGTGGGATTACATCGCAACGTAAGGGAGTATTCGTCGTTGACTCGTAATCCTAAAGAACCCTATGGAACCGATGCGAACCCAGGCAGCTAACACAGGCTGACGCCATCCATCCAACGGAGAGGACGAGGAAGGAATGAAGTTTGAAAAAAGGGAAACATATCTCGACGACAGATGGATGGAAAAATATAAAGAAAACACAAAAAATCAGAAAACTCTTAAACAAGAAAAAATGGAGTCCAACGACGATGTAAACACGGCCGAGAAGAAGGGTGGGAAACCGGGGAACAGGAAAAGCTGAAAAACGAATCGTTTCGTACAACCGAGGCAGGTCAAAAGGTTAGGCAGGCGTAGTGAAACCCAGCATCAAATTGATGGAGGGATTTAAAAACGCGCGATTCGCCTCGGCCAGGAAGGTCAGGAGGAAAGGGACGCAGCTGAAAAGGGCCCAGAAAGGAGACGGGGAAAAGAGGAAAAAAAAAAGTGAGTCGCGTTTTTTCACTGACGGCATCCAGCCCCGATTCAAAAGAACAAATGGGGAGAAAAGCGATCACTGACATCTAAGAAGAAAAATACAGAGGCGCAACGCTCCTCCATCGACGGACAAGGGCGAAAAACACCTCGCTATCGAGCGCAAAACCAAGAGTCAATCAAAGGGAGCTTGGGCGTATCCTGCAAACCGACGAGGCGGAGCAAAGGAAACAAAGAAAGGAGAAAGGCCCAAAGTGCAAACAGGTAGACGTGTTTGCAAACCACCTCCGCAAATGTCAAAAAAAAGTGTGACACGTATGGCAAACGTCAGTCGGGGGGGTGGGGGTCAAAAGGAAAACCAGAGATGGGCAGGCCCCTGCCAGGAAGGAGGAAACTACTCACTATACGGAGATGCGTCTTGGAAGAATCAATCATGTGTTTATCAAAGTGCTCCAGGATTTTAAAGGAGAGAAAAAAAAGGATGCAGCCGCGGTGGTAATAGTGCCAGCGCCGAAGGTCGGGCGTTCGGGGCGGGTGAGGTTAATAGCCTAAACCAAACTCACCCCCATCCATTAGAAATAGGTGTGTGGGAAAAAGAAGTGAAGCCTATCCTCCAGGCTTTTGAACTTTTGGGGAGTTGGTTAAGCTATAACCGAGTGTAGACTGAGCAACATGGCACTGTAACCAGTTCGCCTTGGGAGATGGGTCCTGGGAAGAAGAAAAAGGAAGTAATACTAACGGGGGGGGCCCCAATCGATCGGTCATGAACATCATCCCAAGGGAAGCCAACTTCAGAGCGGCAGCCGTTTACCCTCACCCGGCAAGAGGATTATAAAAAGAAAAAAGGGGGGGGGTTCAAAGCCAGGCCAAAGAGTTTAAATGCCTGCGGCCAAAACTGGGGGCCCCTCATACTCGACTTATCTTCGCTAAAAGACGAAGGGGGAAGCCACACGATGGCATACTTATATGTGACATAAGGGGATAACATGTAGGAAAAAAAAAAAAGGAAGGGAGACCCAGGAGCAGGTTCATATCTG
>Ga0179593_1627144_pt1 | contig 12379 bp, 12 predicted proteins | sample CZODoug2_1_08_16_FD_185931 | JGI IMG/M metagenome (GOLD analysis project Ga0179593, IMG submission 185931) | Vadose zone soil fungal communities from Angelo Coast Range Reserve, California, USA - CZODoug2_1_08_16fungal (PacBio error correction) | ecosystem: Environmental > Terrestrial > Soil >...
GGGTAGGGAAAAACGCAGAATCAAGCATATGGCCTGGGGCTGCGTCCGCTCTCAATATCCTACGGGCGAAACAAAGGGACTTTATGTCGGCCAAAGTGTGAAATTTTCAAAAGGTCGAGGGTCGGGCAAAGGGGAATGAAAAGGGGAAAAAAGCCAAAAGTTCCCAAACCGCTGAAACCCCTCCCCGGCTACTGTTCTACTCAAGATGTAGGGGATAGAAAAGGGAGTTAGACGGTCCCTGCTCTCCATGTGGACAGGAACTCAAGGAAAAAGACTAATCACCGAGAAAGAGAAAAGAGGGACGAGGGGGGACACAACAAAATAATGGTCCTCCACATAAAAAAGGGTCCATAACAGGTGAGAGTCAAACATTAAGATGGCGCGTCGCCACTGGGAAGACGAAATATATGGGGGGGAAAAAGAATAAGAACCGGAATCGTAAATACCTCCCCTTTGCACCTGGTAGGGAATATCTGGGGAGAGGGGAAAGGTCTAATCACGGAATCAGATCCTGAGAATAGGGGGGGGGACGGGCCCAGTGCTGTCTCTGATGATGGGTGGGCGGAAGACCTACATACTGCCTTCATGCAAACTCCAGAGAAAAGGATTGGACGTCAGGGTTGACAGACATTAAGGGCACTTCGCTACAATACCGGGGGAAAAACCGTAACACCAATGGGAAAGAAAACCAACCTTAAATGACTTGGGGAGGGAGAGGTGAGAGAAAAAGGGGGAAGTCGCACGGAGGAAGGTGAGAAACTTGAGAAGAGCTTCTATGTCTAAAGGATTCTCCTAAGGCTCTTGAGCTTATTCGGGGGAAGATAGAGTAGGAAAAGAAAGAAATGGAACGCAATAAAAGGGGGAGCAAATTCGAGGTCCCCCTTCAGGGGGCTCGAGAGTGGGAGCGGATGTCTTTTCTAAAAAAAGGATTAAGACGTGGACTGAGTCCAGAAGGGGGGAAGGAGGAAAGGGGCATCGACTTTAGCGCCTGAAAGATCGCTGCCGTGTGGGGCTCCTGTACTCTCGTCGTGCTTTATAGGGAAAAAGGGAACAAGACTCCAATTCTGGAAAGAAAACTTCGTATGAATTTACGTTTCTAGAAGAGTAGGAAAAAAAGAGGAAAGGGGAAGGGAAAAGGATAGTTCAGGGCCGAACACGCGCTCGCATGCGCCGGAAAAAAGAAAGCTAGATACCTGAAAAGAAAAAAGACTCAGAGAAATACCAGGGACGATTGACGAGAAAAGGAAAGTAAGAGAATTCGGAGAGAGGAGACACGGCCCGGAATTGCCAGTCCGTGCAATGCCCGTCATAAATGGAGGTCAGGGGAACGGGTCACTCGGAAGTAAAGAAACGAAAAAGGGGGGGGAGAAAAGGAACTCTAATTGGAAAAGGGGGTGAAAATCGAGAATGTGCCTTGGAAATCTTAAGGAGTCTTACGGCGGCCCGAGGGGGGAGGAGAATCAAGACTTTAATCAAAAAAGATAGGGGAGAGAAAAGTGACTTACAAAAAAAAGAAGAGATTACAAGAGGGAAGAGGGGATGAACCTCGAAAAGGATTCTCGCAAAACTGCCGGGGGGAAAAAGGAGGAAGCAGCCTGGCTTTTCTTCGACACAAGAAAGGGGAATGGGGGTAGAGGGAGGGATAGGGGGGGGATGGAAAGGGAAAGAAGAAGGGAATTACCGCGCAATGAACCGCCGTTGTCCTATATATAGCGCTCGGGGCATCATCGCCAGAAGAAAAAATTGGATGATTTAGGGGGAAGGACGTAGGGCGATAAGGCTGGAGGGGGATGGGCCGGGGGGGAAAAAGAGGTACTCGGGCAAAGAAGGGAGATTACGTTGCCGCCAAAAGGATAAGAAAAGTCAAAAAACCACTTCAATCTCTTAGGAATGATGGTCGAGTGGGGAACGGAGAAGGGGGAAGACAGGGAATGAGGGAAGAAAAAAAGCAAGGGGGATCTTGGAAGGACGAAAACAAAAGATAGGTCCCAAAAAAAAAAAAACTGTTCTGGATTTCCCGACATCAGACGCACCAAAAAGACAACAGAACAAAGGGGCAGTGACGGTCACCTAGACGGTTGATGAATAGATCTTGCCCAAACTGGGTTATAGTCCTAGGGGAAGAAAAGGACCAGGGGGGGGGAGTGGGATGTGCAAAGAAGAGAGAGGGGGATAGTCACCCAAGGGGGAAGATTGTCCCAGAAAGGTTGAAGAAAGGAAAACGAAAAAGGGGTGGTCTTAAGGGGTAGAAGGGGAGGCGGGCCTGGCGTGCTGATGCTAAGGGGGGGAAAGGGGGGGGGGGGGGGGGGGCCGATAGGGGGGGGGAAAGAGGGGAAACGTCATTTTCTCCTTTGAGGTTTACGCAAACTCGAGATTGGCATGAAAGGAGGAATTAAGGGAACTATGGAAAGGGGAAGGGATCGTTAATAGAGCACAACAACTGAGGGGAAAAAAATACCAAAGAAGAAAAAAAAAAGAGACCTTGAAGGGGAACGAAAAGCGGCAAGGCCCTCAGCAAGTTATTGCGTGCACCTCCCGGAGAAATGGAAAAAAGAGAGGGTGTGAAGCTATGAACTCAACCCCAGAGGCAACTTAACCTTCCGGTCCTCCTCCAAAGGAGAAGAGGAATCGTGGAAAAAAAGGGGGCGTCGCAGGGAGCACAAGTGATCTTCTGGAAAAGAACCTCAAACTAGAAAAAGAGGATATCCGACTGGCACCCATACAGACCACGTGCGGGGAAGAAAGGAAGTCGGGACTAATCACCAAGGAAGGGGGAAGAAGTGAAGATCTATATCAGGAAACCCGATCATGTGGACAAGCCCGTTGAAAAAGGTTCGGAGGGAAGCTTCAGTGTACGTAGAAGACACCGTCGATAGTTCGGAAAAATTAGGCGGGGAAGGAGATAAAGAAGGGGGGAAAAGTAGGCAACGTTTTGGACCCCAATCACGAGGACCGCATCACACGAAACGAAGATAAGTTGTTTGCGACCACGGGGGTGGGGAGGGGGTGGGGGGGGGGGGAACGAATTGGGATGGGAGGGGAAAGGGAACCTTAAGAGAGACGGGGGAAATCGGAAGAAATAGCATCGACTCTGCAAAATGGGAACAGACTGGGGTCAAGAAGGCATCTACAAATGCAGTTGAAAAAGGAAAAAGGAGCCGAGGGAAAAAGACAGGGGGAGGAAAGAGTTAACTGGGTTGCCGGGCAAAGTGAATGATTACGGGGGAGGAGATTGAAAACTACAATCGACAAGAAAGGGGGGGGACTAAGGCTGGATAAGAAGGAAAGTGCCTGGGGCTAAACCGGGAAAGTGGTAGCAAGTTGAAGGGGAAAACTAAGGGGCCTTTTATTCTACGCTCTAAAGAAGCCGGGGGAGGAAAGGGGGGGGTAGAACCAAGATAAATGGGAAAAGGAAAAAAAATCAACTTAGTGCAAGGGTATACTGACGGACACGAGGCGGGAGAGAAGAGAGGGAAGGATCAAGAAGGAAAAGAGGGAGGCAAGTGGACATTCTGTAGGGAATGAGGGGAATCCGTACGGCTTCCTGTCGGGAAAAAGGACTGGGGGCCCTGGAACAGGAGAGGAAGAGAAAATAGTAGGGGGAGGTCAGAAAGGCCTTCATTCGGAAAAGGGGAACCTAGCATTCCCAAGGAAAAACTACCCGTATTTAGGAGGGGGGGGTATCTGGGGATTGGAAAAGGAAAGTCTCATTAGACGAGGGGGAAGGGGAGACAGGAGAGTAGGAAGAAAAGGAAACAGGAAGTGCGATCTCGGTGGTCGCGGGAGACCATAACCAGAGGCGAGGAAGGAGTGTTCGAAAAATAAAACGAAGGGGACTGGGAAACTGGCCAGGGGAGAAAGAAAGAAACCTCAGCAGCCTTTTACGCTTGAAAGGGACAGAACTAAACTTGCTTAGCAAAAGGGGAAAAACCCCCTTAGGCGGAGGGATCGCGGCAAAGGAAGAGGGGAGGAGACGAAGGAAAGCCGGCAGGGAACGTCGTCGCATTGGACCTTCTTCTCATCGACATCTAAGAGGAAAAAGACGAAAGCCAAAAATAAAAACGGACCCACCAATACCGGCAGAGAAGGCTCAAAGGGAGAAAGGAGAAATGTGAAGAGGGAAAGGAAGGAGTAAGTACCAAAACGCGCTCTCCTCCATCTGGGAGGAATGGGGTACCATCGAAAGAGGACCGCATTACTGAAAAGAAGAGGGAGCAAGGAAGGAAAAAGGGGAGAAAGAGCTAGAAAGGCCTGTTGGTTATCTGAAAAAACAGGGTTGGGACTATGACTGAGGGGGGAACAGGGGTAGATGTAGCCGGCGGAGGGAGACCAAATCCTCAGGACCAAGATAGGCCCATAAGAGGAATTCGCCCAATTTGAATCTTCAGAATAAATCTCTTAAGAAATAGGTCCGGAGTGGGGGGACAAACCGGGGGGGGGGTTTACTCTCTAGGTTCAAAAGGGGATCTCGCGGTACTTTCACGCAGAAGTGAAGGCGTACTGTCAAGGTCAAGTGAGAAAGAGGATAAACATGAGGGACGTCATCAGGTTGAAAAAACAAAAGAGGACCTCCAAGGGGTTGAGAAAAGGGCTTGACTTGATGGAGGGAAGGCCAGGGAATGAGGAAGGAGGGTTTGTAAAAGCCAAAGGGTCGACGGGACGCATTTACAGACTTGACTAGGAACCGGCGTACCATCTTAGAAAGACGGATGGCCGGAGAAGGAGTAAAAAAGAATGGTTTCTGAAGAGAAGACGGAGTCTGCCGGCGCGTGTTTCAAAAGAGAGGGGAAATTTATCTGGGCCTTGAGGGAATGTAAGGTAACAGGGAAGAAAAGTCCAAAGAAAGGAAGTGGTTCACTTCAGCCCTTCAATAAGCGAAAAAAAGGGGAAGGGGGGAACAATGCGAGGAACTAAAAGAAAGACGAAGTTTCGGGCAGGACAGAAGAGGATCATTTAGAAGAAGGGTTCCCCGCGCGATCCCCCTAAAAAAAAAAAAATGAAGGAGTAGAAAATATATAGATCAGGGGTCAGTTCGTTTGCCAAGGGAGACTCAGCTGTCCGGAGGGAGCCGGGAAACAAAAAGAGGGCTTCTGCAATGTACACTCGCGCTGATTGTCAAAAAGGTGTAGGAAAATTGGGTCACAAGGGAAGTGTCGAGTAGGATAAAAAGGGGGACAAAAAAGAACCATACACATAATAAAAAGAGAGTAAAACAAGCGGAAAGGGAACGACTGCAGCATATAGGAAACGCGTGAAAGAAGAAAAAAACCAGGTGGGGGGAGAGAAAATTCCTTGGTTTCTACCATCGATAAAGTCTGCCAGCTCAAATTGAATCCAAACCGAAGAAGCAAGGACGAATAAGAAGAAAAGAAAAAAGTAGAGGGGGGGAAAAAAATTCAAGTTCGAGGGGAGAGAAGCCTTCCCATATGGGAAGAAAGATTCAAATGTCATAGTAAAGACCTCCGGGAAAAACTCGGCAGAGGAAGAGAGAGCAAAAGGAAAGACGACATAAGAAGGGAGAAAAAAAGTCAGGGGTCCAACTAAATTGTTGACCATGAAGGGGGATGCATATTAAAAAAAACAGGAAGTGTACTGAATCGGCGAGGAACTGGAACTAGCAGGGGGAAAAGATAGTTATCGGAAAGGAAGGGAAGACGAACATCTGGCACTTCGAAAAAGCTAGACATCCAGTTGGTGGCCATACGGGAAGGGGGAGCGCAATTGGTTTCAGGATCGGGGAAAAAAATTAATGACGTCGACTCGTGAGGGGAGGGGATCCAATCTTAAGGGGGGGCAAAACGGTAGGGAAGAAATAGAGGAAAAAGAGGGGGGCTCCGCTAAACATAGCGCTTTCCGAGGAGAGGGAACTTGTTGTACTCGATCTGGGAAAAGCAAATAAAGGGCGAAAAGAATGTGAAGGAAAGGAAAAAAAGGGGAAAGGCCCCCTTAAGGGGAAACAGGTCCCTTCTTCATATGGAACGAGTCGCCACTACCTAGATTAAGCGATGACGACGAAAGGAATGAAAAGGAACGCGCAGAAAGGGAAGGACGGCCGAATAGAACTACAACAGAACGTGGGAAGGAAAAGAAAAAAAAAAAACTGCGCTTAGGGAGGGAGGAAAGGAACACGAAGGGGAAAAGTTAGATCCTCGTTACTATGGCCAAGAACGGTGGCTTTGTGTGGAAGAGACTCGAACAAGACTGATAGAGACTGGCTATGGTAAAGAAAGAGAGAGGTGACAGAAAAAAGATCGAACGGCGCCTTAAAGCCTTCTAACGAAATAATAAGAGCCAGTGATAAGAGAAAAGTTGCCTCTCCAGGAATACGACACCTCCTCCAGAGGGGAAAAAAGACAAAAAAACGAGAAGGGAAAAAGGAAGGGACGTGAAACCTAGGGCGGTCTCATCTCAAGAGGGAAGGAAGACCAGTGACGGAAGGAGTACCGTTTAGAAAAAACTACTCCCAGGGGGGTTGGGCAAGGAGAAAGAGGGGGCACTGTGTCATACGTAATCGGAAAGGATAGAGGAAAACGTTTTCATGAATAAGAAGGGCTTCAAACGGTAAGAGGGATAGGGAAAAGTAGCTAAAACAAGGCGACTGGAGGCGTCGTCTCGCTCAAGCGAGAGAAATGATGACAAGGAGTTCGACGTGAGCGAAAACGGAAGGCTGGCGGGCGGCTACATTTTCCAGGGATTGGCAGGACGTTTTGCGGAAAGGAAAAGAATTACGAATGCGTGCAATGCACATATTAGAAGAAATAGAAAAAGGGGCACAGGGGAGAAAGAAGCCAGATCTCAAAAAAGGGGTCAGGAAGCTGCATTGCTGGTCCTTGCGAGAAAAGGAACGAGTCTGTCAAATGTTAGCACCACCACCGGAGATATTAAAAGTCAGAGAAAGAAAGAGAGGGGCGGGACGGAACCGCCAAAAACAAAGAGGGGGGAATAGGTGGTCAGATGAAAAGGAATTTCCGCAAGGATTACACTCTGGCAGAACGGTTTCAAGCAGCGACGAGGAAATGGGTAAACAGGGTTATCCAGACCACCGGGGGAAAAAAAAGAACCGGGCAGGGGAAGACAGACGGGGGGGCATGATATGAAGAAAAAGGGAAAAAGTTCTTAAAAAGACCGTGTTGCGAGGCAAAGATGTCTTTGACGCCCGACATTTTCTGGAGGAAGAAGGAAGAGATTGGGTAGCATGTTGCGTGGAGGAAGGAAAAGAGAGGACCTTATAGTGAAAGAAGAAAAAAGGGGCGTAGAGGGGGAGAGAAGAAATGGACGAGGGGGGTCATAAGAGGAACTCAAGCTGAGGGGGAAAGTAAACTTTTTTTGCGATTAGGTGGAAGGGGCTGCGACAGGAGGAAAAACTCAGGGGAGAAAGGAACAGGAGAGAAGCACGTCAAAGCTGGTAAACGATCACTAAAGGAGGTAACCATGACCTGCCAGAAAAGTTAAAGGTCATTTTTGAAACGGTCAACGAAAGCCGCAGGGGGCGTGGAAAAAACCGAAAATTAAAAGGGGGAAAGAACTGGGGGCAAACTAGAGTAGGGAGACACCGACTCAGTCTTATGAGTCGGCACACCGAACGTAAAACGCCGCCAAACCAAGAAAGGACCCGAGATCTTCAGGGAAGGGGACAGAGAAAGCAGGGAAAAAAACCGAAGCAAGAAAAGAACGAAAAACCAAAAAAAAAGTTCTGCTCAACCCGACCTCAACGCATAGGGAAACGGGGGGGAAGATCATATCATGACTGAAAAACATGTGACGGCAAGAGGTTGAGGAGGGGGGAGGGGAAGGGGGGAACTTAAACGGGAAAAGGAAGGAAAAATAAGCTTCTTGATGCGTACCTATGGGAAGTGAAGAAAAGATCGTGCTGGGAGGCTGGAAGAAACCCTTGCCAATCAAATGCAGCGAGACCAAAAAGAAGAAAGAAAATAAATAAAATGAAGGGTTTGGACAAAGGAAACTAGCTGGCAACCTCGCGGGGTGGGGGAAGGGGACCTCGGGTTGTTTTCTGTCCAAACGAAGGTCTTAGCCGAGGACCTCCTTAAAAAAAGTACAGCAGACATTATCCGCGGGCTACTTAGGACCAGTTTACACGGGAGGCCTAGAAAGGCAGGGAAAAGTGCGGTTCAGGCCGAGGGATGAGAATAGGAGGGAAAGAATGGAGAAATCAGGACGCAAAACCCTCGAAGAAATAGTGGAATCTTTGTCAGGCTAAAAGGGAGATTCAATTTTCGAAAAAAATGAGGGAAAGATCCAAGAAGGAGTCCTATTAAGCTCGAGGCAAGGGAGGGCTCTGCTAAAAGAGAAAAGGGGTGAATCCAAAAAAAAAGAATTAGCATCCGACTGAGAAAGAAAAACTCCTCGAATAATCAATCCGAGATCAAAAGGGAAAGATTCGAAAGTGATCCAATCCTGTGAAGGAAAAAAGGGGGAAAAAGAGGCAGCCTTAAGGAAATAAAACCGAGCGGGGGAAGAAGCAAAAAAGAAGAAAAAGAAAGGAGACTAGGGGGTCGGCAATCCTTCTTGGATTCCCAGCAATTCCGCCACTGAATAACTCTATGGGGATTGAGTGGGTCAAGGGGGGACAGCCAGGAACAGAGGAGGAAGGGAGTGCGGAAAATGACGCCTTAGGGAGAAAAGAGATGAGAGGAATGAAATTCCACACCAGAACAAGACAGCTTCATCATTAAATAGGGTTCGACCCAAACCAAAGAAATGGGAAAGTTCAGGGAAAGGGGAGAGAGGGGAGCCAAGGTAAACGTGGGTCAGTTCCCAGCCTTGGACGACTTCTTAGATCCACGAATAGAAAAGAGGGGGTCAGAGGGAATAGCCAGGAGACCCAACGGGGAGGTAGAGCGAGAAATAGATACGGGCCTGGAAAGGGGACGAATAAGGAGCTAAAGAGACACGGAAACTACTTTCTTCGATGCGTCGGGTTAGGATCGTTCGTACTCCGGAGTAAAAGGTTAGAACAAAAAAGACTGGAAACCTTATAAGCTTGGTCAGTCCGGGGGCAGATAAAGGGAGTTCAACCATGGGTTTCTATTTCGAAGTGAGCAGAGGAGCTTTAAACTCCGAGATGGAAAGGGGGAGACAAGAAAAGAAAATCAATAGTGACTCACACACAATATCTTCTTCACCATGAAGAAAGGGAGACAGTTAAAAAGTCACCGGGGGCGAAAGATAGGGAGGGAAATGACTTACGTCCTATATCACGGGGACGCGAGCCGGAGGGGGAAAACAAGGTCAAAAAGGGCGAAAACCGGCGAAAAAGGCTCTACGTACAATAACACCGGCCAGATCGGATGTGAAGAGGGGAGGGGAAGGAGGAACCTTCCGCCGTTGTCTTTCCTTCTAAAAGGAATCTGAAGAAAGGGAAGCATTACTTAGTGTGGGAAAATGCGATCGGACCGGAGAGAGGGAACAGTTGGAGAGGAGGCCTATCAACGCTAGTCTCAGAAAATTCTTCCTGAAGGAGGGGCGAATATTCTGGAGAAATTGACTAGCGTCAGTAAAGGAGGGTAGACCACGCAAAAGAAAAGGAGGTTAAAGAAAAAAAAAGGGCTTTCTGAGATTCATATACTGCACATTTAAATGCACCTTAAAGGTGAAATGACTTCAGTACTGAAAAAGCAGGTGACGTTACTGGAAGAGGCAAAGGCGAAGGAAGCAGATGGAGTCAAAAAGGGGGCCGGGTAAGAGAAAGAAGGGTTAATAGGAACCATGGCGCCTGCTTCGTTTTCGATGGGAAAGTTCAATCTTTGTATGTGTTTGACTGTCATCCCCCGGGGCCGGGGGGGGAGCTACAATGAAGGGACCGCAAAGGTGGGGAGAAAAAGAGAGAAAACGGCAAAAGGCGCTCGACGACGCCCTTCGGGTTAGGTTGGCCGTCATGGGTTGGGCAAAAGAAGACAGCACAACCCTAAGATAAGAGAGATCAAACACAACAAAGAGGATGAGGTGGAGAGAATCTCTTGTAGTTGCCCCCCAAAGCGTCGCTAAAATCTGTGAAGGAAGGGCATCGCTCGAGGGAGGGAAGCGGCTGGGCAAGGAAGAAAGGGGAGGAGGGTTTAGGAAAAAAGGGGCAAGGTTGCCCAGTGGAATAGAGGGGGGAAAGGGCTCCGTGATGAAAGCAAAAGACAACCCTCCCGGAAGAAATCCGATAGACCCACCGAGAACTAAGACATAGAGAGAAAAAGGAGGAAGAACTACAGGAAGGGGGAGAAAAACGAAGTCCATGTTGGCCTGCTTCTCCTGCGTATTCGTCTGAAGAAAAGGAAGGAAATTGACTGAAAAAACGACTAATTCATTCAAAACGACGAAATACCGGGACAGGAAGAAAAAAAAGGGTCTCATTAAAAAAAATGCGGGGCGCTTTGAGAGAAACTCCTTAACAGCGAAAGGGGGGGAGTTCATGACTATTGAGCACTGTCGAAAGTGAAACCCTTGGAAAATATTGCAGAGGCAAAGAGACTAGGGAATCGAAGAAAGAAATAAACCAGGGTAAAAAAAATAGAGGCCTAGGCCTGGGGTTTCGAATAAATACCGTGGTCGGGGAACGTGAGAGGGGACATGGGAAGAAAAAACGAGTGGAAGGAGTCAAAGTCATACGATCCATACCAGAAAAATTCTTCACTGGTGACCCAACGCCGGCATCGAAAAAGGGGGGGTGGCGATCGAGGAACCGCACGGGCTTCTCTCGGAAAGAAGGGAGTGAGAAAAAAGGAGACCGGGGGGGAAGCAACAGCTCTCTATGGCAACAGAGTGAATCTGAAAAAAGAAAGAGTGTCGGGACTGAGAGAAAGTGGGATCTAAAGCTTCAAATAGGTCCATATACCCCCTGGTTAGGGCACTTAGAAACGGGGTCCCAGGGTAGCCTTTTCAGTGGGTGGGGCGGTGCGACGGAAAGGGAGGACCAAAAGAGGAAAGCGGGAAAGAGAACGGATCATGGGAAAAGTAAACAGCCGGAAGGGGAAAAGGGGCTCTAAAGTCAGCCCCACCAAACACACCAAAAATCAATCCAGGGGATCGAAAATACGCGCCGCTAGCTGTAACACCGTCCATGCTGGGAGAGAAAAGAAGAGGAAGGGATAGCATGGGGGAAAAGCAAACACGGGGCGGCGAAGCGAAAAACCAGCAGAATAGGGGGGGGGAGAGGTTATGCTAATTCACCTCATCGAGCAGGGTGAATATACGGAGATTAGAAATCAACAAGAAGCAGGAATACCATTGGAAAAAGCAAATTTACGAGGAAAAGAAAAACTCCAGAAGAAATACGAGGGGAACTGCATGACAAAAATTACTTACTTGCAAAGGCCCGATCTACTCGTCGGTGAAGGGGCATCGTGTCTGCGCAAGATTCCTTATGCAGCATGACGCACGGCAAAGAGTTCGCCTCTAAGTCAACAGGATTGATCGACGCCAGATTTTGCAGTTGATAAGGAACTATATCTTACGGCTCAAGTTCGGGATCCCTTCAGAAGGAAAGAGTATGGGAGCAAGCCCATTGTAGTCGGGGAACGAACTAAAAACACGCACTAACAGAAGAGGGGAGGCCTCGCCTTCCCGCGCAGCTATCTGTCCCGAAAGAATTACGGCCAGGTGAGAGAACGTTTAGCTCAATGCAAGTTCAACGCGGCCGAAGTTGTGCAGGGGGGATTGACGCTGGTGCGAAATCCACTGTACCTCATTAACTCGAATTAAAATGGTCCTATAGTGACCGGTTCCACAATGGGCCTCATCGCCGGATCATCACATTGTACTTTTGAAGGAACTTCTGCGGTACCGGCACCAAAAAAACCCACCACCGCGGAATTGCTGGTCCAGGGGCCGCGGCCACCGAACGGGTGACTTCCGCGCCAAGACTACGTCGGAAGTGGACGCCCCCGGCGATTAGGATGGGGAACAGAGCTGAGTGTGGAGTTCACCCTCAGGCAAGGAGGTAGCGACGAACAAAAAGAAACCTTATCAAGCAGCAGCTGCTTATGGGTTTGGAAGTTCGAAGACAGACTCCACCTGAATGATCAACAAAAACCGGTCGCAGACGACGGTTCGATTCAACGTCTGACCTAAACTGGTGGATAGTCCGCGGTCGGGACGACAGGACCATGAGCGGTGTTACGAGGCATGATTTTCTTGTTGCTTCGGTGAGGAGTTCCCAGAAAGTGCTTCGATCCGTGTTGATCTGCAGAACGAAGGTTGTTCGGGAGGAAAAGTCCGGCCGCATGGAGGCTGATTCATAACCACCCGAGGCTGAGGGTGCGGACGTGAGCACTAAACAATACTGTAAAAAACGCAAACGGGGACGTAGCAAGTGGAGGAGGGCCGCCGCTTCTTGAAACAATGACCGGAAAAAAAAAACGGTCGGCTACACCGT
>Ga0179593_1451952_pt1 | contig 12378 bp, 17 predicted proteins | sample CZODoug2_1_08_16_FD_185931 | JGI IMG/M metagenome (GOLD analysis project Ga0179593, IMG submission 185931) | Vadose zone soil fungal communities from Angelo Coast Range Reserve, California, USA - CZODoug2_1_08_16fungal (PacBio error correction) | ecosystem: Environmental > Terrestrial > Soil >...
AAAAAGAGAAACACGGTTGGAGTAAAAAGTTCGAAGAACCGCTCTCCCATGAAAAAGCGATGCCTTCAAGCCTGCAAGAAAACGCTCAGGGGGGGGAGTACAAGACCACTTCAAAGAAACGGTCCTTTTAGGTAAGAAAGGGGTGATACGGGGACGTCCCGCGAAAGACGCGCAAGGGAGGAAAGGAGGGGTCATGTCAGGTGGAGAAATGAAAGGATCACAAGCAAAAGAGGGGGTCTGTCACGGAATGGAAAAGCTGCAGAAAAGAAATCCACAGGGGCGAACCCCCCCTTTGGGGAAGCTGGAAAAAAAAGGGGGGGTACAGTATTGGGGTTGCCCTACTGGGGACGGGGAAGACATGAAGGCAATAGGCTTGTTATGGGGAGGGAAGCTAATCGAGCGGTGAAAGAAATGGGAAGGGTGAGACGGGGAATGGTCCGAGAGCCCAGGACCCTCGTGTTAAAAATAAAAAAAAAAAAAAAAGAATCGTGAAGAGGGACCCCTGAGAAACAAAGTCGTGATCAACAAGCCCTTCAAAAAAAACGTCTACGGTCTCAAAAGATAAATGGTGGGAAAATGCTTGGAAGAACGCAAAAGGGGGAAACAGGGGGAAGGAGGGGGTACCATCAAAACGCGAAAGAGTAAAAAAGGAAAAACGATGTGCGCCTGGGGGGGCCCACAAAAAAGCGCAAGTGACGTAGACAGTGGGATGGGGGACTGCTTGATCCACCCATGCAAAAAAACCGGGAGAAAAGAAGAAAGATGGAAATATGCCGCCAACCAGGTCAAACGAATAAACCTGGGGGGGGACCAAATATCAGAGAAAACGGCTCGCCAGGTACATACTCAATAGTGGGGAAACCTCATCAAAAAAATGAAAGAAAACGGTCGTTGAAGACTTGCAGAAAGGGCAGGAAGGGAAAGCCCAAGTCCCGTGTTCGTACCGGGGATGGGAGACAGGGTTAAAAGGATCATCAGGAGAAAAAAGACGTGGCAAGGAAACGTCGGGCACCACCAGAGAAACGAACAGGGGGAAGTTCAGGGAATGGAACACAAAGATCCGTGGATTTTGAGAGCTTAGGGGGCAGGCAAACGAGACAGGATAGTCAAGACAGAAAGTGCCCCGAAAAAAAAAAAAAAAAACGGCAGGCGCTAGGTAGAGATCTTCTGATGAGTGTTCCCATGACTGAGCTCGGTTCACACAGGGGGGGGGGGGGGTGGTTCCAAGCCCAGGGGGGACTTAACCTAAACTCGGCAAATGTCCATCGCAAACAGTGCAGGGTCGGAAAAAAAAGTGAAAGGAAAGAATTGTACAATTCAGCGTGCAACGGATATCTACCGGGAACCTCCGCCAAGGGGAGGGGGTTGGGTCCGAAAGAAAAAAGTCATTTGAAGTGCCACTTTCGAAAGGAAAAGCTTGGGAGGAGGGGGGGAAACCACGAAGCCAGAAGGCCTCGGGGTGTCAGGGTTATACCAGGGGTGAAAGGGAATGTTTGCAAAACCATGGGGAACCGTGCGGCCGCCTGGGTGAAACGGGGGGGTAATTTTGGGACACCGTGTAAGAGGGAGGGACACAAGAAAAACAGTGGCCCAGCGTTTGGAACGAGGCTGCGGGAATCTTCCAAGGGTATAGACACCCAAGGTATGGACAAAAGAGTTCGGGCGGCCATGCCACTGGGAGGAACCACCAACTCCGAAAACCACGAGGGGGAGGAAGTGGGGCACAGAAAAAAAAAAAAATCAGGACACGAAATCAAGGAAAAGGACCTCCAAGGAAAGACCGACCAAGGACGAGGGGGTTAGGTAAAGGATGAGGGAGATTCAAAAGAGAAAAAACAGGTACGGTGCGAAATAAGGGCAGGGGACCGGGGAACTAAACATCTTCTGGGGAAAAGGAAACAAGGAGCGGGAAATTTAAGGCTCGTGTCACTAAGAAAGAACAGGGCGAGCCAAAACACACCTTACCGGGAAAAAAATGGATAATTGGATAAGCGAAGGGGAGGGAAAGTTAAGTACAAAAAGAAAAAGAAGGTCTGGGGAGACGCACAAGGTTCAGGAGGCACACATACAGAACTTAAAAAAGGGGGAGGGGGAAGAAAATTTGGGAGGAAAGAAACGACTCAAAAAAAAAAAGGGAAAGGGAGAACTGAAGTGAAAAAGAGAAAATGTTATACAAAGCGAGGAAAAAAAAACAGGACATCCTATATTATATCGAAAAAAAAACAAAACATGAAAGGAGTAGGAAAAAGGGGAAAAAGAGCATCGGGGAAGAAGGGGAGGTGCGCAGGGCAGGGGGCTAATCAATGGTATGATTCAAAAAAAAAAAAAGACATTTGCTCAGGCAGGTGGTATATGAGAGGGGGGGAAGGAAAGTGGAAGTTTCAAAATCATGAGGGGGAGGGGAAAAGGCTTGGGAGTTGGACGGTGCAGGGGGGAGAATAAGCAGGTAGGGGGGGGAATTACTAAAGAACAGGGGGATGGGCTTATTCCAAAAAAAATGATAATGCTGGGAAACGGTGAGGTGTATCGGGCCTAAAACGCAAGACCCGGGGAAGGTCAACAGGAGTGGAAAAAAAAAAAACATCGATGTACAAGGGGGGCACTCTTGGCCGACCAGACCTACGATGTTCTGTCTGCAAGGAAAGGAAGAGGAGACCCACCACGGCCCGTTGACCATGGGGTAAAACTGAAAGCGACTGGCCGCGCAATGAAATTTTTTCAAAATCAAAAAACCCCCCGCCAAGCGGGCAGGGAAAAATCTATCAGGGGTTGGGCATACGACCGTGATTGGCGGGGGGGGACGGGGGGCCTGTGAGGGGGGAAAATGGCGCCAAGAGCGATCGGGGCAGGGGGGGGTAGGTGTTCGAAACAGGGGCCTAGGCCCGGCAAATTTAACGAATCGGGGAAACCTACCCAAAGGGCCCGAGAATGGTGGCAGACTCAAAGGCCGTCGACCGTCAACAGCAATTTTACACATAGGGAAAAGAATGTGTCAGAAAAAGAAAAACCACTAAAAAAGTAACCAAACATCTCAAATTCCAAACACCAAAAAAACAAAAAAAAACACCCAGTTGCGGGGATTTCTTAAAGAAACGAAGGACGGGACAAGAGAAGGGGGGGTGCCAAAATGATCAAGCACCCCGAGGGGGGCAAGACTCAATGATACATGGGGGAGAGCCGGGAGTCCTTCCTTGGGGGGCTGACCAGGGGGGGGGGAGATCAATAAAGCAAAGATCCTCTATTTCGGGAACCCAAAAAACTTTGAATGGGGAGGGGGGGGTTCCTGGTAAGGCACGGGGGGGAAGCTTGGGGGGGAAAGAGGGAGCGTGTCAAACCGAAGCAAAAAGAGCCTTCCGGGTCTGATGGCGGACGAATGGAAAAAAGGGCAAAACGCGGACCCACAACTTTTCAAGAAGCATGCGAAAAGAAGACAGCAAGGGCGATAACGGCGCAAGGTTACAGAAGGGGGTGGGGTTTACATCGCTCGATTGGAAAAAAAAAAAGGCCCGGAGACTCGAGGAAAAAAAAAAAAAAAAAACAGCAGGTACTCAGGAGGGTTTCAAAAATAAGACGATCGGGGTATCCCAGGGGGGTAAAAAAAATTGAGCCAAAAAAAAAAAAGGGAGAAAAAGGGGGGGGCAATATGGAGGCCCCTTGAACCGGGAGTTGGGGGAGGAAAGCCTCATCACTGAATCAGGGGAAACAAGAGATTCCCTCAGGGGGATACGGACAGACGACAAACATAGACAGACGGGCGAGGGCGTGGGGGTTCTTTTGTTCGGGACACCCCAACCCCAACACAGACCCAAGTACTGTGCATAAAAAAAAGGACCGGGATTACTAAGGGAAGGAGGAAGGGCTTGATTGACTAGGTCCTAAAACTGGGAGCGAAGAACAACCAATGGACGGAATGACACATGGGAATTTGGGGGGGGGGGTCTGAACCATATCGTTCATAGAGGGGTAAAAAAACAGCGAAGGGGGGAACGAAAAGGGGACCCCATAAACGCGAAATGAAGACGTTAACGCGGGGTGGTGGGAGCCCAACAGGATGAAAAACGAAAAGAACCGAAGGGGATGCAAGATCTCGGGGGGGTGACAACCAACCGTGGGGACCCAAAAAAATCGACAGGGCATGGGGAAAGAACAAATCATTGAACAAAAAAAGCAAGGAAGAAAGAAGACCGGAGGGACGCTGAAAAAAATCACAAACAACCGAAAAAAATGAAGGAGAGAGGGAAGTACAACTGTTTGCGTCTGCACTATGGAAATAAAAGTCGATAGTCCCATCCAAAGCGGTTAACCAAAGGGAAAGGGAGGAGGGTGGACTTTCAGCACCACCCTGTGCTTACGATAGAAGGCCCAAAAAAAGCCAAAAAAAAACGACAAAGAATGAGGGGATCAACTCACTTAACCCCCGATCATGACAAAAAAACGACCAATGTAAAAAAAGAAAAACGTGAGGGAGAAAAAGGGGAGCAGGAAGACGTAACAGAAAGGGGGGGGTATGGAGACGGCAAAAAAAGGCAAAACCAGTGACTCATGAGGAATTTGAAAATCCCAAGGGAAAACGCGCCTGGCAAGAAAAAGGGGACAACGGAAACGGGTAACGTCAGACGCTGTCTGCCGGAAGTAGGGGAAACAGCCGCAAAAAAGTGGGTCGCAAAACAAGACGAAAGGCAAAAGGACGGGAGGGAGGAGCTTTAAGGTAAAAGCCCCGGAACGGATTTAATGGGGAGTGGCAACAACGGACAAAAGGGGAAATCAGAGAAACCAAGAAAACAAAAAACGGCGAGGAGAAATATAGGAGGGGGGACCATTTCGTGGTGGGGGGGGAGAAGCGCCGGGGGCAAAAGAACGGACAATCGCAATGAAAAGGAGGTTGCCGTCGGAAAAAATACGAGGACAACTGGGAGGTCACCAGGAAAAAAAAAAAGTCACAGCAAAAGGTCCCTGACAGTAAAAAGAAGATGGGGAGGAGTTAATCAAAAAGAAAAAAAACGAGAGGAGGGAACACTGAAAGGACCGGATTCAGGGGAAAATATACGGAATTGGGGAAACGTCAAAAAAACATACAAAACCCTCCATGGGGGGGTCGGTGGGAAAGCCGTGTGAGGGGGGGGAAAGGAGGGCTCCTACCCGGGTGGTTTAAACCCCTGTTACCAGAAAAAAGTTCTTGTTGGGTAAAGGGCCCAGGAAACAAAAAAAGATCAGGGGGGGGGGAAAGATGCGAAACCAGGAGCTGGTGGCTTGGGTTGGCAACCGCGAAGAAAATGCGCCCCAGAGACTGGAGAACGGCGTGGTGGCTGGGGGGGGAAGAAAAACGCCTGGGGGGGCACTGATCGGCACCTTGAACGGTGTAAATAAAAAGCACCTCGTTCGGAGATGGAACTTCTGAAAGAAAACTCGAAGGGTGGGGGGGGGTGCACAAAAAAAAAGGCAAGGAAAAAAAAAACTGGAACGAATAACGGGGTGGGAAATGCTGGGGACCAATGCGTTGAGAAAAATTGGCGTACGGGTGCCTAGAAAAAAGGGCCAACTAAAAGATATCAAACTCAGGTTTGCAAGGCTTTTGGGGGGGGCGCCAAAAAAACACAAAAAAAAAACCCCACGACGCGTATCGCAAGGGGGAATTGATGGAGGGAAACCGGAAAACCCTGCAAAAGTAGTGGGCGCAAGGATCTTGGGGGGCAAGGCACAACAAAAGAGGCCCCCGATTCACTTGTATCCAAAAAGAGATGGGAAACAAAAGCGACAGCGAATCTGAAAAAAGGCCGAAAAGCCTACAAAAATCGGGAAAAAGAAGGCCAGGAAAAAAGGGAAAAAAAGAGACAATGTTGCCGGTGGGACTAAAGTTCACTAAAGCAAAGTTGCAGACACTTCAAACGAGGGGGAAGAGGAATATTACCAAAATCAGAAGTGAGCCGGCCTCAAAGTGGGGGAAAAAAGGCTCCTGCCCGTCCGCACCAGGAGGAAAAGAAACAAAAAAACCGGGTAAGGGAAAAAGGGAAAGTAAAAAAACCATCGCTATTGAAACTAACGAGTATTGGGGTGGGTGTGCAAGGTGCGGGGATCAAAACAGGGAGGAGAGGAAAAAAAAGAAAAAAGAACTGGAACGAAGAAAAAGACACCAGAACTATCCGTTTATCAGGTGCAAGGTGGATTTGGGGGGGAAAAGACCAGTTCCTCTCAAATCACCCAGTTTTGGGTTGGTAATTGGCTTGTGACCGAAGGTGGGGAAAGGATAAGGAACAAAGAAGGGAACCTCAAAAACAAATGAAGGAGCGGTGCAAACTCAGGGGGCAGAAGACGAATGGTCAGGACACATCACGGGTCCAAAAAAGGGAAAGGGCTAGCACGGGGAAAACTCAAGGGACGCCAAAAAAAGTAGTTTGGGGGGTGGGACGCCAATAAAAGAACGCAAAAGAGGAGGTCGCAAACACGGGGGTCAGCAGGACAGAAAAAAAGGGGAACCAATGTCATGTGATCCCTTGAAAAAGGGGGTTATTAGGAAAGTGCAAGATTCTGCAAAAGTGGCCTCGGTGGGCGGGGAAAAGGGACAAAACGCAAAAAAACACCTTGTTCGCGGGGGGTTGGGGTGAACAGAGCCGTTGTTAGCGGTGGAGGGAAGAGAACTCAAAAAAAATTGTGTGTCCAGCGTTGGAAGGCGACCCAACCCCCTGGGAGACCTGCCCAGTGATCCGCAACAGGCGGGGGGCTGTGGGGAAAAAAAAGAATGGGGACAAAACGCTGCGGACAGTGAAAGGGAAAAGAGGAACAACACCCACAACCTGGACGCGAGGGTGTGGGGTCCCATCATCAAACAATAAAACAAAAAGCCCAAAGTCAAAAAACGAGATAGACACAAATGGGGACAAACTCAAACCAGAGGGAATCCAAAAGGAGGGTCAGGGGAGGGGGTTGAGGGGGAATCAAATGCCGCGAACAACAGAACGCCGCAGCAACAAAGGGGGAAAAGGAAGGACGTGTTAGAAGGGCACCATACCTAAAGAAAAAAACACGCTTCGACACCAACAGGACGCTGGACATGGTAAAAATCGAACTTCGAACGTGTTGGGGAACACTAAGAAAGGAAAGCGATCCCGGACAACACCAAGAAAAGGGGGGCCAAGGGCACCTAAGGAGCCACAGTGATAAGCATCCTGGATGCACAGAAAGGAAACAGACAGGGATCTGGCAACCGCCCAGTAAAAATGCTTAAACACATAAAAAAAAAAGGAAAGGGACCAACGGGGAGGCCATTATATGTTGCACAAAACAGGTCGGGAAAGAAAACACCAAGGACCTAAAAAAGCCGCAAAAAGGGCTTGGGGGAAGAAATCCACGGGAATCAGGAACCGCGGAAAACGCAAGAAACTCGAAAACCAAACGGAGGGAATTAGAAAAAGGAATCCTCCAACAAAAAAAAAAAAAACAAGGGAGGAAGGGAAGGAAAAAAAGGGGGAGGAAAAAAAAAAGAAAAAAGAGGGGTTCGAGTTTTGTCTCCTTGCTGCGGAAGGACACTCCAATTTGGATCGACACGCACAGGGGGCGGGAGGTTTTGGCGTGGGAGGGCCGGGGGACGAGGGGGCCGACAAATTGATTTGCCAAACAGAGGCTGGCGCAACTTTAAGGGTCTTTGTAACCTGGGGGGTTAAGGACATTTGGGAGGCGGAAGCACAGTCCACCTGGTAATGGGAAATGAAATGCAGAAAAACAACAGCTGCTGTCCACCAGGAAAAAAGGAAGGAATCGCCAGCCTGGGAAAAAGGGGGTTGAAATGACTGGGAGAGGACACCGTTTAAGGTGAATAAAACTTGTAACGGGGATGGAAAAAAAAGAGAGAACCGAGTTTAACATGGGGTCAAAAAAGCCAAGGGGGTGCGACACACCACCGATGTTGACTTTCCGGTCCGGCCCCACACAGGATCGCAAAAAAAGGAACATAGGCAAAACCCGGGGCGCTGAGAAAAAGGGAAGGGGAATAGCGCATGAAATGTAATGCAAAAAACCTCCAGAAGGCCTTGTTCGAATCTATCATGGGGAAAGTTGGGCAAGGGGCCATCCCCAGGGTAGTTTGACGGCAGGGGCATGTGCTGGTGAGGGGAAGAAAAAAGACGACCAGAGGCAAAGGGTGGCGGCATTTGGTTCCTACCACAGGGCTAACATGGTTAGACAGACTGGCGCACACCTCAAGGGAGGAAAAGAACGGCAAAACAACCAACATTTGGAGTCGGTACAAATTGACGACAATCCGGGGAGGAAATTCGAGAAATCCGAACCGATAAACCAAAACCTTTAAAGAAAAAGCCAACCCGCTCAGAAAAAACATTGGGACTTCTTGCGACAAATTTTGTAAAGAAAGGGAGTAAAGTGAAGAAAAAAATCGTCACATGAAAAGGGCTCAACAAAACCAAGGGGAAAAAAAATGGCAAGGGGGGACGCAAAATATCATTGGGGGGTCAGGGCGCATGCAAGGCTGAAAAACAAAAAAGGGGGCGAGACTCCATCTTTGAGTAGGGGACGGAAATCAGGAAAAGCCGAGGGAGGGAGGTTGGAAAAGGGTTCCCTTAAGGAGAAGAATACTGTTTGGCACGCCTGATGGGAGACCTAACGGAGCGCCGAGCAAAATCACTGCCGTTTGGAGATGGGGGACCGGGGGGTAAAGCTGACCATTAACAGGCACTCTTAGGAACACAAAACCAAATGTGGCCACCGGGAGAAATGGGCGGGGGGAAAAGTCCTTAAAAAGACCGAAATTAAAAATATCTCGACAACGGTGGAGGACAGAGACAATGGGGGATGGTCTTGTTTATCGGACCAAATCTATCGGGACCATCTTCTCTGAACCAAAAAACCAATACCTCGGAAAAGGGGTGACAAAAAATCACGATCTGGTGAGAAAAAGGAAAAAGTACCTGTATCAAGAGACGTCGGGGGTTGCCGGGAAAAAATGGCGAGCCGTGGACGCGCGAGACCGCGCATAAGGGAGTCGGGAAAAAAAAAAAAAAAAAAAAAAAGAGACAATCCTAAAAGATGAAAAAAGACCCGGGCATACAAGTAGTGCCGTGCCATTGGGGAAGGGCCAAAAAACGCCACCACAAATGCTGCACTAATGCGCGATGAGTGGGTTTCCGAAGGATAGGGGAGGACCCTTGGAGGGAAAACGAAAGCTGCCCTGGCGCGTATCGCGGATAACGCCAATTAGGGCGCCTTGGTTGGGCAGGATGGGACCCAGGAGAGAAAAATGGAGAAACTAGTCCCCATGAAGAAGCAGTCACCATTCTGAGGGGAGAAAAGACGGTCATTCTTGTGGGGTCGCCCAACGAAAGAAGGAAAGAAAGAACAACAAAAGCAGGATCTCCGCATTTTGGCCACGGAGGGCAAAAAGGAACGCCCAATGACTCAATAGCGCAAAGTGGGGGCAACAAGCTGCCACACTTGGGTATAGGAAGCCCGAGAAAACCAAGACGCGGATCAAAAAAAAGTACCGGACTATGGACTGCTGTAAAAGAGCCTACTAAAAGGTGTTCTTATCTGTACCAAACTGGGATGGACAATCAGGCTAAAGTAAAAAACAGGACGGGGATGAAGTATCCACAAGGAGGGGAGTTTCTGTGTCAGGACGCCTGTCTGCTAGGATCGGCGACAAAAATCAGGAGAATCCTCATTATCAGGTGGAGCCCAGCCGATTAAAAATAATGACCAAGGGAACAATCTACAAGGGTGAAGCAAAAGGGAACGGGTCAAGACCTACGGCGTGGGAAAAGGAAGGTCAGGGTAAATGAATACGCCAACCCATAGCTAAATGAAGAAGGAATTAAACAGCTCGAGTCGGGGGGGAGGGGGGAAGGCGGCCGAGTTCACTCAATACGAGGGGAACTTCCTCTGAAGGGGATGTAGCGGCGGGGAAGAGAAGACGCCTTCGACGCGATTGTCTGAGGCACTGCCGAAACCTCGTTACTGAGTCTGAGCTCAACGAAGTTGGAAAGAGATCGCATGAAACGCAACAAAACAACATGATTCGTGGGGGAAAAAAAAAAAAAAGAAGAAAGGAATAGAAATCAGGGGAAAGCCAGACCTGCAGAAAAGACACTAAATCCCCTTCGGCATTGGGGGCAATCGCCCGCCGATCCGAGGAAGGTCCACAAATCCACTTTCAAAGGCAGAACTAACTTGAACTTAACGTGGAAGAAAAAAGGGATCCGGGCCGCAAAGACGCGGAGAGGAGACAGAAAAGGAGTCACCATTCATGATGAAGGGGTGCGAACTTTGCCGTCACAAGATCAAGGGAGGGGGCCGACCAGCTGAGGAAAGCCTAAGGAAGAACAAGTTTTTCCCGCGTTTGAAAAACCAGGGGGGGTCAGTTGGTCTTTTTCCAGGGAATCAGGGACGGGCTAGGGGATAATGCCGACAGCCCACACACCAGTCGATTGGCTTGGGGCGCCGCGAGGCTACCCCCCGGAGCTAACAGCAGGCCAGGTGACGTTGCAGCCGCCATGCCGATCGACTGGAAATGCCCGTCAGTGGAGACAAGAAACAGACCGCTTGCGGACCAGTCTTACCAGACGTACCCAGACAGACCTCCGGTAGACCATCCCGGACTTAAATAGGGGGAAAAGCTGGAATACCCCGTGGCGGGGGGCGATGGTTTAAGGTTGAATCGCCGGCAAAAATCCCGATATAACCTTCGGACCAAGAGACACCAAAGCACACCAAAAAAAAAAAAAAGAAACAAAAAAAACAACCATCTGGGGCAAAACACGACGGGTAGAGAGTGGACATGGTGCTGAGTCTTCATCCAGGGGATCCAGATCGACAATCATGCAGCACCAGGACAGGAAAGAAATGCCAGAAGCGGGCGAACACTCAGGCATCGCTTTACGGCCATACTCACCTAGATTAAACTCATCGAGGGAATGAGCAACAGCCGGGGGGGCGGGTGCGAAATGCACGAACACAAGACTGTGTTAAGCAAGAGTGAGAAGTGATGATGTTGCGTAACCACCCAGACGGAGCAAAGCGTAGGCAAAGTCCAAAGGCAAAACCAGGAAATAGACGATAACCGTGTGGAGGGGGGGGAAGGAAAGGACACCAGGTCGCGGGAAATTTTGGGTGACTAAGGAGTAGTGTGGGGTTTTTTTCCAGGCGACAGGCGGATCACCGATAGAGCGAAAAAAAAAAAAGAAAAAATGCACCTGGGGTCAGATAAGAAGACCCTCTGCGCCACTAACGTTAACGCTCCTGGGAGGAGGAATTGAAAGCAAACAGGCATATCCCCAGGGGGGGGGGGTTCCCCAGCGGGGTGGGGGGACTTTTAACCAGGAAACAGTCACCATCGCGCCCAATGCAATCCGAAACACAGAGGATCGGGCCGAGTTTGAGCATCGCATCAGAGGGGGAGGGGGGGGTCCCAGCAGCGTGCAAACCTTGCCCGCTACCACCCGGGGCCACCGCGCAACGTCGGGGGTTGGTGTTCGCATAAGAAAAAGAGGGGAAGGTGATCCACCCCGGGCCACCATGCAGGGGTCGGGGAAAATCAGTGGGGGAGACCAACTTGGGAAAAAGGACAAGTTAAAATGATCATGGGAAAAAAAAGGGGTTCTTCAAGGTAAAGAGGGGTCTCGGGAAACGTGCGCAAGCCTCAACTTTTACGAGCGGGTGACGCTGGTACAAGGGTAAGGGGTAGGGGAGAGGAAAAATGGGGGGGCCCACAATTCTTTGACGCAACCGGGCGGGGACAGGAGAAAACAGGAGGGGGGGCAAAAGGAGGAAAAGGGGGGGAGGAACATTGAAAAAAAGGTACAAGAAAAACCACCGACGACACTTGCCCGCCTGACACAGGAAAATTGGGCGCCAAAGTCAAAAAGAAACAGGCACGGACAATCACGAATAACCATGGAAAAAAGCCCAACCTATATAGACCAGAGTTGGAGAGGGGGTGGGGGATTGGTAGGCGCATCTGGCCAATCCGCCAGAGAAAAAGGGGTTCTAATGATGGTGACGATAAAAGGGCCTACAAAAAATCGCTTTCGGACCAAAACCGACCAGGGAAGTAGGGAGGGAACTCTTTCAAACATAAGAAATTAAACGGGGATAGCCCTCCACCAGAAAGGAAATTCAAAATGAGAAGGTTTGTGGGGGGGGGGGGGTAAGGCAGCCCCTGGCGGGATGTAAGGCACAGAAAAAGGGGGACTTTAACGCGTCACCCATGTGAAAATGCGTGAATACCATCCATTCAAAAACGGCCGGAAATAGATGGTTTGACCAATTAAAGTGGAGCCCCGAGACCCGGACGCTAACACATCCCGCGCCACCTCTGTGGGGGGAAGAATAGTTGAGAAGGACTCTAGAAGAGAAAATTCCGCTAAAGGAAGT